>Ga0209777_10006217_pt1 | contig 13499 bp, 20 predicted proteins | sample FrelakmetHBP12HB_FD_187147 | JGI IMG/M metagenome (GOLD analysis project Ga0209777, IMG submission 187147) | Freshwater lake sediment microbial communities from the University of Notre Dame, USA, for methane emissions studies -HBP12 HB (SPAdes)... | ecosystem: Environmental > Aquatic >...
ATGGATGGAAGTACACTGGGTACATATGGTAAATATAGAGCAATAGGAACTTATGATACATTCCGTTTCGGAATGTTCAATAGTGAGACTAACAAGAACTATTATTGGGATGCCATCAAGGTATATAATGATTTAGCTGGCCCCCCAGTCATAAACTCTTATCCTTTGATAAATTGGCATACAAACGACACTTATTATTATCAGGTCGCTGCAACCAACAGCCCCACATCCTGGGCGATCTTCACCAATGCAACGGGATTGAGCATAGGTGCTGGAACTGGTCTGATTCAGGGTGTTGTAAATACTCCTGGTCTGTATTACGTTGATGTCGTGGCGACAAACGCATTAGGTAATGGCGACCAAAACTATTCGCTCAGGATTCAATACTCACCAGATTATTCTTCTTCAGGGATCATTGGCCTAGTGGATGATGGCTCACCCGTAGGAAGTTGCGTGGACGTTGGAGATAGGATATATTGGGCCTATGGTGGTTATGGAGATGGGGCCACCTATCTTTCAGCCTGTATCATAGAATATAATAAGAATACCAGGAAATGGACGAATAATACTTTGGTCGAACCATCATTAACTGGAGACTATCACGGAGTACCAAAGCTAGTAGTAAATGATACTGGCATCATCTATTATTTCTATGACGACCACAACACCCCGATAAAGTTCAAGAAATCATTAGCGCCTTTGGACATCACCGCTTGGTCCTCAGAATCGACTATAAGCGCAGGGGTTGATACTTATCATACCCCATTTATACTTTCAAATGGGACAATATTATTATTCTATCGGGAAAGGACTGGCGCTGGAGGTTATAATTGGGCATTCAATATGATGTTCAGTAGCAATGGGGGATCTACTTGGAGCGCTCCTGTTGCGATAATAGATTCTCCTCTGGTCGCTGCTATCGGCTGGACGCCATATCCTAGATTCTATCAAAATGGAGACTCATTCGATTGCGCTTATAAGATATATAATCAATCTTCAGCAGCAGACCTCTATGGACTCTATTACTTCCGTTATAATTTTAGCCTTGGCACTTGCTACAATGCGAGTGGTACATCATTGGGACCGACATGCAATCGGGTTGCAGACTTCGCTAAATGCCTCATTCCTAACCTCGTGGCCGGTACAAAGAACGAATGCGGGGATATAATCAACGTTGGTGGAATACCTCATATAATCAGCAAGGCCAACAATTCTGGCAACCAGCAGCTTCTGGAACATTATTACAGCAGTGGCTGGAAGCTGAAGTATGTCTATAACTATACTGGTGGCTCTTTGTGCTGGTCTGGAGCGTTATGGTATAAATCAAGCGACTCAAGTTACGTCTATTATAATGGCTTCGGTCTGTATATGGGAGTTGCAAACCCCAATGTTCAGATCGATAAGCTGACCAGAACTGGCGCTGGGCAATGGAGTATGACTGGCCAAGTAATAGGGGACCTTAGCATATCAAAGGCCCAATATGCTATGGGGCATATAGGAAAAGTCCTGAATAGAACAGGAATCTCCACTGGTGAAATGATAACGATAATGGACGAGTACCCAACACTATCTGGGTATGATTATAATGAAAATTGCCATTTACGATTGTATTATGGCAATGTTGGTAAATTCATATTGAACAATACCATCATACCTATCTATCTATTCTCAGGACATCTCCAGCCAACGATAATAACCAGCCCGATACTCTCAGCTTTCCTTGGTGTTACATATAGACAACTTATCGTTTCAGTCGGTTCAGCTACAATAATATATTATCTTACTGGGACAGTTACCGCTTGGGCATCTATACGCATAGATGGATGGATAATCGGAACTCCAACGACATTAGGCACTTATACCGTCGAGGTCAGGGCGCATAATTCTTATGGTAATGATTATTTGAATTATACATTAACCGTCCTTCCAAATAATTATGGTGATTCTGGGATGACGAATAACCAATATAATTATATGATATTCATCGCTGCCATATTCGCATTCGTCCTTTCCATAATGTTCTTAGCGAGGCGACGATGATCGAATTCCCATCGCTCGATCCACAACCATTGATCGGTCTAGCTAGAACGTGGTGGCTTATCTGTATTCCAGGCGGTCTGCTAACATTTTCCATATTTGCCCCCAGATTCGCTATAATTCTATTCATTGGTTCATGCCTGGTTACTTATTCCATCCTTCAATTGGATGGCTACCTTTTCGCTGATCTGATTGCGATAGGATGCACGATAGGATGCTTGATATTTCCATACAGCTTAAGCGAAGCCAATAAAGAGATGATATTCAAGGATTTCCCCTGGATATTGAGCATAAAAAGAAGGTTAAGAAATGAGGGTGTTTGATGTTAAGCCCTGAGAACGTCATCGTGATAACCATCGTCATTGTGCTGGCCTTACTTGGGTTAATAACAGCTATCGGTTTCCTTATTAAGAGGTTGTTTATTTTAACAGGGTTAGTCTATATGACATTGGGGGTAGCTTACATCTCCAACATTGATCCGTTATTGGGCGTTCTAGTGTCTGGCATAGGTGCAGGTCTTACTATCTGGGCATTGGTTATGATGGTTCAACCTGAGGAGGGATGGCAATGAATATTACAGCGATACCAGATGCTCTGAACTCTCAGTTGTTCGGTGGCACTAATCTGGTAGCAGCCCAACTTCTAGTTACTGCAATGGTGGTAATGGCCTTTTGCCTACCAGCCATGATGGTGAAATCCAAGGGAAATGCGATCATAATAATGGCCATCTTTGGTGTTTTCCTTTGCACCGCTTTGCAGTGGATCGACGGGACGATAGCTATGTTTTTCATTATAGCGGTGGCATTGCTGGGGGCGGTCAAAGCAGCAGCGATCTTCGGGAGCTGAGAAGATGCCAGGAGAAGGTGCAGAAAAACTTGGAAAGATGGTTATAACCCTGGTCGCCTTCATATTCATATTCGGGTTCCTTCTAAATTCTGTCGGGGCGGTATTCAATAACCCGATCAATGCTGGTCATATAAACGCAGCATCAGATTGGGATTTTTCTACAAGAAGGATACAGAATACCACGTTCTGGTATAACTCTCATACCCCAAAAACTACCTCTGGATATAATCTCAGCGAGTATACCACTGCTTGGAATGTCGGGATAAATCCAGATATTGGCATACAGTCGTCAATACCGATAAATTGTGCTTTACAATTTTATCCAGATAGCGGAGCATCTTATATCTTGAATGCATATTATATTCATAGTTCAGGAATTCCTCAGGGATTTTTAGAGATCGGACAAAATTCGATATATGGTTTTGATGGTATGCTATTCTATGAAGCATATTTCCTAGACTCGCATTATGCTTATTTCGATTTGACCACATTGGCAGATTCTTATTCATATTCAGAACATATGGGTGTTGTTCATCTTACTACATTGAAAAGCCCCCTTTACGCTTTCTTCTCGTTCAATTATACCACATATGGAGACAGTGGAGCAGGATTAGTAGACGCATGGGGGCATAAGGATTGCAGAATGACCATAGGGGCTGGGCTTTACGATATCTCATATTCCACTACCAATGGTTTCGCTTCAATCCTTAGTCTGATGACGTTTAGCGGAAAGGTAACTGGAAACCCAACTTTCGATGCGGTATTGGGAGGGATCATTTGGGCTGCGATAATTTACGTCATGGTCGCATTGGCTGCAAGATTCATACCCTGATAATATCCATGTTGGTATTATCATTGCTAATGGGGTATGTCCAGGCCACCTGGTCAACGTCCTTTATCAGCGTCAATGAGATGACGCTTCTAGGGAAGACGCTCACCTTATCTGGTGATTATGTTGAAATATCAACCAATACCCAGGGGCTGGGGACCGTAATTTTGAGCGTAAGAGCTTTGGCATCTTATTATAATATCGTGCCAGATCCCTCAGTGAATGGGACTTTGCAGTGTTATATGAATCTTACTGATCCAGCAGGGAATTTATTAGTAACCTCTGGTGATGTTGACATAGAGAATTATTCGCTTTTCGCTGCTGGATTTTATGACTATCAATTCACTTATTCTTTCATTGAAAATAAATTCACCAATGATGGGATATATAATTTAACTTCAACTATTAGATTAACCGGCATCCTCCCTAATCACTATCAGATATTGAAAGTGTTTCTTATTCAGATCGTGCTAACCACGCATTATGTCGATACTTCCGACATACTTAATGATGTCTGGGGGGGTGTTGGGGCTTTTACAATGTTATTGGGTATGGCGTTTGTTGCATCATTTGGAAAGCAATGGTCATCAATAAAGCTCATATTTATCGGAATGGGAATGATCATGTTTGGGGGCATCATGGCCTGGGTTTTCCTATTAGGGGGTAGCTGATGATATGCCCCAAAAAGATATACAAAGAGGGCTGGGGCGCATTCCGATGCGATGTTGACTGTAAGACCAGCGATTCATGCGAGGATTGCCCCCGTAACGAGTTCAAATATCAAGATATCAAGCGTAAGAACAATGAATACATCATTAGAACGATAGTCTCTTACAAATGATATATGCTCGATCTTAAAAAAGGTTAGGCATCATTAATAGGCAGCACCCCTTTACAATTCCCATAGGGTGAAGCCCTCCAGCTAATTCTCCTCTATCACCCCGAAGCCTTGGGTTCCCTAGAGAGAAGACCTGGCTAAGTGCCAGGCACTTTTTTCCATTAGCGCATACACCAGACAGTTAGGCCCGTATGATCGTGAGTGTCGATCCCCTCAGCCCCTGAGCCAGTTAAGAAACATCGGCTGGAAACTTGAGCGCATATCCCTAAAAGGATCGGATATAGGATGCTCTTTCCTGTTATTCTCAGATCATAGAAGCCAGCTTGCTTTATTTCTGCCTTACAAGCCCCTTTCCCGAATGGGTATTTGCTAGTTGATGCTTCATGAAAAATGGGCATCTGAGGGACATAGACTTGAAGGATAGATAAGCAAACCGTGATACTGGATGCCATGCGTCCAATTGTCATGGCAAAGCGTAGCATGGTCCGTGTTAGCACGTAGCATGCTACAGTGTAGCATGGTAATAGTTAGCACGGCAAACCTAATGCTTATATGTATGCTCGGATATACATACTCAGAGGTTTAAAATGGCTTCAAACGCTCAAACCCAACAGCTTAACGTCCTGAAGTGGCTGAATCGTATGGCTAAAAGAAGGAATGACAGGATCATCTCTTATGCTAACATCGAATTGGCATTCAGACAGGTTACTGACCTGAGAGAAGAAAGCAAGATCCTTGGGCATGTTCAGGATATGCTGCAGCTTGGTTATTTGATAGCCTGTCCTAATCCTGCCGATCCAACCGGAGCGATATTGAGCCAAAGACGATTCCAAATAGGGGAAGAAGGGCTTATCTTGCTCCAAGAGAACCAGGAGAAGCTGATATAATGAAAGAAGCTGAAGCTATGGAAAGAGTCTGCCCCTTTTCGATAGCCAGTCCTAATGGCTGGAAATATTGTTTAGGCTCTTTATGTATGGCATGGCACAACTCCATGACTGATAATTCTTGGGGGTATTGCGATCTAATCACCGAAACGAGGTATGAAGAATGATGAAAGAACTTCCAGGTTTTGAGAGATGGGTATTCGAGATCGTGAAAAAGCACTGGGGGCTTATCTCAGTATTAGTCATCGGTTTCCTTCTGGGGCTGTTAGCATGAGATGCCCAGATTGCCAGATTTACATTCTTTATAAGAAGACCTGCCCCCAATGTGGCAAACCGATGATTGAAGCGATGGAGCGCAGATATAAATGGATGAAGAATCAGAAGGAAATATCCAGGATAAACAAGCAAGAAATGCCTCATATGTGCCAGGTCTGCCATCGAAGGGAAAGCCAAATGTGCTTTCAGTGTAATCTGCCACAAACTAAGGAGGAAAGTGACAAATGAAGAAGAAACCAGCTTGCTATGGTGCTTGGCATGCTAGAAGAACGGAGTGTCGAGAGTGTGTCGAGATTAATCAGTGCGTGGTTAAATCAAGTGTTTTCTGAACCGGGAGGGCGAGCTTGATTATGGCCGAGCTTTACCTCCGGCGAGCTCCGGGTATCTGTTGCCCTGAGCCGACTTGCGACTATAAGCGGCCTGATTATCTCGAGTGCGAGGGGTGTGGGCATGATAGGCCGGGACCTGGAGGCCCGGAAGGCGGCCGCCAGCGACGGATCACAGTCCTCAATTATTTCTCAGGACACCCCAACGAAGGAACGCTATGGAGTTGAGTATATTGGTTGAATCAAAGAGATCTGATTGTTGTGAGCTATGCGATTCTCACGACATATGTCAACACGAGATCGAACGCTGCTTTACCGCTGAGTCGTGCGCTGATTGCCAGCAATGCCATGCCTTCGGCCGCAAGACATTCATCAGAGCCTCGTCCGCCATACTTGGGAGGGCGTGAGATGTGCAACTTCTGGAGCTGCATATTGACGCGAGATGGCAAAGTGCTCTGGTCGCCTAAGACGAGCGAGCACCACACCGTCATCGAGGAGAACAAGCTGGACGATACCAAGCTGGCGGATAGGGACTTCGTGCGAATCGAGATAACGCCAAAGAACATCTTCAGCAAGAAGCGAGCCGACTGGACCTATAAAGTAGATGAGCCAAAGAGCATCCCGGGATGGTACGAAGAGGACCATCGCCACTTCGAGAGCATCGTCTGGAAGGAATGGAAGAAGGCGATGTCCGAGACGCTTTGGAAACTGAACCTGAAAGCGGTGGAAGATGTGGTCCAAGAGGTCAAGCGCAGCGACTACTTCGACATGCATGGGGAGCCTGATCCGGAATGGAACCTGAGCCTTGAAAAGGACTGGTCAGCAGCCAGGTCAGCAGCCGAGTCAGCAGCCAGGTCAGCAGCCGAGTCAGCAGCCAGGTCAGCAGCCGAGTCAGCAGCCGAGTCAGCAGCCGAGTCAGTAGCCGAGTCAGCAGCCTGGTCAGCAGCCAGGTCAGCAGCCTGGTCAGCAGCCAGGTCAGCAGCCGGGTCAGTAGCCGAGTCAGTAGCCGAGTCAGTAGCCGAGTCAGCAGCCTGGTCAGCAGCCAGGTCAGCAGCCTGGTCAGCAGCCTGGTCAGCAGCCAGGTCAGCAGCCTGGTCAGCAGCCAGGTCAGCAGCCATACTTGCGTATGTGAAGATCTGCCCAGAGGGTTCGATTGACGAAAAGCACATCAAGTATGCCGAATCCGAGATGGAGGTCTGGAGGCGTGGCTACGCGCTTTACTGCGATGTCAATGGTAAGCTGTTTGTCTACGGTCTGAAGAAAAAGGAGGCCTGAGTATGTCCGGGCCTCAGGGAATATCTGACTTGACCTGGCTACTGGAGCATTGGTATTTGCTCGCCATAGTATTCGGCGTCGTTGTGCTCCTCGGTGGTCTCGTTATCCACTGGTGGCCGGTCCTGCTGATTGGCGGGGTAATGATTGCGGTTGGCGCTATCGGCTGGTATCTAGTGAGCAATCCCATTAGTTTCCTCGGCCTGACTCTTAGCCTCGGCCAAATTCCTCTTGGTATGGTGATTCAATGAGGACCGACTCGGAAATACTCGCTATCGCCAATGAGATTAAGGAGCTCAGTAGGGTGCATATGATGGCCGCCATTAAGCGTTATTCATTGACCGCCGAGGAGCTCACCAGGGCGAGCCTCTTAATGGATGAATTGACCGATAAAAAGCGAGATGCCAGATTAGAGCTGGCCATGGCCGCCTATTCTCCTCCTCCATGCAAGACCTGTATCCATTTCGACCGGGCCGGCGACTTCGATAGATTCTGCCAGCCATGCGCTGGCAATCGTCGGAATCGGGTCAATAATTGGGGGCCTCGCAAATGACCAACAACGACAAGGAAGAACGGATGCTGAGAGTAACTGAAAGCGACGTTGACGCGATGAAAGAAGAACTGAGTGCTTTCGATATGTCGCCTCTTCTAAAGAACCAGTTATACAAGATAATAAAAGATGAACCCGGAGAGGTTGCTTATCGTAATAGGGATTTCACCGACCTCCCCCTCGCCCCCAAGCACACGGACGAGGAATATGAGGATTTGGTATGGAGATGTGCTAGAGCAGAATCGAAGAACGTTGATTTAGAAGCTCGCATCAAGGAACTGGAAGCTTTCGAACCTCGGTGTTTTGGAGAATCTTACAACTTCGCTCTAAGTGATTGTAGAAAAAGCGTTTGTCCTCTCGCCGAACGTTGCGAAAAGGAGTCTGAATGATTATGACTAATCTGGATGATATTGATAAGCCAGTGATAGACCTAAGCATGGCTTCAAGCATCAAGGAATGGTGTCAGCTCTATTGGAAGAAATACGGGAAGATGCCCAGCAACCTAGAGATAAGGACAGCTCTGGATGCTCATGTGGAATGGCAGGATGAGTATGGTTATCGACACTGGCGCAGGATCGAGAGGGGGAATGGGAGATGAGTACCAAGCACCCAGTTAAGCAATATAATACGCCACAATGCCCCGTGTGTAAGGGGGCAATGATGGCCCATATCAATTCAGGGGAGTTGATCGGATGGGAGTGCCTGACATGCAGGAAAGCGATAATGATCGAGAGAGCAGCGTATAAGGTAAGATAATGAACAAAAGCGTTCATTATAGTCAACGACGGTTGCCCGAATATCAAGTATTTATATACTATATAAGCAATTATCTAATTGCATTGGGAGTGAGGGGGGTATTCCCATCATCCCATCCTTCACCAATGCCCATCTTTATTGGAGGTTCTAGGAATGAGGTGGTATGATTGGATTATGATAGCCATCGTATGCGCTGGATGGTTTGTCCTGGTCTTCTTATTGATTTGGAGGTTTCAACAATGAAAATCGAATGCCCATATTGTGGGATAAAGATTGATGTCTATGATTGTGGATTGAAGGTCTATATCGAATGCCCCCATTGTGGATATATAGGAGAGTTTGAAGAATGACCGAGATCAAGTTAAACTTGGGTTGTGGAAGGCAGCCAATGCCCGGATATGTGAACTTGGATAAATTCCCTGGAAAGGGGGTCGACGTCGTTTGCGATCTGGAAGAGGGCAAACTACCATTCGATGACAACTCGGTCGATCACATCAATTCTGACTCTACTTTTGAGCATATTTTCCATTGGGAGAGGCTCATGCCAGAGATGCTCAGGATACTCAAGCCCAATGGGATCGTCAGGATAAACGTCCCGTATAAGACAGTGGCGCTCACCCCCTTCCATGTGAGGTATTTCCAGCCCGATACTATGGACATCTTCTGTTATGAGTACGGGCAAACCTGGAGCCTGGAGAACGAGCCCATGTATCATAAGTATCGGGTTCATATTTGTCGAGCGAGACCGTTCAGATGGATACTGAACAAGTATCTAGGGGTTGCGCTCGATAGCTCCTGGGGCTATAAGAAAGAAGCCATCATCTTTGAACTGCAGAAGCCCATTAATCCTGAGAAGTATAAGGTTGGAAAGAAGTGGAAGAAATGAAATCCATTAGAATGATGATCTTCGATCTGATAAGAAAATATACTTTAAAGAAAGCATGGAACAAGATAAGGAAGGGAACAAATGATAGATGAAAAGCTGGGAATAATGCAACAATTACGGGAATGGTGGGAGAGCTTCAAGCTCCAATCAGAGGAGAATAACCTAGTCTACCAATCAATGAAAGATAAGATAGTCAATGATCTGATCGAGAAGAAGCGACTAAAGGCGCAGCAGAAGAAGGATAAGAAGTTAGTATAAGTTAATACAATATCTATCATGTCGGCAGGGGAAAAAGCAACTCAGCACCTCAAAATAGAAGCGCATCCTGTAATCGTCAAATATTTCCCCACCTTTCTACCCCTGCCGATCCTTTTCTTATCATCTCTCGATCATTGTTAATCTTGCTCACCTTCATTCAAATATTCGAATTAGGGCCACTCTCACAATTAATTAATATGCGTAAATGTATCGGTGAACGGTGAATGATGAATGATTAAGCTCCTGTTCATGCGCTTAGATGATACTATAAAGGTCATAGATACATCAGGGGCGAGGGATCATATTGTGGTCTATAATGGGGATTACATGATTAGGCACGAATCGCTTTTACGAGATATCAACGGCAGGGGGCCGAGCATATCATTACATGCGATAGGGCGCATCCTTCCGTATGGGGTTTCTCAAGCCCCAGATAAGAATTCAACTTTAGAATTTGGATCGGGTGAAAATAAAATTACAGTTCCAAGTTTGATAAACAATGTCCTCAATGATGAATTAGACCGAATGCTGATGGCCAACTTCTGGCATAGGAAATTAAGGGCAGAAGGCGCATTCGCTCGATTCCTCAGGTGGGTTTCCTCTCATTTCCTTATGTTCTTGGTGATCGTAGCTGCTGTTATCGTATTGGTGGTCATCACTACTGGAGGTATCATCTAATGGAGCTTGTAAAATGGAAATGGCAGCAATATGTAATGGTCTTATCTTTCATTGCTTACATGGCTGTTGTTTATCTTTACTATTCGTTGGCCCCATTCGCTGGAGTCCTGGTCTTATTTGTATTTATGCCAGGATTCATAATGTTGATGTTCCTTATTAGATCGACAATGGGGAACAAAACGCCCTGGAGGAGAATCTATATTCATGATAGGTTCCCCCCCTGGCATAAGAATACTTCTTATCGTCCTAAGTGGGAGGAACCGCCAGAAAAGTATAAGGATATATGTATGGACAATAATATAACTAAGTTGCCTCCAGGATGGATTCCAGCAGAAGGCAGATGGACATTCGCATTGAGGATGAAACGCAACCTGGAAAGGATCAGCATATTTCCAGCAGGTCTTATCGTATGCGAGACAGCGAATGACACGGTGAATGTTAGAAGGCCATTGCATTATAGGGACTTGATCGATAAGGATGATTCGCTTATCTTAAGCCCAGAACTCTTTGAATACAGGCGCAAGCACAACATCCCTGAGGAGATGTATAAGGCATCTAAGAGGGCTGGAAAGACATCAATGGGCCTGGTTGTTCCGATCCTGATAATAATGGTGGCAGGGGTTGTCATCTTCATAACATTGAGATATATGGGGGTGTTAGTATAGGAAAATCCAGCGACTATATGACCGACACTAAAGCAAGGTTTGGATTCAAAGCTGATATCAATACCGAGTTCTCCACTGGTGAAGAAGTAATGGAGCAAGCTGGGCTTAGAGTGGGAGGGATGCTATTCGGTTCCAGGTCATTCTGGATAGCTGCTGATAACATAGCCACCTGCAGCATATCTAAAAAGAGGCAGGGACGGCAAGAGGTAAAAGAGATCGAATCAAGCCCGATAAACAAGTATGACTCTAACCGCATGGATAACTACCAGGTATATGAGAAGGGAGATAAACCGATCAACAAGGCGAAAGAATGAGCGAGGGTGAGGATGGAATACAGTATTATGCAACCCTCAGACTCCCAATGGGAGAAGCGTTAGAAGACCTTCCCTTATCCCTGCCAACTGAACTGAACATAGATGGCAGGGACAAACCCCTTTTAACATTCGAGGCTTTCCAAAGATGGTTCCAAGCTGCCATCTATCAAAGGATGTCAAAGGGTTTTGATGCCATCATTGTTATTGATGGGCCGAGAGGTGGAGGAAAATCAACAGTGGCCCATCATATCAAAAAACTATTGGGCTTCGACAATAGTATTTTCTGTTTCACAATGGAGGACTTCATAAAGAAGCATAAAGAACTCCCCTATTCCAATGCTGAGGACATGCACTGCCTAGTTTATGATGAAGCTGGCCTAGGATTCTATAGAAAGACCTGGTGGGAGGATGTCCAGATCACCGCCAACAAATGGCTGCAGATCTGTAGGATAAAGCAGACCATAACCGTTCTTAATCTGCCCCATGCCGTCAAGCTCCTGAACGCTGAGACATTCAATATCATGGTATGGATGCGAATATGGGTTACCGAGGATCATATTATGGAGGTATCGGTATCAAAGCCCCATAAATGGGAATCGTCCTGGCTAATGCCATTATGCGCTGCCCGATTCCCCAGATATGAAGGTAAGCAATGGGACGATTATGAGAAGGCAAAAATGAACTTCGTGGATAATGCCAGCTTAGGAAAGCAAGATGAAACGGAGACCAGCGATAAATGGCGGGCTGCCAAATTAGGAAGGCATCTACTGGATAATAAGATAATGAATGCTAATGATATCAAGGAACTATGGAATTTAAAGAATCTCCGTTCAGTATATAATTATCTTAATAAGGTAGAAAAGGATAATAAGTCAGACAATGATGCCATCCCTAATGGGGGTGAAAAGACATTCGCCTTAACAAACACGGAGAAATAAGCCCAGGTAGTCTTATCGCTACGTTCATAATGATAGGTATCTCTATCATCATATTCGGTGCAGTGATGCCCATCGTTTCCAACAACATCTGGACAGTTAGTGGATTCAACGGTTCTGCTTACACTCTAGTAAAGCAGATTCCCTTGCTGCTAACCGCAGGGGTGATCGTTGCGGTAATCGCTTCGGTCTTTATTGCCGTGAAGATGAGGGGTGAGTAAATACCATGTTCTCAAAAAAGGATAAAGCACAACTAGCCATCGACAGGCGAGCGAGCTTCAATATCGGGGGCTTGGTGGCAGTTATAATCGCTATTGGTGTTGGAGTGGTATTCATTCCGACAATACAAACAGCCACCAATTCGCTAGTTAGCGGAACTGGCCACCCTCTAAACGGATCGGCTGCAACTCTTGCAGCGAATCTAACCGTCATCTACGCTATCGCCCTGGTAATGGGTGTGGCTGGATACATCGTTTACGCTGCAAAGAGCATGTAAGGAGGGAAAGATGCGTCCGAACCTCCGTAAAACCTTTTCCTTCTTTATCATTTTTTTATTCTTATGTTCCTCATTGCTAATGTTAGCTAACAATGTAAGCGCATCGACTTTGAAATTCTCAAATGATTGCGAAAGCACTGCTGGATGGGCTGAGGATGGAGCAGCGACATTCAATACCAGCACACAGAAATATTCAGGCACTTATTCATTATCGGTAAATACTGCTGGAGTAGCTGCATATGGTGTTATAACTCAATCCCTTGGTTCGACCATTGGCGGGGCTTGGAATGCAACCGTCTATTTCAGGATGCACGTTGCCCCAAGCGCAGCCAATACTGTCTGCGTAATGTCTGGGATGTCAGGCGCAACAGAGCGTTTCAATATAAACGTCAATCAATCTGGTTATGTGTGTTGGAAAGGTTCTGACTTATTATGGCATGCTTTTAGCGCAACGACAGTATCAATCGATACATGGCATAAATTCGAGTTGAATGGATCAACTAGTGTCGATCGCATCTATGTCAAAATGGATGGAAGTACACTGGGTACATATGGTAAATATAGAGCAATAGGAACTTATGATACATTCCGTTTCGGAATGTTCAATAGTGAGACTAACAAGAACTATTATTGGGATGCCATCAAGGTATATA
>Ga0209777_10006218_pt1 | contig 13498 bp, 11 predicted proteins | sample FrelakmetHBP12HB_FD_187147 | JGI IMG/M metagenome (GOLD analysis project Ga0209777, IMG submission 187147) | Freshwater lake sediment microbial communities from the University of Notre Dame, USA, for methane emissions studies -HBP12 HB (SPAdes)... | ecosystem: Environmental > Aquatic >...
CCGATCTCGATTGTTCCACGGCGGACTGCCGGAACCCTTATTGGCGGATCGCAAGGACCCCGAGTTCTTCTCGGAGTGGCTGGACAGCTTCTATGCACGTGACATCCAGGAGCTGTTTGGTATCCGCGAACGGACGGGTTTCCTCAATCTCCTCCGCCTGATGTTGCGGCAAAGCGGAGGCCTCCTGGACTATTCGGCCTTGTCGCGGGAATGTGACCTGACCCGGCCCACGATCAAGGCCCACATGGAGGCGATGGCGGTGGCCTGCGTGCTGACCCTGGTCAGGCCCTTCCACGGGGGCGGCCGTAGGGAATTCGTGCGAAGGCCCAGGGCCTATGGCTTCGACACCGGATTCGTGGCCTTCGTGAGGGGCTGGGACACCGTCCGGGAAGAGGATCGCGGTGTCTTATGGGACCATCTGGTCCTCGACACCCTCCGAGCCTGCAACATCGGGAGAGACGTGCACTACTGGCGTGACAAGTCCGGCAGGGAAGTGAATTTCGTGGTCCCCATGGGGACGGATGAGGTCCACGCCGTGGAGTGCAAGGTCAACCCCGACCACATGGACTCCGCATCCCTTCGGGTCTTCCGCCAGGCCTATCCCGGAGGCCGCAACTACCTCGTGTGTCCGGGGGTGGCCGAGTCGTATGACCGACGGTATGGTGACTTGATAGTGAAGGTGGTCTCATGCCGCCACTTGATGGCGGACCTCAAACCCGCCCCATGACGCGGCGCCGCTGGAATGCCTGGAGGCTCGACTCACGCATCGGGCCTGGATGTCATCACGGCTGCTTCCGATACACCCTCACATAGTCAATCAAAAACCGCTGGGGGAAGATCGTCTCATCGATACCCTTCTGGGCGCCCCAGGAGCCGCCTATGGCCAGGTTGAGGATCAGGTACTGGGGCTTGTCAAAGGGCCAGGCCTCTACGCCCGTGTGCTCGTTGGCGAACTCGAAGTAGGGCTTGTCGTCCAGGAAAAACCGCAGGCGATCCGGGTCCCACTCCAGGGCGTACACGTGGAAGGACTCAAAGGGCCTGGGGACCTGGATCTTGGAGCCCTTGCCCGTGCCCTTGGCGTGGTTGTACTTGGCCATGTGCACGTTGGCATACGCGGTGTTGGGGTCAAAGCCCACGTACTCCATGATGTCGATCTCGCCGCAGGCCGGCCAGCCGACCTTGTCGAAGTTGGAGCCGAGCATCCAGATCGCAGGCCATACCCCCCTGCCGGCAGGCAGTTGGGCCCGCACCTCGATGCGTCCGTAGGTCCAGTCGGCCTTACCCTTGGTGACCAGACTGGCAGAGGTGTAATCCGCATTCTGGCGGGATTGCTGCCCGCGGCGTGCCGGGGCATTGGGGTCGTACTTGGGATTGGGCCAGGTCTGCTTGCAGCCCTCGATCACGAGCATGCCCTTGTCGACGCGGGCGTTCTCCTTGCGCGAGGCGGTGTAGTACTGGGACTCGTTGTTCCGGATGAATCCCTCCTCGTAGCCCCACTTGTTCGGGTCCGGCAGGCCTGTGTAGTTGAACTCATCGGACCAGACCAGTTTCCATGGTTCGGCGCTGGCCAGACCGGACCAGACACAGGCGATCATCAGGACCTTGCAGCCTACACAAGTTGCCATGGGCGTGACTCCTTCTATGGGATGTCTCTGTTTCAGACGCTACCTCTTGACCGCCCCCTTGATGAGGGTGAAGGAATGGGGCGGGAAGGGGTAGGTGAAGCTCTGGCCGGATACAGTGACGTCCGGCTTCTGCACGGTCTTGACCACCTCCTTGCCAAAGTCATTCTCGGCCTTGACGTCCGGCCCGCTCACCTCGTAGACCTTGAACGGGCCGGCAAACTGGCCTTCCTGGCAGAGGATGTCGGTGGTAATGGCCTTGTCTTTGTGCCGATTGAGGACACAGATCGTGAGTTCTCCCTTGTTGTAGGCAGCCGCCACGTCCAGGTAAGGGACGGCCTTCTGGATGGCCGTGGTCTCCCCCATTCCGAGGCCGAATCTCTCGGTGTCATAGGTCTCGCAGGCCACGAACACATCCAGTGCCGTGCCGCGGACGTTCCGGGAGAAGAGCTGGAGGGGATAGTAAATGGTCTGCCTGAAGATCGCCTTGTCGTTGGTGAAAATGGGGGCAATGACGTTGACCAACTGGGCCATGTTGGCCATCTTGACGACGTCTGCGTTTCGCACAAAGCCATTCAGGAAGCCCGCAATAACCAGGGCGTCCTCCAGGTTGTAGTGCTCTTCCAGTGCTCGCGTCCCCCTTGAGGCCTCCCCGCCCCTGGCCCGGTACCAGACGTTGTACTCGTCCCAGGCAATGCGCAGGGGACCGCGGTCGCCGCGAATGGCGTGGACCATCTCCCTGTCGATCATGCCCCTGACCACCCGGGTCCGCTGTTCCATGACCAGGGGCGTGGCCAGGAAGTTGTAGTAGTTGTTGTCCGGATTGCCTACGTACGTGTGGAGGGCGATATAATCGACAACGTCCCTCAGTTCATGCAGGACCGTGCTGTTCCAGTAGTCCGGGTCCGCACCGGCACGGTAGTTCGACGATCCTGTGGCGATCAGCTTGATGCCGGGCGAGGTCAGGCGCATCAGCTTTGCGGCCTCGCGGGCCTTCTTGCAGTAGTCCTCGACGTTCAGGTGACCCATCTGCCAGGGTCCGTCCATCTCATTGCCGAGGCTCCAGTACTGGATGTTGTGGGGCTGCGGATATCCGTGCTGGCGCCTGAGCTCTGCGTAGTATGGCCCTTCCTTGACGTTGCAGTATTCCACCCATCGCTGTGCCTCTTCGATGGTGCCGGTCCCCATGTTGACCGCAAAATAGGGTTCTATGCCAGCGGCCCTGGCGAATTCCACGAACTCGTTGGTTCCGAACTGGTTCGTCTCCAGCCTGGCCCAGGCCAGCTCCATCCTTGGGGTCCTTTGGGGACCCACCCCGTCGAGCCAGTGGTAGTTGGAGACGAAATTGCCTCCCGGATAGCGGACAATGGAAACCCCCAGGTCCTTGACCGCCTCCAGGACGTCCTTGCGCAGGCCCTTCTGATCCGCCTGATCTGAACCGGGATCAAAGACCCCGCCGTACACGCACCGCCCCAGGTGCTCTACGAAGTTCCCGTACAGGTTCTTGTCGATCTCGCCGATGGTCCGATCGACGTCGATCTTGATCCTCGCGTTCTGTGCGCAGGCCAGCGCGGCCAGCAAGGTCGTGATGGCGACAGACATGATTCCACGGTGTCTCATTGTGGCCCCTTTCATATGTAGTGCAAGAAAGATAGCACGGCCGGCCGCGCAAGGCAATACCCACGGTGTGTGATATCTGAACAGGCCAGGGGGCACGAAGAGACAGGGCCCTGCCGTTCGCCCAGACCTTTCGCTTGCGGACCTATCGATCCTGCCGCTACAATCGTACGGTTGGTGGTCTGATGACCGGTAATGAACGGGTCTCGCAGCTTCGGGAGTGAGAGCCAATGTCGATCGCCTCAGTGTTTCGAAAGACCGGGTGGCTTGGAGTCCTGGTCATGGCCACAACCCTTCACGGGGCCGACGTCAACGAGCCAAACCATGCGGGCAAGTCCCCTGCCGATGAATTGCCGCCGAATATCACCCGACTGACCTGGTTCGGCGAGCGGGCGGACTGGTCGCACGACGGCAAGAAGATCCTGTTCCTGGCCAAGACCTACGGCGACGTGTACGAGGTGGAGGTGGCCACCCGGATCATCCGGCCGGTCACGAGTCACTTTTACCACCTGGGCTTTACGCGGGCCCTGTACCTGGCCAACGGTGACATCCTGCTGTCGGGCCCAGAGGCCTTTGACCCCAAGAACCCGGGGCCCAGCCGCGTGCAGTGTTTCCTCTGCGTGCTGGACAAGGGCCGAGCGAAACCACCGGTTCCGCTCGGCACCAAGTGCAGCGAGGGCCCTGCCGTGTCCCGCAAGCGGATGCACATCGCCTGGACGCACGTGAGCGACCAGTATCCGGACCAGATGCCCAAGGGCTCGTCCCGGATGCAGGAGGCGGACATCGTGTACGAGGATGGTAAGCCCAAGCTCGCCAACCAGAGGCCCATCATCGACAGCCGTGACCTGCCGTTCCAGTGCACCCTGGAGACCCAGAACTTCCGCCCGCCCCAGGAGCAGGAGCTGACCTTCTCCGCCTATAACTACCAGGGCACGGACGTATGCGGCATCGACCTGGTCACCAAGAAAGTCACCAACTACTCGAACGCCCCTGGCCAGTACGACGAGCCGGAGGGGATCTTCCCGGACGGCCAATATACCCTGGTCGAGTGTGACCGCCAGAACCATCAAGGCCCCAACCACGTGGACCTCTGGAAGCTCAGGCTCGACGGCAGTGGCGCAATGGATCGCCTCACGTCCTTCAGCGACTATCCCGGGTACAAGGCATCCAACCCGGTCGTGAGCGACGACGGGCGTTTCATGGCCTTCCAGATGGCCCAGTCCAGGGACCAGGCGGGAGTAGGCCACGGGATCTTCATCCTTGACCTCGCCAGGGCCAAGTAGCCTCAAGCCGTTAGGGCCCGCGTAGAAATAACCTGCGCATTTACCGCTCAGATTTGGGTCAGATTGGGATGCGATCGATTGAGCGAAACCGGAGGCGTAGTCCTGCTACGTTGAGGATTTCGCGATTGAGGAGCAGCCCAAGATGGCCCGAAGATGAGATCGCAAATGGATAGGTTATTTCTACGCGGGCCCTTAGGGTCCTTGCATGGCCTTGGCAACGACATCCTGCAGTTGGTCCTGCGGGATGTCCAGGGCAAGGACCGTTCCGTCAGGACCGATCAGGACGCAGGAGAGGTAGTGTCCCAGCCCCAGCCTGCTGATCGCGTCGGGCTGGTAGTAGCCCTGGTAGAATTCACGACTGTGTGACTCGGATATGATCCCTACGGTCCAGGGCAACTGCCTCTTGCCTGTGAATGCCCTCAGTGGACCGGCCATCTGGGCGGATACAGGCCACGCAACGTTGGGTATGACGCTGATGATCTCCAGCCGTCCGGCGGACGAGTACGTCGCATGGATCTGCCTGAGGATCTGATGCCTCGTCAGCGTCTGCTGCGACAGGGGTTCTCCGAGGATATCCAGCAGGATGAACCTGCCTTGGACGTCGCTGAGCCGAATCGTACGGCCGTCCGACGCGTCCAGGACGAAGGGTGGGGCAGGCCGTTGGGCTTTTGCCGGTGCCACAACACGGACGGGAATCTCTCCCAGGTCGACGACATCCGTGTAGTAGGCCTCACCGGCTGCGATGGGGACCTCGAAGACGTGATCCTGGGAGGTGACAATGGCCCGGCCATCCCACACCGACGGGTCAGGATTGTGGAAGTCAAGGGTCAGCTCATACCGGCCCGGCAGGATATCTGCCAGGCGGAGCTCGCCGCCGGCCTCCAGTGTGGCCATGCAGTTGGCGAACTCCGTGTGCTCGCGCTCGGACGCCTGCCTGAATCGCTGTCCCGCGGGCGTCTGGAGCCAGGCCAGCCACCATGCCCGCTGCTGGACCGGGTTCATGAGCAGGAAGTCCTCGGGAAGTGGCACCGGCAACTCAGGGAAAGGCTCCTCAAAAACGCGGCTTATGGTCACCTGGCTCTTGAGCAGATCTAGCGGAGGTGTATCCGCAGGCAGGACGAGGCGGGCCCTGGCCTTGCGGCCCCCGCCACCCAGGGTGACCTGTGTAATCTGACCCGGCCTGACGTCCACCACCTGTCTGCTGCCCTTAGACTGGACCACGGTGGGACCCGGCCTGACCTTGCGGAATGCGAACCGGCCTTGGCCGTCGGTCTGGCCCTCGTTGTAATACTGGACCGTGATCGGGTTAACAAGGTCAGACTCTACTCCGTCAAGCTGGACGTTGACACGGACCTGCTGATTGGCGACCGGGTCCTTGCCGGAATACACCGCACCCTCTACCCGGCCCCAGGCCTCAAGGTGAATCTCCGGCGTCCTGCAGAAGGTCTCCTCATCCACCTCTGCAATGCCGGCCTCATCCACAGCCACGAGTCTGAAGGCCCTTTCGGGCGGCGGAAATGTGAATCGTCCCTGGGTATCTGCGGTGATGACATGCATCGGGTCTTCTGGTGAGAGAATCTGGCCATCGCGGATGATGTTCGCACATCGCGGGGCGGCAATGACCACGCGGGCCGCCTTGGCTGCCACCCCATCTGGATCATGCACGATGCCGGTGAGTCCCTTGCCAGCGGTCAAAGTGACATCGCGGACCTGGTCGGTCCCGTCGTTGAAGAAGACCTCGGTCTGGGCTGGAAGATAGCCCTGGGCTTCAATGCGGACTGCCATGCCCAGGTTATGCAGCAGAAATGGCATCTCGTACCGCTGGCCGTTGATGTGTTTAGCCATCTGCTGTTGCCACACTACATCCCCGCCTGCCTTCCACTGGATGCCCACTGTCACTGTGAAGGCATTTACGGCCTGACCTGTGCTGGCATCCAGGACGCGACCCGTGAGCCTGCCCAGGGGCACCATCGTCACGGTCTGGACCTGGTCAGAGGCAGTCAAAGGATAGCCATCCAAGGGTGCAAGGCCCTCCTTGCCAATAGCGTATAACACCTCATCTGCAGGCAGGTCATGGATAACGGCCAGGCCGGCCTTGTCCGTGATGGCCTTGCCTCGGATGTTGTTGTACGTGCGGTTGCCGTACTGGACCCTCCGCCAGGTCCAGGCCGTGGCCGAGACCCCTTGGATACCGCGACCGGACGGGTCAACCACCTGGACCATCAGGGTGTGGCCTGGTTCGAGCACGAACTCGACGTCCGACATACCCTCATTAACGCGTACCTCCCTCATGTCCTGTGCAAACCCAGCGGCCACCACGGTCAGGACGGTGTCGCCGGCCCTGCGCCTCTGGAACTCGAACCGGCCCTGGGCATCGGTGATGGCCCGGATCGCCGGGTCATACCGGTCGTCCCAGCCCGAGTAACCCGATCCCTCGAAGACCTCCGCACCTGAAATCGGATGGCCTTGCTGATCTGACACGCTGCCCGCAACGGCCAGACCCGGGCGCATGAGAAGGACACACCCCTGGCTGATGAGTGACTCCAGGGAGGGCGTCGGGTCATACCGGTCCGCAGTCACGTACGTGGTGTGCTCAAGCTCAATGGAGGCCTGGCCTCCTGCTGGGAAGTGCCTGTACTGCCAACGCCCCTGGTCGTCCGTCTTGACTGCACGTACACTGAACAGTGCTATGTCGCGTTCCACCTCATGGCCAACAGTAATAATCGAACTGACTCGGACCATCACATCGGCCAGCGGCTCCCCGGACTCGGTCTTGACCACACCGCCGATGGTCACGCCCTCGTTCATGTGCGCCACGTAGGTCTTGGGTATGGGGATACCCAGTCCCTTGGGATTCCAGGGAATGTCCTTGACCACGTGCTGTTCACTCAGGATGCGGATAGTCAGCGCATCTGCCTTGTGACTGGCCCAGTCAACGGGGCACTGTCCTGACCTGTCCGTCGTGAGGACCTCTTCCACACCGGGACGCCCTTGATACTGGAACCTGGCGAGGACCTCTGCCCCGGCGACCGGCTTCTGGGTCTTGGCATCCACAACGGTCAACAGGAGGACCCCCTCTTGCTGGGCCTTGGCATCTGCCTGCGGCTGATTAGGGCCGGCAGGACCCTGTGGAGGCCGGTTGGCATCCGTGGGCAAGGTGGTCCTCTGGCGGATCTGCTCAGCGGCCTTGACGAAGGGGTTGTCCTGGGCTGGGCCTTGCCACTGGCCTGCCAGCCTTTGGAGCGTGCCCAAGGCTCGCGAATCACCGATCTGGCCCAGGTACAGGGCGGCCTTGAGCTTGGTCTGGTCCAGACCGGTCTGTAGCAGGTCGACCAGGCCGTCCACGTCGCATCTGGCCAGGAACTCATCCGCTCGCCTGAATTCAGCTTGAACTGGCTCAAGAAGCCCCTGATCGAGTATCGGCACCGTGTCCTGATTGACATCGCGGGCCTGGTGTACATCCGGCCCTTTCACGGTCGCCTGGCCGCCGACAAGGTGCCTGGCCAGGAACAACAGGCCCACAGCCACGGCCGCAGCGGCCGCTATGTGTGTGATTCTACTCTGCATGATCTCTCTCCCAAGGCAATGTACCGTGAAGGTACGTGATTGGTGGATGGTTGGGGCAAACCGGACACCTGGAGATGAAGAGATGCCCGTGGACAGGCCTCGGCTCTTTAGCCAGGCGCCCATGACCTGGGTGTATATCCTGTCCTGCATACGCGGGCCGGCCTCAAACCGCAGGTGGGCCAGCCTGTCTGCGATACCCTTGTGCGGTCTCATGCCAGGCCCTCCTTATCCAATAAGACACGAAGTCGCTCCATACCATACCGATACCGGCTTTGAACGGTGCCCAGTGAGATGTCGAGCTCATGGGCCAAGGCCCTGAAGGACATGCCCCCGCGGGTCTTGAGGACGATGATCTCCCGTTGCTCAGGCGGCAACTGCAACAAGGCCTGGTATAGGTAGTGCACCCCTTCATCTCGGATCAGTACATCCACAGGGTTCTCCGGGTCTTTACCCTGTGCAGGGGTGTCTTCCATCTGGATGGTCGTCTGTCCTTGTCGATATCGCTGGCGTCGGAGGTTTCTCGCCCGGTTCGCCACACACGTGGCCAGAAAGCCCTTGAGGCTTCCCCTCAGGTGAAAACCGCCAATAGACTCAACGAACTGGGTAAGCACGTCCTGCACGACATCCTCTGCAAGCTGGGCATCCCCCAACAGACCCATGGCCACAGTGAGCAGGGTGTCCAGGTACTTGGCATAGATCCGGTCAAATGCCCAGACCCTGCCCCGTTTGAGTTCCCAGACGAGTATTCGATCTTCCAACATCGGCCCTCTGTCAGACTTCAAGACAATCGACTGTCAACCTTATAACACCGATAGGAGGGATTTGCACTTGGCGATGAAAGAGGATAACCACTCTGCCCATGCCACGGCTTTTTCTCTTGACAAATAGTTTGATATAGGATTATTTTATGCCAAATGAGTCTCGTAGGAGGCCGATCATGGTACCCCATCAAAGATCGATGGCATTGAGCTGCCTTGCCGCATGTTTCTGCGTGCTCGGCCCGGCCGTCATGGCCACGGCCGAGGTCCTGTATGTCGATGGATGCAGTGGCCGGGACAAGCAGGTCGGGGCCCAGGCCCAACCCCTGAGGACGTTGGCACAGGCCGCACGGCGGATCAATGAGTCCAATGAGCCTGGACCCACGACCGTGAGGTTGGCCCCCGGCCTGTACTGCCTGGACCAGGCCGTGCTCATCGAGAATCGGCGAGCCTACACGGAGCAAGACCGCTTGACCATCGAGGCCGCGGTCGTGCCGGATGATCCGAATTGGAGTCCATCGCTGATGCCCGTGCTTCTCTCCGCCGAAGACCCCCGCAAGCCCGGAAAGCTCGCGGGCCAGACAGAGACCTACAGTCTCATAGTACGAACCAGCCACGTCACGATCCGCGGGTTGAAGTTCCTGGGCAATCCGCTGCCCAACAACTGGCACTGCTGTGTCAGTCGCATCGGGAAGGAGTTGGACGATCTGCTGGTGACGCAGTGCCTGTTTATAGGCAATCCAGGAGGTCTCGACATCTACTGCGCGGCACTGGCGACCGGTGACCGCTTCCTGGTCGACCACAACATCTTCCAGCAATGCCACGGGTGCGTCGTATTCTGGGATGGCCCGGAAGGCACCCCCGGCAAGCAGTGCGCCATGCGATACTGCCTCGTCGATGGGGCCTCCATCTCAGGCATCTGGACCTGCCGGACCAGGAACGATCTGGAGTTCCACCATAACGTGGTCACCGGCAGTGAGTACTTCTGGATGCGAAAGGCAGGCGACCCGATCCAGTACCGATTGCGGGATTGTATCGTGACCGACACCAAACACCACTCAGGATACGGCGTGGAGAGCGGAGCCACTGGCCCGACCGGCCCGGAGGTCACCTATGAAGAACGCAACGTCGTCAGGGAGGGCCAGGTGACTCTGGAGAGAGACAGGCGATCCAGGAATTACCTCCATGTTGTACCTGGCACACTGGGGAGCGACCTGGGTGCGGGGCTGTTCAGGCAGCCCTGATGGGACGACATGATTCAAGAGGGGAAGCAGCACATGACCGAGACCAGTGCCAAGCAAGCCAAGGACCGAATCTGGCAGATCGTCGAGACTATCAACCGAACCTGCAAGGAGGGAAAGAGATTTGACCGACTCGGCCCCTTCTACAGCGACCGCGTAGTCATGGTCCTGCCTGGTCTTGACCGCCGCGTGGAGGGTCGGGCCACGTGCCTGCGATACTATGAGGACGCCTGCTCGCGGATGGCAGTCCACAAGCTCGACGGCTCGGATGAACGAATCGATGTCTGGGGCAACACCGCGGTGGTCACCTACCGGTACGATTGCGTCTGGGACTTTCAGGGCAAGACCCTGACGGATGACGGGCATGAGATCCTGGTCTTTGTCAGGGAGGGCCCGGACTGGAAGATCATGTGGCGGACCCTGATCCCCGGATCACGCCAGATCCAGACGTGTCCGGTTGAGGAAGAAGCAAGAGACAAGAAACAAGATGTAAGAGAGGCCTGTGACGATCTGATGACGACCTCGCCGGTCTGTCAGTTGACCACGATCGATGCGAATGGTTTTCCGCATACCACGGCCATGAACAACCTCCGCTGCGCAAGGGAGTATCCCTTACTCGCTCCCCTCTACTGCGACTCGGGCAATGACTTCCTGATGTACGTGACCACGAGCATGCAGTCAGACAAGATGGCCCGCATCCGGGCCAACCCCAAGGTCTCGATGTACTTCTGTGACCCCAGCCAGATCATAGGCCTGATGCTCAGTGGCGAGATCGAGGTCGTCACAGACCAGGCCCTGAAGAACCGCATCTGGCAGAAGGGCTGGGCCATGTACTACCCCAATGGCCCCGATGGCCCTGAGTATGGGGTCCTCCACCTGGCCCCTGCGAAGGTCAAGGGCTGGTACCAAGGTAGACCGTTTGAGTTCAAGCTGAAGCAACCCTAGGCGAATTCGTATCTCTTTTGAAAGGACAGACCCAATGCGTATCACCGTGCTGATCGTCGCCCTGCTGGTGTGCATCTCCATTGTGTGGGCATCCCAGGGTACTGACCAAACCATGACCGAGGCCCAGCGATCGGCCATTGAGAAGGCCGTGCTGGAGACCAACGTCCGGATGACGCAGGCCAGCAGCAGCCTGGATGCAGACAAGTTCTTTGCGTACATCCTCGATTCGGACAAGGGGCCCATCATCCAGGATGGCAGGCTCTTCAAGACCAGGGCCGAGGCCCTGGAGGTCGTCAAGGCTGGATTCCAGGCAGTAAGCAAGATGGATCGGAGGTATGACCAGACCTACGTGACGGTCATCTCGCCCCAGGTCGCCCTGCTGTGCGCAACGGGCTCTTCCACAGCTACCCTGCCGGACGGCCGCACCCTGAGCAGCCCCTTTGCCGTGTCCCTGGTGTTCGTGCTCAGAGACGGCCAGTGGAAGGTCCTGCACGGCCACTACTCGATTCCAAATCAGCAGTAAACCGGACCAGCCGGAGTCAAGAAAAGGAAACGAAAAACTTGGGTCAGACACACTATGGCACTGAGCGCACTGGATGACAAGACGCGGGAGCCTACCGACAGAGACGTCGCGGCGATCCTCGGTCCTGCCAAGGGACGTTGGGACGAGATCGTGGGCCATGTGGCAGGCACCTATGGCCCGATCACGCAGGAATGGGCGTCCTCCGGAAAGGCCTATGGCTGGTCACTCCGCCTCAAGTCCAAGAAGCGGACCATCCTGTACCTGATCCCCCAGCACCGGACCTTCCTGTGTGCCTTCGTGTTCGGCGACAAGGCCGTTGAGGCCGTCCTCGCCAGCAGCCTGCCCCGGCCCATCATTGAGGCCATCGAGGGGGCCAGGCGCTATGTGGAGGGAAGGGGCATCCGCGTGGAGGTCAAGACCAGCCAGAACCTCGATACCATCAGGAAACTGGTCGCCATCAAGATGGCCCGATGAGCCGAGGACATGGGTGCGGCACTATGGGTGGAATGAAACAACAGGGCCAAGGCGGCTTCCTCCTGGCCAAGATCCATCAACTGGGCGGCCGGATCTTCGCCCGCCTGCTCAAGGAATACGGGGTAGACCAGCTCAACCCCGCCCAGGGCCGGATCATGTTCGTGCTGTGGCAAGAGGACGGCATCCCTATCAAGGAGCTGGCCAAGCGGACCCAACTGGACAAGTCCACCCTGACCAGCATGCTGGACCGGCTGGAGCAGGCCGGCCTGGTCCGCCGTGTCCCCTCCACCCATGACCGTCGCACGATCATCCTCCAGCGGACCCGGAAGGACCGGGACCTGGAAGGCCTGTATGTCCAGGTCTCTGCACAGATGGGCCGGATCTGGTACAAGGGATTCACAGACACACGCGCCAGGCGATTCGAGGCGGACCTGAAGCAGATCCTGGATAACCTGACCGAGTATGACCAACGGGTGTAGCATGACCGGACACGAGCCACAAGAGCGTCATTTCCAGGGTTTCTCCCGCAGGGCCTTTCAATTCCTCAAGGACCTGAAGGCCCACAACGACAAGGCGTGGTTTGAGGCCCATCGGGCGGACTACGAGCAGAACCTGCTGGAGCCCCTGCGACATCTGGTCACGGACCTGGCGGACTTCATGCTGGGCATTGACCTGTCCTTTGAGGTCACGCCTGCGGTCGGCAAGACCATCTCCAGGATCCATCGCGATACGCGGTTTTCAAGGGACAAGTCGCCCTTTCGGGACTGTATGTGGGTCGTGTTCAAGCGCACAGGCAAGGACTGGGCCAACTGGAGCACCGGGTACTTCCTGGAGATCAACCCCACGTGGTATCGATACGGCATGGGCTTCTACGATGCAGCCCCGGACGTCATGGCCGAGTTCCGCGCACGGATTGACGATGACCCCAAGGCCTTTCTCAAGGCTGTATCCTGGTTCCCAAACCAGGACGTCTTCAAACTGGAAGGCGAGACCTACAAACGCCCCAAGGGCCCGGACAAGTCAGAGCCCATCCGGACCTGGTACAACCACAAGAGCCTCTACCTCTCGTGCAGCCGCAAGATCGACAAGGTGATCCTAAGTCCACAACTTGTGGACGACCTCATGCAGAGATTCGGCATGTGCGCTCCACTCTATCATTACCTGCTGGATACTATCGTGGGGGCAAAGCAGCCGAAGTAGGTACCACGAGCAGCAGGGCTGAGGCCCATCCTATGGACTCCCTCCGCACACAGATGGAACACCTGGCCCCACGTCGCCTGGCCTGATGCAACAAGACGACGGCGGGTGGCACACCCGCCCTACAGGAAATGGATGCGACGTACCTGTAGGCCGTCTCTGTGAGACGGCGATTCTTTGGATTCGTAAGACGGCAGGAGCAGCATGGGCTGAAGCCAGACTTGGGTGATGCCGGCTATTCCACCCTCTTGGCGCCCAGGAGTTCCGCCAC
>Ga0209777_10006219_pt1 | contig 13495 bp, 13 predicted proteins | sample FrelakmetHBP12HB_FD_187147 | JGI IMG/M metagenome (GOLD analysis project Ga0209777, IMG submission 187147) | Freshwater lake sediment microbial communities from the University of Notre Dame, USA, for methane emissions studies -HBP12 HB (SPAdes)... | ecosystem: Environmental > Aquatic >...
ATAAACTGCTGGCCATGACCAAAGAAGATCTGCAGCATGGCATTGAGAACGGTGTCGGGCCGTTCCTGGGCGGGTTATATCATTCAATGGCCGGACCTGTTTTCAAATATGACCGGCTTCTGAAGGGAATAAAGAAGGCCATTGATCCGAACAATGTCTCAAATCCGCCGCACAATATCCCCGTAGAGTAATAACGTTAAAAGAGCTGATATTTAAGACTGGGAGGCTAAAAACATGAAACTGAGGTCAACAGGGTTAGGTGAAACAGTACTGGTGAGTAAGCTGGACAAGATTACCTTGGTTCAGGATTACTTGATCCTCCACGTCCAGACCATTGATCCAGTTCAATGGCACGTCAGGGCTGCCATGGATTATGGCGACCTGTTGACCATGGTCAAGCTGATTTTAAAGGGACCGGTTTTTAAGTTTCTTCTTTTTGGTTTGAAGAATTGGAGGAATCCAAGAAATACAAATGACTTTTAAATAGAAAGCATATAAGCAATCAATACGGAAGGAACACACGTATGGCTGATAAATCGTTTGACGCAATTATTATCGGGGGAGGCAATAAGGGACTTATTACCGGCATGTATCTGACTAAATACGCCGGCATGAGTGTTGGTATTTTTGATTGCCGGCACGAGCTGGGGGGCGGATGGTCCTGCGAGGAGAGCGCTGCCCCGGGATTTATCACCAATACCCATGCGGTGAATATAGACAAGTACTGGAAAATAGTGCTTGAGCGGGACTTCCCTGAATTTGTGGAAAAAGGCGGCCAGTGGTTTCCGTTTAATCCTGCAATGGCAACCATTTTCAAAGAGGATCAATCATGTATTGCCTGGTATAACCCGGCCTGTGATCCCAGTCAGGAAAAGACCGCTGCCTCAATAGCCCGCTTCTCACAAAAGGATGCAGATACATGGCTGGAGCTATGGAAAAAATGGCAGGAGAAAATAGAGCCGGCTTTCTGTAAATGGATATATAACCCGCCCCCGCCCCATTATGAGCTGGATACCATGGAAAAGACCCTGATGGATCCTGCGCTCGGCATTGATCCCATCTGGGGAGTAAAATCAGCCCTTGAGGTACTGAGAGACCTGTTTGAATCTGATGAGGTGGTAACCTCAGTGCTCCGGCCCTCGCATGCCGGCATGCCCTATTCACCCCTGATGCCAGGCACCGGCATCTCGCAGCTTCTGCTCCTGCCCCTTCTGATACAATTTGGCGGTGTCGTAGGTGGAACCCACAGCTACGCACACGCCTGTCACAAGGTGTATCTGGAAAACGGGGGGAAAAGTTTTACCAAGCATGAGGTTGATAAAGTGCTCATAGAAAATGGCGTTGCCAAGGGGATTCGTCTGGTTGATGGCACTGAAATTGAGGCTAAAAAGCTGGTAGTGAGCACGCTGTCGCCCGAACAGCTCTGTTTGCAATTAACCGGAGAAGAATATTTTGAACCGAGGACAATCCGCAGGGTGAAACACCTTTCCCGTAAATTAATTTGTATTACCTGGTACCATTGGGCTATTCATGAGCGGCCCCGCTACCTTGCCGAGGCATTTCAACAGGATATTCACCGGACCGGTCTTCTGGCGTTGAGTATAAAAGACCCTGAAGTACTTGTCCGGGAAAATGCCTGGCGGGCTTTGGGCAAGATGCCGCCGGCAAATACCTCTGATTCGGCATTGCTGGTATGGTGCCTCAGCCAAGACGATCCAACTCAGGCGCCGAAGGGAAAGCATATTGCCGGGTCTGAGCAGTTTGTCCTTGCTGCCAACCAGATGTCGGAACGGGAATGGCTGGATTATAAGAAGAAAAACGCTGAAGATGTTTTAAAATACTGGCAGGAGTATGCACCTAATATGAATTGGGATAACATCATCGGCTATGACCCGTTAACACCGTATGACTGCCTGCGTCTGAAAAATATGGGCCCCCAGGGGAACTGGGGTGTGATTGATGTTATTCCTGGCCAAACGGGAAAATTTCGCCCGGTTCCAGAACTGGCCCGGTATAAAACGCCCATAAAAAACCTTTATTGTACCGGTGTTGCGTGGGGTTTCAGCGCAGGAGCAATGGATGCCCAGGCATACAACTGCTTTAAGGTTATCGCCGAGGAGCATAATCTGGAAAAGCATTGGGAAAAGAACGGCTACCCCTTTTAAACATTGAATGATACCAGAGCATAGCAGGGGCTTATGTCACGACGTAATGGTCGCGGCCATAAACTACGTAAGAAGGAGATACCATGGATACCAAGTATGATATTATCATAATTGGAGCTGGGCCCAACGGTCTTGAGGCGGGAGCATATCTCAGCAAGGCGGGGCTGAAGGTTCTGGTTCTTGAGCGCAGATACGAATGTGGCGGAGGACTCTGGACAGAAGAGTCAACCCTTCCAGGTTTTTTGCACAGTACTCATGCCGTGTATATGATGATGGTGGATTTTGCTCCGGTGTATCCTGATTTCCGGCTTGAGGAAGACTACAAGGTGCACCACCTGTATCCCGACCTTCAATTTGCCATGCCGCTCTCAGATGGACGCTGCGTATGCATCTATAAGGACATAGACCGAACATGCAAATCATTTGCACAATTTTCCCAAAAGGATGCGGATGCGTACCGTGAATTTTATCACACGGCCAAGCGCTGTGTTGATGACTATATTGGCCCGGCCACCTATATCCCTCCCGTAGGAGCATTAGATGCAATTGTGCACATGAAGAAGATTGAGATAGGCAAAACGATGATGTCTTACAGTGAGCGCAAGCCAATTGATATTATAAAAGATGCGTTTGAAAATGAACATATTCGCGCCCTTCTCCTTTATATTGCCTGCCACTGGGGGGTAAAGTACGACTTGGTTAACCTCGGTTATTTAGTACTTCTGTACCTGAATCGCGCCCATAATTATCAACTGGTCAGAGGCGGCTCCCATATGGTTGCACAGGCGCTCAACAAAGTAATCCATGAAAATCATGGCCTGGTTAAAAACAACCAGATGATTAAGAAAATTGTTGTGCAAAATGGTGAGGCAAAGGGCGTGGAGATGGAGGACGGGACTTTTTATGAGGCCTCACAGGCAGTTCTGAGCACCATTGACCCCATTCAAACATTTATTGACCAGATGGATAAGGGCGGCATAACTGAAGCATTTGCCAGTAAAATTCAGAAATGGAAGTGGGAAAGCTACAGCTTGTTTGGTGTCCACAGCGCATTATCCGAGCCGCCGAATTTTAAAGCGGCAGAAAAAAATCCCGACATCAATAAGGCATGTTTGTATGTGCTTGGCTATGAAACCATGGAAGAGCTGGTGAAACACTTTGATGCCCTGTATAACGCAGAGATGGGTGATACCATTGGCTTTAATGCCTGTTTTCCCAGTGTCCACGATCCACTGCTTGCGCCACCGGGAAGATGTTCAAGCCAGCTTTCCATGATGGCCCCGTATAACCTCAAAGAGGGCCCGGAGAAGTGGTATAATTTAAAATACAAGCAGGAGCTTGCTGAACAGTGCCTATCAGTGCTAAGGCGGTATGCTCCAAATCTCTCCGCCGATAAAGTCCTCCAAAGTTATATCAGCACCCCGCTTGATATGCAGAATAAATTTCCTGATATGCGTGAGGGCTCATATAAACAGGGAGCCTACATCCCCTTCCAGATGGGCTTCCTCAGGCCAAACGAAGATTGCTCGCGCAATAAGACTCCGGTAAAAAAGCTCTACGTCGGTGGTTCTTCAGTATACCCTGGTGGTTGCGTGATCTGGGGCCCAGGGTATCTTGCAGCTAATACCATTGCCCAGGATCTGGGAATTAATAAATGGTGGAAAGATCCTGAGTGTGTTGTCCGGGCAAAAGAGAAGGGAATTTTGTAATAACAGAAACTTGGGAGAGGTTATAATGGCATTGAAATATGGTTATGCAGGTAATGTGCTCAGGATAAATGTAACAACCAGCCGGATAACGAAAGAGGTGCTGAGCGATAAAGATGCAAAGCTGTTTCTTGGCGGCAGAGGATTAGGGGCAAAGTATCTGTTTGATGAACTTAAACCGGGCATTGACCCGCTGGGCCAGGATAATAAGCTTTACTTTGTAACCGGCCCGTTAACCGCAACAGGGGCCCAGTCAAGTTCACGCTGGATGGTTGTGACCAAATCCCCTCTCAGCAATGCATTTATACGCTCAACAGGAGGCGGTGCTTTTGGACAGGAACTCAAAAGCACCGGCTTTGATCTTGTTATTATTGAAGGAAAAGCTCCCAGGCCAACTACCATTTTTATTAATAATGATACCGTTGAATTTAAAGATGCATCTCACCTCTGGGGAAAGGATCTCGATACCGGAACAGTTCAGGAGATGATCATCAAGGAATTAGGGGATGAAAAAATCCAGGTCGCATGTATCGGCCCTGCAGGCGAAAATGGGACGCTGTATGCGGCTATTATGAACTTACGCAGGAGTGCCAGCAGAGGGGGTGTCGGAACAGTCATGGGTTCCAAGAATATTAAAGCAATTGCAGTAAGAGGAACATGTAAGGTCAATGTTGCAGATAAAGAAAAACTGAATGATATTACCCGGGACATGGTTTCGGCTGCCACGCAACATCCTGTATACAACGGCTTCAGTCATTTTGGTTCATCCGGCATAACCGCGTTGATGCATGAAATTGGCATGCATCCGGTCAAGAACTTTCAATCAGGGCACATGGAAGATTTTACCGGGCTCACGACCGATAGGATGGATCAGATATTTATAAAAGATGTGGCTTGCACGCGCTGTTTTATTCACTGCGGCACTATAGTGCAGTTGAAAGATGGTCCCTATAAAGGGAGCGGGGTTGAGGGACCGGAATACGAGACCATGTGGTGTTTTGGCGCCAATATCCTGAATACTGATCTTGGTTTTGTGGTGGCTGCAAACAAGCTCTGTGATGACTATGGTATCGATACTATCGCTGCAGGAGTAAGCCTGTCTTTTGCCATGGAGCTGTATGAGAAGAAAATACTTTCCAAAAATGATCTCGACGGGATAGAACTCACCTGGGGGAATCACCAGGCAGCATACCAGTTACTCATAAAAATCGTGAAACGGGAGGGGATTGGTGATGTATTGGCACTGGGAACAAAAAAGGCTGCAGAGAAGATTGGAAGAGGCGCTGATAAGTATGCAATGCAGGTGAAAGGCCTAGAAATACCTGCCTATGAGCCAAGAGGGGCCAAAGCCCATGGCTTAAATATTGCCACTTCAACTATTGGCGCCAGCCACATGACAGGGTATGGCATGCAGGAATTGTTCGGGATTCCAGAGCAGGTTGATCGTTTCACCGTGGAGGGGAAAGGCGCTCTCACCAAGCAAAATCAGGATAAAACGGCAACCTATGATTCTCTTGTTGTGTGCGGATTCCCTGCATGCTTTGGCTGGATAGGCTCTGAAATCTACGCACAACTTCTAGTAGCAGCTACCGGCATTGAGGAGTTTGGCGATGTTGATAATCTCATAAAAGCTGGTGAACGCATTTATAATCTTGAGCGGTTATTTAATATGCGGGAAGGGTTGCAGAGAAAGGATGATTATCTGCCGGAACGGTTTATAAAAGAGCCGGTTCCTGACGGACCGAGCAAAGGGCAGCTATTTGAAATGGACCAGCTATTAGATGATTATTACCTGGCGCGTGGCTGGGATACGAAGACCGGGATGCCCGGCAAAGAAAAACTGCGTGAGCTTGGTTTGAAGAATGAGGGGGAGTCAGTAACAATATCAAAACAGTAATGGATAATATAATAGAGAAGCACTTATAAAAAATCCTTCAAAGATACCCTGCCCCACCCTTTTGGGCTTATGCGTGAAAATCTGTCCCTCAAGTTTTTTTTCGAAAGCGGCGGCTTTGTCGCGTTAATGCACAAGCAGGAGGTTTCTATGAAACGCTATGATGTGGTAGTTGTGGGAGCAGGTCCCGGGGGTTTAATGGCGGCCAAGACGCTTGCAGAGAACGGATACAGTGTGGCTGTGCTAGAACGAAAGACCGCCATCACGACGATTACCAGAACCTGTGCCACTATGCTGGCGATTGAAAATGAGCGGTATTTTAATGAGCGGATGTATTTAAATGAAAAAACCCGAAAAATTGTTTTCCCTGAAACTGGTTTTTCGGTAGATTACGACGGCACGTACAGCCCGTTCTATAACTGGAACTTCTATTCCCCTGATGGAAAACATTGTGTCCAGTTGGGGGATTATAAAAAACGGGAAGCTGATGGTCAGCGGCTCTCGGTCACCTATAGCAAACAACACCTTTTAGAAAGCCTCTTAAAAATTATTCAAAACAACGGCTGTCAGGTGTTTCCCTCAACTAATGTTATCAATGTGATGCCTACAGCTAATGGTGTTAAGGTTTACACCGCAGAAGGCAGTATATTTGAAGGGACCTTTGTTATTGCTTCTGATGGGGTTAACTCGCGAATTGCCAGGGTTACCGGAATAAATAAAAAACGACTATTCTATGGAACGACAATAGGGTATGGCCTGTATTTCAACAATTTCAAGATCCCCTATCCCAATGCCTTCAACTGGATTGTTTTATATCATCACACCAGCAGGTATCCCATGGCATTTACCATTCTGCCCTGTCCCTACCCAGATGCAGAATTTTGGCTATGGGGCAGTTTTATAACCTCGCCGCCTCCTGTGAGACAGAGTCTGCGGCAGGAGGTGGAATACATTTTTAAGAACAGTGCGTATAGACAGTGGTTTGAAGATGCAGAGATTGTCAGAGAAAATTGCCATGTGTTGAATATGTGGTCACCAGCACCCAGTCCATTTTTTGAAAATATCATTTTTGTTGGAGACTCTGCGTGGACAGTTGAAGCAGAGTGTACCGGCTCTATGATGAGTGGCTTGAAAGCGGCCCATGCCATTACAATAGCCTTTCGTGATAATAAGCTCAACCGGGAAGGGGTGAGCAGCTATATTAGATGGTGGGAAAATACCTTTCCAAAAGGAACAAACTACAGAGATATAATTGGGCTGTTTGCCATGTTTGAAATCTTAGCAGAAGAAGATGTGAACTATTTATTCAGCTTGTTAGCAGAGAAACCGCTTGAAGCAACATTGAATCCGTATCGAGCTAGTGAGTTGATCAATGGGGTTATTTTTCAAAAGATTGATCAGATACAACAGGAAAATCCGCAATTTTTGGCTAAGCTGCAACGGGTTGCGACGGTTCCCCTAGAAATAATTATGACCCCCTCGGTTCGCCGGGCATTTTCAAATGCATAGGGACGCAGCTTTTACCCACACCTGTTCCCCCGTAGGTAAGAAATAGATGTGTATACAATGAGGAACTCCAAAGGGGAGAGGCACCATAGTAGAAATATTGACGCCAGAAGAAACAAATAAAGTGCTAAACAAATGACGGACATAAGGTGAGAGATGAAATCATCGCTTAGAACCTATCTTGCAGAAATTAAAAGCGACATTTTAACAGTAAAAAAACAGGCTGATCCGTACCGTAATATTGGCGATTTATGCTCGCAAAGTAAAAAACCGTTACTTTTTGAAAATATTAAAGGTTATCCAAAATGGAAACTCTGTGATCTGCTCGTCGCAGATAGACACCGGGAGGCTATTGCTCTCAAAACAACACCTGAAAAGGTAGTGCGGCATTTAGCACGGAAGATAAGCTGCGGGCCGGGGAAAACAGCTATTGTCAGAACAGGCCCCGTAAAAGAAAAAATACTGAAAGGAAAAAATGCAGGTTTTAATAAATTACCTATCTGTGTACACAGCCCCCGCGATGGCGGTCCCTATATTGGCTCTGGAATGTGTATATTGAAAGACCCTGATACCGGTTTCCAGAATGTCGCGATGCACCGAATTCATATCAAAAGAAATACTGTCGCTGCAGTATCACTTTTTTCTCCCCATAACCGGGCAATACTTAAAAAGTACGAAGAAAGAAATAACACAGCACCCATGGCAATTGTCATTGGCCATCATCCATGCTTCGAGATCGCAACTAACTATTTTGGCCCCCATGAAGGCTGGAGTGAACATGAGCTTGCGGGGACGCTGTTAAATGAAACTGTTGACATGGTGCACTGTGAAAACTCGGAAATCCTTGTTCCAGCACATGCTGAAATCGTACTTGAATGCGAGATTAAACCTGGTGCTACTGAGATGGAAGGGCCATTTGGAGAATTTCATAATTACTATGCAACGAGACCCCAGCCAAAACCGCGCATTCATCTAAAAACAATTACCATGCGGGATGATGCCATCTATCGGCATCTTAACGCCACCCCCTATACTGACCATCATGCGTTAGTCGCGCTGCCCTGCGAAGCCCGGCTCTATGACCAGCTGACCCGTAAAGGAATGCAGATACATGATGTTTTTATCCCTCCATGGGGAGGGCTTTTTGTTGTCATTATTCAAATAACCGGAACAGTAGATGAGGAAGTGCGAGAGGCGCTGCTGACATCTCTGTTCAGCCCTGCGCTTTTGTTCAGCAAAATTGCAATTGCAGTGGACGATGATATAGATATTTATGATCCCGGGGATATTATGTATGCTATTGGCACACGGGTGAATCCAGGAGAAGATATAATTCAGGTAACCGGCACAACAAGTATCTCGTATGATTTATCGGTGCCAGAAATAGGAAATGGCATTCCGCTTCGGAAGGGAGCAAAACTTGCCATTAACGCGACAAAGCCGCCGCTTTCGAAAAAAAACTTGAGGGACAGATTTTCACGCATAAGCCCAAAAGGGTGGGGCAGGGTATCTTTGAAGGATTTTTTATAAGTTGATATGCTCTTTATGGCTAGGACAATTTATTTATTTTCAGTGTTGGGTTATTAGGATTCCAATAACCCTTCCCGTTCCAACACTTTTCGTATTTCCTCAAAAGAAGCAGATATTTTACCTTTAGGAAAACGAATTTGAGTTAAACCGTTAATATTAGTAAACTCTTGGCAGCGCTCTTCAAGTAGAATAATGGCTCGTCTTGGCCCCAGCCGTCCCTGGAAAAGGCCAACCTCGTGAATAACATTTTCACGCGCATGCAGAGTTGAGTCAGCATGTTCATCTTCTGCGGGCATTATGAGAAATGCAAAGACTGCATTATCTAACATCTGACTTAGCCGCTCAACGGTTGTTAAACCTGCCGCTGATTCTCTATTAAATTCATCCCACGGCAGCCATAGTCTTTCCGAAATAAAGTCTTTTAATTCTCTCCATATTGGTGATCCACCATGCCCAATAAAGATTTTTCCTTTAGTAATAGGCAGAGCTGATTTCATCCCTGCTTCCTTAATGTCATTAATGAGTTGCAGAAGCTGCTCTAATATTTTTTTACAAGCACTTATTACCTGAATTTTGCACGCAACTGCGCATTATGAGCAGTTAAAATTATCTTTTCCCAACCGACTCATCCGCTTTATTTTCCATCCGACTGTTTTTTGAACCATCGGAACTTCTTGTACTCTGATTTCAGTCCGGATTTTGTTTTCCGCCTGCCGTTGGGCGGTGCCGTGCAAAATATTTTTTGCACTCAGGCTGTGTTCAATGCAAACCGGCACTGCCACATGCCGCTGAGCCATGCCCTGGCTTTTGATCGAGCCTTGTCCAAAAAGCTCAACAAGTGCATAAGCGCCGGAGTGCGCAGGTCATGCACCGAGTATTTTACCGTTGTCCGGTTATTGTGAAATGGTGTCTTGGCAGCAATGTACAAAAGCTTCAGCCGGGCAATCCGTATGGTATTGTCCCGAATTGTATCAAAGCCCTTTACCGGCGTGTCCGCTTTTTGCTGGTTCTGTCCCTCCAGGCTTTTCTCAGCCAGCATTTTCATATACCGCCACATGTTATAGGACAGCATCACCAGTTGAAACCAGGCATAATTGTTCTTGAATTTCTTCGACGGGATTGCCGCTAAACCCTCCCGCTTTGCTTCACCAATCAGATTCTCCACATCAGCACGTTTGTCATATTCCTCGATCACCGTGTGTGGCTTCCCGCGCCGCGTCGTACAGAATATCCGGTGCTGATACCGATCATCCTCAAACAGCTCCCATTGCACTGCTTCTCCGTTTGTTCCGCTATGCTTTGGAATGCGCATCGCCACAAACCGCATAGCCTGCTGCCATCCTATGGGCGCATATACGCATTCATTGTATTCAAGCTCCTCGGTCTTCCGTGGACGGTACCACCCCTTTGGATCAAAGGGCGGATTACAGCTCTTGGCCGATATGATGAAATCCCAGCACCGCCCCACCAGTGACTTGATGCTCTCCCAACTGAAAAATTCACTGTCAGCTCGCACCAGCACCCGCTTCACACACCCGGGCACCTGCTTACTGATCTGTTCTATGAACTTGGCCGTCTCTTCGCCGCTGACCGTCTTGCCTTTTCGCAACTTCCCCGCAATATATTCCCGCGTTTGAGAGATAAATGCTACAATCGGCCGGTATCCCTTCTTGCCACGATTCCGGGGATTGTCTCCGTACACTGTCTCAACGGTCGTATCGATATCAATAGCTATCTGCTGATAGTGCAGCCCGCACTGCTGCCATACCCGCTCCCGCATGACACTCATTACCGTTATCAGTGATCGCCCCTGATTGATTCCCAGACTGTCCACATAGCGCCAGTACGTGCTCACCACCGGCAAGCACACTACCCTGGAAAAATCGGCACAGCAGCGCGTCAAACCGTAGGTAGCCAAAATGCCCGATCCGGTTGAACCCGATAAACAGCAGCATTACTATCCCCACCACCATCCGGTAGTGCCCCAGTCGTGTCTCTCTGGCAGGCTTTGTGTAACAGTGTTCGAATAGCTGCTCAAACTGTATCAGGTCCAGAAACTTGATCAGCGCCAGTACCCCGCCAAACGCACTCAACGGCTCGCTGCAGGTTTCATACAGCGTGGAAGCACTGATTTTTCTTGCCTCTAACTGCTGCTCATTTTCTTCTTTATTAGCGGGTGTTTCCGTGCTATCTCTTTTTTGTCTTTTAACCATTCGGGGGGCCTCCTGTATTAGTGTTTGACGGGTCTCTCAACCCCATTAATACAGGACTCCCAACAGGTACCCAGGCCCTCTTCCACCGCCTTTAGAGTAATGTGATCAACTGCAATGGCAATATCAATAGGGTAACAGGGCTGGCCGCACTTCATGACATGATTGTCAGTCTGAGCGCAGGCAGCAATTACTACTGGCGCCTCTGCAACAAAATCCTGGTTGGAAGCAGCCTCCATAAGCTTCTGCCTGGTTTTTTTGTCTTTTACCACGACAAACCGCCATTCCTGCCGGTTGCTTGCTGATGGAGCAAGTCGGGCAGCCTCAAGCAGCAGCTGTATTTTATTATCTTCCACCGGAGTATTCTTATAACTGCGAACGCTTTCCCTTTGTTTTATTGCATCCATTACATCCATGATGATTTCCTTCCATTTTATTTTTACTAAACACTTGATAATCACCTTATGTCAATTGATTCATATAGATATACTATGGGCTTTATTTGTGTTCAGGGTGAAATGCCCGGAAAACAGAACTGCGGTAGAAGTCCTGTGCCTCTTCAACCTTTGCCTTTCTCAATATTTGCAAGAATTTTCAAAATAAGTTCATTTTGATGCTCCAGATGCATGAGTATAAGCTCAATCTCGTTTTCCGCTTTAACGTTTACATCAAAATCAGACTCTGCTCTTTTTTCGGCATGACGGCCTTGAAGATTTTGTCCGACCATGATCAAAGGCATCAATAATATCTGAATCACGTTGGAGATAAAAAGCCATAACACGAAGGCAGGAAAAGGATCAAACCGCAAATCTTTTGGCGCAAGAGTATTCCAACCGAGCCATAATAGGGTCCAGGAAAATATTATTAGAAAAAAACCCATTGAGCCGACATGGTCTGTAACTATGACAGCAATCTTTTCTAACGCACTAAAACTTTCCTTATGCTTAATATTGACATTGTGTATTGGCTTGCGTAACTTTCTTAATTTTTCATGAGCGAGTAGAAGATCTTTTTCGTCCATTTCCCCTCCAATTTGCGTAAAGCTCCCATCTGCGCATTATGCTGATAAACGTTTATTATTACCTCCCCACCCCGTATATTCACCCTGGCATTTATGAACTACATCTGCCCCCGCATACAGTCATAGGAATCCGAACACAGTTTGTCTTCTCCGGGTTAGCGGCCATTTTCTCTGCCATCGGGTCGAACTTGTTCTCGGGTACTCCCATCTTTTTTGCAAGAAGCCTTACAAAGAAAAGTAAATCCTCTTTTGCGGTGAGTCGTTCTGCTTTTCCCTCAATAATAACTGCCTTCCATTCCCGGTAGCTTTTATCAGAATTACATATCTTATAGGCTACCTTCTGGTTCTGCTTGATGCACCGAGCCATCCTTCCTCCTGGCATTGAACCGCAGTAAAGATAGTTACCATCAGTAGCATAGGTGTTTTCTATGGCATACGGTTGATCTCCCTCCACACCTATCAGGGTTCCCCATGTCCACTCCTCAATAAAGTCCTTTATCTCTTTTTCAGTCATGTCTCGCATAGAATCCTCCCTGTAGTAACCGGATCAATTGGTTTTAAAAAAACAAGATTACTTCCCCTGATATAGAATAGAATACTTTTTATGTTCCTGCCAGTTATTCAAATAAACGTTAGCCAACTCCTTTGACTTCAATATCAGCAGGTTCTCAGCGTTTTTCTCCTCTGCTGCTTTTGTGAAATTGAAGCTCCCCATGATAACCGTTTCCCTATCAATAATCATTACCTTATTATGAGCAATAGCGTGCTCAGCATCTATGTATGTAGGGATGCCCATGTGTGCGGTAAAATCGCCAGCGCTGTATTTTGCTGATTTGTTAGACTTGTCCAGGATTATCTCGACATGGATTCCTCTTTTATGGGCTTTAACTATGGCTTCAGCAATCGGCTTTGAGGTGAAAGAATACGCCTGAATCATTATTTCAGATTTAGCCTTGTCTATTTCCTTTATAATGGCATCTGTACAGCCCCCATCAGGGCTGAAATAGATATGGGCTATGGTGTTGTTAAACGGGACATCTATGGCGTGGAGAGGAAAAGAAAGAAGAAGTAAAAAGATCGTGAAGAGAAATATTTTTTTTATAATTGTTTCCAGGAGTTTTTACCCCTTTCTTTTTTTAAGAACAAAAACAATAATTAATATTCCAATTGCTACTACCACCCATTTCATAGTCTTCCCTTCATATTTACAAAAAGCATATGTTAAGTATTCTTAGAGCATAATAGCATGTTTGTCCATTTTCCTCTGCATTAAAACTCCATAACCCCCACAGCTACCGTTCACCCAACCGGTATCTCAGATACGTATACCGCTTCACAGTCTTATTATTCTTAACAGCTATCGCCATTGCCTTCTTTGTCCCGACAATCACGACAAGCTTTTTGCCTCTTGTAACGGCAGTGTAAAGCAGATTCCTTTGCAGGAGCATATAATGTTGCGTCAG
>Ga0209777_10006220_pt1 | contig 13495 bp, 10 predicted proteins | sample FrelakmetHBP12HB_FD_187147 | JGI IMG/M metagenome (GOLD analysis project Ga0209777, IMG submission 187147) | Freshwater lake sediment microbial communities from the University of Notre Dame, USA, for methane emissions studies -HBP12 HB (SPAdes)... | ecosystem: Environmental > Aquatic >...
CTTATTTCGTCTTTGGGAATAAGCTATTATACTCAACTACTAATAGAATAGCAATAAAAAAATAACCAGCGCGGTTTGCACCACATCTGGTAAGTTCTTTTACGATATTGTAACGGGCTTTGATAAAAAAAGCAACCCCCCAAGAGGACTAGTCCGACAAGCCATTCGGGTATATTGATTCTCGCGATAAAAATAGAGCTGAATCCGGGAGAATCTAACGTGCTCAACCTGCAATATTATCTCGTTACTCCTTTTTTATTCTGTATTGACACGACGAGCCCGTTTTCCTCCAAATGCATGGATAGTCCGGGTACCCGGGGTTGATTCTCCACTGTGAGATGTCCCCTTGGGAATAAGGAATTCCGAACCCACTCTAAGGTCGTGCCTTTTGCTACCGATAATTACGGTATACCGCCCTTGTACTACTACTATGTATTCGTCGTAGTCATGGATATGTTCGGCGGATTTGCCACCATCGGGGTTCATCCAAAAAGCTATCTGGCTGCCATCGGCACCGTCAAACACATATCCGGAGATATTTGGTGTGTATTGATTATCTGAGGCGATTTTGTTGGCGGGACTTTTCATAAATTCCGGAAAATCTTTCTTCATCAATCTCCCGCATTAGCTTTCGCTTCATCCCACAAAGTATTCTGTTCTTTAAAGCTAAGCGCCCCGATGTTTTTGCCCCGTTTACGGCACAAATCTTCCATATATTGAAAACGTTGCGTGAATTTGCGGTTAGCTTCCCTCAAAGCTATTTCGACATCGATTCCCTGGCGCCGGGCGATATTCACCAGCGTAAATAATAAATCTCCGTATTCTTCAGCCTTATGCTCCGGACTCTCGGCCTGGTTGAATTCGGCGACTTCTTCGGCAAGTTTTTCGATAACTCCTATATCATCCTCCCAATCGAATCCTACTCCGGCAACTCGGTTTTGGATTTCTTGCGCGTAACTTAATGCCGGCATTGTTTTCGGTACACTGGCAATAATCGATTTATCGGCGCCTTTTTCAACCTTTTTTAATTCCTGCCAGTTCTGTTTGATTTCTTCAACACCGTTCACTTTAGTTCCACCAAAGACATGAGGGTGACGGTGTATTAGCTTCCGGTTGATACCGGTTAAAACGTCCGCTAACTCAAATTCCCCGGCTTCTTTAGCAATTTGAGCCTGCAGTACGATATGCAAAAGCAAATCGCCCAGCTCTTCTTTTAGTTTAGCAGCATCGGTTTCGTCCAGTGCTTCCAGAACCTCGTAACATTCCTGAATAAAGTCCTCACGCAAGGATTGATGAGTTTGGGCTCTATCCCAGGGACAACCGTCTGGTGCCCGCAAATCAGCGACTATTTTAACCAGCGCGGAAAACTTAGAAAAGTCTTTTGGAATCGTCATGTTCACCCTCTCTCAGGTTGGTAAAACCGTGCCGATCAACTGCTTTTGACCACGGATAAATTCGCCGGCAGACATCGCCCGTTTCCCCTCTAACTGTACCTTTTCTACCCCCAGAATACCATTCGCGGTTTCAATCCCGAGAGCTAATGGACCAGGTAACGATACCACTTTACCCGGTGTAGTGGCTGCACCGGTTAGCGGTTTTGCCTCTACTATTTTCAGCTGCCTACCCTGCCAACGGGTATAACTGCCCGGCCAGGGTTGGTAGGCGCGTACCTGTCGCGAAATTTCCAGGGCAGATTTTTGCCAATCGATTTCTCCATCTGTTTTTTCCAACATTCGCGTATAAACAGCTACAGAATTATCCTGCGCTCGCGGGACGATTGCTTTTGTTAGCAGACGCGTTATGACATCCAGCAACAAATACGCCCCGATATAGGATAGTTTTTCCATGAGCAGCTCAGCTGTGTCATTAGAAGCAATCGGTATTTGTGCCTGAGCTAAAATAGGACCGGTATCGATGCCTTTGTCCAGCTGTATGATACTGACACCCGTAAATTCATCACCATTTAGAATAGCGGCGGGTACCGGTACTACTCCCCGGTATTTGGGCAATAATGAAGGATGAAGGTTGATAGACCCCAACGCAGGAAGATCAAGTATCGTTTTTGTTAAAATAACTCCATAGGCAGCCACGATTATGACATCCGGTTTCAACCCGGCTAATCGTTCTATTTCCTCGGTGACCTTCAAGTTGGCCGGTTGATAAACAGGTAAATTTAGCGTTTGCGCGGCTAATTTTATCGGGGGAGCGGAAAGGGTTTGCCCTCGACCGGATACCTTATCCGGTTGTGTGTAGATACCTACTACTTCATATCCGTTCATCACTAGCAATTCCAGTGCGGGAACGGCAAAATCAGGGGTACCCATAAAAACAATACGCATCACTTGACCTCGAACAAAGGCATTTTATCATCAATTTGGTAAGGTAACAACAAAAAATGGCCGTTGAACATTTTTCTCAATATCAATACGACAATATTTTATCTAAACGGATGATAAGAACATAATTTTTATGTCATTTTTTCTAAAAAAATACATCCCTGTCTATAAGCGAGAAAAACGGCGATACAGAAAGCCTGACAGACCCTATGAGAGAGAAAGATTGAGTTACGTGCCAATAAAAACCCCCAGAACTGGCTTAGAAAACCCTTGCGTTGCAGAACCTTCAGGTATTATCCTAAATATCGTTGTTCGGTTAATTGACTAACCCAACCAAAACAAAATTTTACAGCCACGGATTTTCGAACGGTAGCTTTTTTGTGCCTAGAAATCTCCGTGTCTAATATTTAGGTCGTAAAAATGAATAACAGGTCGGTCCAGGAAATCTGGGAAACCGCCTTAGGTGAACTTCAGGTCGAAGTTAATAAAGCCAATTATTATACCTGGTTTCAAAAAACCAGCGGTATTTCTTTTCAGGACGGTATATTTACCATCGGTGTGCCCAATACGTTTGTAGCCGAGTACCTGGAAAAGAACCAATTTTCCTTAATTGAAAAGGTGTTGACCGGTGTTTTACGTAGGGATATCAAACTGGAATTTAGTGTTATTAATGGTTCTCACAAACCGGTAACCGATAAAGCTGACTTGCCGCTTTTCAACCCGAAGTATACTTTCGATACTTTCGTCACCGGGAATTCTAACAACCTGGCATTTGCCGCTGCCAGTAAAGTCGCGGAAAACCCGGGACAGAACTTCAATCCCCTCTACATTCATGGCGGTTCGGGCTTGGGTAAAACGCATTTGTTGCATGCCATCGGCAACGAGGCATCCAGTCATCACTACAATGTACTTTGCGTCAGTGCCGAACAATATACCAACGAACTGGTGGCTTCGATTCGATCTAAAACCACCGAGGATTTCCGCAATAAATATCGACGAGTGGATATGCTGTTACTGGACGACATTCAATTCTTTGGGGGCAAAGAGCAAACCGAAGAAAATTTCTTCCACACTTTTAACGAACTGCACGGTAACGATCGCCAGATTGTGGTTACCAGCGACCGTCCGCCCAAAGAGATTCCCGGAATCAAAGAAAAATTACTATCCCGCCTGGAGGGGGGACTGGTAGCGGATTTACAACCACCGGATTTCGACACGCGGGTTTCCGTGTTGCAGGCAAAAGCGCAACGAGAGGGGATTGAAATCGGACCCGACGTACTGGAATACATTGCCTTACAAATCAAGGAAAACATGCGCGCGCTCGAAGGGTCTTTAAACCGCGTGGTGGCCTATTCTAAACTGCTACGTACGATGATTACTCCAGAAGTTGCGGCACGCGCCATCGATAATATCGCCAGCAAAGCTCCGCAGATAGCCGCAGTCACTCCGGGTTTAATTGTAGAAACCGTAGCCGGGGCTTTTCAAATGAATATCTCCGATATCAAAGGCCGCCGCCGGGATGAAAATACCGTCATGGCGCGCCAAGTTTGTATGTACCTTATCAGACAAGAGACCGATAGTACTTTATCCGCAATCGGGCAAGAACTCGGGGGACGTAGCCCGGCTACCATCAGCTATGCTTATGAAAAAATGTGCAATTCTATCAACAACGATCCGCAATTACGCCGGCAGGTTTTTAATATCCAGCAAAAACTTCATTCAACCCGCGCTGTCTAGTTATGTCCGTTCCACTATTCTTAATACAACTTGGCATTCTTTTTCAATAACTCCGGGTTCTTTTCGATAACTCTCGATTCCCTTGCCAGTAGTAATTGAACGTGATAAATTACAATTCCAGATTCTCTAAATATCTATTCACACGTGTAAGTGATAATATAACTGATAGGTACTAAACCCTACTAACCAATAATAAGGAATAAATAAAAGATATATTGTTAACGGTTTAAAATGTTTGATGTTTTAAGTATTAAAGTAGTAGCAGGTAAAGGTGGGGACGGAGCTATAGCTTTCCGCCGGGAAAAATATGTGCCTTATGGAGGACCGGATGGAGGAGATGGAGGAATTGGCGGAGATGTGATCCTTATAGCAGATGAAGCAGTATCTAATTTTAAAAGCTATCCTAACGGTTCAATTTATAAAGCTATCCCGGGTACTAACGGTTCAGGAAAGAAGAAGTACGGCAAAAATGGCGAACATTATGTTCTTAAGGTACCGGTTGGTACGATAATTTATGAAATATCGGAAGGCGGAGAAAAGATATTTCTTGCCGACTTAGAGAAACCGAAAGATTCAGTGACCGTGGCAAAAGGCGGCAGAGGTGGTTGGGGAAATCTACATTACGCCACTCCGACCAATCAAACCCCGCGTCTGGCACAAAAAGGCGAGGACGGTGAGGAGAAGAGAATCTGGCTGGAAGTGCGTACCATCGCTGACATCGGCATCATCGGATACCCGAATGTCGGTAAGTCTTCTTTGCTAGCCGCTGCGTCGAATGCTAAACCCAGGATTGCCGATTATCCATTTACCACCAAAGAACCCGAATTGGGCATCGTGGACTTTGGTAACGATACCATGGCATTGGCCGAGATCCCCGGCCTAATTGAAGGCGCCAGCCAAGGGAAAGGACTGGGTTACGATTTCTTGCGGCACAGCACACGCACTCGGGTTTTTATCCATCTGGTGGATGGCAGCTCGGTATCGCCCGCTGAAGATATGATAAAAGTAAATAACGAATTGGCGCTGTATGACCCGGTTTTATCCCATAAACCACAGATTGTCGTCGTGAATAAAAGCGATAAACCTGAAGTGTACGAAAAGAGGGATGCCATCCAAAAGGATTTCGAAACTATCGGAATCAGGCCTTTGTTCATCTCCGCAGCCACCGGAGATGGTGTAAAAGAACTGATGCAAACCGCATATAAACTATTAAAAAGCTCTATCCCGCAAATAACGGAGCAGCCGCTGAAAATCTTCTATCCCCAGCCTAAAAAACAGGGAAACAGCGTCACCCGTGAGAACAGTGTTTTTGTTATTCATTACCCCGATGTCGAACGAATTGTCCGCTGCATAGATATGAACGATACGGCCGTGATATGGCAATTACGTGCTTTTCTTAACCGGAAAGGGATTACCAAACTGCTGGAAAAAGAAGGTATTCAGGGAGGCGATAAGGTCCGCTGTGGCAACATCGAGTGGGAATGGTGAAAAACAAAAAATCGGTGTGATGGGGGGCACTTTCGACCCTATCCATAAAGGTCATGTTCAAGTTGCGCTAGAAGCCCAAAAGCAACTTGAACTAAGGCAAGTGATATTTATACCCGCAGGCAAACCGTGGATGAAAAGCGATCGTCAAATTACTATCGCTGAGCATCGGGTCGCAATGGTTCGTCTTGCAATCCGGCAATACCCAGGGTTCAGTCTTTCTACGATAGAAATCGAACGACAAGGCCCAACCTTGACAGTTGATACCTTGCGGGAATTAAACACGGTGTATGATTCGAGAGCGTATTTATTTTTAATCTTAAGCTGGAACACATTGACAGAATTACCCAAGTGGAAGGAACCAGAAGAAATTGTACGGTTAGCTACCATAGTTACGGCTCCCCGACCAGGTTATAAAAAACCCGACTTGGATCTCCTGGAAGGAAAAATACCCGGCATAACCCATAAATTGATCTGGTTGGATAAACCCGTAATAAATATCAGCGCTACGTCGATCAGAGCGCGGGTAGCTCATGGTAAACCAATTTCCGATATGGTAGCGCCATTAGTTGAACGGTATATTAAAAAGAACCGATTATATACTTGAGATTTACCAAATCGTGACTGAGCAGGGTGTCTGCCATTGTCATTCTGGAGACATGATTTATCATGACGAAGACTCTCAGAGTGGGGTGGGGATAGTTAATTGCTCGGATCCCGTCCTTCGAAGGGATGGATGAAGAGAATCACCCTTCAGAGAATAGCGCTTTAATGCTTTACCCGGTAATATAATGCCGGTGATCGCGGAAGTGGCTAGCACCGTCGAAGGATACCAATCTTAAATTGTCGTGATCCCAAAAAATATCCGGCATCGACTTGATGAGTTCTATCCTTCGTGCAAATTCCGTTAGTGCCCACTGCCGGGCTGCTTGGAGGGTCAATTGGCTATCTTTTTGCTGCCATTTATGATTAATATCTTCAATTTGGCTTTCATCAACCAACCGCACTGGCTGACCTTCACGAGCCTTTGCCAAGTTGTCGTTGGAATATCGTAGCCAGTGAGCAATATGCGCATACACATCACGGCTGTCCCAGGCATTTTTACCGTTACCATGCACTGTGCCCGTAGGGCGGGTATCGAGGACCGGTAACAAAGCATCCCACTCTTTCCTGTCTTCTGTCAGTAAGGCATTGATGTCGACAGCATGCATTTAGCCATCCCCCATCGGAAATGCTAATTAGACGTCCAAGTTCTTAACGTACTTGGCATTGGCCTGAATAAAGGCTTTACGCGGCGGCACTTCATCGCCCATCAACATTTCGAAGACCTGGTCTGCCTTGGCGGCATCTTCGATGTTTACTTCCAGCAAGGTACGGGTGTTGGGATTCATGGTCGTTTCCCACAACTGTTCGCTGTTCATTTCCCCCAGACCCTTATAACGCTGCAGGTCAACGCGACCTTTGATTTCACTCATTACCTGGTCCTTTTCTATGTCCGAGAAAATCCAGCGTTCTTCTTTAGAGGTCTTAGCACGGTAGAGCGGCGGCTGGGCAATATATAGATTTTTGTTAATGATCAATTTCGGCATATGCCGGAAGAAGAAAGTCAATAACAATGTGCGTATATGGGCACCATCGACATCGGCATCGGCCATTAAAATCACTTTATGATAGCGGAGCTTTGCAGAATCGAACTCATCATCCAGTCCCGCACCCAGCGCCGTAATGATGGCACGGATTCCGGCCACCCCGAGCATGCGCTCGGGTGAAGCCTTTTCGACGTTCAGAATCTTACCACGCAGCGGCAGGATAGCCTGGAAACGACGTTCTCTTCCCTGTTTGGCAGAACCGCCGGCAGATTCACCTTCGACCAGGTACAGCTCGCATAGTGTCGGGTCTTTCTCAGAACAGTCAGCCAGTTGACCGGGTAAAGTGCCGCCGTCGAGGCTGTTTTTCCTGACAACAAGTTCACGGGCTTTACGGGCGGCCTCGCGAGCGCGAGCAGAAAGGACACACTTATCGATGATCGCTTTGGCATCGTCGGGATGTTCTTCCAAATAAAGCATCAAACCTTCGCTGACGACGCTATCGACAGCCCCTTTAGCTTCGGCGTTACCCAGTTTACCCTTGGTCTGACCTTCGAACTGGGGCTCGGAGATTTTAATGCTGACAACAGCGGTCAAACCCTCGCGGACATCATCGCCGGTGAGATTCAAATCGTCCTCTTTTAACAATTTGGCTTTGCGGGAGTAATCGTTAAACACGCGTGTCAAGGCAGTGCGGAAACCTGTCAGGTGGGTACCGCCATCGATCGTGTTGACACAGTTAGCGAAACTGAAAATAGACTCGGTGAAATTTTCATTATATTGCAATGAAGCCTCGACATAAATCCCGTTAGATGCCTTCGAGATAAAAATGGGGTTTTTGTGGATGACAGCGCGTCCGTGATTTAATTGCCTGACGAAACTGTTGATACCACCCTCGAAGTAGAAGGTTAGTTCGCGGTCATGTCGGTCATCGCGGAAGTACATTTCCAACCCCTTGTTGAGGTAGGCGATCTCGCGCATGCGCTCACTCAGGACATTGAAATCATATTCGATTTCGCTGAAAATAGTGGGGTCTGCTAAGAAGGTGGTGATAGTGCCTGAGCCTTCCGATTTGCCGATAACGGCAACATCCTTAACCGGGATGCCATGGTCATATTCTTGAAAATAGAGTTTGCCATTACGTTTTACGGAGACGGTCATTTTTGTGGATAAAGCGTTCACGACTGAGGCACCTACCCCATGCAAACCGCCGGAGACAGTGTAAGTTTTTCCCCCGAATTTGGCACCGGCGTGTAATACGGTCATGACCGTTTCCAGGGCGGATTTACCTGTGCTGGGGTGGATATCAGTCGGGATGCCGCGCCCGTTATCTTCTACAGTCACGGAGTTATCTTTATTGATGATTACCTTGATCTGCGTGCAGAAGTCTTGCATGGCTTCGTCCACACTGTTATAGACGATTTCGTAAACCAGATGGTGCAGGCCGCGTTGATCGGTGGATCCTATATACATACCGGGGCGGCGGCGGACCGCTTCGCGTCCTCCCAGCACCTGGATGGTAGAAGCATCATATTCTTTAACGCCGTTCGCCAGATGGTTTTTCTGTTCTTCGGACGTCGAACCGTTGTTTTGAATCATAAGAGACCACTACTCCGTTGCGAGAAAGATTGAGGCATGCCGGAAGGTAAAAAATAGAAAAATTCCCCTGCCGGGAAAGGTTTTTGACAATAATTGTTAGCCTCTTCGGCTCGCATAATTAATTATACCATAAAATAGCTTCAAAGTGAAGCTACGCAAATTATGTCTTTCGGGGAACAGAAATTCCTGTGGCTTTTATTTTGAAAGACCATTAAAGCAATAGAGGGAAGCACGAAACGTTGTTGTTTTCAAATCCCCTCAATCATTGTCTTTGCGAGGACTGTAAGGATACGGCGATCTAACATTTTCCACAGAGATTGCTTCGTCGGATATGGGGAGAGGGACCATCCTCGCAAAGACAAAAGGGGCAGGATCGCGGATCGAGTCCGGGATAATGTTAAGAGTAATTACTTCTCCTCACCACCCTGAGATCCTTCGCCCGCCTGAGGCGGACTCCAGGATGACAGCGAGTTAACATGGGCAGTGTTTCCACGTCTCCCTCGAGGGTTTTACTGAGAGACGCTGGACGTAAAGAATAGAGCGAGTCTGCCCCGTAAATAATACAAGGTGATAGGTTTCGTTATTTCAATAACTCTGCCAGATCTTGCGGTTTGATCGTCTTCTGCTGCGAAGTTGCCATGTCCCGTAGAACCACCACACCGCTTTTGACCTCGTCTTCGCCGATGATGACCGCCTTGGGTATGCCGAGATTGTTAGCATGTCTTAACTGGGCTTTCAGGCTCTTAGGAGAGGTGGCTATGACTACCCGGATATCAGCATTCCTTAAAGCCGCTGTCAGCTTTATAGCTTCTTGGCAGGCATTTTCTCCCAAAAAAGCAAAAAAGACCTGAGGAGATGGAACCGGGGGCACGATAATCCCTTCTTTCCTCAGATTGAGGATGATGCGCTCGAAACCGCAACCGAAGCCGATACCCGGGGTAGGTTTACCGCCCAGCGTTTCAATCAACCCGTCATACCTGCCGCCACCGACCAATGTGCTTTGAGATTTTTCTTCTTCAGGTTGGATTTCGAAGACCGTCCTTGCGTAGTAATCGAGCCCGCGCACCAGTTGTGGATTGACCGAGAACGGTATTGCCAGCAAACTCAGATAGCTCTGCAATTTTTGAAAATGATCGTCGCATTCTACGCATAAGTAATCGATACTTTTTGGCGCATCCACGGCGATCGCCTGACAACCTGGTTGTTTACAATCGAGCAAGCGTAAGACGTTACGTTCCAGCCTTATTTTACAATCGGGGCAGAGGTTATCGACTCTTCCCGTATAATATTCGCGCAGCGCTTTATGGTGGGTAGGCCGGCACTGCGGGCAACCGATACTGTTAATAAACAAATTACTACGTTTCAACCCGAGCAAGGCGAGAAATTGACAGGCGATATTAATTACCTCGGCATCCATAACCGCATCCGCTTCACCGAGGGCTTCGATGCCGAATTGATAGTGTTGACGGTAGCGCCCTGCCTGCGGCCGTTCATAGCGGAAAATCGGCGAAAAATAATAAAGTTTCACCGGCTGCGGGAGGTTATTGAAACCGTGTTCCAGATAAGCCCGGCAAACGGAGGGCGTCCCTTCCGGTTTTAAAGTGAGGCTGTTCCCACCGAGGTCTTCGAAGGTATACATTTCTTTCTGCACGATATCGGTTGTTTCTCCGGTTCCCTTGACGAAAAGGCCGGTGTCCTCGAATATCGGTAGATCGATACGCTGATAGCCAAAGAGCTGACAGACATGGGCAGCTTTCTGTTCCACGAAACGCCAATATGCCTGTTCGGCGGGTAAAATATCGGTAGTACCCCGGGGAGCGTTGTACAAAGCACCTACCCTCTTTATTTCTTAAGGCTAGGATACTCTAAAAGCGAGCGGCTTGTAAAGATATAACTACCGACTTAACAACCAATTCCATCCTAAAACTGTATCCAGACCATGTCCGAGTGTTAGGATAAATATTGGTGGTAATTTTTTCCGAGATGTTTAATGTCTACATCAAATGTTGAAAAAGTAAAAAAAAGTTTACGCTTGGGTCTCTTTGATGGTGCCACGACTTCCGTGGCGATGGGCTTGACGCAAAGTTATATTACCCCTTTCGCAGTGCTACTCCAGGCGACCACCTTCCAGATCGGTTTATTAACCAGTTTGCCTAATATCTCTATGGCTTTCTCCCAGCTTTTCGCCCCCGGTTTAACACAAAAAATCGGCACCCGGAAAGGGATCGTTTTCCCATCGGTATTGATCGATGCCATAATATGGCTCCCGCTATTGCTGATTCCCCTTCTCTTTAAAGAACACGCGTTTTTGTTTTTCTTGATATTTTATACCTTCAAAACCGTTGGCGCCGGCATCGGTGGACCTGCCTACGGCAGCATGATGGCGGACCTTGCGATAGAGGGAGTACGCGGGCGGTATTTTAGTCGCAAATTAATGATCAACAATTTTTGTACGATAATCATGTCATTCACTGCAATGGCGGTCATGCAGCACTTTGAAAACATAGATAACCAGATGTTGGGTTTCGCGCTTCTTTTCGGCGGCGCTTTGCTTTTCCGCCTCCTAGCCGCCTATTTTATATCTCAAATGTACGAACCACCGATGCAAAAAGAACAACTGAATTCCAGGTCCGTGTTAAAGATGTTTGGAAATCTAAGAAACTCCAATTTGGGCAAGTTTACGATTACCATGTCAATCACTATTTTTACCACGAATCTGGCCGGTCCCTTTTTCGGAGTTTTTCTGTTTAGAGACCTGAAGTTCAGTTATGTACCCTATATCATCATCACCACGGCCAACGGTATATTTTCGCTTCTTTTCCAGCCGTTCTGGGGTCGTCGAGCCGATAAAGCCGGGAACGTAATAATCCTAAAAATAGCCACTTTTATCCTGCCTCTGATTCCAATTTCCTGGGTATTTTCAGCTAATATGGGTTATTTAATAGCTGCGCAGGCATTATCCGCCTTTATCTGGTCGGGGTTGAACCTGGCAGTCAGTAATTTTATCTATGATGCCTCTTTGCCGGAACAAAGAACTCAATATCTCGCCGATTACAACATGTTCGTGGGGCTGGCAGCTTGTGGAGGATCTTTACTCGGAGGATTTTTGGCCGATGTGCTGCCGCCGCTGCTCGGTTATCCCTTACGGAGCTTGTTTTTAATAGCCGGGTTGGTGCGCATTTTCGTGGTCACCTTCGGATTCCGGCAGATCAAAGAAGTTCGGCAGTTGCCGAAAGTCACTTTTATCAATTTCATGCTGGCCAGGTTTCCGAAGTCAGAATCTGTCAGTGCTACAAAGGAATTCGGTTTCCATATCATGCCGGACATCAAAGATGAAGAGCTGATGCATAAATCAGAAGACAAACTAAAGTCATAGCTACCGTAAAGTTACTGATTAATGTTTTGTATTGCTTTGTTTCTTGCTCTATACTTAAAATAGTTACAGGCGCGGGGTGAATTGTGACTGTTACCGAATTGATTGAAAAGGCCAGAACTTATTTACCTTCGGAAAAGGTAGCGGTGGTGGAGCGTGCATACGAGTTTGCTCTACAGGCACATCAAGGTCAGTTCCGGAAATCAGGTGAGTCGTACATTGAACACCCATTAAACGTGGCCATGATTCTGGCTGAGTTACAGCTGGATGCCAGCACACTCGCGGCTGCTTTATTACATGATGTCGAGGAAAACTGCGGTATCACCAGCGCGGAGCTTATTGAAAAATTTGGTCCGGAGGTAACCAAACTGGTAGATGCCGCCACCAAGTTAGGCAAACTGACATTGAATACAACTAAAGAAGATACCCGTAGAGGTAGCGCCTTAAGCAGCGCCAGCCAGGCAGAGAACCTGAGAAAAATGCTGGTAGCCATGGCGGAAGATTTACGCGTTGTTTTCATAAAACTGGCCGACCGTTTACACAATATGCGTACCCTCGCTGCCTTAAATCATGAACAACAGCAGCGTATTTCCCACGAAACGCTCGATATTTACGCTCCGTTAGCCCACCGCCTTGGCATCTGGGAAATCAAATGGCAGTTGGAAGACCTGGCTTTCCGCTACCTCGAACCGGAAAAATACCGTGAAATTGCCAATCGTGTCGCCGGTAAGCGGGGCGACCGTGAACAATTTATTGCCAAGGTGACCAAAGAACTTGCCGACGAATTTAAAAAATCCGATTTCAAAGCTGAAATTTCAGGTCGTGCCAAACACCTGTACAGCATCAACCAGAAAATAGCTAAATATGAAGCGATGGGGAAGGATTTCGACGATATCCGCGATCTGCTGGCACTGCGTGTGGTAACGGATAATGTGACCGATTGTTATACGGCCCTCGGGATCGTGCATACCTTATGGCATCCGCTTCCGGAACATTTCGACGATTACATTGCCAACCCCAAAATGAACGGATATCAGTCTTTGCATACTACGGTGATGTGCGAGGGTACCACGCCGCTTGAAGTGCAGATCCGTACCCGTGAAATGCATCGTATTGCCGAATACGGTATTGCTGTGCACTGGCGTTATAAAGAAGGGCCCGAAAGAAGCAATAGCGCGGAAGACGGTATCGGGTGGTTAAGACAATTGGTAGATTGGCATCGTGAGCTCAGCGGCGCCGAGGAGTTCCTGGAGTCCGTACGAACAGATGTATTCTCCGACCAGGTATTTGTTTATACCCCCAAAGGCGACGTAAAAGACCTGCCAAAAGGCGCTACTCCGCTGGATTTTGCCTACCGCATCCATACGGATCTAGGGCCG
>Ga0209777_10006222_pt1 | contig 13489 bp, 13 predicted proteins | sample FrelakmetHBP12HB_FD_187147 | JGI IMG/M metagenome (GOLD analysis project Ga0209777, IMG submission 187147) | Freshwater lake sediment microbial communities from the University of Notre Dame, USA, for methane emissions studies -HBP12 HB (SPAdes)... | ecosystem: Environmental > Aquatic >...
GCATCAGCCCTCATCGTCTCAGGGACGCTTTTGCCGTCCACGCCGTAAAGGTCAATGATTCAGGGGATGGTCTCAGATTACTTCAAGAACACCTAGGACATGCTAGCTTCAATACAACCGCCAAATATAGGAAGGTAGCTGGCGAGGAGCACCGACAGTGGTATGAAAAACTTTGGGGCAAGGAGAGATAGCCCGTGGTGGAACTACTGAAGCCCAGAAGGGTGGCTTCCTGCGTCCCTTCGGCTATTGCCGGTTCATCAAAGAGTTATGTCTGGGAAATGGACCTTATCGTTCCCCTCTCGTAGACCCGGCCACTGGTGCTCCACACTCCGACATCTTCTACCATTACATGACCTCTTTTCTCCGAGCCATTGCTCAGGCCAGGGCTACCAGAGAAGATAAGTGGGAGGCAAGGCGCGTCAGATGATGCTTTCACTTTACAGAAAATCTAGGCTACTCTACCCTGGAAATGACAAGGCATTACACGGAGTTGGCTGATAACGACATGAAGGTAAAACAAAAGGCTTGTTCAGCAGCGGACATGCTCCGTTAAAGGGGCTGAGCATGTTTGGTGACGGACCAACACAAGTACTCATATAAATCAAGGAAATAAAGAAAGGTAATGAGTGAGGAAAGTACATGTACTTTGATGTATGCAATTAGAGGGCAATTGCCTTGCTGGCAACCATGTATGTGAGGAGACGAGTAGTGAGAGAGTCAAAGCAAATCTGTCCAAGTGACACTTTTGCTTCAAAAAATGCACAAAATGCACCCTTATTTACACCAATTCATTAAGGAGAGGAGCCAACATATGATTCCAAATATTCTTCGCAAGCTGTTCCGAAGACGACACGGATACCCCCCAAAGCGGGATGAATTTGGACAATCAGCACGCAAAAGGGCTTTTCAGTGCTTCAACCAAGGCATGAAGCCTGCCCAAGTGGCGCCTAAGGTCGCAATATCTACCCGGACGGCAGACCGGTACTTCGCCGATTGGGGAAAGTTACCCCGTGGATTGGAAGCACAATATTCCTCGCTCAAATACCTACTTAAACATAGCGCAGTTTTCAAAGAGAAATTCCTAGAAACAATAGCTCAGGGGCTTGGAATGTCAGTACCTGAGGTAACCGTACGTCTGCAAAAGCCATGGGGACTGAAACAACTCCTGCTGGGTCAGTGGCCAAATTACATAGAGGAGAAAAGGCAAAGCGAGGCTCAGACCCGCCTTGATGCTGCGCTCGACTTCGTTAAATTTATGGAATTATGTGAAATGTCACCAGAACAACTCAGGCTGAAGGTCCAAGAATTAATGAAGAGAGCTCTTGATAAAAGACGTACTAAACAAACAGAACAATAGAGTAAGCCTGATCATAGTGAACGATAGCAGATTAGAACTTCCGGCACTCTAATCCAAAGTAATGCTCATAGATTCCACTTTTTCGGAGCGTTTTCAAAGCTGTAATCGGCACCTTCTTTATTAGATTCTTAAAGAATCAGGCCGACAACCTCCCAGGAAAGCCATGAGGGCCTGCACTGGCAAGACCTCTCTTTAAAAAATGATGTGACACATTCTGCCAAAGCCTGCAGTTTGCCCACCTGCGCTTAACAATGCAACCGACCTCACTTGCATACATTTACCGCCATTGCTATCGAACCGATTGCACGAAACAAGCGATTGTCACCTTGATTGCGCTTTCTGACGTTTTGTTGAGCCTAATCTTGTTACTCGGTTCAGGATTCGACTCAATCAAGGAGTCGAAACAGGAATCAGGGAGTCGCCGCAGACTCAGAACCCGGACTCCTTGCCTCTTAATCAGGGTGTCAATCGAGGCTTCTACCCCTTCATTAAGATTAAGTTGCTGAACCGCTCGATTGGCATTATATTATTGGCTGGAGGAACTCCATGGGCGGCAGCAAAATCCTTGTAGTCGAAGATGACCGAAACCTGCTCGAGGTCCTGAAGTACAACCTTGTCAAAGAAGGCTATGAGGTACTCACCGCCGCCGATGGCGTACAGGCTCTGGATGCCGCCCGAAGCAACAAGCCCGACCTGATTGTCCTGGACATTATGCTTCCCAAACTCGACGGTTTCGAGGTCTGCCGCATCCTGCGCACGGAGATGACCGCGCCTATTCTCATGCTCACTGCCAAAGCTGGGGAAACCGACAAAGTGGTCGGGCTTGAGCTTGGGGCTGATGACTATATGACCAAGCCATTCAGCATGAGAGAGTTCCTGGCCCGTGTAAAAGCAATGCTTCGCCGGGCAGAGATGATGAAAACAGCAGCAACCCCCGCTCAAGAACCGATTCCTTCTTTAATTAAGGTCGGCGAGATAGAGGTCGACCTCGCTCGCCACACGGTATCCCGAAGCGGCACCCTTATCGACCTGAGCCCCAAGGAGTTCGACCTCCTCGGCTTTCTGGTCAAAAACAAAGAACAGGTATTCACCCGCGACCAACTGCTGGAGAAGGTCTGGGGCTACGATTACGCCGGTGACACACGGACCGTAGACGTCCATATAAGGTGGTTAAGGCAGAAGATCGAAGTAGACCCGGCAAATCCCAAACACCTTTTAACGGTGCGGGGCATCGGCTACAAATTCGAGGGGTAATAGTGTTTCGCAGCATCAGATGGCGCATTGGCATAGTTTTTGCCGTACTTATCATAGCATGTATCGGTGGACTCGGCGCCTATTTGTCCCACCTAACCAGAAGTGACCACCTGGATACCTTAAGGACACAACTAACCGACCAGGCACGGCTCGTTGGAGACCTCAGCGCTCCCTATTTCGCGGGCAACCAAACTGAAAGCCTGGAAGCGCTGACCCAGAGGCTGGGAGAGCAAATCGGCGCACGGATTACCATTATCAACAAAGATGGAGCAGTCCTGGCCGATTCAGAGCAAGACCCAGCCACCATGGACAACCATTCCAACAGACCTGAGGTTATAGACGCTCTCTCCAAAGGAAACGGCAGCAGCATTCGATACAGCGCAACCCTGCACTACAACATGATGTATGCTGCTGTATCTATAACCTCGAATGGCGGAGTAGTGGGCGTTTCTCGCGTTGCTCTGCCGCTAACGCAGATAGATGAATCACTGGCACACATCAACCAAATCATCATCATCGGAGCTGTAATTGCTGCCGTCATCGCTATTCTGCTGGCATTTCTAATGTTGAGGATGACCACAGAGCCAGTCAAGAAGTTGACGCAAATGTCCAAAAAGATGGCTCAAGGCGAACTTGACCAGGAAATCAAGATAACGTCCAGGGACGAGGTTGGCGAGCTTGCCAAAGCCTTCAACCAGATGACAGCCAGGCTCAAGGAGATGGTGGCCCTCGTCACTAACGAGCGCGACAGGATGGCAACTATACTGTCCAATATAGACGATGCCTTTTTCATGGTAGACAATGACAGCAAAGTGACTACCATGAATCAAGCAGCAGAGAAAATCTTCCAGACTCAAGCGAACAAAGCCCAGGGACATACCTTTATCGAAGTAGTGCATGACCACGAACTAAATGAAGTGCTGCAACATTGCCTAAGTACAGGAAAACAGCAAAAGGGTGCTGTAGAGATAAAGCCCCAAAAGCAATTCCTGTCAATGATAGCCACGCCCTTACCAGGAGCTGGTGATTGTCTAGTACACATCCGCGACCTCACGGAGTTGCGCAGGCTGGAGATAGTTCGCCAGGATTTCATCTCGAATATATCCCATGAGCTCCGCACTCCTATAGCCTTAGTCAAGGCCCTCGCTGAAACACTGAATGAGGGCGCAATCGAAGACCCATCGGTAGCGAAAGATTTCCTGAGCAGGATAAACGTCGAGGCGGATAAATTGGCTCAAATGGTGCAGGAACTGGGAGAGCTATCCCGCATCGAGAGCGGCGAAGCCCATCTTCAGAAAAGGCATATCAACATGGCTGACGCAATCGAGCACGCCGTGGACAGGCTCAGAGCGCAGTCTGACCGCGCAGGCCTCAACCTCGATATTGATATTCCTCCCACTTTGCCTAAAGTCATGGCTGACGAGGCCCGTGTGGAGCAGGTCCTGGTCAATCTCATTCATAATGCCATCAAATTCACCCCTTCCGGCGGCAGAATCAGTATCTCTGCCCAAGTCAAAGACAATTCTATTTTAGTTTCGGTATCCGACACCGGTGTCGGCATCCCCGCTGACGATTTGCCGCGCATCTTCGAGCGTTTCTACAAGGCCGATAAGTCCCGCTCCGGCGGCGGCACAGGGCTGGGCCTGGCTATCGCCAAGCACATCGTTGAAGCCCACGGAGGCAAGATTTGGGCGGAGAGCGTGGAAGGGAAAGGCTCGACTTTCAACTTCACTTTGCCTCTAACTTCCGCAACCTAAACACACGTTATCACCGCTCCCCCACAACTACACGCTTATTTATAGCCTACTCATGCCCGAGCAGGCTTCTGCCCAGAAATAACCAAGCCCAGTACATTTTTACTTATATGCCAGCCCTGAAGCTTTGTCCTGGCGAGTAAAGCTTCGGCTTCGCCTATAACGTACGAGGCATTGATGGAGGTGATAAGACCAGGGCGAATCTCTTTGGGACGAGTCATAAACCATAGAAACCATTTGATGAGAGGGTTCATGTCACGGCGCAGGTCACTAACACAATATTTACCACCAAGTTTTAGAACCCTGGCAATCTCATTCAGAATCTCCTCAGGATTCGCCCACTCATGTAAAGAGCCATTGCTGAAGACTGCGTCGAAATACTCGCTTTCAAAAGGCATCTTGCGGGCATCTCCTTTGACATATTTAACTCTATCTGCCAGCCCATATTCCTTTGCATTTCGTTCTGCAATTGCTATCATGTCCTCGCTGATGTCCAGGCCGCTGAGGGTAGTGCCCTGAGTATGCTTGAGCCACTCCAGGCCAAGGTACCCAGGGCCAGGACCTACTTCAAGGACAAGACCTGAAGAAAGGCCGGCGCTAATTATCATCTTGGTCTCAAGCCAACCCCTGTCCCTCATCCGCCGCATCATCTCATCATAAGTCTTTGTGTTGAATTCACCGGTTATTCCCTGGTCCGTTTCAATAATTCTCGGCTTCACCATCACGTCCTCCGCAACATATCATACCGCCAATTGTCCCAATGTAAATGGCAATGCATAATTTTTAACAAATCCTTAACAAAACCTTAAACATCTCTTAACCATCGCCTGCTATTATCAATTTAGAACGATGAAGAAAATCCTGTTTGTATGTGTTCATAACGCGGGCCGCAGCCAGATGGCTGAGGCCTTTTTTAATAATTATGCCAAGGGTAAGGCACAAGCCTTTTCTGCAGGAACCCACTATGCCAGCCACATAAATCCTACCGTAATAGAAGCCATGAGAGAGGTAGGCATAGACATCAGCAACAAGCGTCCCAAGATGCTGAGCCTCGAGATGCTGGGAGTAGCCGACAAGGTCATCACCATGGGCTGCGGGGTGGAAGGCGTTTGCCCTGCTAGCTTCGTCCCCACCGAAGATTGGGAATTGGAAGACCCCGAAGGCAAATCCATAGAGAAAGTGAGGGCTATCAGGGACGAAATTGAAGCGAAGGTAAAAAAACTGATTGAGGATATATCGGGAAATCTTGGTATGGCCCAGCCTCATAGAACTGAAACAAAATAAACAGGAGGTAAAATATGAAAATTGGAAAGGGATGGAAATGGCTCACGTTGCCTGTAATCGCAGGTCTGCTCGTAGCAACCTTTTTGCTTGTAGGATGCAGCAGCAACATAACAGGCACCATAAACGAGAATGGCTCGACCACCGTGCAGCCATTAGCAGAGAAACTGGCAGGAAACTTCACGGCAACGAACCCTGAAGTGAGGATTGTAATCCAGGGCGGCGGTACTGCCGTTGGCATCACGTCCGTAAATGACGGTACTGTGGATATCGGCGCGGCCTCCCGCGAACTCACGTCAGCAGATCCTCCCCTGGTAAAGTCTCTGCTGGCTCGCGATGGCATCGCCATCATTGTCCCTCCCTCGAACCCTATTACCAACCTGACCAAGTATCAGGTAATCGCTATCTTCTCTGGCAATATCACCAATTGGAGCCAGGTGGGAGGGCCGAACAAAGGCATAGACGTAGTAGCCAGGGAAGAAGGTTCAGGGACAAGGACAGCCTTTCAGGACCTGGTGATGGGAAAGGCGCTCATCAGAGCCGATGCTATCCTGCAATCGTCTAACGGAGCGCTCAAAACGGCGGTATCCAGCGACCCTCAGGCAGTCGGCTTTCTCTCCCTCGGTTATCTTGACAGCTCGGTCAAGGCGCTGGAAATGAACGGAGTTCCAGCCACTGAAGAAAACGCGAAAAATGGAACTTACCCCATCGTCCGCCCCCTGTACTTTCTGACCAAGACGCAGCCTACAGGGATAGTCAAGGATTTCATTGACTTCTGCACAGGTCCGGACGGACAAAAAATCGTTGCGGAAGAGGGCTATATCACAATAGAATAGTCCTTAAAAAGATAGGCATCCTATTACGAGCTTAAGGCAGGATGGCCCAAGCATCCTGCCTATACCTGTAAGGGTAGGGAATATTGTCTCGATATTTTATCGACCGCAACGCCAAGTATCTGGTGCTGGTCTGCGCCTCAACTTCATTCATAATACTGGCAGCTATTGCCATATTCACCCTCAGGGAAGCGCTGCCTGCCTTCCAACAGGTTGGTTTCACACACCTCATCTTCGGAACCACGTGGCGTCCTACCATGGGGGGATTTGGCATTCTGCCCATGATAATAGGCTCCCTTGCCGTTACCCTGGGCGCAATGATTCTGGCAATTCCCCTAGGGCTCGGCTGCGCAGTCCTTCTAGCTGAGGTGGCACCTCACAGAGTACGCCAGCTCTTGAGACCTGCGGTGGAAATCCTGGTGGGCATACCTTCAGTGGTCTACGGGCTGGTGGGCATACTGCTTATTGTCCCCCTGATACGCCAGATTGGAGGCAGCGGCTTCAGCGTAGCAGCCGGCGCTCTTGTGCTTACGGCGATGGTCCTTCCCACCATCATCAGCATCAGTGAGGACAGCATCAGGGCCGTACCCAGGAGATACAAGGAGGGTGCTCTGGCGCTGGGAGCCACCCACTGGCAGACTATATGGCATGTCCTCATCCCAGCAGCGCGCTCCGGCATAACAGCCGGGATCATATTGGGAATGGGCAGGGCCATCGGAGAAGCCATGGCCATGATTATGGTCACAGGTAACGCGGTGCAGATTCCCACCTCTCCACTGGACCCAACACGCACCCTGGCTGGCGGCATAGCTGTCGAGATAAACTACGCCAGCGGGCTGCATCAGAGTGCATTGTTCGCAATCGGGGTAGTCCTTTTCATCCTGATCCTGATTATCAACAGCATCGCTATGGTTGCTATGAGAAGGGGAAGGCAGGCCCAGGATGTCTGCTAAGTCCACCCAAAAATTGGCTAAGATATTCATCTGGGGAAGCGGCGCCATTACCGTTCTTATCCTCTTCCTCATCATAGGCTATGTCCTGGCTCGGGGATTGCCAGGGCTGAGTTTAAGTTTTCTGTTCACCGCTCCTCGAGGAGGGCTTAGCGGGGAGGGCGGCATCTCGACTGCCATCGTAACCACAATTTATCTAGTGATTTTGACCATTGCTATACTGATTCTTCCGGGCATAGGGGCAGCTATCTACCTCGTGGAGTACGCCAGGGATAACTGGCTTACGCGCATTATCCGCTATGGTGTAGATACTCTGGCTGGCGTGCCCTCGATTGTCTTCGGCTTATTCGGTTTCGTCATCTTCGTGACTGCTTTACACTTCAGTTTTTCCATCCTTTCCGGAGCCCTGACCCTGGTCTGCCTTCTTTTGCCCACGCTCATTCGCACAGCTGAGGAGGCAATCAAGGCAGTGCCTCGCTCACATCGCGAGGCTGCGCTGGCCCTGGGTTCCACTAAATGGCAGGCGATATGGCATGTGGTCTTACCAGCCGCTCTGCCGGGTATCGTCACTGGAATCATTCTCTGTATTGGACGCATTTTGGGAGAAACAGCCTGTCTCTACGTTACCATGGGGGGCAGCTCTGCCATGCCCACGTCGCTGCTTTCCGGAGGGCGTACGCTGGCGTTGCACCTTTTCTACCTGGCAACAGATACCAATGCCATGTCAAAGGCCATGACAACAGCAGCAGTTCTTATAATAGTGATTCTGGTCATCAATACCATTATCAACTGGATATCGCATCGCTTCCAGGCCAGGATGCTCGGAGGAGCCTGATATGGATCCCAAAATAGAAACTAAGCACGTCAACTTCTACTACGGTTCAGTACATTGTCTCAATGACGTAACCCTGCACATAAAGGAACATGAAATTACCGCCCTCATCGGGCCCTCAGGTTGCGGCAAGTCGACGTTCCTGAGAACATTGAACCGTATGAACGACATCATTCCAGGGACCCGCATCGAGGGAGAAGTGCTTCTGGACAAGCAGAATATCTACGAGCGAGGGGTGGATGTTGTGGAGTTGAGAAAAAGGGTGGGGATGGTATTTCAGCAGCCTAACCCTTTCCCCAAATCCATCTTCGAAAATATAGCCTTCGGGCCAAAGAGGTTAGGGCTTAGCCATAAGCTGAATCTGGATGAAGTGGTGGAAAAGAGCCTGCGTGCAGCCGCACTCTGGGGCGAAGTGAAAGACAACCTTCACAAATCAGCGCTGGCTCTCTCCGGCGGGCAGCAACAAAGGCTATGCATCGCCCGTGTGCTGGCGGTGGAGCCGGAGGTTATCCTTATGGACGAGCCCTGCTCAGCACTCGACCCCGCATCTACACTCAAGATAGAGGAGCTCATGCAGGATTTGACAAAGAATTATACTATTGTTATCGTGACCCACAATATGTTGCAAGCGGCGCGGGTCTCCGAATGGACCGGCTTCTTCCTTCTAGGGGAGATGATAGAATACGGGAAGACCGTGGACATTTTCAGCCGGCCGAAAGATAAGAGAACAGAGGACTACATCACAGGCCGCTTCGGCTAAAGGAGATAGTCTAACAACGGGGAGAGGTTGAAATATGGTAAGAACAAGTTTCGAGCGACACCTTCATGAGCTTCAGGACGATGTTTTGGTTTTAAGCAGCATGGTTGAGAAGGCTATTTACCGCTCTATGGAAGCCCTCAAAAACAGGGACTTAGAACTGGCAAAGCAGGTCATTGCCGACGACAGTGAGATAGACCGGAAGCGCTTCGATATCGAGGAGAAGTGCATCGAGCTTATCGTTACCCAGCAGCCGGTGGCCAGCGACCTGAGAATCATAGTCGCCGTTCTGAATATCATTATCGACCTCGAAAGGATAGGCGACCATTCTGAGGGAGTTGGCAAAATCACATTGATGATAGGCAACGAGCCACCGCTAAAGCCACTGATTGATTTGCCACGCATGGCACAAAAGACAGGGGATATGCTGAGGCGAAGCCTGGATGCCTTCGTCAACCGCGATGCGGAGGCCGCCAGGCGGATTTCCAAGGAGGATGATGAGATTGACGCCTTATATGACCAGGTCTTTCGAGAGTTGCTCACTTTCATGGCGGAGGACTCCAGGACCATCACCAGAGCTACCCGCCTCATCTGGGTGGCCCATAACCTGGAGCGCAGCGCCGACAGGGTCACCAACATCTGTGAGCGTGTCGTTTTCGTCGTAACCGGTAAGATGGAAGAGATAGGGGTTTCAAAGTATTAAGGCGCTTCGCCCAGTCGCCTTCAGGTTGGAACGACCCGATAGAGTCGAAACATCCATCCTGAGCATTACAGGACGATATGGAACGGATAGATACGAGTTGGGCTTGTGTGATAGACTAAGACAGAAATCCAGACAAGCTCCTTGCTCCAAAGCCAAGCGTTTCTGGAGCACACGTCAGCCAATATTGGCTTGAGATGGTTCTTGAACCTACCGCAGCCTCAGAGGTCACCAAGTCACGAACATAGGATGATTGTTGAGTGGCTACTAAATGTTTCAAGTAATCAAGTAAAACGGGCAAGGGTCTACTTTCAGGAAGTGTGATGCTAACCTTTGCATACGGGTCAACGTCTGGATGTTCCTCTATGAATTTTTTGTGGTCTTCATTTAACTTAGCCAGTTCTTCGTCGGTAAATTCCTCATTCTTATAGTAATTCTCTGTCGATATGAACGGCGCACCCAATTTGAAATTAAATCGATAAGTGCGGGGGTCGGCGACAATTTCGAGCCTTAGCATTTCAAGCAGTCTGCGTTTTTCCTGAATACTATCGGTAGGATTGTCTTTATCCCCTGCCGATTTTAGCAGTTCTGAAACTATTAGCTGGGATAATTCATCTAATTCAAAGGTTGTATGCTGTGCTTTGGCTTTTTCTCTGCTTGATAATAGGTCTTTTAGCTGGTGTTCATCATTTAATCGCTCTTGCTTGAGCTTATTGAGTGCGTCAAGAAGGAAGTCTTTAGTTACAGCTTCGCTTGTTAGCAGGTCGTAGGGGTTTCTTTCTTTAGCGGGATAGGTCTTCAACTTCTTGCGAACTTGGTCTATCTGCTTATCCAAAAGAGGTAGTATGTCTTCTTGCTCGGTTTTGCTATTCTCGTATTCGTCAAAGTCGTAAATAAGGGTCAATACGGTTTTGGGGTGTGATAACATTACCTTAATTTTACGCCAGATTGAGTTTTCAAGCTCGTTAGCTCTGATATATCCGCAGTCGCAGATTTTGCCTCTGGTGGCGGTGGGTCGTGCGCCTATGCACTGGTAGTATCTATACTTGGCGTTCAAAGTAGTTCCGCATATCGGTGAGCCGCACTTGCTGCACCTAATAAAGCCGACGAGAAGGTAAGGGCTACTCTGCTTTATGGGCCGTGCCTGTTTAGCCTGACGTAATACTTCCTGAGTACGACTGAACATTTCTTCAGATATGATGGGAGGCGTAATATTGCGAAGCAAAATCCATTCTTCTCGTGGTCTGGAAGCAACCTTGGTCTTAGATGTGCGCTTTGTCTTATGAAAATACGTCTTGCCCGTATAGGCTTCGTTGGTAAGAATCCGTCTGATGACCTGGGGATGCCAGTTAGAGCCAGACTTAGACCTGATACCTGCCTTGTTAAGTTCCAGGGCTATCTTGCGGAAGCTGTAGCCTTGTAGCGCCATAGCGAAGATGTTCTGGACTACATTAGCTTCGGAATCTATCACGGTTCGGCATCCAGTGCCCTTGTCCCACTTGTAGCCATATATACCGATGCCAGTTCCTTGCGGTAGCTTGCCCTCCTTTAAGCGTGCGTTCTTGCCCCGCATGGTGCGCTCTCTTATCTTCTCGGCTTCGAGCTTTGAAGCGAAGCCTCGAATATAGCTTATGAGCTTGCCTAGTTCTGTACTCTCTATTGTCTCCGTTACAGCTTCAAGTTTAACGTTGTGATTCTTAAGCTCTTCGGTGAGTATGACGCCATGCGTAGGGTCACGTGACAGGCGGTCAAGGCAATAGACCACGACAATGTCAATGTCGTTGGTTCGTATCAAATATCGCAATTCGTTCAGCCTGGGACGTTCTAGGGTGAGTCCTGAGTGGGTCTCACTGAAACGGCGGGTTATTTGATAGCCTTTCTGCTGGCAGTAGGCTAGACAAGCGTCAAGCTGCGTCTGAAGGCTTGTTCCTTCTCTCTCTTGGTCTTCCGTGCTTACCCTGCAATAGATAGCAGCTTTCATTTATATGAACCTTTGGATTATGGATAATTGTACATGCGCTAAAAACAATGTTCTAGTTATTTTATAGTCTTGGCCGAATGATAGCAGAGCATATGTTCGAAGTCAATAATGATAATGGTAATCTAGCGCGACCTACAGACATTTTCTTTCGTTCAACCGAAGCTAAATTACAGTTGAATGATAGCTTCAAATGTATCATGGTGATACTTTGACAAGTATGTTAACGAGTGATAGTTTAATTGCAAAGCTTGGGGGGAAATGAAGAAGGTCTTAATCGGGGCGGTTATGTTGATTGCGGTCGCGTCTTTGCTTGGGTGTTCGTCTAATAACAGCGCGCCAACGCCTACAGCAACACCGCTCTTGAAGGTTGTAAGTTGGAATTGGTATGTCGACGCAGACGGCTACACCGTTTCGGAAGGGGAAGTACAAAACATTAGTGGGTCGCCGCTTTATAACATAGCCGCAGTTGTTATATATAAAACGGCAGACGACCAACTTATGACCTACGCCTATGCCCCAATCGACTACAATCCCCTTATAGCGGGGCAAACGTCACCGTTCAAGGTCGTTGACACTACGAAAAACCCGCTTAGAGCTAAAGAAGTTTTGGGCTTCAAGTACATTACGAACGGGACTGTTAGTGCGGAAAGCCCCGCAATACCGACCACTAAATAGAGAGGGGCGAATAACGTTACAAAAGGCGCCATGTCAACCAAAAGGGAACGATACCCATTTTGGGGTTCTGTTAACTAATGGTTGTTTTTAACATATATTATTTGTTGCGGGTTGAATGGAGGGGACTTAATCTCAAATTCCTCTGACCTCCACTCTTTACCCCCAGCATTTGCCAAAATGAAACCCCGACTATTATCACTTGGTTGCTTTAGGTTAGACTCAGTGAGTTGTCCCTTGCGGAATGCGTGATAATCTACTTCATACTGCAATTCATAAGTCTGCTCTCTATGTTCAATTTTGTCTGTTAATGGCGGCTTCGAAGAAATGGGGTCAAATGCCTTTCCTGTTATCACCAACTGTAGCCAAGCGAGTTGTAGAGGCACTCTGGTAGATTGTAGCCTCAGGGTGACCGTTACTAAAAAACACCCTTTAGCCTGAATATACTCTGTATATTTAGCTTCAGAAACATCGATTTTTACCCTCTTGCGCCTTGCTGATAGCCAGTGGGGTACTACGCCTTTATCCTTTCGGGGCTTTTGTTTCTTTCCTCTAAGCCACTCAATCCAAAGGTATGCGGCAACAACAAGGAATATTCCACCTATAGACCATAAACTGATTGCTAGCGGCAAAGACCTTATTCCAGACACTTCAAATCCTCGCTCAATGAGGAATGCTGCAATCCCCACGATTGTAACAACAGTTTTAGGCGTGGTAAAAATTTCACGCATGGTGCGCTTATTCTACTGCGACAACTATGAACAAGCAATAAAGCAAAATGACCTACCTTGTGTGTGCTTGTTTCTATTTCCATACTCGCTCTACCCCCTTTCGCCAGTTACAACTATAAGTTAGGAGAACCCATTTTGGTGATAAGTGTTAGGAAAAGTTGAAAAGTGGACACTTGTAAAGTTCAAAAGTGGACTCTAGGGAAGTCCTTTAATGGATAGGCAACAGAGTGCACCATTCGGTTATCCCACCATATTCGAACCTCCAAAACGTGTCTTCCTGTATCGGGGACCAGATGAATCTCGACCTCCTCTCGCAGCGGCACGTTGGGCACTTCTATTTCATGGTTAAACAAAGATATCTTCCGGTATCCGTTGACCATTCGTTTC
>Ga0209777_10006223_pt1 | contig 13487 bp, 11 predicted proteins | sample FrelakmetHBP12HB_FD_187147 | JGI IMG/M metagenome (GOLD analysis project Ga0209777, IMG submission 187147) | Freshwater lake sediment microbial communities from the University of Notre Dame, USA, for methane emissions studies -HBP12 HB (SPAdes)... | ecosystem: Environmental > Aquatic >...
GGAGTAGGGTTGGCCGTGGTTCGACAGCTCGAAACCAAGCGACATACCTTTGATTTTCGCCGAGTTGGTGATCCAGAACTCGAGGGTGTTGTCCGCTCCGGCGATCATCTGGATAGAACCATTCGGCAAGGCGCCGTTGACTCTCATTGTGACGTCGGCCGTAAGGGCAAACGCGCTCGCCGTGAGAAGAAGCATAAACAAAAATATCAGAACTAAGCTGGTGCGTTTCATCTGTAGCTCCTTAGAGGTTGTTGAAACGAACTTCCGTTCAGGGTTAACACTCACCCTGAACTCCACTGCAGCCCAAAGGCCTTCTTGGAGAACCTCCTCCATAGCGAGCCCTTCGGGCGGGTGAGATCAACAGAAAACGCACATTGTGGCGGATTCTGTCTCGTCTCCGATCACTTTTTTTCTCCTTAATTTCCATTACGTTCAGTATGCTCTGCTAAAACTCGTATCAATTTTCTGTCAAGAACCCACGGGTTGAACAAAGGCCAAATCCTAATCGATGCTCTGACAACATGGGATCTCTGAGACATAGTGCCTTCTGAAAAGTCAAGTGAGTTTAGGTTTACGCCAAGTTTCTTCGAGTTCTTCATGAACTGCAAAATTCAATTATCCAAAACAAGTAAATATGACAGACGAGAATAAGTAAACTCTCCCCCCTATTTCCCATCATGAGGAATATAAGCATTTCCCCTTGACTGTCAACAAAAAAAACTGCCTGAGGGCTACTAAAATTGTGTGTAGTCAATACAGATGCGTGGAAAAGCTACTGTTCTGGTCTGATCAGGTGCGGTAGGAATTGATCAGGCTTGATAGGTGCCACCGTCCAAGATGGCTCTTTCCAGCGTCTTCCAAGCCAGCAGTGCACACTTGACACGCATGGGGAACTTTGTAACCCCTTGAAATGCAATCGCATCCGAGTATTGCTCACAGCGCCGGCAGACCTCGCCACGAAGCAACTGATTGAAATCGAATAATACTAATCTAACTTCATCAAGGCTCTTTCCGATTAGCGATTCCGTCATCACCGAGGCGGAAGCGATCGAGATCGAGCATCCCTTGCCCTCGAAGTGGCATTCAGAGACAACATCATCCTTCACCGTCAGGTAGATGGCAATCTCATCGCCGCAAACCGGGTTTTTGCCTTCAACCATGATATCCCACTTCTCCGGCTTGCCAAAGTTGCGCGGGCGATTGTAATGATCGACAATGACTTCGCGGTACAAATCATCCAACTGCATGTTTAAGAAACCTTTCACACTGTCTCAGACTTTCCAGCAGGATGTCAATCTCTTCCTTCTGGTTATAGACGTAGAAGCTCGCCCTCGCGGTGGAGTTGACTCCCAGACGCTGCATTAGTGGCTGCGCGCAGTGGTGACCGGCGCGAACCGCAATATTGGCGAAATCGAGAATCGAGGCGACGTCGTGGGAGTGTATGCCTTTGTAGTTGAATGAAAAGAGTGCGCCGCGCCTGTCGGGCGTCTTTGGTCCATAGATATCGATGCCTTCGGTAGACAACAGTCTGTCCAGCGCGTACTCCGTAAGCTCACGTTCGTGCGCGATGATATTCTCCATGCCGAGTGCCTGCAGGTATTCGATCGCCTTGGCGAAAGCGATAACTCCGGCGATGTTTGGAGTACCAGCTTCAAACTTGTAAGGCGGTTCGTTCGTCGTGAAACCGTCATAGCGAACATACTCTATCATGTCACCACCACCCAGATATGGCGGTACCGATTCGCCGATTTTCTGTTTCATGTAGAGCACACCTACTCCGGTCGGTCCCAGCATCTTGTGAGAGGAAAATACCAGAAAATCACAGTCGGTAGCCCGGACATCAAATCCAAAATGTGGGACAAGTTGCGCGCCATCGACCAGCACGCGTGCGCCATGTTCATGCGCCAATTGACAGATACCGTCGATATCGTTTATCGTGCCCAACACGTTGGACATGCCGGTGATCGCTACCAGCTTGGTGCGCGAAGACAACTTCGAGCGCAGATCATTCATGTCAAGCCGCCAGTCCGGTGTCGAACAAACATAGACCAGCCGTGCACCGGTGCGTTCCTGCAGCATCAGCCAGGGTACCATATTCGAATGATGTTCAAACTCGGAGAGAATGATTTCGTCCCCCTTGCCGATAAAGCGATCGCCGAAAGTACGGGCAACCAAGTTGATTGAGTCTGTTGCTCCACGCGTGAAAATGATCTCTTTCGTCAGTCGCGCATTGACAAAATCCGCTACTGTCTCGCGAGCGGCTTCGTACAACTCGGTCGCTATCGCCGACAAGTGATAGATCCCCCGGTGCACGGTACCGTATTCAGTACTATAGAAGTCACGTTCGGCATCAATCACCACTTTGGGTTTTTGCGTTGTAGCACCGTTGTCGAGATAGACCAATTCGTGCCCGTTGCGTACTTGCGCCGCAAAAATCGGGAAATCGGCTTTGATCTGTCGCGGATCAAAGGTCATACTTGCCCCAGTTTGACAGCAGCGCGCTTAGACGCTGCTCGTATGCTTGCTTCAGTGCTAATGACTGCACTCGCTCTGCCGCCTGTCTCAGAAATCCGTCGGCGAGCAGCATCTTCACTGTGGCTTTGTCTATCCCGCGCGAACGGAGATAGAACATTTCCAGATCGGAGATCCTGGCCGTCGTTGAACCATGTGAACAACGCACGTCATTGGCGCCGATTTCCAATTTCGGCGAGCTGTTGACCGACACGCCCTTGTTTAGAACCAGATTGCGATTCTTCTGATAAGCGTCGGAGCGCTGTGCTTTTGGTGCGATCGTGATCTTGCCGAGGTAGTTTGATTTCGCTATACCCGCCAACGTACCTATGTATAACAAGTCAGACTTGCAGTGACCAACGCGATGATCCTGATGCGTTAGCAGATTGAAGTTCTCCGCGTTGCGTCCGACATAGACACCGCTGACTGTGGTCTTGCTCCCTTCGCCGGCAAACTGCAAATCGATTTCCATCTGATTCAATTTGCCGCCGGAATTGAGCGTCACCAGTTCGAGTTCGGAATCTTTCTCCAAATAGGCGCGTAGCGTCATCACGCTGCTAAGTTGCTCCGAATATTCCTGATTCAAAAGCAGTGACAGCTTGCTGCCGGGCTTCAGCACGATATCGAGCGTGCCGTTCTGGAATCCTTCGGCATCGACAGTCGCAATAGCATCCCAGACTAATTCGGCTCGAGCATTGTTTTCCAGAACCACCATTCCGGCCAGTGACGTCATCGTCTTGCTGCCGCTTGTGAGTGTGTATATCTGGCGCGGCGTCTCAAGAGAGCCGTTGCGACAGACGTGCAGGTAGACCCCCTGACTCAAAAACGCATGCGCCAGATGCGCAAACTTGCGAGGGGGAAAATGAGTATTGAAAAAGTCAAGACTGGCCGCCAGTTCTTCAGGCAGCATCATCGCGGCGTCGTCGAATGATCCGAAAAAAACGTTGGTATTGTCACGCGTATTGCCTGTCGTCAACGTTAGTCGCTCCGGCAATTTCGCGATGTTTTCCGACGTTATCATTTGCAACGTCGCCGGAATGCCATTATCATTTCCGAAAATCCGGAGATGCTCGGGGCTCAGGTCGCGGAGATCAAGCAGCCGGAAATTGACATACTTGAAATCCTCGTCCTTGTTAGTCGGCGCCGGTGCTGCCAGTGCCCGGGCAAGACTCCCTTTGCGCCAAGGCGTCAGAATGTCGCTGCTCGCCTGCTTGATAAATGTGGCCAAAGCTTCGGCATCAAACGGCGCGAACACATCTATATCTTTACTGCGAACTTTGACAGCAACTGTCATTTAGCCCACCGATCCTTCCATCTCCAATTCAATCAGCCGATTCATCTCAACCGCGTACTCCATCGGCAGTTGCTTGACGATCGGCTCAATAAAACCGTTAACGATCATCATCGACGCCTGATCCTCCGACAAGCCGCGAGAACGTAAGTAAAACAACTGCGTGTCCGAAATCTTCGAGACCGACGCTTCATGACTAATCGAAACATCCTCCTCGTCGATTTCCATGTATGGGTACGTATCCGTGCGAGAATGCTCGTCCAACAGGAGCGCGTCACATTCAACATTGGATTTCACCCCCGTGCAGCCTTTGGCGACCTTGATTAGACCGCGATAGGATGCTCTTCCGGAGCCCTTGGATATTGACTTGGATGTGATCTTCGATGACGTGTTTTTCGCAAAATGTAGCATCTTGGCGCCGGCATCCTGCAACTGATCGTCGCCGGCAAACGCGACCGAAAGCACCTCGCCTTTGGCTCCCTCACCCATCAAGTAGACGGAAGGATACTTCATCGTCAGCTTGGAGCCGAGATTACAGTCGACCCATTCCATTGTGGCGTTTTCGTAAGCATGAGCGCGCTTGGTCACGAGGTTGTACACGTTCTTGGACCAGTTCTGAATGGTGGTGTAGCGCGCGCGACCCCCTTTCTTCACGATGATTTCGACCACTGCCGAATGCAGCGAATCAGACGAATAGGTCGGAGCCGTGCAGCCTTCGACGTAGTGGACAAATGCCCCCTCGTCGACAATGATCAGCGTCCGCTCGAACTGCCCCATGTTCTCGGTATTGATCCGGAAATAGGCCTGCAGCGGTATATCGACGGTCACTCCCGGAGGGACATAGATAAACGACCCGCCAGACCAAACCGCCGAATTTAGTGCCGCGAATTTGTTGTCGTTGTACGGTATCACTTTGCCGAAGTATTCCTTGAAAATATCTTCATGGTCTCTCAAACCGCTTTCGGTGTCGAGGAACAACACGCCGAGTTCCTCCCACTTCTTTTGCAGATTGTGATACACGACTTCCGACTCATATTGCGCGCCGACACCGGCGAGATACTTCTTTTCCGCTTCCGGAATTCCCAATCGGTCAAATGTGTTCTTGATATCGCTCGGGACATCCTCCCACGTGCGCCCCTGGTGGTCAGAGGGCTTGACATAGTAATAGATGTTGTCGAAATCAATCGTCTCCAACATTCCCTTTCCACCCCATTTCGGCATCGGACGCGACAGAAAATGCTCCAGCGACGTCAGCCGGAAATCGGTCATCCAACCCGGCTCGTTTTTCATCGCGGAAATCGTCTTGACGATCTCCGGATTTAGACCTCTTCCGGACTTGAAATTGTAGTTCTCGGGGTCATGAAATCCATATTTATACTCGCCTATGTCCGGCACCGGCTTCGCTTTTTGCTCTGCCATGATGACTAAACCTCCGCTGCGACTGGTGTTTCGGTGATCCAGCCGTAACCTTTGTCTTCAAGCTCCAGCGCCAACTCTGGGCCACTGGTCTTGATGATACGGCCTTCCGACATGATGTGTACAAAGTCTGGTTTGATATAGTTCAGTAGACGTTGGTAATGCGTGATGACCACCACCGCCATGTTCGGATTCATCAGTTTGTTGACGCCATCAGCAACCGCCTTGAGTGCGTCGATATCCAAGCCGGAATCGGTCTCATCCAGCAGCGCTACTTTCGGTTCAAGCACCGCCATTTGTAGTATCTCGGCGCGCTTTTTTTCGCCCCCTGAGAAACCGTCGTTCAGATAGCGATTGGCAAACGACTCATCGACGCCGAGCGCCTGCAGCTTCTCCTTCAGGAAATTCCAGAATTTCAGGACGTTGATTCTCGCCCCGCTGCCGTCGCTGTCGTGATGCGCATTGTACGCCGTCCGCAAGAAGTTCTGCAACGTCACCCCCGGCACTTCGACCGGATATTGAAACGCCAAGAACAGCCCCGCTCGCGAACGATCTTCCGGTTCCATTTCGAGTAAGTTCCTGCCGTCCAGATACGCCTCGCCAGCCAACAGCTTGTATTCCGGATGCCCCGCCAAGGCATAGCAAAGCGTTGATTTGCCGGAGCCGTTTGGCCCCATGATGGCGTGAATCTCCCCCGCCTTCACGCTCAACCCGACGCCATTTAGAATCTGTTTGCCTTCAATCGAGACTTCCAGATTCTTGATTTCCAACAGTGCTTTATCTTTCATCCTTAAATCCTCTTTATTAGGGCTAACCGATTTCCTCTGTTACGGTTCCTCAATACTGACTGACTTGGTCAGATATGAGTGTCTGGGAGTGGTACGAAGTGGCGGGAGGGCGCATTTGGCGTAATGGAGACGATTGATCTCTGTTTACCGTAATCAGATCGGTTCGACGGAAATCAGATCGCGACCCCTTTGGAATCGGGGCGAACGGCTGAAGTCGCTCGTACAGTTGTCTTTGGCACAGTTTTTCCCAAAGTTGTAGGAGCGGCTTTAGCCGCGACACTTATTGTAAGTCTTACGCGAAGACGACTGCCGCGCACAGAACCGTTTTGTTGAAAGCAGAACGGTCGGCAACACCCTCCGGGACGGAGGCTAAAATCCATCACAAAAGAGAGTGGAGAGGCACAACATTGCTGAGGATATTACGGCATACATGCGGCTTGCAAACATGTTTGCCCGTTCAAGTATTTTCAAAAATCTTCCGACATATTGATTGGGGATTTACTTGGTAATCGCTGACGAATTGTCTTTTTCATGGTCAGACAAAGAGTGTGATTGTGCATTCTCATAGATTATTCAGGGGTTTATAAGTGCAGATCCAAACTGGTTACAGTTCCAATCCATATTTATCATCTACTGTTCGTGATAAGGCCCCGGCCTCGGCAGGCCAAGATCAGGCAAGTGAAAACAGCGGGATAGAATCGCCGGAATACAAGGCCGTCTCGAACAAGGCCTCAATGCTGCTTTCCAACACCGACATCTCCCCCTCGGAAAAGGTAAAGATCATAAACTTGCTGGCGAGAGGAAAAATCGCAGCCGCAAACGGTGCGACAGGAGAGTTGAATACCGTTCTTAACGAGATGAGCAATTTCGATCCGGGATTGGCCATTAAGGGCGACTCTTTTCAAAAGGGGACTCCTAAACCTCAAGGGGCATCAAGAAAGCAGGATGAAGACAAGGTTACCTACCAGGACCAATCGAGTGATGTCGGCGTATCGTTCTCGTATCCAGTCGCGATAAACCAGTATCAGGCGCCTCTGGCTGTCCAGTCCCACGAAGGCGAGCACGTCATTATCGCGCGGGCCAATGCACTGATTAATAACGAGAATGTTACTACCTATGTTTCCATCCATAATGGCTATGACGGCAAGGGGAGGCTCATTACAACCGGGGGGACAACGACAGTAATAGTCAGTCCGAAACCAAAGATGAAACCGATCAAGCTCGGACACAAGGTCGATATCATCGCCTGAAACTCTGTGCGCGGCAGGAACCAGGTCGCAACCCCGTTGGAATCGGGGCGAACGGCTGAAATCGCTCCTACAGTTGCCCTTGGCACAGTTCTTCGAGGGATTGTAGGAGCGGCTTTAGCCGCGATTTTGTGCGCTTGGCACAGAGGTACTCTATCCACTTCAGTTGGCGGGCTTGTAAGACGGTGACCGCCAAGGCCGATTCCGATGAAAATCTGATTGACTACAACGCTGATAAGTCTATCTTTGTTGCGAACGACTGACTTTTATTCCTGCGCTACAATAGGCACAAAGAATGTAACATGGCGCAGTGTTTTGAAGGTGGCAGACTTGAAATTCAAGGAGATGTGTTCATGAGGCAATCGCAATACGGTGTTCCGGCAGCACAATCAAGAATCCCTCTATGGGTCTTACTATTCTTGTCGTTGCTGACGCTACTGCTCGTGACAGGATGTTCCCCGAAGATCGAGCGCGTGCGACTTCTTCCAGTAAAGCTTCCCCCCAAGCCCGCTGACTATCCCATCCAACTGTTCTCAGACAAGGGACCTGAGTGCCCATTTGAGGAAATCGGATTAGTGACATGCCGAAAGAGGAACATCTTTGTCAGTATGGAAGAAGTGACCGAGAGCTTGAGAGCAGAGGCACGAAAGATGGGAGGGGACGCTGTGATGAAAGTTAATTTGGGTAGTGCCACCGTGGGGTCTGGTTACAGCACTGAAAAAGGTGAAGGTAGTTCCGAAATCAGTCAGCAACCTTTCATCTCTGGCACAGTCATAAGGTGGAAGGATCCCGGCTGCACCAAGTAGTTCCTACGGGAGAGGCCGTAAGATCAGCACGCATTTTTCAAGCAAGTGTCTCGTCTTACGAATCTGTCGAGCAGACTACAGAGGGGATCAAGAGCAATGACTGACGTTTTCCAGCTTCCCACAAATGCGTGCACATCTCAATATGCCGAGTACTTCCGTCTTGCAAGGGCGACACACGCCCACTATGAAGACTTCAAGGGACTAGTTGAACGAAACAGACCTATTCCCTACCCTCCGCCAGTTGCTGACTGGTTCTTGCTGACGTCTGCTGGTCGAGCGGAAGTCGCATTCCTCGCTGCTTTACGGCTCTGCGCCTATGGCCACCAAGATGACGCACGTGTCGTGTTGAGGACAATGCTTGAGTGCCTTTTTTACATCGGCTATTTCCTCACCGATACTCAGAAACATTCAGAAGACTGGGCTAAGTACTATCCGATCTATCAACTGAACTCCCTGAAGAAGGCACTTCGACTCGGGGTTGCGAGGAGCCAACTTGCTCCGCAACTCGACACGTTTGTTATGAACAACCGGTCAGCAGTTGACTACTTCTCCACGAAGAAATCACAAGCCGAGCCTGACCCTCTGAAGAGACAATACTATGACAACTGGACACGAAAGAACATCAGTTACATTGCCAAGAAGGCTGGCATGTCGGATGACTACAGATCGTTCTATGTGTCCTTTAGCGAACAGGTTCATACGACCTTTGAGACATGGAATGGGTACTACCGAACTGATGAAGACGGCAACCTCGTCGGTCTTGGCCCGATGCTGTCTATCGAGAAAAAGGATGTCTTGGAAGTTGTATGCGCCGACTGTAACTGTCTGCTTAAGCTTATCGAGACTCTCAATATCCATTACAAAGTGGATATGCCTGCCTCTCATGGCGATCTCTGCGATGAACTAGGAAAGCTATGGACTGCCCTTGTGAGCTTATAACAAGAAACAGGCCACACCCTCTCGAGTGTGACCTGTCGATCCTCGGCGCCGAGGCACTTGGCTTTTGCAGGAGACTTAGATGCCGGTGAAGACTGCCCCGGTCTTGCGGATTATGTCGAGGATGTTGTAGGATTCCCCCTTTGCCGGTTTGAAAATTGCGCCACCCCTTTGCAGACCGACCAGATACGCGCCATTCTGAACATCGAGAGCGGTAACTTCCAAACCCTCGCTCCAGTCCAGCGGTGACAGCGCGCCGTCGTAGTAGGAGAAGACTCCCCCTTTGGCCGTTCCGATGTAGGCAAACGTCTTGCCCATGGCGACCGCCGTCACGTTCCGGTCAAACAACCCCTTTGATGAATCAACCAGCGTCCAGATGCCGCCGTTGAAAAAGTATGCCCCCCTTTCAGTGCCCAGCCACGGCTGACGGAAGGCTGTGTTTAGGCAGTTGGCAGCGGCCAGGGCAGTAGAATCGTTCTTCAAATAGCGTCGCTTCCAACCGTCCGCCTGATAGTTGAGCAACCCGGCGTCGGCAGTCAGCACCCACAGACCAAAGGCGTTCCTGGCGACATCAACTACCGATTTCGCCGGCAGGATTTGGTCGATAGTATCCCAGTTGGAGACGAAGAGACCGGATGACTTCGTGCCGACATAAAATCTGCTATCGAATGATTTGATCACTGTGACCGTATCTGCAATTTCTCTCCAGATCGGTGTCACCTCACCGCATTCATCGATGTAGTAGACACCGTTGCTGGTGCCGACGTAGATTTCGCCGTCATCGACCGTCAGAGCATAACAATCATGATCGGTCAATCCCTGACGATCCGAAAAGAGCAGGAAACTTGAATCCTCCGGGTAAAACTCGATCACACCACCGGCAGTAGCGAGCAACACGCGATTGCCGTCGATCTTGACATCGCGCACGGTGCCAAAATCAAACGAATCGAGCGCGGCCAAATCCTGAGTATCGCTGACGGCGCCGGAAGCGAGTGCAGCAAAGAGATCGTCATCGTAACCCTGCTCTTCCGAGACCGGATTGGCGTCGGGACCGTAGTTGAATCGCTCCTTGGCGACGGCGGTAGACATCACGGCTTCCGAACTACGTGCGGGCGCCAGATTATTGAGTGCTTGATCGCTATTGATCTTGCGTGACTTGAGCGACAGGCCAAACATGGCGGCGGTCATTACCACAATCACTATCAGCCCGGTTGCGAATTTGATCTTGTTGAACATGACATCCTCTCTTGTTAAGGTTTCCTGATTCATTCCTGTAGAAAAGATGAACACGTTGCGTGCCGGAGGATATTCTGTTGGCTGGCAAAGGGATAATCTGAGAGGGGGATGGTCAAAGTGTCGCCTTTGGTGTCGGGGAAGTCACAAATCGCTTGGATTTTTCGAGAAAATGCGTATCTTAAGCTGTATACTTCGCAAGTCTTCCTGGAGGTAAGCTTGAGACCAAGCGTTATCGTTTGTTATATTGCATTCTTATTGGTAACAGCCTGGGTAGGTTCCTATGGCGCCATCAATCCAATTCTAAACTATCAAGGGAGTCTAACTGATTCAAACGGCGTGCCATATTCCGATGGCACGCATCAACTTACTTTTAGCATATATGCTGATTCAGTTGTGGGTGTTGCTCTCTGGAGTGAAACTTTCGGTCTGGTGTCCGGACACGGACTGGTGCATGCCTATCTCGGTCAGTCGCATCCATTTCCGGCCGATTTGTTTGAAAGCTACCCCTTATATCTGGGAATCGCCTGCGACTCGAAGCCGGAATTTAGGCCACGGCTTCTGATAGCTGCGTCGGTATATACTTTTCTGGCGCGCAACAGCCAGAATCTCGGCGGATATCCTGCCGAACACTTTGCCGACTCGAGCAAGATTGCCACTGCCATTACCGGGCACAACGCCGACCAGACCGCGCATCATCCTATGCACATCGATGCTGCGGAAATCGTGTCAGGCGTATTTGATCCTAATCGTTTACCTCCATTGGAAATCGACTCCAGCGATATCACTAACGGAAGCATTGCCGCCCGCAACCTGGCCGACTCGATTGTGACAGGAAGAAAACTTGCCGCTGGCGCTGTTCATCAGGAGCATATCGCCGCATCCTCCGTGACTGGCGCAAAAGTGGTCGATGGTTCACTCACCGGCGACAAGCTCGCCGACTCGACGATCACTGGTCGTAAGCTTGCGACTAGTGCTGTTCATCAAGAGCATATCGCCGCATCCTCCGTGACTGGCGCAAAAGTCGTCGATGGTTCACTCACCGGCGATGATCTCGCCGATTCCGCAATCACTGGTGGCAAACTTGCGACCGGTGCTGTCCATCAGGAGCATATCGCCGCATCCTCCGTGACTGGCGCAAAAGTCGTCGATGGTTCACTCACTGGCGACAAACTCGCCGACTCGACGATCACTGGTGGTAAGCTTGCGACTGGTGCTGTCCATCATGAGCATATCGCCGCATCGTCCGTGACTGGCGCAAAGGTAGTCAATGGTTCACTCACTGGCGACAAGCTCGCCGACTCTACGGTCACCGGCAGTAAGATCGCAGCCAACGCCATTCGGCAAAATCATCTCGCCGATTCAGCCGTAACGAGTAGCAAGATTGCCACGGGAGCGATTCATAGTGAGCATCTGTCAGTCTCAGCGCTCACCGGAGCCAACATTCAGGATGGCACGGTGACAGGTGCTGATCTTGCCGATTCAACTGTTACTGGCAGCAAGATCGCGCCGGGATCAATTCACAGCGAACACCTGTCGGTTTCGGCCTTCTCCGGCGCCAACATCGAAGATGGCACGATTACGAATGTTGATCTTGCCGATTCAACTGTTACCGGCGCCAAAATCGCCAGAGGCCAGATTCAGGCTGCACACCTCGCGACCAATTCTGTTGACGGTTCGAAAATCGCCGATGGCAGTATTGGGAGCAGCGACATCGGCAGTGGCGTGATCGTTGCCGGACATCTTGCTGACCACACGATTACCGGAACCAAGGTGGCCTACAACACGCTTACCGGACTCAACATTCAGGACGGGTCGATCTCGACAAGCAAGCTGGGACCCTCCTCTGTCGGAACGGTACAGATCATGGACAACTCAATTACTACCGACGATATCGCTGATAACACGATCACGGCGGCAGACTGCAAGGATGAACCGGGGCTCGACTATACCAATTCATCAATGCTGGCTTCAGTGGGTACTACAATCACGAATTGGATGAGCCTTACTATCTCGACTCCGTCGCCTGGATATATCATTGTCTTCTTCACCTGTATCGCCAACATTGCCAACAACGAGATCGCGCAAACAAGCATCTCCACATCCCCCTCGACCTTCGGCATCTATGGCGAGGCGCGTATTGCTTCCAGCGCTACGTCAACCGGCGCTAATATGACAATTTCGATTTCGGATGTAATTCCGGTTGGTGCCGCTGGTGACATAATTGCCTACGCTAACGTCCGCGCGGCGGCGGCCTCAGCGGGCCCGGTCGACTTCTATCAGGGACATCTGCAGGCGATATTTATCGCTACCCGCTATTAGCCTATGAAGATGCTTGTTCTCAGCACGGTCCTGTTGGTCTTCTGCTTCGGAAGTGTGGCAGCAAACCAGCATCAGGTCGGAGCGGCGGCTTCCGGCCGAGCCAAAACCGCAGAATATCGTCTGGAGTCGGTTCTCGGTCAGAGTATCAACGGATGTTCCGGCGCGGTTACTACTGGTTTTCTCTCCGTGTCCTTGACACCCGATTACTTACTGGGCGATGTAAATGGCAGTGGCAATATCGATATCTCTGATGTCGTATTTTTGATCGGCTACATCTTTGGTGGAGGCTTGCCTCCGGTTCCTTTGGCTCGCGGTGACGTTGACTGCAGCAAGGGCGTGGATATTTCCGACGCCGTTATTTTGATAAGCTACATCTTCAGCGGCGGAAGTGTGCCGCACTACTGCCGGTAATTTCATCTTCGGACTATTGAAAAAGCCCAAACGCTGTCATTGCGAGGAGTGCTTGGTGCTGATGTGGGGAGGGGAGCACGACGAAGCAACCTCGATCTACGATCTCTAAATGTGGGCGCGCAGATTGCTTCGTCGTCATTGCCTCCCAGCACCTCCACTCACCATGACTCCTCGCAAAGACAACTTGGAGGCTTTACAACATTCCCTCCTGACACAACGTCAAGACAACGAAGTCAGCCACTTCGATCTGTCGCTTCTGTCAACTGGGATGCTGGGTTTTGAGGATTACTTGAATTCGATATTGGCTGATCCAAGACCGATTTCCAGCGTAAGAATCAACTGCCCCGATGCAGCATCAAAACCCTCGGTCTCATAGACACCCGATCCCGCTACTGCCACGAGATGCTCCTTGGAGAAATCCAGCGAACTCAGCCAGTTCTCATCGGCGCGCAACTGCAAACCCAACCCTCGCGGAACAATCAGGGTCATCGCTCCCATACCAACAGTGACTTTTGCCTCGGCGCGA
>Ga0209777_10006224_pt1 | contig 13487 bp, 19 predicted proteins | sample FrelakmetHBP12HB_FD_187147 | JGI IMG/M metagenome (GOLD analysis project Ga0209777, IMG submission 187147) | Freshwater lake sediment microbial communities from the University of Notre Dame, USA, for methane emissions studies -HBP12 HB (SPAdes)... | ecosystem: Environmental > Aquatic >...
CGATGCCCTCAACATCGTGAAGAAGCTGGCGGCCCTGTACAACGGCGACGTCGCGGTGGATTTCGATGATGACCCCACCTATGAACCGGCGACGATCAGCCGGGGCGGCATGGAATATAACTCCACGCTGGACATCACCACCATGAAGATCCAGTTTGCCGGGATATCCGAACCTGTCGTGCAATATATCGCCCAGAATCCGATCGATATCACCTGGATCGAGATTTCGCGGCTTTTCCGGGATCAGGATCCACTGGAAAAGTCTGTGATCTTCATCGGCCAGATCAAGACCGTGTCCTTCAAAGGCGTCTCCGCGGAGGCGGAATGCGTCGGGTTTGAACATTTCCTCAAGATGGCCGTGCCTCTGTGGAGATATCAGATTACTTGCAACCATCAGGTTTTTGATGCGGGATGTAATCTGACCGGGGCAATAACGGTGCCGGTTACTGCCGCCGTCACCCTGGATGCGACGAAAACGATTTTGACGAGCGCGACTTTCGGAGGCTATGACGCCGGCTATTTTACGGGCGGTCTCGTGGAATTTGAGGGGGAGCGGCGGACGGTCGTTGCCCATACAGGCAATACAGTAACGATCAATTTCCAGATGATCAACCTTGTATCCACTGATTCGGTTGACGTTTATCCCGGTTGTGACGGCCGGGTCGAAACATGCCGGGACAAATTTGATAATATTATCCATTTCCTGGGCTTCCCCTTTATTCCCGTGGAAAACCCGACAACACGGATCCCGTAATGGCAAACTATTTTGACGACCTCGAAAAACAACAGGAACTCCAGCGTATCCTCGATTCCTGGATCGGCACCCCCTTCCGGCATCATTGCGGCGTGAAGGGACTGGGCTGCGACTGCATCCATTTTGTTGCCCGCGTGTTTGAGGAGATGGGGATACTGAAGTGGCGGAAAAACCTTATTCCTGATTATCCCCGCGACTGGCACCTGCACAATACGCGGGAGCGCCTGCTGGAGGCGATAATAACAGAAGTGAACGCCGCTGCCGTGGATATCAATAACCCGATGAATGGCGATATCCTGTTGTCTCACTATGGACAGGCGGCCTCGCATGCCGGGATCTATTTCGGAGGGTATGTATATCAGGCGGTGGACGGCATCGGAGTTTGCAAGATCAACTTCTCCGACAAGGCATTCCGGCGGCAGATGAAATACGCCTTCAGGGTGATCGCATGAGCCTCATCGGAGCAATAAGTGGCGGCATACAGGGCGCCATCTTCGGCGGCATTCGTGGCGGCTGGTACGGCGCGGCGATCGGGTTCGTGATCGGCGCCACGATCGGCGGCATCGCCGGCGAGTTGCTGAAACCTGACGTCCAACTGCCGGGCGCCCCGGAATTGTCGGCCTTATCCTATACGAGCAACACCATCGGCGAGCCTATTGCCGACGTCTTGGGCACGGCTAAATTGACGGGCACACTGCTTTATTTCGGAGGGGAGCGGAATACGGCGGTCACGCAGGAAGTCAGCGGCGGTGGAGGGAAGGGTGGTGGCGGCAGCCAGACGCAAACGACCGGATATCGTTATTACATGTCCTGGGCGATCGGCCTCTGCGTGGGGCCGGTGGATGAGCTGCTGACGGTTTTTCGGAACGATGAGGTGGTATGGTCGGGCAATCTGGTCCGCCCGGTATCCAGCGGGCAGGAGACGATCGTCATCCCTGATATGGGCAGCATGACCTTCTTTTTCGGGACGGACGATCAGACGGCGGCCTTTTCCCTCCGGGAGTCACCGATCGATTTCGGGCTAATTCCTGGTTTGTTTTGGGTCGGACCGGGCACAGGTGGTTTTACGGTCGATTACAATATGTCTCACCGCGGTCTCTGCTGGACATTTTTTAACGATTGCTATATCGGCGATTACAACCGCATGCCGACGATGCGGTTTGTCTTGCGAAAGACGCCGGCCATAGCGTTCTCGGAATATCCCGTCATCCAGGATCTGGATTACAACCCCGCTCATGCGATCTGGTACATCCTGCACGACATGGTCGGCCTGCCGGAGACATGGCTCGATCCGGATGATTTTGAAGCCGCCGCCGCCACTTTGGTGGGTGAATCCAGGGGCATCAGTATGTGTTTCCAGAGCCAGCAGAGCGCGTTGGATTACATCGAGAGTATCAACGGCCATATTGATGGAATTCTCCGGTACGGCGGCGACGGCAAATTCCACCCGAAACTCATCCGGGACGACTACACAGTCGGCAGCCTGCCCCTGATCGACGAAACCGTCGTCCTGGACGACCCCACATTCAGCCGCAAATCCTGGATCGACACGGTCAATGAGATGAAGGTGCAATACAGCGAAATCACCATCAGCCGCGCATATCAATGGTATATTGACGGCGTGCCGTGGACGGGGGCAATCAGGACAGTGGGCGTTGATAAAGATTTTACAACACTAATAGCTGCCAGAGCTGATGCTAATGCAACTGATGAGGATTGCCTGTTTCTTATAGACCCTGGAACGTATGCCGGTGGAGCAGCAACATCACCTTCAGTTGATACGCGAAAGACATATTATCGAGGATTAGGAGCGACGCCAGAAGATACTATTATTGATGGCCATAATCTTGGTGCTTTTACTACAGTGTTCTTATCGTTTATAGAAAACCTTTGGATCTTTTCTGGGAGCGATGGTGGCGAGGGGGGAAGCCTTAACCTCTGGCATGGAAGTGCTCCAGACGCCGTATCAAGTTTGATAGCAAACAAAGCTATTATCGGTAACTCACAACCGTTGCCTGGTTACTTTGGTTATGGTTCGCAGTGGCCTGTTAATGGAGTTGGCCCTTATGGCCTTGGTGACCAGTATGTATCATTAAATTATACAAGACTGATTACAACTACGGGGCATTCCCACGAAACGCATATAGCTTATATGGTTAAAGAGAATGTATATCTGAATAAAGTTTCTTGGGTAGGAACTGCTTGGGCGGACCATAACTCAGTTGGTACTGCTTATGCACTGGATGACAAGGCTGAAGATGGCACAGTGGGCTATGGCCCGGATTATGGGGATTTCCGGATCACGTATGAGGGAATCTTGGGGGATGGGCATGACATCAAACAATCCACCGCCGATCCTGCTGCCGCCGACGCCGGTAATGTAGCGATTCAAGGCCGGGTAGTTTCAAAAACCATTCAAATGGCGCTTTTCACAACCAACGATAACGCCGTCTGGGCGGGCGGAAATAATCTCCGCAAAGAATCCTATCCGTTTGCCGCTGTCAGTTTCCCTGCCAATCGGAATGCATTCCGGCTGGAAGTCGGCGATTGCTTCAAATTCTCTTATGCCCAATACGGCATATCAAACATGATCTGCCGCGTCCTGCAGATCGCGGAGGAAGGTCCAGAATCCGAGACCATCACTATTCAGGCGATGGAGGATTTCTTCTCTATCGCGAACGTGATTACAGAATATACCACACCGACCGGCCATGCCATAACGGCGCCGGATTATACGGTGGCTCCATTTACTCATCAAAAAATCATCGAAGCGCCGTTTGCCCTCTCATCTACGATCCAACTTCTCCCCGCCGCCTGCCGCGAATCGGCGCTCGATCTCGGCTTTGAGGTTTACATGAGCGTGGACGGAGGCGCTTCCTATCTGTTCATCACCCGGAGCCAAAATCTGCAACCATTCGGCACGCTCGTCGGGGCATACCCGGCGGACACCTATACACTCGATGACGAGATCGGGTTTACGATCGATTTTGAGCAGGGGGCGGAACTGATCGAAACCGCCTCCTGGAGCGAGGTCTTCGCGGGGATCCGGAATGTCGCCCTCCTCGGCGACGAGATTATTTCGTTCCAGTCCATCACTCCCGTGACCGGGACGCAGTATAAGCTGGAGGGGATTATCCGGGGCCGGTATGACACGCAAAAACAGGATCATGCGGAGGGTGCGGAATTCTACGCGATTACGTCCGCTTCAATGACGCTGATCAGCAACAGCGAAATTGTGACCGGAGCAGCGCGAAAATTCAAGTTCGTACCGTATAACATTAAGACATCGGGGCTCATCGCCGAGGCCGCGGCGCTCGATCTGACCATCGCCGGGCGGGCGTTGACGCCGTACATGCCCGGGAACCTATGCGCCAATGGGAGCAATACTGCCGCCCGGTATGACACTGATATCGTCCTGACCTGGTCGCCCCGTTACCGGGGAAAGGGAGCGGGCATCGGCCTGCCGGGTACCGTCCTGGCGGACGCCGATCGAGAAGGGTTGTTCAAGGTGGAGGTCTATGTAACGGCCGCCCTGGTTCGCACGACGGATACTGTCGGCGCCGCCACCTGGACATACACGGAGGTGATGAATATCGCCGACAATGGATCTCCGGCGGCGAGCGTGACGTTCAAAGTATCGAATTACCGCACTTCCGGCGGGAACACTTACGAATCCGACCAGGCCGAAGTGATCTGCAAAAAGAACTAAAAATGTCATTCCCGCGAAGGCGGGAATCCAGAAAAGGAGAATTATTATGACAACCGCACGATTTGGACTTCATACAATCGATTACTCCGTCCAGGGCTGGGATTCGATCCTGGCGGCGGACATGGAAATACTGGATACGGTGATTCCGAGCAGGGAACTTGTCACCCTCGGCGAAACCGTGACCGCGTACCAGCCGGCGTGCTTCGCGGCGGCAGACTCAAAGTGGTACAAGGCAAAGGCCGACGGAACGTTGCAGCCCGCCCACGGCCTTTTCCTGGAAGGCGGGGACGAGGACGACGATGTCCATATTTTCCGCATGGGATTGATTACTAATGCGGGGTGGGCGTGGGCAAGCCTCGGCGCTCCGATTTACCTCAATCCTTCCACGGCGGGTGCAATGACGCAGACGCCGCCAGGCGCAAACAGGCAAATAATAGGATATGCAATTTCGGCTACTTCCATGCTTGTAGTTCCCACGCCCTCCGAAATACCCCTGACCAGATCAGTTCAAATAGTGGTGTTTGATTTCACAACGAACGTGGCGACAGGCGATGGCAAGGCGTATTTTGTCGTTCCGGATGAACTAACCGGCATGAACCTTGTCAGGATTGCGGCGACGGTCATCACTGCGGGCGTTACCAATAGCACGACCATAGGCATTCGTAACGTGACGGATGCGCAGGAAATGCTCTCGGCGGACATGGCAATCGAGACGACGGAGACAAGCACTCGTACCTCTGCCACTCCTGGGACGATTGACACGGCCCATGACGATGTGGCGACGGGCGATGTGTTGGCGATTGACGTGGACGCAGTTTCTACCACGGCCCCGAAAGGCCTGATTGTCGAATTGGTTTTTGAATTACCATAAATATGAACTTAGAAAAGGAGAGAAATCATGGCCATTGACACAATAGAAGTTCTTGATAATTTACAGTTCGAGCAGCTTAATACGACGGATATTTATACTGTCCATGCTGACGGGATGGCCGGAGAATCCGTCAAGACCCACGCCATCGTCTTGCCTCCTGACGCTTCGGCAGCGCGAATAATCATCAATAATAACTATGGCGCAACGGGTTCGACAATAATGGCGAGAGTCAGAGCAACCCTGTTGACGGGGATAAGCACGCTGGCAAAAACCCAGAACACGCAACCCCTTGAATGGACGTCAGTCGCCGTAGCCACCTATGTCGAGGCAACAGAACTTAATTTGACAACTGCCTATGCCGCAACCCTTCATGTTGATATTGCTATCGTCGGGACTACACCACACCTGGGGACGGAAATCCTTGTGCAAATCCGTAAAGAAGCGACGGTTGATGAGTGGACGGAATGGGCAAGATTGGTGAGCTGCGCAGGACTGACAGCATTCAAGACAGATGTCCTTTCTACCGCTAATCCTGGACAAAAGGTAATCGCTATCAACAACCCCACCGCCGGGAACCTTAACCATATTTGCAAAAACATATTTCTTCTAAACGCCGCGCCAGCAAATTGTGAAATCTGTTGGCAGACTTTTTGTGGAGCTGATGCATAATGTCATACCAGAAACCACCGATAGGATCAAAAATTAACTTCGGACATTCTCTTGCCAGGGGATTAATTGGTTGCTGGCTATTCAATGAGGGCAGTGGCGACAAGGTGTTTGACTATTCCGGCCAAAGCAATCATGGCACCATCACGAATGTTGCAGCACAGTCTGCCACAAGCGGATGGAATGCAGCCCCGCGGGGGGGGACTCATATATTTGATGGAAGCAATGATTATATAACGATTCCAAGTTTGATTTCTGTTCCCGGTGATTTTTCCGTTCTTTTCTGGATGATGAACAATAATACCACTTCGTTTGATGATATATTTTATTTCAGTGACAATGTTAGCAAACTTTGTGAGGGAGTCATTTACGGATCGGCAACTCCGAAGTATTTCTATGTCAGAGATGCATCAAACAATTTAGCTCAAGCTCCTACCAATATATCTGTCAGGGATGGGTTATATCATTTTTGCGTTTATACCTTTATTCGTTCAACAACAATTGGACAGTCGTACACAGATTCAATAGCGGGAGTGCCTTTTACCGGGCATTTAATGCCTTTGACGTTTGCCGCAGCCACGAATTTCATTGCAAAACAGGTAAATGGAGCACAATTCAAGGGTGGCATTTCTTCACTTTTCATCTTTAACCGCGCCCTTTCCACCTCTGAAATCGCCTATCTCTATGCCTTCCCATACTGCATGTTTGACTATCAGTATCCGATTTATTGGGGAATAGGAGCACCGCCACCACCGCCGAGCGGATTTACGCCGAGAATCACAATAATAATGTAGGAGGCCATAAGTTTAAAAAAGGCGGACAGTTTAATTATTTTTCCTCGCAAAGCCCTTTGATTTTGATGCCCAGGTATGATATAAATTGTCTAATCTTTCATCTAATAATCGTTGAAAAATATTATATAAAACGGAAATTTGTGAAAAATAATATAAATAAATACACCATCTTATAATTATTAAGTACGGTCATACTTGCTTTTTGTTCCTCTGTCCAGCCGCACATGGAATCAGAAGCGCTGCCATATTGGGTGTCTGATTCAGCAACACCGGAAGGGTGGGCATTGGAAAACATTTCGCCCAGGTCGGTGAGAAGCCAGGTGGGGGAGACACCGAATTTTTCATGGATCATAAGTAAATGAACCCCGCCAGGCAAATATTTTCCCATGCACCATGACCTAACCGTATCATAATTTACATTAATTTTTTCAGCAAAGGCCGTTTTACCCCCATTTTTATCAACCAATTCATTGATATTCTTAATAAATAAATTATTTTCGTTTATATAGAAAAATCGCTTGACATTTCGTTTTTACTCGTTTATTCTACCACCACAGTAAGGTTAAACAACAAAAACAGAGGAGGTCTCATCATGGAAGAGAACAAAGTAGAAATGGCTGACAAGATCCAAATTCTAACCCGCGCAATCAGCGTGGCGCAGATAACGGTTGAAAGCGAGAACGCTGAGCGTACAGTTAGGAAAACAATATCCTCCGTCGATGATGTTATTTCTTATTACAAAAAATTTTACGCGGCCCTCACTGAATAACGGTTAAAACAGGCATTGTTTTTTAGCCTGTTCGACGGTTGCACAAAGATTTTGGACATAAACGTCCATCAATTCTCCGGTGGATAAATTTTGATACTTTTCACCTCCCATAGAGGTGAAATCAGGGTGGCTGACGACATGACCAATATCAATATCATAATCACCGAGCAGCTCGATGATCACATAGTCACCATCGGTCGTTTGCGCAGCTACCATCCCGCGTCGATGATTAATCAATACAATAATCGCGTTCATACGGAAACCTTATGGAGGTGATCTATGAAGGAAGCCAAATTAACTATCTCCTTAGACGCAACTCCCCTTGAATCATTTATCGAACTTTTTATGAGAAGTCTTGAAATCATCAAGCGACCTCTCGACCTTGGCGATTTCCCGTCTGAACCCGTCCGTTTTGAGTGCGATCCTGGTCCCGCAGGGACACAGCAACTCCTGGTGAGACTTTATCCATCCGATCGATTTCTTGATTTTGCGGCCACAGTTTTTGCAAGGGATTTCAATATCGGCGTCATCGAGAAATCCGGTCATAACGGCCTCCAAGTAAAACATTGTTGAGGGGGAATTTAACAAACAACCATGAACATAAATCAAAGGAACAGAAAAATCAAGCTCATTGAAAATGGGCTTAAAGAAACCGAAATTGCCAGGGCGTTGGGCGTCTCCCAGCAGGCCATTAATAACGAAATGCGCGGCGAATACAGGTCGAAGCGTATCAGGGCGGCGATCTGCGAAATGACCGGCACGACCGAAGAAAAGATGTTCCCTGAGGTTTATCCTACCGAAGAGAAGAAAGATGTATGACTTCATCCTTTTAACCATTGCCTTAGTAATTTTCATATATGTCTTCTTGGTGAGGAAACTTAAATGAAAACGCAGCTAACGCTTGATTTCTCACGGCCATATTCGCCCATCGAAGATGAAAAAAAGCTGGCGCAACTTTCCTTTCGTGTGGGTGAAAAATTCAAATCCGATCTTGAGGCTGTTTGTATTGCAAAAGGTGTAGGCATTTCTGAACTTCTCCAAGAATACGCGATAAAGGGTTTCCTTGATGACTACAAAACCATTCTTCTAATCCAGAGTAAGGGCCGCGTCGAACTACGTGACCTTTTGAAGCGATCATAGCAAAATTTTTTATTATTTCACGTATACAATTGTTTAACAATAGTAAACATTTTAAAGGGAAAATTTCGGCGGTGTATACATAAAGGAAATCAATAAATTGCGGGAATGTAAGATTATGCGAATCTTTGAAACCAAAAAAGGCAGGGTCGTCCATAGCCCCTGGTATCGTCCGGAAGAAGCGGCGGCATATTGTGGTATTTCCAGGCCGGAATTCGACGCGAGAGCCAAGGACGTGCCTCATGCCGGTAAGTATCGGTTGAAGATTTATCATCAGAATATCCTGGATCAATGGCTGAATGGCGATCTCGGAGTTCCTTTTGATCCCGAAGAAAAGCCATGTGCGAAGGTGACAAGAATAAGAGTGCAGCGATGCGCCGGTATAACACACCCAAGGACAGGGAAATTCACGCCCTGCCCGACAATTTGAGGAGGCAAACCATGCTTGAGACAAATATGAGAGTTGTACACGGGCTCCAAGATAGGATTTCCGTTTTTATTCCACGCGAGACAGACATGGAAAATCGCATCGACAGGATCATGGAATATTTTGATTCCGGCAGCCGGATGCTTGCCTGGGTGGCTGTAATTTTGACATTCTTTTTTATCCTGGCGCCGGTTTGGATCAAGATCCTTTGGCCGTAAACCTCCTTTCCCTAACCTTTTCAGGCCTGCCCGCCGCCGCCTTGGGGAAGTGCGGGCACCAAAACAGGGATGGTTATGGATTCTCTCAATGAAAAAAGCGGGAAACTCGGCATTGTTCCGCTGCCTAAATTGCCCGGGTTGAACAGGAAGAAAAGACGGGGCTGGCTTAAGGGCGAGGTAAGAAAAAGGAAGAGGCAAAAAAAGGAGGGATAACGAGATGATCACGACAGTCGGCAAGGCAAAGGAAAAGCTGTGTGTAGTCCCAGGGCTGACCGAAACAGGCAGATGTGTTGGTCTTGACTGTATGGCATGGCACTATTGGATGGATCCTCGTGAAACAATGGGAGGGAAAACAGTTCATAACTCGCCAGGTCATGGCAAGGCAAACAGCGACAAGTCAGGTTATTGCGGTCGGGCTGGGATCCATTAGGCCGAAGGAAGGTGAAACCATGCGAATCATAAGATGCAAAAAGTGCTTCAAGCCTTGCACCGTGAAAGTCAGCAGCAGAGGCACGGTGTCAAGTTGTTGTGATTCATCCGTCTATTTGGTGGAGGAACCGATTGACCGCCCGATCTCATTCATAGAGAAAGCCTTCCGGGTAGGCAAGGGCGCCGCAATAGTTATTTTGATCCTGGCCTTCTGTTTGATCACCTGGATGCTATATCAGGTTTTTACCGCCCCGGTAGATCCTCCGCCGTCTAAATTTCGGATGATCTCGATTGAACGGGCACTCGGAAACATGGACATCAGGCCGGAGTCTGTGGAGATCCACCCCAACGGGCGATTGTACTACGTCATGGCCGGGAAACGCTACGAAATAGAGGAGTAAGAAGATGAAGGAGGGGGAATGATGCAGCATTATCAACGAAATACTTGCGGCATCTTAAAATTCTGCCCGACGTGCGGGAAAAAGACGATGCACCAGGTCAACGACAGGCGTGTCGGCACCTGTACGGAGCCCCACGTTTTCGGACTGTCAAAGGCGCAAGAAAAACAAGCGGCGGAAAAAGCAAAAAGGGATCGGCAGCCGGGATTTTTTGATTAGAGAGATAACTAACAGAAGATATGGAGGGAACAGGAAGATGGAGGAATCCTACACATTTGTCGGCCATTTAAGCAACGGCGAGGCAGTTTATTCCACCAAGTCGGGCTGCTTGGCCGTCGAAAAAGACGTCAAATACCTGGTTGAACCAACGCCGGAAGAACGGACGGAAATCTATAAAACAATGTCGCACGTAAAGCCCGATGAAGGATGACCTTGGCCATAAAATTCTTTGCGGTAAGTGCGGCGACGGCATGTTGTACCATGATTATGTGCCGGGCACGGGAGAGGCAGGCATCGCCTGTATGAAATGCGGCAATCGGCAAGGTGAGGCATATGGTTTTAAGATCGAGGGGGAGGATAAAGAAATGGCAACAAAAGGCAAATGTATAAACTGTAAGAGAGACGATGTGGCGAAAAGCAAGACAGGCGCAATGTGTTATTCATGCGAGGCTTATGTGGCAGGTACCAGCCATAATCCCGAATTGCGGGCAAAAAAACTGGCCGAAGCTGCGACAATCTACGGCAAGCTCAAGCCGGGGGAAAAGTTGCCACCCGGAAGGCGGAAACAAGCCATAAGCGTAAAACAAACGCGTGGCGTATCTCCCCTGGCCAGCGCCCTTGAGACTATGAGGAAAATTAAAACTTACGTCCCTGATCAGCAGGCGCAGAAGGATTTGAAATCTGATTCTCTTACCATCGTTTTATCCTTTTGTAACGATGAACGCCCTTTATTTGACTCTCTGATCACCCTGGCCAAAGAACAGCGCCGGGAACCGGAACAACAGGCCATGTGGATGCTTCAACAGGAGCTGGAACGCAAAGTGTTCTCTCCGGCAATTTGAGGATGAAATGGCCACAGCAAGAGCCCCCGAAATCGAACTCTTTAAGGGATACCCGGTCATCCGCATCTACACGGGCAGGGTATGGAAGGATGAAGAGGAATACATCACCCTCGGGATCCGGAAAGCCGCTGCCGTCTGCGACCAGATCGACTACATCCGCCAGTTTGTGGATCAGGCGGAAGGCAAACCAAAAAAGTGACGCTGTGAGAAGCCTTTTAAGGCCGTTATTTTTTGCGGTCTGTATGATTTGTCGAACTTTTCTATAGAGAAATTGAGCCAACATGGGAATTGCGCTGAAACACCTCTCGGAAACCCAACGGAAAGCCATCGCTGGCGAACTGTTCAAAATCACCTCCACGGAAGAGCATAAGGGCGAGTTGCACGGCCTTTGCCCCCTCCACGATGAGAAGAACCCCTCATTTTCCTACAATTTCAAAAAAGACGTTTATCATTGCCTTGCCTGCGGCGCCGACGGCGACCTGTTGCGCCTCTGGAGCGAGGTAAATGGCCTGGGCCAGAAAGAAGGTTACAAGGCATTTTGCGCTAAATTTGCTATTGATCTTGGTAAGGGTAAAATGGGTACAGGGAACGCGCGCGGCGCGAAGGGCGGGGGAGGCGGCACGGAAGGAACCGGGCTTTCCTATGGCCAAGTTATGGAGCAGATGCTTCGCGCCTGGGAATTGTTCCCGCCGTTGCCGGAAGACTGGCTGGCGCGTATGGAGAAAAGCCGCGGCTGGTCCCGGGAAACGATTAATATCCTGGATCTTCGTTTACAGACCTATTACCTGGACAAAAAGGGCGTTCTTGTTCCGTTAAAAACTCCCGAGAGAGTGGCCATACCGATAAAGGACGTTCTTGGCCGCTTGACCAATATTCGCCTTTATCGGCCGGGCGGTGGGCTGATGAAGATCATCTCCTGGGCACGCTCGACAGGCGCCTCGGCTCTTTTCCCCGCAACGCCATTATTTCCTGATCGGCCGGTTTTACTTTGCGAGGGCGAATCTGATACAATCTGCGCCCTTTCGCATGGTTTTAATGCTATCACCCAGACGTCTAAACTCAAGAAATGGCCGGAGTTACATCTTATGCCATTTAAAGGCAAGGACGTTATTATTGTTTATGACGCCGATGTGCCCGGGCAGAAATATGCTGGTTTTGCTGTTCAGGCGCTCACAGGGACGGCAAAATCCGTCCGGACGATACAATGGCCGTCCTTTATGGGGATCGACGAATCCGGGGCGTACCCAGCCGATCACGGGCAGGATTTGACGGACTTCTTTGTCACTCACGGCAAAACGCCGGCAGATCTCCAGGCGCTTCTCGATGCCGCTGCTGCTTCTCCGGGCGAGTCCCCTCCGCCTCTGTCGCCGGATGCCCCTTCTCCAGATATATTACAGTTTTTCAGTCACGGCGTGAATAACCGCTTTTCCTTCAAACCGCGCCTGTTGGCGGACAAGATTCTGGCCGATCTTGCGTTGCTTTCCGATCCCGAAACCGGGTTGGTCTACCGCTGGAACAATCAATACTGGGAACTTTACGACGAAGATCAGATCCGCAAGAAGTGCTTGCAGTACCTGGGCGGCGAATCGCAGAAAAGTCGGGCTGAGGATGCGACCTATCAGGTGAAAATGCTCTGCACGATCCCGCCGGACCGCAAGGTCAACGACAAAATGGATTGGATTTGTCTGAAAAATGGCATGTTTAACCTGCACACTTACGCCATTGCGCCCCATGCGCCCGATTTCTATTGCACCTATACTCTGCCCGTGACCTTTAATCCCGATTCCCCGGAGCGCTGCGAGCGGTGGCTGCTGTACATGGATCAATCCATCCAGACGCCCGAAGCGATCGCCCAGCTCCAGGAATTCCTGGGATATTGTCTGGTTCGCCATACGCGCTACGAAAAGTGTCTGTTGTTGATCGGTCCCGGTTCGGACGGCAAAAGCACATTTTTGAAGATCATCAAGGAGCTGGTGGGCGACGAGAATTGTGCCGCCGTTTCCTTTCAGGATCTGGAGGATCAATTTCAACGGTCGTCTCTCTATAACAAGCTCGTAAATATCAGCACGGAGGTCGGCGCCAAGGCGATTGAGAGCCCCTATTTCAAGGCGATCACTTCGGGCGATGCCATCAATGCGGCCTTTAAGCATAAAAACGGCTTCACTTTTTCGCCTTATTGCAAATTGGCCTTTGCCGCCAACCGGCTGCCGCGCGTCCTGGATAACAGCGACGGCTTTTTCCGCAAAGTCCTACC
>Ga0209777_10006225_pt1 | contig 13483 bp, 15 predicted proteins | sample FrelakmetHBP12HB_FD_187147 | JGI IMG/M metagenome (GOLD analysis project Ga0209777, IMG submission 187147) | Freshwater lake sediment microbial communities from the University of Notre Dame, USA, for methane emissions studies -HBP12 HB (SPAdes)... | ecosystem: Environmental > Aquatic >...
AATACCCACCGATGGGGCGGTGGCGGAATTGGCAGACGCTGCGGACTTAAAATCCGCCGGTGGAAACACCGTGAGGGTTCGACCCCCTCTCGCCCCACAGTGATGTTCCTTCATCATTAGTTAGTCTCAGAGAGAAGGAGCATCATTATGTTAAACGAACAAAGCAATACCCAGCGGACTCTTGAAGTTTCTATTAAAGCGTTTCTGATAGACCGTCAAGCAGGGGGTTTGGCAAAACGGAGCATATCATTTTATGCTCTGAATCTTAAACTGTTCACATCTTACTGTGATTCCAAAGGAATAAAAATTATTGATAATATTTCTCCTGATTTATTAAGACGTTATATTATGATGTTGCAGGAAACTCATAATATGGGTGGAGTTCATGCGGCATTCAGGACATTACGTGTATTCTTTAATTGGCTTGCCTTTGAAGATGTGATGCCTCCTGAATGGAAGAATCCAATAAAAAAAGTTAAGTCACCTCGAAACGTTTTACCACCCCTTGAACCTGTAGCACTTGATGATATTAATTCCCTGTTGGCTGTATCAAATGAACGTGATACCAGTATCTTTCTTTTCTTATTGGATAGTGGTGTTCGTGCAGGCGAATTAATTAATATCAATCTTGAAGATATTGATTTTAGTATAGGCGCTGTAGTTATTAAACGGGGCAAAGGGGGCAAACAACGAGTTATTTTTATAGGAAAGCGTGTAAAACGCGCTTTGCGGGCTTATCTACGCCAAAGGAAAGATACTTCCCCCGCATTATTCACCACTTGTGATGGATACCGCCTTACCTATTCAGGACTCCATGAGGTATTAATGCGTAGAATGAAGGATGCTGATTTAAAAGAAGTGACACTTCATGGATTCAGGCGTGCTTTTGCCCTGGGTATGCTCAGAGGGGGAGCAGATATTTTCGCTTTACAGCGTCTCATGGGGCACTCTGACTTGTCAGTATTAAGGCGCTATCTTGCACAGGATGATACAGACTCAAGGCTTGCACATGAAAAAGCGAGTCCTGTGGAAGGTCTATAATAAAACCTTTCCAAGAAAAAATAAGATGAGATTTTATCGTCTCATCTTATTTTATTTGGGGCGATTACATAAAATGAAATATTTATGTAGGAACTTTCTCCATCTCTCTGTTAAAAATCAGAGTGCATAGATTATCTGGACTATCAGGATGAGGCACGAAACCTGTATATTCTGTTTTGTCAATTGATTTATCAGAATGCTGATCCAAGAATAAAGCGAACCATTCATCATGTCCACTCATAAAAATATGTAAACCAATATCATCTAATTTATTAATACAGGGTTTATTGTAATCATCACCATTGCATAAGATACATTGATTATTATTATTTTTATAACTCGATAATGTGATATGACAATTATCTATAATATAAAAGGGGTCTGATTTTTTATTTCCTTTATTGGCTAATGCATCTAACCGTTTAATGCTTTTTATCTTCATTATATATTTCCTCCAAGGCTGACAATCTATCCTCAAAACCAATTATTTCTATTGCGTGCATGGCTGTTTCTGCCGCATTTAATAATGCTCTCGCTTGATTAATCGTTAAAGGAAGAGAACGAAGATTGAACACGACTTCTGATATTAAATCCATTACATCATTTATAGTCGCTATCTTTATAGGAATCCCTACAATATATTCTGGTTGTCGCCCACCTTGACTCTTTGCAAGATGTCTTTTTTCTTCAAGGGCTGGCTCATGTGCCCAACATAGATCACTATCACTCAGACTGATAGCATTGCATCTTTCCCCATTCGATTTTATAAATATACATTGTTTTCCTTCGCTCATTTAACCCCCTTCTCAGAGTCTTTCTTGGCTCTAAAATAACTGTCCATTTGAAGAAGTGCAACCCTTTCTGTATTTTGCCCAAACATATCATGTGCTGTTTTCAGTAAATATGAAAAAACCATTGATGACTTAATAGCCTCTGTTAAATCCTTTTCTCCAATGATGTCAAAGAAGGGCTTTAATGCTTCATTGGTTTGATTAAATATTGTAATATCATGACTCTTTTGCTCGATTAAATATTTAATCTCCATTTCCTTACTGTGCTTTTCCTGCTCAATACGAGCATGTTCCGCACGTTGTGCCTGTAATTCTGCTTCAATTGCATCACGAGTCGCTTGAAGTTTTTCTAACTTAGTCATCTTTGGCTTGTCCTCACGAGTCATTCTTTCAATTTGCTCATCCTCTTCTAATTGTGTTATTTCATTTTTATTCATTAAAAATTCTCCTTTTATAAATTTATATTATTTATAGGTTCATATAGGCAATTATCTATACAATATGATAGTTGTATTCACAACGGATTCTTGTAGACATTTGTCTTAGCAACACCTTTTTCAGCCTTAATCCTGATTAGTTACAAAAGGCGGACAATCCCAATCAATATCATTCCAAGTAAATGATTTAAGATATTCTTTAAAACTATCGTCAACTTTTTCACCTGGTTCTGTTTCAATTGGTTCTGGTTCTGTGGTTATAGTATTCATTTGTGATCTCCTTGTAGAATAGTCTTTTCTTTTCTATCTTGGCTACTGTGCAACTATTCTCAGGAAACCACTTTTCATTGTTACCCCCATTGTTAATCTATAAAAACAATAGAATTATCAATAACCTTATTTTTATTATGTCCTTCCAATAATAAAAGGAATTAAATCTGGGGTTATTTTTTATAAAATAACTCGAAATAACTCCAGATAACTCGATAACTCCAGTTTCTATTTCGAGTTATTATTTACCCCCACAGGGGGTAATAACTCGAATAACTCGTAACTTGAGAATTAAGATATGCAATATACTGCCTCTCTTCTGGTGGATTTTTCCGTATTCTTTTTTATAGCATTATGATCTCTGAGAGAATAAATCGCTTTTTTATAAGAACTCCTTTTTTCTTTATTTGATTCAAGAAACGAGTTCATTACAAGTTCGTTATTATTCAGTTTCATAAAATCAAGAATTTCTTTCTGTATATCATTTACCCTGTCTTCGAAAGGTGTGCTGTCTTCGGTAAGATAGAATGATTCCAATTGTGAAAAATCATTGTTTTTGTCCACATAGACGATTTCAACGTCTTTCGTGAAAGTTTTACTATCTCTCATCTTGTCAGTAGTGAAAGATATCTTTGAAGAACCGTTTTCTGATATGATTTTCAATGCTGAATTAAGACTGCCCGGAATGGAGGTGCTACCTCTCATTCCCCCCTGTTTATTTACATGGTGAAGCAGGATAATTGCGGAGTTCGTTTCTTCACAAACCCTTCGAAGTTGTATCATAACTGGCTGATTATCTTTAACGCTATTTTCGTCACTACCAGACATCACATCATCTAAAGCATCAATAAAAATTAACTTTGAATGAGTTTCTTCGATATATCTTTGAAACGTTTCTATATCGCTTTCGTTCTTTAGGAAATTGAAGGATGATAAAGACAGATAATAAATCGGAATTTCTTTATCTTGACTTTCGCCTTTTATCGCTGCCTCCATTCTGTCGAGTAGCGTTCTTTGTCCGCTTTCCTCATCTACAAAGAGCACAGGACATTGTATGGTGGCCTGTCCAATCCAAGGTATACCAGATGCTACACAAACCGCCGCTGACAAAGCACAGAAGGTTTTCTTGTGCCCATATTTACCAAACCACGAGTTAAGGCTGTTTTCCTTAATCACGTCTTTTATGATCCACTGTATCGGAGGACGAGGCTCAAAAGCGTCTGATGCTTTACCCAACTTGAAACGAGCATCACTTTCTGTAACAACTGGTGTATCGGCTATATCACTATCATCCGTTTTCCCTTTTTGATATTTGCAGGCACTTTTAACCTTATAGGTTAACTGTTCTTCATCTAAAGGTGGGTTGAATCTGCTTATGTTTGCATCCCGTAAAACCGCAAGTATTTCTGGTTCTTCCAATCCTTTAGCCCTTAAAGAACAGGCATATTTGAAAGCGGTAATATCTCTTTCGCCTTCCTTTATTTCGTCAGGAAGTTCAAACCTTTCACTTTCTTTGGAAAGAGGTTTATTTCCAAGAAGAATAAACTCAGGTGTAATATCTGCAATCGGCAGATCGTTAATCCATTTATATTTTTTACCTGAAATATGATTGCTTGGGGGAAGATGTATATAACCGTTCACGATCAATTCAACGCCAGTTCCAAAGTTGGGATTTCCTTCTATTTCAAAATCAGGACAGTTATAAAGAAGTCTATTTCCTCCCCCGCCTGTTCTATATTCCAGGGTTGGAGGAAATGGGAATGAATCTCTTTTTCCACCGTTACGAGGGTCTATATCAAACGCAATAATTTTGCTTTCTTTACCACATTTAACCGCCCAATTTGAATATTTAATGTATCCGTCAGATAGCCAGGTTTTAATCTGTTTTTTATTTCTGGTTGCAAGAGCCTTTCCATCAGAACCGCATATAGGATGCTTTCCTGCACCCTTTTTACAATTTGCTTTATCTTTGCAATTGCAAACTCTATTATTGATAGAGTGCATTGGGGTCAAAGTCCATCCTCGATCAATATAGCCGCAGAGGATTTCAAATAGTTTATTGTCCATTTGATTTCCCCTCTTTATGTGCGTCATATTTTGCATTATCACATTTTACACATACCGTTCCCCCTCTTGGAATATGAAAATGAGGATCTAAAACAATACTCCAAATTCCAAAACATTTCTTACAAATCAAATAAATTCTTACACCCGTGAGTCCCACCTCTTCGGGAATATCAAAGTTCACGTTCATTGTATATCTCCTTTAAAAATACTAATAAAATGCTTACGCAAGTTTAATAAATTCTGCTCCTTTTCATCTTTGCACTTATTCTTGACTAATGAACCAAAAACACGATTAAAAAACATACCGAAAGCAATATATTCATAATCGTATTAAACAACAAATAATTCATAGCTGTCTTCATTTTCTATTCCTCCTTTCTTTCATTAATTTTTATAGCAGAATTAATCAGAACACGCAAAAAATTTGCTCTGGTTAAATGTAATGATTCTGCTATTTTGTCAAATCTTTTCAAATCTTCTTTTTTAATTTTTACCGTTATTCCCGCTTCGAGCGGTTCATCTCTCTCGTAATACATATAATCTCCTTTCATTTATGGTTTATTGGAAAACCAAAAATATTAAATTTTTTAGCCTCAACTAAGGCTATTTTTTAAATTAAAATATATCCAAAAAATAATAAATTTATAACGTTTATCGTCTATAGGACTTGAGCAGGTTTTACATCCCCTATCCTTGAATTCTGCATTCAAACCGCCCCGTAGTATTGGTTAACTTTGTCACGGAGTACATGCTCGGCAGGCTTAGGTCTCTTACTCTATATATTTAATTGTGGGTGTTCGGCTTTACACTGCCCCCGTATCCGATTACTCATCATTTAAGGTTTGATTAAACCAATACGTTATAGTCGGTATGACTCTACTCTTTCGAGTGAAATATTCAATTGTTCTTTTCTTGGGGAGATATAGGGGAGGTGTTTCACTCCCAAACATCGGTTGTAAAAAAGATAGGCTGCCTATCTAATTTCTAACTGTAATTACATTATAGCACAAAAGTTCTGTTTTGTCAAGGGTAAATTCTCATCTGATTCTCATAATTCAATGCGACAATGTTTATCTTATTGCTCGTTTCCTCGAATATGGGGGTTAAATTCTTTTATTACCATACCACCCCCCATATATGGTGGTTAAGTACCAAACATGAAGAAAATGGAATATTTCCCTATTAATATATACGAGGTTCGGCCAGAAAAGGTTGCAAGGATCACCGGCATGTAGCTTTTATATTTATCTTTCATTGTGCTGATAACAAGTCTCTACCGCAATATCTACAAACTTTTGCTTCTTGCTTAATAGTTTCAGCGCAGAAAGGACATTTCTTTTCATCTGCTTTCAATCTCTCAATTTTTGGCTTAACATATTTTTTCAATGTATTTGCCGCTGTATTTGCTGCAATATTGCTATTCAATCCAGAATATTCAAAAACAGTATTCTCTCTAATTCCATTTTCGTTGTCCCAATCTATTAGGAGGCAGAAGTTCAACTGTTTTTCGGTTTTCGGAATAGCTAATGAGAAAATTCCTAAGGTGAGTAATCTACCCACAGTGATACGTTGAGTAATTTGGGATTTGTCATCAATAACTATTTGATTAATTGAATTGCGAAGAATTCTACCAATTTCAGCGCCATTTGATCCTAAGAATAAAAATTCATTTTCCAAAATTGCACAGGTTACGAATAAATCGGATTCGTTCACTTTTGATAACCCCGTGAGATGTTTTCCAATATTTATACTTTCCAGAGGTTGAAGATTTTGAACTTTACCTTCCAATGATTTTTTTGATTCTTCATTTTCATGTTGCTTATTTAAATTTACTATGACCATAATCACACAAAAAATAATAAGTAAAACACTTATTACAATGCAGGTAGTATTATCTTCTTGCAAGGGAAGAAATGATTGAATCGAGTAAAACATAATTATTTTCCTTTGCGTAGAATTTGAATCATCCGCCTGAGTTTTAGCAACTTTTCTATTTTTAGTATAGCATTTTCTCAAGCACATTCCAAGAAGGTATTTGTTGACTCGTTACTGTTATAATAATATTCAAGAAAGGATGGTGGAAAATAAGGGATACTAAAATGAGAAAACAAATTACTTTTACTTCAATCGTTTTTTGTATTATATTCTTGAGTTCGTGCAGCCCAACTCAAATGGAACTAAATACAACCTCTTTTCTTACCGAAACTGCACCGCCGTCTCAGTTTCCAGAGCCAACAAATACCCGTAGGCCAATCCAGCCTGTACAACCATCCAGCAATAATACATCTTGGTTTGCAGGTGGAACGTTGCACAGATCGACAATTAGGGAATGGAGGCAAGCCACTTATTCTAATCGTTTAGCTACATCAGCGGATTTTATTGCATCTACACAAAATGTTGATTATGGCAATCTGGATAAATTCAAACAAATGGCAACCGACCTTGAAAAATGTATATCAATAGCATCATCGGGCGGAAGTGTAGATGATGAAAAAACAAGTTTTATTGCAGCAATGTGTACAGCGGAATTATTTCCATAATATGGATTGAGAAAGGATGACAAATAATGGATGCTTTACATTTGTTATTATCAGAATTAAAAAAAGACGATAAGGTTATGTTTCTTCTATCCGGTCTTACAGTTAGTGGCAATGTAATATCAAAGGAAGGTGTGAAAAATCATATAGAACTTTCAGGCGTTATTATTACTGGAGGTACTGTGCCTGGATTTCAACCAAAACAAAATATAGCAATTCCTGATAGCAGCATTCTTGCTTGGGGAAAAGAATAATACCTGTTCATAAGGAATAATTTTCCAAAAAGAAAAGGGGCAGGTGCTTTTCTTCTTTGGTATCTTTTAACTTGTCGTTTTGCCAAAATTTAATACATATTTTTCTTGGGCATAGAGCTTTTCTTCTTTTACTTAAAAGAGGGGTCTTATTTGAATTCAATCAATAAAAAAATATACCAACCATTTCTGATTGGTATATTCAAATCAAATTGATAATCATTAAAATAAATTCTATTTTAAACTATCTTATAATTCCTCTCATAATACCGATTGCTATGATTATAGAACCAATAACAAATAAAATAATCCCCGCTCGATAACTATAAATAAATCTATTAATAATCCTTTTAATCCTTTTCATCTTTCCTCCTTTTATAAATCATCTTCTTCAAACAGATCAAGAATATTAGATGCAAGACTTCTTGCAATATCTGATGTAAGCATTACACCATCAGGTGGCACATCAAAGCCTTGAGCATTACAAAGATGACGTTCACATATATTGCATAACTGGTAATAAAACTCAGGACTATCAACATCATAAATATCATCACTAATAGGAACGTATAAACTTATTTTCATCTTTCCTCCTTATTTCTTTTTATTTTTTGGTGATTCTCTTTAGGTTCTTTCTGTTTATTCTGCTTGATACTATCCCCATCCTTTTTTCTATCTTCTTTGACAAGCCGTTTAATCCAAGCATCAGTATCAGATTTCTTTGATTTTTTTGACACAATACCTCCTTTCTATAAAAATTTATAATAAAAATAGGTATGTTTTCATACCTATTTCAATACAGCGTGCAACCTTGCCCTTCCTACGGGCTATTTTACACATCCTGCTTTCTTCTTTGGATAATATAAGCATATAGCACATCTATTAATAGGTTAGTGTTAAAAGACATAAAATTTACCTCAAAACATAATAAACATGATAATTAAAATGATATTGACGATATTTATAATATGCTCAATACCGATAATATATAAGTAACGTGCTATATTGATGATTTAATGGGAATCAAGTAAAACAGTTTCACGGTATAATGTAACCAACGGATTCTTTTATTGATGAATCCCCCACAGATAGAAGGAATATCACGTTTTTAAGCCTTAAGCACTATATATAGGCTTAAAATTTGGGGGTGTAGAATTGCGGACTTAAAATCCGCCGGTGGAAACACCGTGAGGGTTCGACCCCCTCTCGCCCCACAGATAGCCATTTTAGGCTTTTTTAGGGCTGAATACCCTATATATGGGGGCATTCGGCACGATTATTTTTTTAGAGAGTCCTCTGTGTGTCGAATTTCCGAAAAACACACTTGAGATTCTTTTATGTAGTATACATCAGAAATGATCTTCTATGGGAATTCCCAATGATTCAATGATAGATCCGCCGGGTTCTGCGGATTTTTTGTTTCCCGTTTTCGTGCTATACTAAAATTGGAGTGCTAGGCATTCCAACAAGTACACCGGACGAGTTTCCTGGTATCGTTTCTTCCGATCAATAGGTAGGCATGAAAACGAAGCCCGAGCCCCAAACCCCTCGTAAAACCAAAACAACCGATGAGATGATTACCCGCCTGCGCGAGCTGGCATCGACGGGACAGCACTCCAAGGTCATTGACCTCGCCACGCAGGTGCTGGCTGCTAAGATAATCAAGCCCGCTGTGCAAATGGACCTGCTCGACCTGCGCGCCGCGAGTTACATAGCGCAAGGCAAATATAACCTGGCCACCAAAGACGCCGCCGCGATGGTCAAACTTGCCGATGTCATAAATCGAAAATTAAAAATTAAAAATCAAAAATTGATTGTTCGAGCCCTCAACTGCAAAGCCCTAGTACAAATTCGTAAGGGAGATTTTCAGGCCGCCCTCAAAACGGCCAGCAAGGCAGTAATAATTGCCCGTTCGGCGACGGCAGCCGGCCATCCGCCCCTGCTCGCCACCAGCCTTTTCCGCCTGGGCGAAGTCCAAATGCGCATGAGACGAGACGAAGCCGCAATCGCCACCGCGCAAGAGGCCATCCCTCTCTTTCAAGCCGCTGGCGATTGCGCGGGCGTGGGCCGCCTCAATTGGTTGCTCGCTTGTGCCCTCTACGACCTGGGCCGCTTCGAAGACCACCGCCAGGCTGCACAGGCCGCACTGGAATTGTGCCAGCAGGCCGGGGACCAGGTTGGAATCGGAATGGCGCACAACTTGCTTACCTTCACGGAGGTGGATCTCGCTGGAAACATCCGGCATTACCAGCAGGCATTGCAGGCATTCGAGGCAGCGGGGTACCTGGAGCGCCAACCAGCTATTCTCGGCAATCTTGCGGATACCTATTTTCTGCTTGGCTTGTATCCCCATGCCCGTCGTTTGGCAAGCACAGTGGTGGATATGGATCGCGGCATGGGAGCAAAACAGTACCTGGCATATGCATTGGGATCTCTAGCGGAGACAGAAATCATCCTCGGAGCGTTCGAGGAGGCGCGTCTACACGGGCAAGAGCTTAACGAACTTCTACCCTCCCTGGGCGACCTAAACTTCGAAGCAGACCTTGCTGCAGGTTGGGGAGAGTTAGAACTGGCCGAAGGCGACCCAAAGGCGGCGGTGCGGCATTTCAAATCTGCCGTGCAGATCGCCCACCAGGCCAAGATGGTAAGTGAAAATGTCTATCTCACCTTGCTTGGGCAGGCTTATCTAGTAAATGGCAACCGCGCGGCCGCTCTCAACGCCACCAAGAAAGCCACTGACATGCACCGGCTGCAGGCTTTTGCCAAGCCGAATAGTTCGACCTCGCAGGTGATCTGGTGGCGGCACACGCAGGCCTTGCTCGCCAACGGACTAACGGGGGCGGCACGCGCCGCCCTGGAACGGGCGCATGACTTTTTACTCGAAGGCATCGCCAACGTGCGCGACGAAGGCCTGCGACGCAACTATCTCAACAAGGTCGCTGCCAATCGCGAACTCCTGCAGTTCTGGGTCCGGGATGGCAGGCAGCGCAAGTTGCCACGGGGACGTCTCTTCGCCCACCTTTCCATCGCGTCCAACCTGCGCGAGCCCTTCCAGCGCCTGGCCGATACGGGTCTGCGCCTGAATGCCCTGCACAGCGTAGCCGGGATCCAGACCTTCCTGGTCGAGGAAGCCACCGAGCTGATCGGCGGTGAACGCGTTCTATTGATCCATGAAAGAGATGGGGTAAGCGAAGTGGTGGAATCCAGCCTGCCGCGGTGTGAAGATGCTCGGAGATTGCTCCGCTCCATCGATGCGCACCTCAAGCGTGCCCGCCTCACGCGGGTTGTGCAACTCCAGGCTTCCAAAACCCCCAGATTTTCGGAAGTTTCCCGTATCATCGCTCCGCTGATCGTCCAGAACCAGGTCACTGGCTACCTCTATGTGGATATGGGCTCGCTCTATGGTACGTTCAGCGAGACCGACCGCGATATGCTGGGCATGCTTGCCAACCAGGCCGCCGTCGCCCTGGATAATGCCCAATGGGCCCTGGGACTCGAGCAAAAGGTGGAAGAGCGCACCCGGGAACTGCAAACCGCCAACCTCAATCTGGAACAGCGCAACGCCGAGCTGGCCATCATCAACAAAGTCCAGGAAGCCCTGGCCTCCAAGTTGGAGATGCAAGCCATCTACGATCTGGTGGGTGATAAGATTCGAGAGATTTTCGACGCGCAGGTGGTTTTCATCGCGACAGCTGACAAATCGACAGGCATGGCTACTCTTCACTATCTCATCGAGAGAGGGCAACGGTTCTATCCGGAACCAGGTCCATTTGGCAGCATAGCCGAACAAATGATCCGGACGCGCCAGCCCGTGTTGGTTCGCAATCCAAGACAGTTAGCCGAATACAGAACGGAGACTACCCCAGGAACAGAGTCTCCCCAATCTGCCCTATTTGTCCCTCTCATCATCGGTGAAGAAGTCAAAGGGGCGATCTCGCTGCAAAACCTGGACCGCCAAAACGCTTTTAGTGAATCGGACGTGCGCTTATTAACGACGCTCAGCTCATCCTTGAGCGTCGCCCTCGAAAACGCCCGTTTGTTCGATGAGACTGAGCGCCTGTTCAAAGCCGAGCAGGAGCGCGCCGCCGAGTTGCAAATTATCAACAGCATCCAGCAGGGCCTGGCCTCGAAATTGGATTTCCAGGCAATTATTGACCTGCTGGGCGGTAAGTTTATGGAGATTTTTGCTGCAGACGTGGTCGGGATTGGCTTGTACGATTCCAAGAATAATCTGGTATCTTTTCCTTTCGTGTTCGATCATGGCCAACGCTATTTTCCGGTTCCACGACCGCCCGGTCCGATCGCTTCTCACATCATGCAGACCCACCAACCGGTTCTCATTCATTCCTATGATGAAGAGGTTCCCTTTGTGGGATCATCTGCATCTATGGAAAATATTGGCGGCCCAACGCCTGATAACTCCCATATGATCGTCCCGATCCTGACGGGGGATCAACTCATCGGATTGATCAGTATAGCCAAACTGCCAGCCAACGCATTCACCGAATCCGACGTGCAACTCTTGCAAACCCTGACCACCAGTATGAGTATCGCCCTGGAAAATGCGAATCTCTTCAACGAGACCCAGCGCCTACTCAAGGAGACCGAGCAGCGCGCCGCCGAGCTGGCAGTCATCAATAGCATCCAGCAAGGTCTGGCAGCCGAGCTGAATTTCCAGGCCATTATCGACCTGGTGGGCGACAAACTTCGCCAGGTTCTGAACACCGGTGATATCGGCATTCGCTGGCATGATCCTCAGACGGGCATGCTCCACCACCTTTATGAATATGAACATGGTCGGAGACTCACCCTCCCATCCCACCTCCCCTACGTTAAAAACCTTTTCCAGCTATTTGAGAGCCGCCAACCAATCGTGTGCAACAACCGGGTTGAGATGGATCAGGTGGGACTAAAGGTTGTACCCGGCACCGACCAGAGTCTATCATTGGTACAGGTGCCCATTGTGGGCTCCGATCGGATCATCGGTTCCATTGGCTTGGAGAACTACGAAAAGGAGAATGCTTTCAGCGAGTCCGACGTCCGTCTGGTACAGACAGTTGCCGCCAGTATGGGCGTGGCGCTTGAAAATGCACGCCTCTTTGAAGAGACCCAACGCTTGCTCAAGGAGACCGAGCAGCACGCCGCCGAGCTGGCCACGGTTAACACCCTCAGCCAGGCCCTGGCCTCCGCCACCCGGCTGGATGCGCTCATCATATTAACCGGTGAGCAGATGCGCCGGACCTTCGAAGCCGATATCGTATATGTGGCCCTGCTCGATTTGCAGACGCACATGATTCAATTCCCCTACACCTTTGGCGAACATTTCACACCCCTGCCGCTTGGGGAAGGGCTGGCCAGCAAGATCCTCCAGACCGGCCAGGCGTTACTGATCAACAAGGATATGAGCGTCCGTCGGGCTGCCCTGGGTGTAACCCTGACCGGCCAGGAGGCCCTCTCCTACCTGGGCGTGCCCATCCTCGCCGGCGGGCAGGCCATAGGCGTGATGAGTGTGCAGAGTATTCAGCAGGAAGGCCGGTTTGATGAAGATGACCTGCGCCTGATGAGCACCCTGGCCTCCAACGTGGGGGTGGCCATCGAAAAGGCGCGCCTGCTGGACGAGACCCAGCGCCGGGCGCGTGAGGCCGCTGCCATTGCGGAGGTCGGGCGCGAGATATCCGCCACCCTGGACCTGCCAACCGTCCTGGAACGTATTGCCGAGCGCGCCTGTGACCTGCTGCGGGGTGATAACAGTGCGGTCTACCTGCCGGATGAAGGTGGAAAGAACTTCCGCGCCATCGCCGCGGTGGGCGCGGACGCCAGGCTGATCTTGAAAGATACCGTGGAAATGGGCCAGGGGATTATCGGCGATGCCGCCCTGAGGGCATTGGCTGAACTGCTGCCGGATACCTACTGCGATCCACGTGCCCGCCATATCCCCGGCACACCCCTCCCCGAGGCGCCCGAACGGATGATGCTGGCGCCCCTGCTGGCGGGCGAGCAGGTGATTGGCATGATGTCTGTCTGGCGCGAGGGCGGTGAAGAGTTCACCCAACCGGAGCTCGAGTTCCTGACCGGCCTTTCCCGGCAAG
>Ga0209777_10006226_pt1 | contig 13483 bp, 5 predicted proteins | sample FrelakmetHBP12HB_FD_187147 | JGI IMG/M metagenome (GOLD analysis project Ga0209777, IMG submission 187147) | Freshwater lake sediment microbial communities from the University of Notre Dame, USA, for methane emissions studies -HBP12 HB (SPAdes)... | ecosystem: Environmental > Aquatic >...
CGACCCACCGCGCTCCTATTGAATGTAGGCCGGGGCGTGCCCCGGCTTCCTTGTCGGTTGACCACGGCGCCCCGCCGCGGCGGGGCCTACATAACAGCGGTGGGTCTCCCGACCCACCGCGCTGCTATTGAATGTAGGCCGCGGCGTGCCGCGGCTTCCTTATCGATTGACCACCACGGCGCCGCGGCACGCCGCGGCCTACATGACCGCTCACTTCCCTTTCGGCCCCGGCCCCGTGTCGGGCCGTTCCGGGAACTTGACCACCGTGAGCCAGAACTCCTCGATCAGCCCCACGACCTTGAGCAAGCCCTCGAGGTCCACGGGCTTCGAGATGTAGCAGTTCGCCTGATGTTCATACGATTTCAGAATATCCTCGTCCAGGCTCGACGCCGTGAGGATGACCACGGGGATGGCCGCCAGTTTCGGGTCGGCCTTGATTTCCGCCAGGACCTCGCGGCCGTCCTTCCGCGGCAGGTTCAGGTCCAGCAGGACGAGGTCCGGCCGCGCGGCATCTCGATAGGTTCCTCGACGATACAGGTAATCCATCGCCGCCACGCCGTCTTCGACGATGCTCAGGTTGTTACCGATCCTGGCCTCCCGGAACGCTTCCCGGACAAGGCCCACGTCGGCACGATTATCCTCCACCATCAGGATTTCAATGGGTTTGTAAGCCATGGCTGGATCTCCTCCTCGCGCGCGTGAGGAGGGGCGGGCGCCCCCTGCGATCATGAGTGTGTCTAGCTGTATCCCGCCGGGTGAATCTCGCGCTTCCATAACTATTCGCTGGGGGAAAGGGCGGGTCAAGAGGAGGTTTCCATTACACGACTATCATCCCTGCCACTTCTACCGAGTCAGCATTGGGAAGCCAACCTTGGCGCGCAGGAAACGCACGTCCGGATGCTCGCCGCCCACCCAGCCTTTGAGCCTGCACCTGGCTATAAACCGGATCTTCCTTGGCGGCATCCGGCCTTTCTGAACGGTCAGAGTGACCAGCGGCAGAACGGTAATCCCCAGGGACAGAGCGGGGTGGCTTGTCATGTTCTTCACCTCGCCATATTCGAACCGGGTTGCCGTCCAAAATGCACGCACTTCGATGCCTTTCTCATCGGCCGAGACTCTCGATAGCCTCAGAAAGAGCGAACCCAGCCAGAACGTCACGAGAATCGGAAAAGCAAAGCCCGCCACGGACAGTGCGGAACAATCTATCTGGGAGAAGAAAATAATACTCCATAGACCAACTAACAGTGGAAGGGCTACCCCGACGGCCTTGAGCAGCGAAGTCTGCTTGGTGCTGAGGGCCCTGCAGGTTTCCTCTGTATCAGTCATGGCAAGTCCTGAGACAGTGTAGGGTAGATGCCATAGACCCATGCGGTGCCGTTAGCCTTGACAGCGCCGCAAGTCAACGGCCGGTGGGTGCAGAACACCCACCCTACGGTTTCGCCGCCAGCGTGTACGTCTTCCCCTTCTCCGTCCCCAACGCCACGACGTTCGCCTCCGGCCTCTCGACCTTGACGGCCGCGCCGTCGCACTTCACTTCCAGCGGAGTGCTCGCGCGGACCTTGCACGGTCCGCCGAGCCGGGAGAGGATCGTCGCGCCGGTGAGCTGCCCGTCCTTCCACGCGGCATCGACGACGAAACCGCCGCGCGCGCAGAGGCCCTTGAATCGGCCCGTCGGCCACGCTTTCGGCAGGGCCGGCAGGAGCGCGATCTCCCCCTGCCCTGAGCTTGTCGAAGGGGCCTGGCTCTGGAGGAGCATCTCGGTGATCCCCGACGCACCGCCGAAGTTGCCGTCGATCTGGAACGGCGGATGGTTGTCGAACATATTCGGCAGCGTGCAGTGATTGAGAAGATTCGAGAGCATCCGGTACGAGTGGTCGCCGTCCTGGAGGCGCGCCCAGAAGTTGACCTTCCATCCCATGCTCCAGCCGGTGCCGCCGTCGCCGCGCATCTCCAGGGTCTTCTGCGCCGCCTTGAAGAGGTCCGGGGTGCCGCGCGGGGTGATCTGGTTCGACGGGAACAGGCCGTAGAGGTGCGACGTGTGGCGATGCTGCCGCTCGGGGGCCTTGGCGTCCCAGTCGTCGAGCCATTCCTGGAGTTGCCCTTCCGCGCCGATCTGCATCGGCGCGAGTCGCTCGCGCGTCTTGCGAATCCGGTCGCAGAGGTCCTTGTCGGTGCCGAGGATCCCCGCGGCGGCGATGCAGTTGGCGAACGCGTCGCGGACGATCTGGAGGTCCATCGTCGGCCCGGCGCAGAGGGCCGTGCCGCCGGGATGCGTGTTCTCGGGCGAGGTCGACGGGCACGTCACGAGCCACTTGTGCTTCGGCTCCTCGACGAGCGTATCGAGATAGAACTCGGCCACGCCGCGGAGGGCCGGGTACACGCGCTTGAGGTACTCGCGGTCGCCGGTGAACTCGTAATGGGCCCAGAGGTGCGTGGAGAGCCAGGCCCCGCCGCTCGGCCAGAGGCCCCACCCCGCGCCGTCGATCGGGGCGCACGCCCGCCACGCGTCGGTGTTGTGGTGGGCCACCCAGCCGCGGGCGTTGTAGTGGACCTTGGCGATGCGGGCGCCGGGCGCCTGCATCTCCAGGACCATCTGCGTCAGCGGCTCCGAGCACTCCGACAGGTTCGTCGTCTCGGCGGGCCAGTAGTTCATCTCCGTATTGATATTGATGGTGTACTTCGATCCCCACGGCGGGTCCATGCTCTCGTTCCAGAGGCCCTGGAGCGTGGCCGGCTGGCCGCCCGGCCGCGACGAGGAGATGAGGAGGTATCGCCCGAACTGGAAATACTGTTCCGCGAGCTGGGCGTCGCCGCCCTCGGCGAACGCCTTGATCCGCTCGTCGGTCGGCCGCGGATTCGCGGGCGCGGGACCGAGGTCGAGCTCAACGCGGTGAAAGAGTTTCTGATAGTCGGCCACGTGGTCCGCGAGCATCTTGTCGTAAGGCTTGTCGGCGACCTTCGCGAGGTACCCCTTCGCGCGGGCCTCGGGATCGCCGCTCACGTCCTTGTAGTTCACATAGCTCGTTGCGGCCGAAACGAGGAGGACCGCCGAGTCGGCGCCGCTCACCGCGAGGCCGTCCGGCCCCGCCTCGACCTTGCCGCCCTCGGCCCGGAGGCGGACGCGGGCCTGGAACCGGTCGGCCCCCTTGATGCCCTGGGCGTCGCCGCTCGTGCCTTCCATGACGAGGTCGCCGCCATCGACCCGCACGGCCACCTTCTGCGGGCTGGCCATCGTGGCCGCAAACGCGATCTTGCCGGGCTTGTCTGCCGCCAGGCGCGCGACGATCACCTGGTCGGGGGCGCTCGCGAAGACCTCGCGCGTGAACCGCACGCCGCCCGCCGTGTAGCCGACGCGGACGACGGCCGAGTCGAGGTTCAGGTCGCGCCGATAGTCACTGGCCGCGGTCACGCCCGGAAACTTGAGCAGGAGGTCGCCGACGGTCTGGTACGGCATTTGCCGCAGGGGCTTGGCCATCATCTTCGCGTCGGCGAGTTGCGTGGCCTCGCGGTACTTCCCCTCGAAAAGGAGCCGCCGCACCTCGGGCAAGGCCGCCAGGGCCTCGGGGTTCGCCGGGTCGTACGGCCCGCCGGCCCAGAGCGTGTCCTCGTTGAGCTGGAGCCGCTCGGCGTCGACGCCGCCGAAGACCATCGCGCCGATCCGTCCGTTGCCGATCGGGTTGGCCTCGACCCACTCCCGCGCGGGCTGCCGGTACCAGAGGACGAGCTTGCCCTCGGGCGGCTCGGCCCGGCCCGTGACGGCCGCCCGCACCTCGGCCGCGTGCCCCGCCCCGCCGACCACGTTGCCGAACGCCTCCGCCATCGCCCTGCCCTCCTCGGAATTCGGATCGGCGGGCCAGTTGGCCCATGCCGCGCTGTCGCCCGTCCGGAACTGCCACTTCCCTTCGAGGCCGATGCTGCCCTTCGGACACACGAGCCGCAAGGGCCCCGACGCGATTCCGCCGCCGCCTCCCGCGTCGTAGACGCGGACCGCCACGAGGTTCCAATCGCCCGCGCGCACGAGGTCGGCCGGCACCTTGTACCGGCGCGCCTCGCCCGAGAGGCCGCGGTACGCCGGCGGCATCGTGCCCGTGGCGCCCACGCGGCGACCGTTGAAGAACGTCTCGTCGCAGTCGTCGACCTTCCCCAGCTCCAGCGCGAGCGCCTCGCCGGCAAACTCTTTCGGCACCCGCACGAAGCATCGGTACCACGCGAAACCGTCGTAGCTCGCGAGCTTCGCGTCCTGGCCTTCCCAGAACCCGGGGGCGCGCAGGAGTTGCCAGCCGTCGTCGGTGGCGGCAGGCGCCGAAGCTGCCGCGAGGAAGAGGCCGAGTGCCGCCACGGCGGAGATTCTCATCGTTGCGTCCTCCTTCATCGCGGACCGCGCCGTCGGCTACTTCGCCGGCACGAGCGTGTAGGCCTTCCCCTTTTCCGTTGCGAATACGCTCACGTTCGCTTCGGGCAGATCGACCTTCACGGCCGCGCCGTCATAGGTCGCGTCCAGCGGCACACCCGCCCGGACCTTGCACGATCCGCCAATCGTCGAGCGGACCTTGGCCTCCGTCAGTTTTCCATCCTTCCACGCAATGTCCACCTCGAATCCGCCGCGCGCCCGCATCCCCTTCACGCTGCCCGTCGGCCAGGCTCTCGGCAGCGCGGGCAGGAGCGCGATCTCGCCGGCATGCGACTGGACCAGCATCTCGCCGATGCCGGAGGTGCCGCCGAAGTTGCCGTCGATCTGGAACGGCGGATGCGTGTCGAACAGGTTCGGCAGCGTCGACTTCGCGAGCAACGCATTGAGATGTTCGCAGGCCTTCTCGCCGTCTTCGAGGCGGGCGAAGAAGTTGATGATCCACGCGCGGCTCCAGCCGGTGTGGCCGCCGCCCGAGTCGAGGCGACGGTCGAGGCTCACGCGCGCGGCCTTGGCGAAATCGGGCGTTCCGCGCGGCGTGATCTCGCTCCCCGGGTGCAGGGCAAAGAGGTGCGACATGTGCCGATGCCCCGGCTCCGGCTCGTCGAAATCCTCCATCCATTCCATGAGCTGGCCGTGCCTGCCGACCTGGAGCGGCGCGAGGCGGCCGCGCGCCGTCTCGAGCTTCCCGCGGAAATCCTCGTCGGTCCCCAGGAGCTTCGCCGCGTCGATGCAGTGCGTGAAGAGGTCGCGGATGATCTCCTCGTCCATCGCCGGGCCGGCGCAGACCGACGCCTCCTGGCCGTCGGCCGTGCGGAACCGGTTCTCGGGCGAGTTCGAGGGGCTCGTGACGAGCCACTTGTGCTTGGGCTCTTCGACGAGGAAGTCGAGGTAGAACTCGGCCGACTCCTTCAGGATCGGGTAGGCGGCCTCGAGGAACTTGCGGTCGCCGCTAAAGGCGTAGTGCTCCCACAGGTGCCGGCAGAGCCATCCGCCGGCCGCGGGGAACTGGCCCCACGAGGGATGCTCGCCGGGCGACGTGTAGCCCCAGACGTTGACGACGGTGTGGCAGACCCAGCCCTTGGCGCCGTAGTGAATCTTGGCGGTCTTTCGGCCCGGCTCCCGCAGGGAATCGACGAACGCGACGAGCGGCTCCGCGCACTCGGCGAGGTTCGCCATTTCGGCGGGCCAGTAGTTCATCTGCACATTGATATTCGTATGATAGTCGGCGTTCCACGGGGCCTGGAGGCCGTCGGCCCAGAGGCCCTGGAGGTTCGCCGGCAGGCCGCCCGGCCGCGACGAGGAGATGAGGAGGTACCGCCCGTACTGGAAGTACAACGCCGCCAGGTGCGGGTCGCTCGCGCCCTTCTTCTTCATCGCTTCGAGGCGCTCGTCGGTCGGCGTCCTGGCCGCCTCGGCGCCGCCGAGGTCCAGCGCCACGCGCTCGAACAGCTTCTGGTAATCGGCCACGTGGGCCTCGCGAAGCTCGGCGTAGGGCTTCCGGGCGGCTTTCTGAAGCCACTCGTCGACCGCGTCCTCGTGCTTGCGCCCGTGATAGTCGGTCGCGGCCGCCAGGAGCACCGTGGCGGCGTTGGCGTTCTCGACGCGGACGGCGTCGCTCGTGGTCTTGACCTTGCCGCGCTCGGCGATCACTTTCACGCGCGCGAGGTACTTGAGGCCCTTGCCGCCCCAGAGGCGCCCGGCCAGTTCCAGGCCGTCGTCGCCGAGCGGCGTAACCGGCCCCGCCTCGGGCCGCGCGAGGTTCGTCCAGAACGTGATCTTGCCGGGCTTGCTGGCCGTGAGGTGCACGACCAGGACCTGGTCGGCCGCGCTCGAAAAGACCTCCCGCGTGTACTGCGTGTCGCCGGCCAGGAAGCTCACCGTCGCCACGGCGGTCTCCAGGTCGAGCTCCCGCCGATAGGCGGCGATGTCGTTCATGTTGTCCGAGGAGAGCGTCAGGTCGCCGAGCGTCTGGTACGAGCCGTAGGCCTCGTTGGCCGACCCGCCGCCGTTCGTGCCCTTGCCGGCACAGATCAAGTGCTGATACGTAAGCTTCTGCGCCTCGACATACTTCCCTTCGTCCAGGAGCTTGCGGATTTCGGCGAGGTGCTCGAGGGCCTTCGGGTTGTCGGCGTCCTGCGGGCCGCCGGACCAGACGGTGTCCTCGTTGAGCTGGATCCGCTCCTTGTCGGCCGCACCGAAGACCATGCCGCCCAGGCGCCCGTTGCCGACCGGCAGGGCCTCGACCCACTGGCCGGCGGGCTTGCGATACCACAGCGTCCACGCCCCCTCGGGCGGCGGGGCCTTGGCGGCCGCGGCCCGGGTCTTGAAGCCGGAGGACTTTGCAAAATCCTTAGCCATGACGATGATTTCCTCGCTATTCGGATCCGCGGGCCACTTGGCCCAGGACGGATCGTCGCCCGTGCGGAACTGCCAGTTGCCCTCGACGTTTATGTTGCCCTTCTCCGACGAGAGCGAGAGCGGCCCCTTGACGATGCCGCCCGGCCCGCCGTTGTTGTACACGCGGACCGCGAGGAGGTTCCACCGGCCGAAACGGACGCCCTTCGGGTCGACCTTGTACTTGCGCGAGAGTTCCCAGGCGGTCTGCGTGTTGGGAGGCATGCCGCCGGTCGCGCCGGTCTTCTGACCGTTGAGGAACGCCTCGTCGCAATCGTCGATCTCGCCGAGACGGAGCTCGAGCGGCGCCCCTTCCCACTCCTTCGGCACCTCGAAGAATGCGCGGTACCATCCGAAGCCCTTGTAGTCGGTGAGCTTGCCCGGGAGGGTCTTCTGCCAGTCGTCCGGCGCATGCAGGCGCGTCCAATCCGGGACCGGCTCGGCGGCGGTGGCGGCCTGCGCGGCCGTCGCAAGAAGAACGGCGGCGCAGGCGAGAAGCAGGCGCGTCGGCATGGTGCAGGCCCTCCTCGTCTTGCGAATCCGGCGCATTATAAATCGGTCGAGCGGATAACAAAGGGCTATTTCGGGCCGTGGGAACGGCACGCCGCCGCGTTTTCCGGCAGGTGGTGCGGTTCGTAGGGGCGGCCCCATAGCCTGCCCTGAGCCCGCCGAAGGGTGGCCGCCCGGCCGTTGACGTGGTTGTCGGTTCAGCCCCGGAGGGGGCGCCTGTGCTGTAGCCACGGCCGCAAGGCCGTGGAAAGTTGGCGCGCGGCAAGATTCCTGTTCTGTTATTTATGTTGTAGCCCCGGAGGGGCGACTGAGCGTCGTTTCAGTCGCCCCTCCGGGGCTCAAAAGAAAAGAGGAATGCGCGGGTGGGGCCATGTCTCCACGGGCTCGCGCCCGTGGCTACAGCGCAGGCGCCCCGCCGGGGCTGAACCGGAGGCACGGCGACTGCCAGGAAAGACAGTCGCACCCTTGACAACACGCGGCAGCATTTTCTGGTAAGATTCCGCCCAGCCGCATGCCGGCGGAAAGGAAGCGCCCGTGGCTCAGGCGACAACGAATACAAGCGAGCTCGTTCCGGCCAACCTGCACTGCGAGTCCCTGTGCGACCCGATCGGCCTCCAATGCGCGCGGCCACGGTTCAGTTGGGAGCTGACCGCCGCGGAGCGGGGCGCGGTCCAGGCGGCGTATCGCGTGCTGGTGGCCGCATCGCCCGAGAACCTGGCGGCCGAGAAAGAGCTGCTCTGGGATTCCGGGCGCGTCGCGTCGGAAGAATCGATACAAGTCCCCTACGAGGGCTCGCCCCTCGCCAGCGGCCAGTGCGCCTGGTGGAAGGTCCGGTGCTGGAACGCCGATGGCACGCCCGGCCCGTGGAGCGTGGCTGCGCGCTTCGAGTTGGCACTGCTGCACCCAACGGACTGGCACGGGCAGTGGATCGGCGCGGACGAGGCGATCTCCGCGCCGCTCTTCCGCAAGGCGTTCGCGCTCAAGGAGCCGGTGCGACGGGCCCGCGCGTACATCTCGGGACTCGGGTTCTACGAACTCTATCTCAATGGCCGTAAGGTCGGCGACCACGTTCTCGACCCCGGCTGGACGGACTACGACGACCGCACGATGCGGAAGCTTCTCTACCCTTACAAGGACAACGGCCGCAAGCGAGTCCTCTATGCCACGTACGACGTGACGGCCGACCTCGCGCCCGGCGCGAATGCCGTCGGCGTCTGGCTCGGCAACGGCTGGTACAACCAGCGCGGCCGGACCGTCGAGGGGGAACTGTGGTACGGCCGCCCGCGCCTGATCCTCCAGATGAACATCGAGTACGCCGACGGGTCGCGCGAAAGCGTCGTGAGCGACGGATCGTGGAAGGGCGCGGCCTCGCCCCTCGTGGCGAACAACATCTTCTACGGCGAGATCTACGACGCGCGCCTGGAGCGCGACGGCTGGGCGACGGCCGCCTTCGACGATGCGGGCTGGGCGGCCGTCGAGACCATGAGCCCCCCGACAGGCCGGCTCGTCTCGCAGGTCTCGCCGCCCGATAAGCGTATCGAGGCGCTGCGGCCAGTGAAGCTGACCGAGCCGTGCCCGCACGTCTACGTCTTCGACATGGGCCGGATCTTCTCAGGCTGGGCGCGGCTGAAGGTCCGAGGACCGGCCGGCACCCGTATCGTCATGCGGTTCGCCGAGGAGATCAGGCCCGACGGGATGCTCGACTTCGAGTCGGCCGGCGGCACGAGCCAGATCCAGTGCGATACGTACAGACTTCGCGGCACGGGCGAGACGGAGATCTACGAGCCGCGCTTCGCCTGGCACACGTTCCGCCACGTCGACCTGACGGGCCTTGCGCCCAGCCTGGAGACCCTCGAGGGTGTCGTGGTCCATGCGGCCGTCGAAAGCGCGGGCGACTTCCGGTGCTCCAGCGATCTCCTGAACACGGTCCAGGCCATGGTCCGCCGGACGCATCTGGCGGCGATGCATGGCGGCGTCACGATGGACTGCCCCCACCGCGAACGGCTCGGCTACACCGGCGACGGGCAACTTACCGCCGAGGCGGCGCTATACAACTTCCGGGCAGGCCCGTTCTTCGCCAAGTGGATCGACGACCTCTTCGACGCGCAGAACCGGGACACGGGCTTCGTCCCCCACACCGCCCCGTTCTACGGAGGCGGCGGCGGCCCGGGCTGGGGCGCGGCCTGCATCATCGTCCCGTGGGCCCTCTACCAGTTCTCGGGCGACCGGCGCGTCCTCGAGGAGAACTACGCCGGGATGAAGGCGTGGCTGGCGTACCTGGGCACATGCACCGACGGGCGAGACATCGTCGTCCACGAGGAGCCCGGCTCCTGGTGCCTGGGGGACTGGTGCGTGCCGGCCGAGACGATGGAAATTCCGCCCGAGCTCGTGAATACGTATTTCTATGCGCTCACGGCCCGGCGCCTGGCGGCCGTCGCCGAGGCCCTGGGCGAAGAGGGCGACGCGGACCGGTTCGAGGCCGACGCCTGCCGGATCGAGGAGGCTTTCCACCGGCGATTCTACAGGCCCGACGAAGGCTGCTACGCGGCCGGAATCCAGGGATGCGACGCGATCGGCCTGGCGATGAATCCGCCGCCCGAGATTCGCCGGAAGGCGGTCGACCACCTCGTCGCCACGATCCGCCTGCGGAACCAGGGCCATCTCGACACGGGCATCCTCGGCACGCCGATCCTGCTGGACGTCCTGGCCAGGAACGGCCATGCCGACCTGGCGGCCGAGGTCCTCTTGCAGACGACGTATCCGAGCTATGGCTACATGATCGAGCGCGGGGCGACGACCCTGTGGGAATCGTGGAACGGCAGCGGCTCGCACTGCCACCCGATGTTCGGATCGGTGAGCGGCTGGTTCTACCGCCGCCTGGCGGGCATCCGCTGCGATCCCGCGGGGCCGGGCTTCCGCAAGATCGTGATTCAGCCGACGCCCTGCGGCAACATCACGTCCGTGAGCGCCTCGGTTCGGACCCTGCGCGGCACCGTCGCGGCGGCTTGGCAGAGGGACGGCGGCCGGTTCTCGCTTCGGGCGACGATCCCGGGCAATTCGACGGCTCAAGTGGCCGTGCCGACGCTCGGCGCCGAGACGGTGGAGGTGACCGAGGGCGGGCACGCCGTCTGGCGGGATGGGAAGTATGAGAACGGGCGCAAGGGCATTGGCGGCGCCGATCGCGCATCGGACGCCGTGGTCTTCACGGTGGGTAGCGGCACGTACGAATTTGAACTCACGCCCGGCGTCTAGTGCACCGTCGCGCTAGATCTCGTGGGTGCCATGCTTTCGCGCCGTCGCGAAAGCATGGGCGTACGAACTACGGAGAACATGCTTTCGCAACAGCGCGAAAGCATGGCACCCGTCCGGTGACGCCTAACGGAGCACTCGCCTGCCGCGTCGTTACCTGGCCTGCACGTGCGCCGTCGGAACCGACGAGGCGTGATGCCTGTGATGCCCGTCATCGCATCCCACCACGGCGCCGAACAGAAACGCCCCGAGCATCACCAGCAGCCCAATCAGTGCGAACTTTTTCAAGAGAATCCCTCCCGACCTTTGGCCCGGCTTCCGGTGCCGTTGGCACAGCGCCCATGAAACCAGCCCCCCCAATTGGCACCCTCATACATTCTATTGAAACGCGCCACATCCCGCGACGCAAGTACCTCGCGATAAAGCCCCGCCTCTCCCCCTCCCTCACTTCTTCGCCGGCGGCACCGTCTCGGGCGTCCGTTTCAGGAGGATCTGGTCGATGGCCGCCGGCCCGCCGAGGGCCTTGAGGCTCATCTGCTGGATCCGCGCGGGCCGCTTGTAGACCTCCCACAGGTCGACGGTCACGGCCGTCCATTCCTGGGGCGGCTCGTCGGCGGCCTGTTTGCCGGCGGCGCCGTCGGAAGGCTTGTATTCGCCGCAATAGATGTCGGCCGACTGGGGGCCGAGGCCGAGGACGATCGCCTCGGTCTCGGGCGAGCCGGCCTTCCACGCCAGTTGCAGATATCGGTATTGGCCTGGCGCTGGCGTCTCGGCGATCTCGAAGTCCCAGTTGGGCAGCGCGTGGCCGAACGGTTTCTGGAAGGCCGAGCCGACCTTCGCGTCGGCCTTGAGGGCGAGATACCGGCCGCCGCTGTAGGCCCCCTCCAGGGCGAAGCTCAGGCCGAGGCCGGGGTTGACGAGGTGCCCGGCGAGGTCCTCGCCGTCGTCGAAGAGGACCGCGACCGGCCGCTTGGCCGCCACGTCGGGGTGCGAGCTTCCGAGCCGCTCGCCGCTGAGGACGACCTCCCCGAGCCGCAGGTTGCCGCAGAGGCCGCGCGGCATCACGAGGCGCACCCGCGCCGCCTCGATCGGCTTCGAGAGTTTGTGCGTGTGCGCGGCCGCGTTCGAGAGGAGTTGGTCGGCCGTGACCCAGAGTTCCTTCGCGGCGTCCCAGTAGTCGAGCCGCACGTCGCGGAGCCACGACTCGGGATGGGCCGGGTCCTCGAAGAGCGTGATCGAGGTCAGGCGAAGCTGCGTGCGTAGGGTGTCGATAAGCAGATAATTGAATTCCGAGGTCTCCGCGAAGAAGCCGACCTTGTCCCACGCGATCCACGGCTTTTCGGGCGGATCGGCCTTGCCGTCGAAGAGGAGCGCCGGGTCGTTGACGAGCTCGGCCCAGCCGCCCCAGCCGCTCATCGGCACGAACTTGATCATGGCCTGCGTCTTCGTGAGCAGGTTTTCTTTCGGGTCCGCCGGCTGGGGCTCGGCGTTGCCCCATCCGGCGATGCGCGAGGTCGGCGTCTTGTCGTCGCTGAGGATCTTCCCGCGGCCGTCGACCGCCTCGGGCCGAAGGAGCGACTGCCACTTCTCCTTGTAGTCCTTGTCGAGGCGCATCATGCGGCCCTCCCACGTGCCGAGGACGAGGCTCCCGTCGGCCATCCACGCGGGGACGGCCCGGGCGCCCAGGTCGCGCTGGAAGAGCACCTTGCCGGCGAGGTCGAGGACATAGACATTGCCAAGATCGCTCGTGACCGCGAGGCGCTGGCCGCCGGGCGAGAACCGCGGGAACCGCAGGTTGTCGTCGCCCGAGAACGTCCACTGGAGGCCGTCGGCCAGGGAGTAGAGCTTGACGAGGTCGGTCGTGACGGCGGCGACGAACGAGCCGTCGGCCGTCAGGGCCACGTCGTTGGCGGGCGTCGCGATGTCGCGGACGACCTGGCCGCCGCGAAGGAAGAAGAGCCGCCCGCCGTCGGTCGTCGTGCGGAGGGCGAGCGTCTTGCCGTCGCCGCTTCGGTGGGCGCTCAGGACCTCGCCGGTCCGCGCGAGCGTCTGCTCCCCATGTTTTTCGCCCGTGCGGGCGTCGTACGCGACGACCTTCATCCCGTCGGCGGCCAGGATCGCGTCAGGCCCCGCGGTCGCCAGGAAGAGCGACCGGCGCTCGGTCTTCCACCAGTCCTGGGACCAGAGGAGCTTGCCGTCGCGCGACCAGACGGCCAGGCCGAGGTCGCCGGCGGCGGCCACCCACGACCCGTCGTCGGCGACGGCGAACTGGTTCGCGCGGTCGCGCAGGATCCCCGGCACGAAGCGGTGCGGCAAGCGCGTCGGCACGCCGTAGAGGGCGAACCGGCGCTCGGGCTTGCCGTCGGCGCCCGCGAGGTACAGGTGGTATCCCTCGGCCGACTGGAAATCGAAGCCCTGCACCGCGAAGCCCTTGGCAAGGGCCTGCGGCGCGAACGCGAAGTAGTCGCCCAGGCGCTGGCGCCAGCGGACCTTGCCGTCGGATAGGTCGATCGCATATAGATTATGATCCCAGTTCATCGTGTTGGCGACGGCGACGCTGCCTCCATCCAGGAGGACCATGTCGCGGATGTGCGGGCCGAAGCTGTCCTCGACCGGCGCGACTGCGCCGACGTCCTTGCCCGTGACCGTGCTTGGCGAAGCGGCAGCAGTCGCGGGGCTCGCCTTGAGCGCGGCTACGCGACCACTGAGAAGCTCCGTCGCCTCGAACGTGACCTGACCGGACGCAACGTTTCCAGGAACGGCCCACGTGGCGACCTTGCCGCCGGAACCGCAGGCCGCCGTCTCCTCATGGAGCACCGCGCCGCCGGCATCCAGGAACCGCACGCGGACCGGGATGCTCGCGCGAATGGGCTTCCCGGCCACGTCATGCACCCGGACGACCCACGCCGCCGGCTCCCC
>Ga0209777_10006227_pt1 | contig 13482 bp, 11 predicted proteins | sample FrelakmetHBP12HB_FD_187147 | JGI IMG/M metagenome (GOLD analysis project Ga0209777, IMG submission 187147) | Freshwater lake sediment microbial communities from the University of Notre Dame, USA, for methane emissions studies -HBP12 HB (SPAdes)... | ecosystem: Environmental > Aquatic >...
CCAGCGTATTGGTCATGCAGTGCTAACGCTCAAGAAGCAAACCACCTTTTTCAGAGCCTCATAATTTTATTTAAGGCTTTGAAAAATAAGAATACCTTACACTATCTATTCCAAATCAACAGCCTGATTCGTTTAAATTGCCAATTTATGAAAAAAATAAAACCACAGGGGAATAGATTTCTAACTTTAACCTTTGTTATTCTCTCTTGTCACCCTCTGCATAAGCATCCCTGTTATTATTGTAAAATATCATATATAGATATAAAAAAATGTCAATCAGTAAAATATACTATTATTTAAAATATTTTGTATTAGTATTTATTATATTTTAAGATATTATTTTGACTTCTACTTAAATTCCTTATAATGTTTCGCCAGTGAGAAATGATGGATTTATCTGCGGGAGCTGAGAATGAGATTTAAAAGTAAATCAGTAGCGTTCTTTATAGTGCTTCTGCTTGCTATCCCTTGTGCAGGCGCAGCTTGGCAGGGGAAAGTAGTAGGTGTAGCAGACGGCGACACGATTACCGTCATGCACAACGGCAGAGGTGAGAAAATCAGACTCTACGGTGTGGACTGCCCGGAGAAGAACCAGGACTTCGGAACTAAGGCGAAGCAGTTCACATCCGGTATGGTTATTCGGAAAAATGGTTGATGTTGAACCAGTGGTTACTGATAGATATGGACGCACAGTTGGGTTAGTAAAAATTGACGGCAAGTATCTGAGCGAGGAGATTATAAAGGCAGGTTTGGGTTGGGTATATACGAAATACTGCGACAAACCATTCTGCTCTGGATGGAAAAAGTTAGAGGGTCAGGCACGACAAAATAAAACCGGGTTGTGGACAATGCCAAACCCCATACCTCCTTGGGATTTCAGACGTGAAAACCGTAGGAAATTCTAAATCATCATTCCGCTTTTGTGACAAGGAGCAGAAATATATCGCAATCGCAGTCTGTAAAAAGATGAGTAACATAAAGCAGAGCTGTGGCAGATGCCTTAAGTCATGGCAATTCATGCAAGTACAATTACCATTGCCCTTTATGGAGAATAAAAGATAATGACACATAGACTTGCCCCCGCTTTCATTAGGAAGCAATCAAGGGGAGGATACTAATGAACACAGCAGAAGTTACCATAAAATTTAATTTAGACAGGGAACGGGATCTAAAAATTTATCAGTGGATAATTAATTTGCCAGAACATTTCGGGGGTGATCTTTCAGAAGCATTCATGCTATTTTGTGATAGCATGATGCTTGCACTCAGTAAATGTAAAGAGCGAAAGGAGCTGTGTGAGAATCTGCTGATACAGCTTGCTAAAAAATGGGCATAGTGTTTTAAAAGAAGGTACTCTATGAAAAAAACATTTCTCTATTCAATAATCTTTTTTGGGGTATCCACTTGACTGGCGTAGCCACATAATGAAATTCCTGGTAACACTACAGCAGAAAAATTGGCCCTTTGCCTATAATTACTGGAAGACACATTGGGGCATAGAAGATTAAAAGGCTTGATCGATACGAATATTTTATCGGTTGTATTATTTTAACGCTTTGCAGCTCACATTTCATAAACTCTTTTTGGGGCTCTACCATGTCAAAACAAACAAATCCGGCAGAAGCATTTATTAGAAAACGTTTTGAGACATTTAAAAATTTATCTGCAGCAATGGGCGAAAAAAAAGCAATGGAAACTATGTTTGCAGGCTATACCGATCAGCTTAAACAGAGAATGGAGCCATACATAACAAGGCCAACACTTGCAGAAGGTTTTGCGGAAGCAGTTGCTGAGTTCAACAAAGGCGGCTGGGACATGGAGGTTGTTGATATTTCCAATAAGGGTATGGATGCTGTACTTGAAATTCAGAAAGTATGTCCTGTAAATGATATTCACAAAGAGTTCGGGTTCGAGAGTCCGTGTTTTCTCATCTGCGCCCCTGATGGCCCGGCAATCAAAGAAGCTTTCCCGGAGTTGAAAGTAACAACATTGTGCCGGCAAGCTGACGGTGACTGTATTTGCATGTTCAAATTTGAGCGCTTAAAAAAATAAATAGCGCCTACCTAACCTTATCTTTCTTTAGCAGCTTACCATATGCATCTGTGACTTTTGTAAAAGTCCAGGATACGTGTCATAAGAGTGAGAAGTCATTCAACGCAACTCACTCCAGACTATAACATGTATGCTTTCTTACTATAGTGTTGAATAGCTTGAGTAGAAATCGGCTTGTGCTTTCTATCTGTAAGCAGCATTTTATTGTACTATCAGTAACCCCAGATATAGATGCAAAAGAGCGGGACCATTTCTGAGCCCGCTCTTTAAGTTTAGCGTTTAAATAATCTTTTAATCTTTTTTTATTTTTCGAATATCCCCAATATCAATCGCGGCATTGCACTCACTGGACCGTGCATAGTTGACTTGCCGTTCGGGTATATCTCTTCAAGCTTATACCAGTAGGTCTTTCTGCTTTTCACCTCTTTATCAACAAACTCATATGATGTGCCCTTGGTTGAGGAACCTTTTGCAGAAACTATTGCGCTGTTGATTTTTTCATAGGCGCCGTCCTCTGATTCTGCACGGTAGATGTTAAATCTGGTGTTCTCAACTTCGCTCATAATCTTCCAATTAAGTTTAACCGAGCCGTTGAGCGGCACAGCATGTAACTCAGTAACAGTGTTGAGTGCTCGCAGTTCACACGCCTCATCAAGGTAGCCGCCAACGGTAGGATCATTAATTGCTTCTAAAATGCTTTCGGCTGCTGCCTGCACAATATATGATCGCACTGGGCCGTTGCCTTGCGACAGCATTGTGCCTGTAAGGATGACGGTTGTGGGCTTTGACGTGCTGCCCTTTTTCACGGGTTGTGGCCGAGCAAAAAGCGCTGTCCGCGCAGGCGTGCTCTCCCAGCCGCTGGCATCCATAACCTTAACGGTAAAAAATTCCTCATCATAATCCGCTCCGCTGTGGTACGGATCGCCGTCTTCGGAATACATCTGCCGCATCCATATCTTGCTGCCCTGGGCACTCTGCAGGGCATGATTGCCGAGAGAGTACTCGCGGAAACTCTTAATCGTGTCGACATTTTCCACATCCCACAGGATGGGAATAACGATCACGTAGTCGAAATTGTTGGTGCCATTGTCGATGGCCTGCCCAAGTTCATTGACGTACGTGCCATTAATGGCGATATCGATATGCTCGCCTGTGCTCATAATGTCGCCCATGGGCTTTTCTTTAGTAGGTTTGTCGGACGAGACATCCTCATCAAAAGGTTCGGCATATTCGTTTGCGCTCTGCGCCACTTCATATGTGCCGCTCCAAGCTCCCGCAAGGTACTGTTTCACCTTATCAGCAACGCGGCCAGCAAGATCACGGGCGTTATTGAAATAGGAATCGCATTGTGCCCCATTCATATAGCCGTTTGAATACCCGTGAAGAGCAAGAATTACTTTGAGCTTTTTCTTGCTGTCAATGCCGTATTTGGCCACCGCATGCTTGAGCATCTCGACAACCGCGTCATTGAAAGCCGGATAGTCGCCGTATGACCGTGCAAATGTAATCTGCATCACAGGATTCAGATCCTTTGCCATATGAGTGATAACCGCGTAGGGTGCATTAAATTTTCGCCAGGGTTTATTCTCAAGCAGTGTCGTCAGATCTTTTTGCGTGGCTGGACCATAGCCATCATCAAGATTGTTAATGCAGTCGCAGTAGGTCGCATTATCCAACCGGCTTATGCCTTTGCCACCAGCATCACGCCAGCAGTAGCCGAAATTGGTGATGTTTGAGTAATGGGCGCCATTGCCAAGAACGACGATGCGGTCGACCTTCTCGTCCACGATGAGTTCATGTAAAGCAGTTTCAGCACTGTCGGGGATAGATGCCGGTCTTCCGTAGGCGTCCTTATTGAACAGATAGGACTCCCAGCAGGTGCGAAACACTAAACTGGTGCCGTTATCAAGAGCCTTTTCAACTTCGGCCTTTACATTGCTCAACTCGATGGCATCAGGCGTGTATTCGTAGAGTTGCGGGACATCATTTCCGTACATGAACCGAAGGTACTGCCGCCGGGAAGGATCACGAAAATCGGTTAGCGTGTAATGATACTGCATATAGGTGAAGGCATATTGCTCATCGAAGTCGGCAATGCCGATGCCGGGGCCATCAGGATCGTCGACATGGGGGCCGATGATTTCTTCCCCATTTTTAGGGTCTATGGTGCTGTGGCCTGATTCGATAAAATACGGCAGCAGGCCGGCATAGCAGTTTGCAAAAAAGCCGTTTTTACCGAACAAGGGGTGATTGAAAATCGAATGCACGGGGTAGTGACCAGTATTCTGATACTCATTGCAGAATATATCGATGGCGGTTCCCTGCTGTATCTGCTTGCTCCGCACCTGGCTGCACACTGCAGCCTCTTCAGGGTTTGCATAGTGAATAAGACTGAGGCACGAGCCGCCTTCGAGATCCCCTCCCGCCAGTTGGCCGGGTGTGAAAATTGGGAAAAAGTGCCCCATGTAGCCCATGATCCAGTCGGGCTTGTAGGTTTCATTCATGCCGGAACCCATCACAAGGACACCGATTTTCTGATTCGCGGCGCAATAAGAGCCAGAATAAAAGCTGCTCAACAATTCTACAGCAATCAGAAATAGAACTATTTTTTTTATCATAGCCATTGGTCGTCCTCCATGGGTTATTGCTGGAAGTCTTCTTATCATTTCTAAGCGGATGTATGACTCCAAAATATATAGCAAAAAAAGCAGGGCCATCGCTGACCCTGCCTTGTGGTAATCGAACAGAACCGGCTAAGTCTTTTGCTGCAGCCTAAACAAAATCCCTCACGAGATGCTGCATGATACCGGTCAATCCATGATACAACGAACAGAAACACCGTAGTCCTTCGTTATGACTGTATTGTCCCGGTAAACGCCGCCGACACCATAATCCAGATACCGGAACCAAACGCTCTTGTCATTGTATTCAGTAGAGGTCCAGAACATGGTCAGGTTACCCAGCTGGTTGAAAAACCCGGTAGGGAAACGGTTACCACCAGGCACGGCTGAAAATCCGCTTACGTTAGTTGCGCCTGTATTAGGTTTTCTCCATAACCCGGTTTTGTCTTCTATCGTTCCGGTTGCTTTCAGCATGCCACCAGCAGTTTTGCTTTCTACTAAAACATTGTCCGGACTCGCTTGAGGATCCAAAAATTTTATAAGAGTTGACCACTCCGCGTCACTTGCCAGATGCCAGCCATCCGGACAAACGGTTAATGCTTCTTCCCAGGTATAGAGCCTTCCGTAATTGTCGCAATTTTCAGGCTTATCCTGATAGCACCAGCTGTTAGCATCGGTTTCGTAATTCATGTTCTGCGCAAGCCAGGTCTGATCTCCAAGAGTTACCGTTTTGTATGTCTGTCCATCACGTGCATCTGTCATCTCACCAAAAATGGGCTCTATTTTAGGATTGCAACCACCGGTAAACAAAAACAGTATTACCATCATTAATAACGAAAACGATGTCATTTTCTTCATTGCCATCCTCCTTTGTCAATGGGTTCAGGTGCCTTTGCGGGAATGTTTGAAGTAACTGTAAAAAGCCCCGGTAATACTAAAATAACAGGGAAATGAATCTGACCCTGCCTTGTGATAACCGGGAACCTGCCAAACATTTTACTGAGGCCGGACTAAATTCCACATAACGTCAATCAGGATATCTATTAATCCTTGAGACAGCGCACGGAAAGGCCCATGGTCTTAGTTATGTTATTGTTGTCCCTGTAAAGGCCCTCGAGGCCGTAATCCAGGATCCGGAAATAAACGCTGTTGGCGTCGTACTCAGTAGAACTCCAAAAGATGGCGTGCATAGCAATAACATTGTAAGAGCCATCGTCGAAACGGGCACCGCCCGGCAAACCGGAAAATTCGCTTGAGTTATTGGCACCAACATTAGGGCTTCTCCATAACCCGGTTCCGTCTTCTATCGTTCCGGTTGTTTTCATCATTCCCCCGGCAATATTACTTTCCATTACACCAGCGTTCGGATCCGCTTTAGGATCCAGATATTTTATAAGGGTTGACCACTCCTCGTCACTTGCCAGATGCCATCCGGTCGGGCAGGCGGTCTTTGCTGCTTCCCAGTCGTACAACCTTCCATACGTTTCGCAATTTGCAGGGTCATCTCCATAACACCAGCTGTTATCGGTCTCATAGTTAAGGTTCTGCGCAAGCCAGGTCTGATCTCCAAGAGTTACCGTTTTGTATGTCTTTCCATCACGCGCATCTGTCATCTCACCCAAAACGGGTTTTTTATTGCAACCACCGGTAAACAAAAACAACATTACCAGCATTATTAATGAGAATGCTTTAACTTTGTTCATTGCTTTCCTCCTTGTTAAGGTACGGGGTTATCCTGCAAGCCCCCGGATCAGCTACAGCGATACTGGGGACAACAGGTACATCACAAAACTCTATTTAACTTCAGTGTCCATCATTGCTGGTATTTTCTGCCCGTTATGTTCGATCCCCTTTTCTAATGCATAAGATTCGGTTGTTTGGGGTTCCCGTGAAAACGCATGAAAAAATATTTTTGCAATTTCAAAAGAGCGATCCTCAATATCCGGGATGATCTCGATAAATTCAGGGTGATTTAATAACTCTGATAAGCGGGTAAGCATAAAGATTGCCACAGGCATTTTAATATTGGGTTCAATCAGGCCCTGCTCTTGGGCATTCTGAAGAAACTCAATGGATAGTTCCCGCACCTTTTTCTGCTGCTCCATAAAATATGTATACAATGGTGAGTCCTCTTTCATTAAATCATCAAGAAATTCTGACCCCACCGAATGCACCTGTGAATTTGAAAGCAGGAGAATCCGTTCAATCTTCTCATCAAAGGTAATGGGCTCTTCAATCATTGCGTAATAAATCTTGAGGCCTTCATTTATAAGGTAATCAATCACCGCTTTAGCAATATCCCATTTATCAGAAAAATACTTGTAAAAGGTCATCTTGCTGACCTTGGCTGTAGTGCAAATCTCTGCAACAGTGATCCTATATACCCCGTGCTTGAAGAAAAGGTCTTGTGCAGCCTCTATAAGTAGTAACTGTTTTTTGGGCAGGGACTGAAAATCAACAACTTTTATCATGGTTATTCTTCCTGACTTATTCCCCTTCTACAAGTTTCATAAAAATTAGTCAATAAAATTATTTACTCTCTTGACACATATTTATGATTATAGTATAGAGTGGCCTATATAGTAAATACAAAAATATAAACAAAGCACTCCATAAGTCCATAAGGTTTAATAACTTTTTATGTGCTTTAAGTTGGGCAGTTGTGTAACTGAAACAGTTCTCTAAGCCACGAAACAGGGCACAAAAAAACATTTAATCTGAACTAAGGGAGAACCACCATGAGACGACGCGAATTTATCAAAGCAGTAGGGTTAGGCTGTATGGGCTGCTTCTGCAACCCGCTTGAAGTGCTGGCAGATAATAGTAGCAAAGGCATCGTCGCGCGTGGCGTATCAGGCCTTAGCGGCAGGACCTATGATACAATTAAGCTCCTCAAAAAATATGATGCTCAGGCACAGGCCAGACGGGAGATGTATCTGCCGGTGTTTGGCGAGGCCAAGGTTGACAGTATCCTTGACGAAATGCGCGGCTCCTATGAAGAGCTTATTCCGAATATCCCCTTCATTGGAGAGCACAATTATCATTTGCAGTGGTTTATCCCGAATGCTGAGAAGCTCGCTGAGTACATAGTTGCAAGAAAATATGATGTTTCAGTAAAAGACTTCAGCACCATGTACATTGATAAAACTAAAAAGGATTTATATGCCATGCCGGAAAACACTCGACTGATGATTGGGAAAATGCAATTCGGGCCGGTTTCACAGATGCAACAGAAATTTGCAGCTTTTAAGTCCCAATTGAAATTATATCCCGATGATTACATCCTTACCTATATTAAGGGAGACGGTGAAACTTTTGATTATGGGCTTGACTATACTCAGTGCGCCTCAGACAAACTTTATAAACAGTATGATGCAATGGATATGTTAATTAACTTAATCTGCAATATGGATTATCTTGCCGGTGAAGCATTCCATTCAGGTTATTCCAGGACAATGTCCATACCGACCGGGTATCCCAAATGTGATTTACGCTGGAAACTGGGGGTAGTAAATCCTATTCCTGCATGAATTAACAGCCACTAATACCGCAAGGAGAAAATCATGAAAAAAACAACTCATTATCTACTGGCACTACTGCTGTTATCCTTTGTGATGTCTGGTTTCAGCTGTAAAAAACAGTACTGCGAGCCCGGAGCTACACAGCCATGTTATTGTTCTGATGGAACAACGGTGAAAGAACAAGTATGTAAAGAAGACGGCAGCGGATGGGAACCGTGTGCTGCATGTACTAACAAGTACACATACTGGAATGATCCATCAACGAACCTGACCTGGCAGGATCCTCAGAAAGATGCGTATAACACTGCGGACATTGGGGTTACCCAGCCGGATGCAATACGGTATTGTAAAGAGCTGGTGCTGGGCGGCTATAACGATTGGCGGCTGCCAACTATCGACGAGTTGCGAACTATAGTGAGGGGTGACCCGCATACTGAGACCGGCGGTGACTGCCCGATGACTGAGGGCAGCCCCAGGGCAACCATGGATGACCCCGGGTGCTTGCCAATTACAGAATATGGGGGTCCCGGAGAAGGCGGCTGTTACTGGACACCAGAACTCACGGGAACATGTGACAAGCCGGATCCCGCCGCTAAAGGCCATTCACTCGAGACCTGTACAGCAACCGTGTCCAGTGACAACCCGGTTTGGATTGCGGATATAATGTTTGACAATGGCGCTGCACCCTTCAATCATATACTTAGTTACGCAGATGTGCGTTGCGTTCGAACCGGACCAACCACACAGGTCACCTGTGACGAAAGCTCCCGAGAGGCTTGCTCCCCGGGCGAAACCCGGCAATGCACAGCTGCAAACGGAAAAACTGGGGCCCAGGTCTGTGCTGATAATGGCAGATGCTGGGGGCCGTGTGACAGCACAGGGTTCACCCCATCTCCGACAGTTACCGATGTCTGCCCAACTTGTGACCAGATAAACCTGACCATCGAGGTACCTCAAAAGCTCACGGTGAAGCCAATACAGATAATGGCATTTCTGTTTTCGGCCCAGGGCTGGACATGGCCACCCCAAAGACCACCGGATGGCGGCACCAGCGATGATCAAGTCATGAATCCTGACATTGATGTAGATAAGCCTTTGAAGCTGACAGTGCCGGCATGTACATATTACAGGGATAAATGTCTGTCCGGTGATTATTATCTTTATATTGCGCTCATGCAGACGGAAGCAATGCCGCCAACCATGCTATCAGGTGACTACTGGTGGGGTATGCAATCAGTACAACCGGAGCCGCTGACACTGGGGACCGGAACACCGCAAACAATCGACAAGACAATCACGCTTGTACCTTATCAGCCATAGCAATGATTTTCGTTTAGATGATATAGCTTTTGAAGAGATGACAATTTATATATAAAGAGAAAATAAATTAAGATATAATGATTTGTATGTGGAAGGCAGGGTCAGCAATGGCCCTGCTTTTTTGCATTAGAATTTTCCAGCTTACCAAATGTATGTTACAGTTTTGCAGAAGTGCACACTTCGTGTCAGCAGCAAAACTCAACTGCTTAAATATTTTATACAATGATTGAGTTGGTATTGTGGACTGTAAGGAAAGCAATTTGATTATTGCGTCGCCTGCTGCGAGGATGATAGCCGAAGTCTACACTTTCTTGAGGGAGTAAAAATGTTAGGATAGCAGTAGAAAGCTGCACATGGCTGGACTAAAGCATCTGATACATGAGCTGCAGTTTTTATTCTGTAATATCCGCCACAAAATGTTGATTTAATGTCCCTGAATATGCTCATGTTAGCCTATATTATCCAATCAAAACACAGAAGGAGATACAAGACCGTGAATACCACACACAAACTAAACATCCTCGCCGCCGCGCTCGTTGGCGCGTTGGCACTCACAACGGCACAGGCGCAGCAAGTGCCGATTCCAACAAACGCAGCCGAAGTTCCGGGACCAGCTTCCGGCACAGCCATGACCAAAGCCTATGTGCAGACGGTGGGGCGTATGGCCTACCTGTGGGGCTGGCCGCTGGTCAACATGGCCAACCGCGCCGTCGCCTTCTCCAAGGCACCCGAACCTGGCTTGCTGGGCGGCATAGTGCCTGTCGCGTTCGGCCGGAACGCGATGCTGACCGGTTATGTCAGCCCGGATGAGACTTTCGTCACCTGCCCAAACCAGGACGTCGTGTATGGCTCCGGCTTCTTTGCGCTGGACAAGGAACCTATCGTCTTTCAAGTGCCGGACTTCGGCGATCGCTTTTGGGTCTATCCGTTGTATGACGCACGCACCGATGAGTTTTCCGAGATCGGCAAGGCCTACGGCACCAAGCCGGGTTTCTATCTGATCGTTGGCCCAGACTGGAAGGGTGAGACGCCGTCCGGTATCACTGCCGTGGTGCGATCTTCCACGCCGTTGGCGTTTACCGTTCCGCGCATTTTCATGGATGACACGACGGCGGATCACGCGGCCATCCAGTCGGTGATCAACCAAGTCGTCTTCTACCCGCTGTCGGAGTTCGACGGGAAGATGAAGACCAAGGACTGGAGCAAGCTCCCGCATTTCCCGGCTCCCCCGTCCAAGGGCAAAGGCGAGACCAAATGGGTGAACCCGGAGAAGTTCTTCGACGAACTGCTGGCGGTGATGAAGAGTGTGCCGTCGCTGCCAGGCGAGGAGTCTCTCTACAAGTGGATCGGCAGTGTGCTGGACGCAGCGGCCAAGGACCCAGCGATCAAGCAGGTGCTCAAGGAAACCGCTGTCGCCGCCGAGCGTGAACTGATTTCGCCGTTCTTCCAATGGCGCTACAACGGTTGCTCCGCCGGCAACGGCTGGAATTCGCCGGTGAACAACGCGAAGTGGGGCACCGACTACCTCAATCGCACGGCCACTGCCAAGTCGAATATGTTTGATAACCGCCCGGAGGAAACCAAGTATATCTACCGGGACAACGACAGCCAAGGCCAACAACTCGATGGCCACAACCTCTATACAATCACCTTCGCCAAGGGACAGGTGCCGCCGGTCCAAGGCTTCTGGTCGCTCACCCTCTACAATGATTTGCATCTCTTCAACCCCAATCCGTTGAGACGCTATTCGCTGGGCACGAAGAACAAGAACCTCAAATACAACGAGGACGGTTCGCTGACGCTCTATGCCGGTGCCAAGTCGCCGGGCGCAGACAAGGAAAGCAACTGGTTGCCGGCACCAAAGGGCACGTTCTGCTTGTATATCCGGTGCTACTGGGCGGAGCAGGCTGTGCTGGATGGCACCTGGCAGCCGCCGCAGGTCGAGAAGGTGAAGTGAGGACTTGAACTGAAAGGAAAACAAACCATGAAAACGACAAAACAAATCGCACTGACCGCCCTGTTTATCGCCAGCCTGGCGCTGACAGCGAGCGCGCAGACGTCCCGTTTCGACGAACTGGCCAACCTCCCGTTCGTGGAAGGCCGGCCCACGAAGGAGACCGCGCAGACACTCTGCGACGAACTGCTCTTCCAGCGGGCGACGCAGACCTATCTCTGGGCGATGCCGTTGATAAACACTCTCGGCATGCAGGTCGGTTCGGAAAAGGTCTTCGGTGCCGGCTATAATGTCCTGCCGATCTGGAAAAAGCGACTCGACGCCAAGACCCTGGTCACCACCCCCAACTCCGACGTCCTCTACGCGATGAGCTATGTCGACTTAGGCAGGGATGGTCCGCTGGTGATGGAAGCGCCGCCCAGACTGCAAGGCATCCTGCTGGATTACTGGCAGCGCCCAATCCCGGTGGATGGCGGCAAGTTCTTTGGTGACGTTGGCTTTTTTGGACCCGACGCGGGCAAGGGCGGCAGGTTTCTGTTGCTCCCTCCGGGTTACAAAGGCGACGTGCCGAAAGGTTATTACGTTTATCGTTCGGGAACCTACAACGTCTTCATCTTCCTGCGCGGGTTCTATGAGGACCCAAAGAATCTCACGCCAGCCGTCGAGCATCTTGAAAAGACGAAAATCTATCCACTGAAAGGCAACGTAACCGCCAAGCCGATGCGCTTTCCCGATGCCTCCGGCGTCCCGGCTGACATGCTGCCCATCAGCGACGGCAGCGCCTTTGACCACCTCAAGCAACTTGTGGACAGCGAGGGCATCAATCTCGCCCAATCCGATTCGCTCGGTATGCTGGTGGCGCTCGGCATCATCAAGGGCCAGCCCTTCAATCCCGATGCGCACACCCGCGAGATTCTGGACCGGGCCGCGAAGACCGGCTACAAGATGAGCCGCGTCATTGGCTTTGAAGACAAGGTGAGTGGCCGCTCGCTGCGGATGTATCCCGACCGTCGCTGGCTCAACCCCATGGCCGACGGGACGCCCGCCAAACCGGCCGGTCCGTTCAATCTGGACTGGCGGAGAATTGCCGGGGGGTGGCTGGATCTTGACACCCGGATCTGGTTCTTCACCGATTACTATTCGGTGAGTCCGGGGATGCTGTCGAAAAAACCGGGCATGGGCGCTGCCTACATGATAGCCTTTACCGATGGCGAAGGCACGCCCTTGTCAGGTGGCAGCAGCTATCGCCTGAACCTGCCAGCCAACATCCCCGCCGCATTGTTCTGGTCAGTGACACTCTACGATGCTGCGAATGCTTCCGGTCTCGCCAATGGCCTGCCGTTCCCCTCGCTCGGTTCACGCGACAAGCCGGCACAGAACGCCGATGGCAGCACCGACCTCTACCTTGGCCCCACCGCACCCGAAGGCAAGGCCGGCAATTGGCTCGCCACCGTTCCCGGCAAGGGATATTTCGCCATCCTCCGGCTCTACGGCCCCAAGGAACCAGCCATAGATAAGAGCTGGAAACCCGGAGACATCGAGAAGGTGAAGTAAACAAATCAAATAAAGAAAAAAAGACCATGAAAATCACACACAAACTCAGAGCAAGTAGTAAGGTTTAAAATAATAAGGGTAAAACATTGAAGGCAGGGTCTTATGGCCCTGCCTTTCTGCACGTAGAGTCGAAGACGGGCGCGGTAGTTTTAGGTTTTCGGTGGCTATGGCAATCCTTTCAAATTGCCGCCTCAGTCCGACTTACCCTGACCCCGTTTCCCATCCCCGCTCATCAAACCGGACGTGCGGTTTTCCCGCATCCGGCTTTCCGACTGACTTCACCTTAAAGCTCACGTCGGCTGGCACATAACAATGGATACCGCGCGACGATACCTTGTGCCTTCTCCGTCTTCGCCTTAAAGTAGAGCTTCTTCTGAAAAGTCCGGATACTATCTGGTGTCTGCAGGCTCATTGCCAATCACCACTCCTCGTTTCCTTCAGAAGCATATCAGAAGTAAGG
>Ga0209777_10006228_pt1 | contig 13482 bp, 6 predicted proteins | sample FrelakmetHBP12HB_FD_187147 | JGI IMG/M metagenome (GOLD analysis project Ga0209777, IMG submission 187147) | Freshwater lake sediment microbial communities from the University of Notre Dame, USA, for methane emissions studies -HBP12 HB (SPAdes)... | ecosystem: Environmental > Aquatic >...
CTCGACCATGTGGGGCCCGGAGCGAAACCGCCGTGGGTGCGCTATCGCTGGGGGAAGAACTTGGCGCTCGCCAGGCCGTACATGGTCGAGGGGAAGCAGGATGAACGGAATCCCGATGGGGGCGGCGACCTGACGGACGGCATCATCGCGCCGCCGGACACTTACGTCTTGGTCAAGTACATGCCGACCTATGTCATGTTCGCCAAAGATGTTTCCCCCGTCATCACGCTTGACCTCGGAAGCACACAGGCTGTGGCGGCGGTCCGGGTGCACGCGGGCCAGGAGGGCGGCTTCCACCTTTCCTTCCCGGATACGATCACTGTGGAGACATCCACAGACGGCAACGCTTTCATCCCAGCCGGATCGGTCGGGTTCAAGCAGGTCTTTGAGCCCCCGGCCGACTACGTGCCGTGGGAACTCGATGAGTCGGCCCTCTTCAAGGATCTCCCGGCCGGCGGCAGGTTGGCGTACGCGTACCGAATCCTCTTCGAGAAGCCGGTTTCCACCCGGTACGTCCGCGTGAGATGCGCCGGCCGCAAAGGCTGGGGCATGTTGCTCTCAGAGGTGGAGGTGTTCGATAGGGTCACGCTTGACCGAACCGCTGCGCCTCCCGTGGTCCTTCCGCCCATCGCCGGCCGCCGCGGCCTCGCGGACGAGGCTGCTGCACCCGCGAAGGGGTTCCCGTGACGGCCACATCGTCTGTGGTGCCCTTGTACCTGTCGAGGGTCGCTTGGAGCCGGCGGGTGTTGTAGTCCAGGGGAATTGGGTTCGCCACAGCCGAGCCTCGCCAGGGAGATGACGTGGAGGAGGGCGGACTTGACGTGGCGGCTCAAGTGATCGGGGAGAAACAGGTTCGGGCAACCTTGGTGCTCGGGCAAATCAGCCTCCGAAAAAAGTTGTGGCCAGATACGTCGGAGGCTACCATAAGTGACGGTAGAAACAGGTTATGCCGTCAGGCGAAGGGCACGAGAATCGGTGGACCAGCACACCGGTGCCAGAACCACGGAATGCCCGGACTGACTGGACGCCGACCGGACCGAGAAACCCTCTCTTGCGCCAAAGGCATAACCGTGCCACTTCTGTTGAAGACGTACAGGCTTATTCTGAAATACGTCGGGGAGGTGAGGGGAAGGCCGCGGTTGAGAACAAGAGGCCAACGATGGAAAGCAAGGGATGAGACTCAGCCCGGAGCCGTGTGCATACGAAAGCAGACGCCGACGAGGTGGTGGTGGCAGTGGCTGAGCGGGCCGCCGAGATAAGGAGCCCGTCATGCTCGTGAAGAAGATGCGCTTCGCTTTGGTCATGGCTTGGCTGGGGGTGACTTGCGCCACCGCGTTTTGCGCGGAGCCCCCTCCCCCAGGCGGGTCGCGCGGCGGACTGCGGCCGCCGCCGCCGCAGCAACTCGGCGTTCTCACGCTCGTGCCTTCGGCCTCGGGCGGGGAGCGCGGCATCGCCGTGCGCGTCCTGCCGCCGCCCAGGCCACGTTACGATGCGGGCGCCCCGCTGGTGATTCACGTTGCCGGCGGTGTGGAACCCGGCGCGGCCGTCGGGCGTCCGGAGTTCTTCGGCCTCGGGTTCGTGGAGATCTTCTTCGGCTTTCCGGGCGGAGGCGAAGGCGAGGCCGCCAGCGGAGGCCAGTATGATTTCCGCGGCCCCAACTGCACCCGGGCACTGGCCGACGTCATCCGCTTTGCAACCGGCCGCGCCGCCGACAAGCAGGGCCGCAAGATCGACGACCTTGTGGCCGGCGTCAAGGTCCTGAAGTCCAACGTCGGCCTGGTGGGTTCCAGCCACGGCGGCAACGCCTCCGGCCTGGCGATGGCGCGGCACGGCGAGGAGTTCCCGGACCTGGCGTGGTACGCCTCCATGGAGTCGCCGTACGGCGAGGGCATCGTGCCGGGCGAACTGGGCGGCTTCGGCGGCCGCGTGAACCCCGCCTACGACCCGAAGACCGGCGTGCTGGACCTAGCGCATCTGGCGTGGTCCGACGAGTTGTCGCTCTCCGCTTTTCCGGCCCGCGGGCCGCAGCAGGCGGCGGGCCTGAAGGGAGCGCTCTACTTCGACTTTAGCGGCGACGGCAAGTTCTCGCCCGAAAACGATTTTCCGGCCAACGTGTTCGTGGCCGATATCGGCGGCGGCCCGAAGGCCTGGTACTCGCCGCGCCTCCTGCGCGAGGCCGAGAAGCGGGCGCTCTGGGGCAAGGCCCGCCCCGCTCATATTCCCGCTGCGGCCGAGGCCGAGGCGTTCTGGCGCGACCGCGAAGCCTCCGCCGCCATCCCCGATGCGGTCCGCAAGTGCCCGTGCGCGGCCGTCATCGTCTACGCCGGTGAACGCGACCACGTGCAGGTTGCGCCAGACCATCCGCACATCATCGCGCAGGTCGAAGGCTTCCGGCAGGCCAAGGCGCGGTTCGTACGGCTGAACCCGGACCGGGCGTACGTCGAGCGGATTCTCCAGGCCGGCCCCGGAATGCGGGCGGCGGCCGGCCGGACGTTTCCCGACAACGACGCCGGTCGCGCGTGGGACCGCACCAACATCATCGAGGGCCTCGAACCGGCGGGACCGCCGATCGGCCTCTACATGCAGGCCGCCGTCTGCGAACTGGCCGACCGCACGCAGGCAGGCAACTGGGCGGCCAACCTGGACGGCGTTCTCTACCCGCAATCGCCCTGGAACCTGCCTGCGTTGATGCCATTGCCGCCGAACCCCGGCCGCGCTGAGGGGCGTGGCCCCGACGCGGTGCCCAACGCCGGGCCGCGGCCTCCGCAGGGGCAGGGTGGCGGCCCGTGGCAGAACGATCTGCTGATCGCGGCGAGCGAGGACGGCACGACCTTTGCCGCCCCCGAGACGTTTGTCGAGGGCGGCGGCGTCCCGAGCCTTCTCAAGGATGCCAAAGGCCGCCTCCTGGCCGCGTTCCAGTGGTTTCCTGCCAACGACCGCGAGCACTTCGACCGCGTGGCCGTCAAGATCTCGGAAGACGGCGGCAAGACGTGGTCCGCACCGCAGCCGATTGTGGTCGAGGGGCTGCCCGAAGGCTACCAGCGCCCGTTCGATCCGACGCTGGCGCTGGCCGCCGACGGTCAGGTTCGCCTGTATTTCTCGTGCAGCCCGACAGGGCAGCGTTTGCTCGACGCAGGCGTCGGCACGTACTCGGCGATCTCGACCGACGGCGTCCGCTACCAGTTCGAGCCGGGCGTGCGGTTCTCGGTGTCCGGCCGGGCCGTGATCGATTGCGCCGCCTTGCGGTTGGGCGAGAAGTGGCACTACACCGCGCCGCGCGGACGGCCGGACGAGGGGGCGTATCATGCCGTCTCGGAGGACGGCCTGAAGTTCACGCGGCTGGGCGACATCCCCTCCATTGACGGCGCGAACTGGCTGGGCAACCTCATGCCTTACGGCGACGGCATGCGGTTCTACGGCGGCGCGGCGCGCGGCATGTGGTGGACCTTCTCGAAGGACGGCATCACGTGGACGCAGCCGACGTACCTGGGCTTTGGCGGCGGCGACCCGGCGGCGGTCCAGGTCGCCGACAAGAGGTTCCTGATCATCTACACGAGCGAGCCGCGGCGTCGCGGCATGCCGCCGGGCACAGGGCCTCGCCCTCCGGAAAACGGCGCCCCGCCGGAAGGGTTTACTCCTGGCTCGCAAGTGCGGCCGCTGCCGCGAGACGATTCCCCGCCGCGCGAGGGGCCGTATGCCCACGCCGTGTGCAGCGCGTCCAGCCAGGACGGCCTGACTTGGAGGCGCGACCCTGGCGTCCGGATCGACCACGCCTCCGTTCCGTGTGCGGTTGCCGACGGCGACAAGCGAATCCTCTTGTACTACGTTGACGCCGACCGCGGCCCTGGTAAGCCGGAATCCATCGGCTGCGCAGTCTCCGAGGATGGCTTGAACTTCACCAAACAGCCGTTTGCGATTGAGGGGCTGCCGTCGCAGAAGGCGCTCGATCCGTGCGTCCTCAAGGACAAAACAGGCACGTACCGGCTGTACTACTTCGCCTCGAGCATGCCCGGCGCCCCGGCCGGCGACCCCCAGGCGCACAAGATCCGGCTGGCCGTCTCGCCGGACGGCATCCGGTTCAAGGACGAGGGCCTGGCCTTTGAGCGCCCCGGCTTGGTGGACCCGGATGTGTTCCAGTTCAGGGGGCAGTGGTTCATGTACGTTTTTGGCGGCGGGGCGACGGTCATCGCCACGTCGACCGATGGCCGGCAGTTCACGTATCGGCAGGACCTGGACCTGTCCGGCTGGGGCACGACGGCACCCGTCCTGCTCGAGGACGGGCGGTTGAGGCTGTACGCCTTCGAGCAGCGTACGGGCGTCGGCAACAGGGTCCGCAGTTTCATCTCCACGGATGGCTTCAAGTGGGAGGTTGAGGACGGCACGCGATTGGCGGCCGGCCAGGAGGAGCAGATCACCGACCCATTCGTCGTCCGCTGGAAGGGCGGCTACAGGATGTACTTCAAGGCTCAGAAGCCGCCCCCTCCGCCTCATGCTGGCTTTGGACGCCCCGCGCCGTAAGGTAAAGCCGGGGCCGCCTTCACGAACCCGAAGTTCGCGGTCACAACAGGCGAGGCCGTCGCGGGGATGATACAATATCATGGCGAGGTCCGAACCTTATCGCAGGAAGCGTGGACGGCCGCCGAACGGTGCGGTCGGGGTGGACATGCATGAATGATCTCAGCAGGCTCTTGGCGGATCACCTGGCGGTCACACGGCGCTACTTCCTCCAGTTGGGCGCAGCCGGAGCGGCAGGGTTGGCGGCCTCATCACTCTGGGCCGGCGAGGGTCAGGCCGCCGACCTGTTGCGCGAGGCGGCCGTGCGGCTGGATTACCTGACGCCGCCCGACCGGTTCACGATGTTCGGGCGCGGCCAGCCGCCGCCGCACGAACTCACGCCGGAGAAACGTCGCGAGGTCGGCCTCGTTCCCGAGACTTGGCGCCTGGAGGTCGTCCCCGATCCCGAAAGCAACGCCCAGGTGGAGCGGCCGCTCTCGAAGGACCTCGGCACCGCCCTTGACTGGCCCGGCCTCATGAAACTGGCCGAGAAGCACGCTGTCCGCTTCCTGTCGGTCATGACCTGCACCAACAAGGCCGACCCGTGCGGCATGGGGCTGTGGGAGGGCGTCCCCCTGCGGGAAGTGATCTGGCTTGCGAAGCCCAAGGGGAACGTGCGACGTGTGTTCTACTACGGCTACCACAACGACGACCTGAAGCAGCGGTTCCAGAGCGGCCTGCCCTTAAGCCGCGCGCTGGAGGACCCGCCCGGCGAACACCCGGTGATCCTGTGCTACAAACTCAACGACCAGTGGCTCTCGCCGAAGGCGGGCGGACCGGTGCGGATGCTTGTCCCGGACTCGTACGGCAACAAGTCGGTCAAGTGGCTTCAGAAAGTGGTGCTCACGAATAAGCCCCAGGCCAACGACACTTATGCCGAGTGGAACAACGATACCGAGAGCCCGCTGAAGACCTATGCCAGGTTCGTCCACGCGCCAAAGACGATCAAGGCCGGACAACCGGCGGCTATCACGGGCTTGGCGCAGGTCGGGCCGGCGGGCCTCGCGAAGGTCCAGTACTGGCTCCATGCCGACGGCCAGGCGCCTCCGGCGGACGACCCCTACTTCACGAAGGCACCGTGGAAGGACGCCGAGGTTCTCCCGCCGCCGTCCCGGTGGGGCGGAGGACTGCCCGACGGCAAGTTGCCCCCGGTCCCCCGCCAGATCGACCCGGTTACGGGCAAGCCACTGGCGTGGCCGCTACGGAACACGATCGTCCACTGGGCGGCGCTGCTTACGGACGTCCCCCCGGGGAAGTACCAACTCTGCTGCCGCACGATAGACGCCTCAGGCGCGGCCCAGCCCATGCCGCGGCCGTTCCCGAAGTCGGGCAACAACGCCATCCAACAGGTTCAAGTAGTGGTCGAGTAAGACGCGGACCTTAACCGGAGAAGGAACCATTGAGAGCTTTGAGGAGCACCACGTCCGGAGCCCGAGGAGACTACGCAACAGACGCGAACCTTCCCCAGAACGCCGCCCTGATGTGAAGGGGTACATAGCGGGCCCGAGATTCGAACCTGCGACCCTGGGGCTATGAGCCCTTGGCAGAGTGACGCCTGACGATGCATACTACGGCCGACGCCGACGCATCTTGAACCGTCGGCGCGAACTCACAGCAAAGACGCTGGCGCGTCGCTGGCGTCAGAACCACGAATGCCCGGACTGAAGCAGCCCGACCGGACCGAAAAACCCTTACGTGCGCCGAGGGCTTGATTGTGCCATTGTCGCTGACGACGTATAGACAGCGGAAAGCCAGGGCGATGGGATTGCGGGAGTCCACCGCCTGGGCCGTGAACGAGAACATCGGGGCGGCGAAGTCGTGACAACCGACGGCCGCAGATTGTTGTTCACAGGAGCCTCTATGCCAAGTTCCGCTGAGATTGCATCACTGGCCGACGCCATGGAGCAGTATCTCACCCGCCATCTGCTGCCCTTCTGGCAGGGCCACGCCCCGGACCGCGAGTATGGCGGCTTTCTGTGCCACTTCGACCGCAACGGGCTGCCGACGGGTGAGACGACCAAGACCTTCCTGTCTCATGTCCGCCTGCTGTACACGTTCTCCAGCACGCATCGCTTCGGCTTCGGTCTGGGGCGCAGCGCCGAACTGGCCCGCTGGGGGGCCGACTTCCTCCTGGAATACTACTGGGACGCCGACCACGACGGCTGGGCTTGGATCGCCGACCGCCAAGGGAGGCCCACGTGCTGGGACAAGGTCGGTTATGGCCAGGTCTTCGCTTTGTACGCCTTCAGCGAGTACGCTTTGGCCACCGGCGACCCTCGCGGACGTGAGGCGGCCGAACGGACCTACTCGGCCATCTGCCGCCACATGGCAGATACGCTCCGCGGGGGCTTCTACGAATTGATGGAACGCGACTGGCAGCCCAAGCCCGCGGGCCCGTACGGCGGCGATCGCAAGAGCATGGACGTCCACATGCACCTGATGGAGGCCCTGACCCGTTTCTACGAGCTGACGCAAAACCCCACCCATCGCCGCCGGCTGATGGAGGTGATCGACCTGATCCTGACGCGCATGCTGCACGAGCGGTTCGGCACGGGCTGGATGCACTTCAGCCTGGACTTCCGGCCGCTGGCGGTGATCCTCTTCAGTACGCAGTGGGGCCGCGACGCCGAGCGCAAGGAGGAACAGGCCCGGCCGTTGAACAACACCAGTCACGGCCACAACGTCGAGTTCATCTGGCTGCTGCTTCATGCCTGCGACATCATGGGTATCCCGCGGGGCACCTATGCCGAGCCGGCGCGGAAGAACGTCGACCATTGCGTGCAGTACGGCATCGATTGGGAGCACGGCGGCGTGTTCGTCGAGGGCCCGCACGACGGGCCGACAACCATCGTCGCCGCCAAGCAATTCTGGCAGCAGGCGGAGGTGATGGTGGGCCTGCTCGACGCGTATGCCCTATTCGGCGGCGAGGAGTACTGGCGGGCGTTTCGCAATGTGCACGACTTCGTCTTCAACCACTTCGTGAATGTGCCTGGCGGCGGCGAGTGGTACGAGCGCGTGGACCGCGCCGGCAACCCGCTGGACACCGCCCTGGGGCACGGCTGGAAGAGCAGCTACCACACGGTGCGGTCGATGGTGCAGTGCATTGGGCGTCTGCGGGCGCTGGCTCAAGGAACCGCATCATGAGCGAGTTCACAGAGCACAGGCAGTACTCTACTTACGGGACAGGGGCATTGCGGTCGTCCAAACCTGCTCGTAGAGATCGCTACGCGAGACCGTGATGACCTGCGCATCTTGCTCTGTCATAGGGTGGCACGAGCCGTGGTCGCCTGGGTGTCTCATCACGTCACCCAGAGGGGTAACCGGCGGGCCGACGTCTTCTGGACCGACGAGGACCGGCGTCGGTATCTCGTTCTCTTGCAGGAGTACGCCGCCAAGCCCATCGACGGCAAGGACATCTGGCCGCTGATGTCGGGCCAGCCGGGCGCCAAGAGCCCCCACGCGGCGTTCTTATACTACAACGCCTGGCAACTCGAGGCCGTCCGCTCCGGAAAGTGGAAGTTGGTCCTGCCGCACCAGTATTACGCCGTCGCCGAGCCCGGCAAGGACGGCATGCCCGGCAAGCACGTCTGGGCCGGCATGACGCTCGCCCTATACGACCTGGAGAACGACATCGGCGAGCAGGCGGACGTTTCCGGCGATCATCCGGACGTGGTGGACCGCCTGCTGGCCCTGGTGGCCGAGGCACGCGAGGACCTCGGCGACGGCGTCATGCAGGTCAATCCGGAGGAAAAGGATTTCTTCCGGTCCCGCCGCCTGTACCGCATCCCCGGCAAGAACACGCGTCCGCCGGGCCGCGCTTGATGGAATCCGGCCGTGCATGGCGCGACCCGGCCAGCATCGACGCCATCCGCGCGGTCGATGGGCTTGACCTTTCGAAGGTCCGCGACGGAACATATACTGCGTCCAGCAATGCGTACGCCGGCCCGCTCGACGTGGCGGTCGATATCAAGGGAGGCAAGATCCTCTCGGTCAAGGTGACCAAGCACCAGGAGAAACAGTTTTACACGGCCCTGACCGATACGCCCGCCCAGATCGTCGCCAAGCATGGCATCAAGGGTGTCGACGCCGTGACAAGCGCCACGATCACCTCCGAGGCGATCATGAACGCGACCGTCAAGGCCCTTGCCAAGGGCATGCAATAAATGATGGCGATAAACCATTACTTGCCGATGAGCGCCTCACCCGGCCCCGTGCGGCGCATCCTGCGCACCCTCGGCCCGACGTGGGAGGCCGCGCCTGGGGCTGGGGCGGTACTTCGGGTACTACAACCATCTCCGGCGGCACAGGAGCCTGGACCGACGGACCCCGGCAAGCGTGTACAGCTTGGCAGAGCCGGGATCGAGCGGAAAACATCTTGTGCAGACGGCGAGAAGAGATAGAATCGAGACAGGCGGCGGGTGTTCCGTCGCCGCGCATGCTGCGGTTGCTCCAGTCGCCCTTCGGGCTCCCTTCGCAACCGTAGCGGGAACGTTACCCATGGCGGCGGTTCCACCTTATTCCATGCTGGAAACTGTCCAGCGCATGAGGACAAGCTGAAGGTGGAGGGCACATGGGCATTCGACCCGTCACGCGGCGGGAGTTCCTGAAATCTGTGGCTGTCGGGGTGGCGGCGCTGGGAGGGTTGGGGCGCACGGCATGGGGCGAGGGGGCGCCGCCGCGCAAGCCCAACATCCTCATCATCCTCGCCGACGACCAGGGCTGGGGCGACCTGAGCGTTCACGGCAACGTCAACCTTTCCACGCCGAACATCGACTCGCTGGCGAAGACCGGCGCCCTCTTGGAGCGGTTTTTCGTCTGCCCCGTCTGCTCGCCCACGCGCGCCGAGTTCCTCACCGGCCGCTATCACCCGCGCGGCGGCGTGCATGGAGTCTCCACCGGCGGCGAGCGGCTGAACCTCGACGAAAAGACCATCGGCGACACCTTCAAGGCCGCAGGCTACGCCACCGGCGCCTTCGGCAAGTGGCACAACGGGGTGCAGTACCCGTATCATCCCAACGGGCGCGGCTTCGACGAGTATTACGGGTTCTGCTCCGGCCACTGGGGAGACTACTTCGACGCCCTGTTCCTGGACCACAACGGGCAACTCCTGCCGCACGGTAACGGGTTCCTCGTCGACGACCTCACGGACCACGCCCTGAAGTTCATCTCGGAGAACAAGGACCGCCCGTTCTTCTGCTACGTGCCCTACAACACGCCGCATTCTCCCATGCAGGTGCCCGACCGCTTCTATGCGAAGTTCGCGGACCTCGAGTTGAAAATGCGGAACCGCGATCCCAAGGCCGAGGAGGTCGCCTTCACGCGCGCCGCCCTGGCCATGTGCGAGAATATCGACTGGAACGTCGGCCGGCTCCTGGCGCGGCTCGACGAACTGAAGCTGGCCGACGAAACAATCGTCATCTACTTCAGCGACAACGGCCCGAACAGTTGGCGATGGAACGGCGGCATGAAGGGGATGAAAGGCTCGACCGACGAAGGCGGCGTGCGGGCCCCGTTCCTGATTCGCTGGCCCGGCCACGTCCCGGCGGGCACGCGGATTCCCCAGATTGCCGGTGCCATCGACCTCCTGCCGACGCTGGCCGACCTGGCCGGCGTCCCGGTCGTCGGCAGCAAGCCGCTCGACGGCATCACCCTGAGGCCGCTGCTTACGGGAACCGCCGGCGACTGGCCGGACCGCATGATCTTTTCGCACTGGGCCGGAAAGGTCAGTGTTCGCACGCAACGCTACCGGCTCGACAACGCCGGCCTGTTGTTCGACATGCAGGCCGACCCCGGCCAGGACCGCGACATCTCGAAGGAGCAGCCGGAAGTCGCCGCCCGCTTGTCGAAGGCCCTCGCCCAGTGGAAAGAGGAAATGCTGCCGGGCCTGAAAAACGACGACCGCCCATTCACGGTCGGGTACCGCGAGTTTCCCGTCACGCAGCTTCCGGCCCGCGACGGCCGGCCGCACGGCAAGGTCAAACGCAGCGCCGGGGCGCCCAACTGTTCCTACTTCACGAACTGGACCGCCGCCGAGGACAGAATCACATGGGACGTGCAGGTGGCCGCCGCGGGCAAATACGAGGCGGTCATCTACTACACCTGCCCGCAAGCCGACGTCGGCTCCACCATCGAACTGAGCCTGGAGGGCAGCCGCATACAGGCCACCGTGACCGAGGCCAACGATCCCCCGCTGCGCGGCATGGAGCACGACCGCGTCATACGCAAGGGCGAATCGTACGTGAAGGATTTTAAGCCCCTGCGCCTCGGCGTCGTCGAGTTCAAAGCCGGCCGCGGCCTCCTGACCCTCCGCGCCCTGAAGGTGCCCGGCAAGCAGGTCATGGACGTGCGGCTGGTTCTGCTGAAGCTCTTGCAGTGATTGCGGCGTCGTTGGCCGACGTCGGTGCCGCAGGTGAAGGATTGCTAGTCCTTCAACTTTGATTATGGGGGTGCCACGGTCGCCGCGGCGACCGTCTTCGTCGTGATCGACTACTTCACCGACGAGTGTCTGTGCCTGTACGCCGCCGCGGAGGCCAACCGCTTCGAGGCCCTGGAACCGCTCCGCCAGGGCGTACGGGCCTGCTTCAGGGCCTTCGCCCAAGATGTGGCAGCGGGACTCACCCTAAAGGAATCCGTTATGGATTTGCGAACATTCCTCACCGCCTCCATCTTGGTGGCCGTTCTGCTCCAACAAACCGTTCTTGCCGACCGCGAGCTGCTCTCTGGCGGCGGCATGGAAGGGCCATTCACTGACGGAGTAGCCGCAGGCTGGGAGAAAAACTGTTACGGCTCCAACGACGTCGTGTTCGCCGAGGAAACGTGCGACGTCCACGGCGGCAAGGCAGCGCAGCGCGTGACATGTACGAAATTCATCACCGGAGGCGTGCAGTTTCACAGCGGCAACGTGGCCGTCGAGAAGGGGAAACCCTACACGGTGCGGCTGTGGATGAAAGGAGACGTACAGTCGCTCATTTACATCGGCATCCGCAAGCATGGCGAGCCCTACACGAGCTACCTGAAACGCCATGTCCGGGTGAAGAACCAGTGGCGGCCTTACATCCTCACCGGCGAGGCCAGCGACACCGATCCGCAGTGCAGCCTCTTTCTGATGTTTGCCGGCACGGGGACCCTGCTGGTGGATGACGTCGCGTTGCTGCCGGGGATCCACGAGGAGGTTGCGGCGTCGGAAATGCCGCCGCAGAAGGGCAACCGTATCTTCAACAGCGGCTTCGAGGCCGGCCCCGAAGGCTGGACGCCGACGGACGGTTTCGTCATTGACCGCACCATGGCGCACTCGGGCCTGTGGAGCGCGAAGATCGGCGCCGTGGACCTGCCGAGCGTCACCTTGCCGCTGAACCGGCTGCGGCCTCATGCCGCGCCGCCGGGCATCGAGTGCCGGCCGTTCCCGGTGCGCGCAGGCATGCGCTACACGCTCAGCGCGTGGATCAAGGCCGCCGAGCCGAACACGCGAGTGACGCTGCGGTTCTTCGAGTGGGCCGACGATGGCGGGGACCAGCCCTCCCACCGCAACGAGCGCAAGGCCGGCGTGACGGCCACGACGGACTGGGCGCGTTACCAACTGAGCGGCATCGCCCTGCCCAACCTGTGGGAGGACTACGTCGTGCGGATTGTGCCGGACGGCACCATCTGGGTCGACGACGTGCAGATCGAGGAAGGCGACGCCACCGATTATCGGCCTGCGCACCCGATCGAGGTCGGCGCTGAGACGCCCACGCGCTGGTGCCGCGTTGGAGAGGATGTCGAAGTGACAGCGCACGTGGCGAACACGGAGCCGCCAAAAAGCTGCCCCCTGACCTATACGCTCGAAGACCTCTGGTCGCGGCCGGTTAGCGTAATTTTCCGAACAGCGAAGCCCGGCACGCCCGACCACGTCAGCTTTACCCCGGACAAACCCGGCATGTATCGCGTTCGCGTGCGGCCCAACGACTCGCCTGCGGCGGGCGAAGTGTGGTTCGGCGTGTTCCCCGCTCGCGACCGCAGGCTGCGACCGCAATCCGCATTTGGGACGCACGTGACTGCGGTCGTGCCGCAGCCGACGAACACTCTGCTGGCGTCTGAGGCGATGGGCGCGCGTTGGGTGCGGTTGCACGATTTCGGCGATTTCTGCCATTGGCGCGTGGTCGAGCCGGAGAAGGGCAAGTATGTGTGGCGCGACGCGGAGATCAACGAACTGCGCAATCGCGGCTTCATGATCCTCGCCAACCTCGGCCATCCGCCGCCGTGGGCCGGCCGGCCGCACCCCAAAGAGCAGGATCAGGGCAGTTGGACAAGCGCGCCGCCGCGTGACGTCGCCGAGTGGAAAAACTATGTCTTCAAGACCGTCGAGCATTTCCGCGATCGCATCCGGCACTGGGAAGTGTGGAACGAACCGTGTTGGCCGGAATTTTTCGCCGGCACGCCGGAGGAATATGCGGAACTGCTGAAGGTGGCCTATGACGACATCAAGCGCGCCGACCCGCAGGCGGTGGTCATCGGCGGGTGCTTCTCGTCGGACGCGGAAGCGTGGACGAAGCGTGTACTGGCCAAGGACGCGCTCGGTTTTATGGACGCGCTCTCCTACCACGTGTATTGGAGTCCCACCCTGACGGAGCCAGCCGCGCCGGGCGAGCCGACGTTGGTCGAGCAGCAGGTGCGGCGTTTCGTCGATTTGATGCAAGAGCGCGGCAAACTCAAGCCAATCTACATGACCGAAGGCGGCATCCGCTGCCCGCCGTTTGCCTCGTGGCTGCCGAAGGAAGGCTTTAGCCGCGGCGCGCCGTTTGGCTCCAAGGCGGGTGCGGAGCGCGCGTTGACCGGCCTCGACGCGGCATGCGGGCTGGTGCGCGGCATGGTGCAAATGCTTTCCGCCGGCGTCGTCAACATCGGCTACTACTACACGGGCGCCCTCAGTGGTGATGGTGACTTCATGCC
>Ga0209777_10006230_pt1 | contig 13478 bp, 10 predicted proteins | sample FrelakmetHBP12HB_FD_187147 | JGI IMG/M metagenome (GOLD analysis project Ga0209777, IMG submission 187147) | Freshwater lake sediment microbial communities from the University of Notre Dame, USA, for methane emissions studies -HBP12 HB (SPAdes)... | ecosystem: Environmental > Aquatic >...
TGTGGCGCCGCGCCGGGCCGACACCGTCGGATGGTGAGTCCAAATGCGCCCCCATCGCAGTGAACGAATAGCCAGTGTGATCCACGAGATCGTCAGTGATGCGCTTGCGCGGAGGATCAACGATCCACGGTTGGCGCCGTTGACGACGATCAGCCGCGTTGCAGTTAGCGGCGATCTGAGTGTCGCGACGATTTTCGTCACTGTCGTGGGTGATGCGGTCGTCGAGCGACAGTCCATCGCGGCTCTTCGCCATGCGACCGGTTTCGTGCGCCGTCTGGTGGCCGAGCAACTGGAAATCCGGCAGTGCCCGGAGATTCGGTTTCAACTTGACGAGCCGGCCAAGCGAATTCGGGAGACGATGCAGCTTCTTGATGAAAACAGGCGACGCGAGCCACATCTGTACGCGGACGCTTCCGCATCGGTCGAGGCGGACGAAGCGGAAACGGAGGAAATCGTTCCCGATGGCAACGGGGACGAGGTGTCGGAGGAGGGAGACGACGTGAATCCCACGCAGGGAGGAGGCCAATGAAAGAAGGAACACGATACGCCGAACGACTTAGGAAGGTCTACGCCAAGCTGCAAAAATCGCCGCCCGATTTGAACGTTGTTGAATTGCGCGATCCCGTTCGCTGTCTGGCCGTCGGCATCCTGGGCACGGACTTCGGAGAAGAGCTGGGCGAGCGTCAGTTGAACCGCGCCTTTTCCACAATGGTTGATTGGAACGAGTTGCGCGTTTCCAACGCATCGGAATTGAGCGAGGCCGTGGGCGACGTCAGCCCGGAGAGCATGAGACGATGCCGGAACCTGATCGATGCAATCCAGGCCATCTATGATCGCGAAAACAAGGTGTCGCTGGAACGGCTAAAGACCATCGGGCGGCGCGAGGCTAGGACTTACCTCGAAACCCTCAAAGGCGTGGACGAATTCGCCGTGGCCGTGGTTGTATTGTGGAGCCTCGGAGGGCATGCCATTCCCGTGTCCCAACAATTGTTGGAGGAGCTTCGCGACGCCAATCTCGTGAATCCCACCGCGACTCGCGAAGAGGTCCAGGCGTTCATGGAGCGGAACGTTGCGGCATCGGAGGCGATGGAGTTTTGTGTCGTCATGCGTTCGTTCGCCGCGGCCAAACGGTCCTCCAACCGCCGCACCGTGACCCGGAAGGCCGGGACCAGGGGCGAAGGGGAGAAATAGCCGCGAGCCAGCTCCGCGTCGCGATTTGGAGTACATGGATGTTGCTGCAAGTGCTTTTTCGCGCCCTGCATTGGGTGCATCAAGGGCCCGCCTCACCCTTCCCGATCCACAAGTGGTGGGGAAGGGGCTTAGGATCCCCTCATATTCGACGAATTTTTCTCCGTGTCGTCTATGCGATCTCGATATTTGGTATGGCAGGCTGCGCCGCATCCACGCCGGGCCGCGGGGGAGGCGCCGCCGGTGCTCCGCGGACCGTTCGTCTTGATCTCGACCCCGCGAAAGCGTACCTTGCTCTGGAAGAGTTGGAACCTCGGGTGGCTCGTCCAAAGCGACCCGACAACCTCCCGCCGTTGCCGGAACGCGCCGTCCAGCCGATCGCCGCCTCACGAAGACTGGTCGCGGAGCAGCGATATACGGAGGCCGCGCTGGAACTCGAACGGGCTCTGCGCTATGCGCCGAACCACCCGCAGATCAACGAGGCGCTGGCGCTTCTGCACTGGCAGGCCGGTAATCTCGAACGCGCCAAATCTCACGCGACCCAGACGCTGGAAACCAATCCCGATTCCGCGACGGCCCATTATATTCTGGGTCGATGCTACGCGGCTGGGAGTGATAAACAAAACGCGATGACTGAGTTAAGGGTAGCGCTGCAGTGCGGCGACTTCGGGTCCGACGCCGAGATCGCCGCGCTGTGCCATTTTCATCTTGCGGAGGCGCTGGCCGCGGAGGGTTTCCTGACGGCGGCGTTGAAAGAATACGAGGCATTCGGGCGGGAGGCGGCTGCGGCGCCGCCGCCGGAAAAGAGTGAACTGGCTTCGCTGCTGGCGACGCGCCGAGGATCGGTCGCAGAATCGAAGGCGCAGGTCCTTGAGCGGCTCGGGCGGTTCGATGAGGCAGCGGCGATTCTCTCGCCGTTCGTCGCTGCCGCGCCTGGCGACGTCGCCCTGCAGCTTCGCTACGCAAGGTTGTTGGCCAGCGCCGGCCGCTTCGACGCCGCAGCCGCCGCCGTCCGGGCGATCCCTTCCGACGATGAGGCTGTGATCTCCTTGTTGTTTGAGATTTATGAGCGCGCCGGGCGCCCGGAGGGATTCATCGATGATTTGCGTATGCGGATAACTGCGCACCCTGATGCCGCAGACCTGGTCGTCCGTCTCGCCGATGCCCTGGTCCGATTGAACCGCAACGACGAGGCCAATTCGGAATTGGAGGTATTTCTCGCCAAGCATCCTGATGCCGACTCCGTGCGTCAAAAGTGCATCGGCGCGCTGCTCGTGCAGTCGAAATGGGTTGCGGCGGCGCAGCTTTGCGCTGGTGGAATCCGACAAGAGCCTAAGCGTGCCGGAGACTACGGTTCGGTGGTGGCCGCGCTTGCGAAAAACGAACAGGCGGTCGAATCAGTCATGGCTTCCGCCGCCGGTGCATCCGGGGACGGCGTTTACTTGTACTTCTGCGGGCGCGTGGCCGCAGGCACCGGGCGGACGGAAGAGGCACGAAAATTGCTTGGCAATGCCTTGACGATCGACGGTACGTTTGTTCCGGCACGTATCGCTTTGGCGGAGTTGCTGGTTCGGGCGTGCGATTACGACCAGGCGCTGCGCATCGCCGGTCGGGCGGAGCCGGATACGCCGGACGACGCAGGGCTGGAACGCGTGCTCGGAATGGCGTACGACCGCCTTGACAATATTGAGAAGGCCGAACTTCATTACCGAGCCGCAACCCAGCTCAATCGTGCCGACACGGGTTCGATGTTTGCCCTGGCCAACCTTTATCGGCGGACTCGCCGGACGCTCCAGGCTCAGCGTCAACTTCGCGTCCTGCTGGACGCCGATAGCAGCCACGAGGAGGCGCGGGAGTTGCTTGCCCTCGCCCTGCTCGATGACGGCAAGTCCGATGCGGCGCGGCAGGAGTATAAGGAACTTCAGAAAATCACCAAGAAAACTACCACGGCGGCGCGATGTCGCGTGCTCTTCGATACGGAGTTGCGAAAAAACCCGGATGCCAGACGCAAGGTGCTGCTCGACGCGATCGCGGAGGGGGGGGCGGACGCGGCGACGCTCATCGCGGTGGCCGAAACTTACGAGGACACCGATCCGCAGAAATGCCGGAAGTTTTTCACCCAGGCGGCGGCGCTGGATGCGGATGACGAAGAAGCTGCGCTAGGTGTCGTGCGCGCCGATCAGCATCTTCTCGACCTCGAACGGGCCGCCGCCGGACTTGAGAGCCTTCTGCAATGCCGCCCCAATCAGCACGCCTGGCGTCGCGTGTTATTCGGATATCTTGGTCTGCTTGGGCAGTACGAGAAAGCCCTGGCGTTGGCCCGCGAGCAGGAAGCCCGCCCGGAACTCAGCGGGGATCAGCGTGGAGAGTACCGCGATATCGTAATTGAATTATTGCGCGAGTCGGGCCAAGGCGACGAAGCCATTACGCAGTTGCGATCGTGGTCGAAGGCCGAGCCCGACAATCCGGAGTGGAGCCGCCGCATTGCGGACGAATTCGCCCGTCAGCGTCATTTCGCGGAGGCCGCCGATCTCTACGAATCATTGTATCGCTCCCAACCGCAAGATGCCGTCGTCCGCGACCGTCTTCTGGAGTCGCTGCGCGAGGCCGGGCGAAGCGAGCGCGCCGAACAGTATCTGCTCGACTGGTGCAACGAGGATCCGGAAAATGACCGCCTTGTGGTAATACTTGCCCACACTCTGGCGGGTGGCGACCGCTTTGATGACGCGTTGGAGCTCATCAATGCGTGGCTTCCACACACTTTGCATCGCGAAATGTTCCAGGATTTGCTCGTAGGCGAACTGGCGGCCGCCGGACGTTTCGATGAATGCGCTGCACTGCTTGAGGGGCTTTCCGACGAATTGGTCTTCGTGCTTCGGTCCGGCCGGGACGGAGTGGACCGCATCCCCGACAACCAGCTTTCCGACGAACGCCGCGCCCGCCGCCCCGACGAACCCTACTCGATGGACCACTTGCACGACCGCTTCGAGGCCCTCCGCCTGCGCCGAATCCCGGCGCTGACCAGCGCCAAGCGCTACCGTGACGCCGAGAGTCTTCTGGCCGATCTGCTTGACTCCGCGAAGGACCCGCAGTTTCGAATGAGGCTGCTCTACTCCAAATCCACGCTCCTCCGGGCTCAAGGGCGCCATGACGAGGCTGATGAGGCCATGGAATCCACGCTAGGCATGCGTTCCAATGACGAATCCCTGGGCAACGATCTCGCCTACACCTGGATCGATCGCGGGGTCCGATTGGATGAAGCCGAAACCTTGATCATTTACGCTGTTGGGCGCGCTCCGCGTCAGGCCGCGTTTCTCGACACCTACGGCTGGCTGCTGTACAAGAAGGGTGATTTCGCGGGAGCCGAGGTCTGGCTGTCACGTGCCAATCGCATCCGCGGCGGGGACGACCCGGTGATTCACGACCACCTCGGCGACGCGGATTGGCGATTGAATCGTCGGACCGAGGCCATTGAAAACTGGAAGAAGGCGATACAGTTGATCCGCGGGCGCCGCGAAGGGGAGTTTGCCGGTGACGACGAGCGCCGCGTGCGCGATTCGACTCCACGGAAGGTGGAGGATGCGGAGAACGGCAAGGAACCCGGCGCCGCCGGGGTGGCAGCCCCGCAAAAACCGGAAAAGGCCGACAAACCGGCCGGAACTAATTGACCACGTGCGGGCGACGTCAATAACCCGCGCCAGAGCAGGAGATAAAGCGCCGTGTCGGGTCATTCCAAATGGTCAACCATAAAGCACAAGAAGGCCGCCCTCGATGCCAGGCGCGGGCGGTCGTGGAGCAAGCTGGCTCGGGCCGTCACTATGGCCGCCAAAACAGGCGGCGGCAATCCAACCGACAACCCCCGCCTGCGCCTTGCGATTGACAAGGCCAAGGCCGAAAACATGCCCAAGGACACGATTGAAAAGGCGGTCAAGAAGGGCACGGGCGAGTTGGCGGGCGAGAGCTATGAGGAAATTCTCTACGAGGGATATGGCCACGGCGGCGTGGCGATCATGTGTAAGGTCGTCACCGACAACCGCAACCGGACCGCTGGCGAGATCAAAAAGATTTTTGAGCGGGCGGGGGCGAGTCTGGGACAACCTCATTGCGTTGCGTTTCAGTTCTCGCAAAAGGGCGTCTTTGTCTTGCCACGGGAGGCGGTAAGCGAGGATCGCTTGATGGAGATTGCGCTGGAAGCCGGCGCTGACGACGTGCAGTCCTCCGCGGAAATCCACGAGATCACTTGTAGGCCTGATCGCTTTCACGAAGTGAAACAAAACCTCGATTCGGCGGGGTTGACGTTGCAGTCCGCCGATCTGTTGATGATCGCGGAGAATAACATTTCGCTCGATCTGCAAACGGCGCGGAAGATCCGTCGACTCATCGATGCCCTCGACGAGCATGACGATGTGGAGGCCGTCTACTCCAACTCCGATATCTCCGATGAGGTGATGGCCCAACTGGCCAAGGAATAACGCCCCAGAGCGTCGTCGTGGCCAGGCGTCAGTCGGTTTGGGCCACGCAGTCCTCGTACGACGGTCGCCCGACGCCGCTATGCCGCAGCCCCGTGTTGATTGGATCGGCGGGCAACGTATCCTTCGCCCAACCCGGACCGCGAACGATCACACAGTGATATACCTCGTAACTGCCGGGGTAATCCCCGCGACCGTTATCATCGCTATCCCAAGACGGATAATTGGACAATTGTTCCGCAACATAATGTAGTGAGTACCCTTCTCGGTCCTCGGTCCCCTCGATGATGATTCTCTGGGGCTCGGCGTGAGCGTCGACAAAGGAGCGGTTGTACGTCCAGTCCCGCCCGTGCCAACCGCGAATCACCTTGGTCGGTCCCGGATCGACGCCGAGTTTTATCAACTCGTTGTCCGCGCACTGTTCGCGGCGCGCCGCCCACGCCCAGCGCCCGATGTTCTCCTCGTAATAAAGCGTTCGGGCGGGCGTAGGCACGCGAGTGATCGGCCTCAAGTACGGCGAATTGCTCTTCATCGGCTGCCTACCGGACATGACCATGAAGACATTGGCCGCAAAGCTATTGCCGAAATGATCGTAGGACGATTGGTCAGGGTGCGCCACCCAGTCGGTGCAATGCCCGCCGCGTGGCGGGCCATCGTCCCCCGGGCATCTGAACAGACCGAGGTCGAGTTCCGTATCGCGCTGAGCGCCGATTCGATCGTACGGACTGTTGAAATCCGTGAATCCGCCTTTGTACAGGATGGAGTTCAGAGGGCGCGTCGCCGGACCGAACCCGGCCTTTGTGCCGTATTTGCTGTTGAGCGGGTTCGGCGGTCCAAGAAAGTCCGCGCGACCGATCCCGCTCTTGCCTCCCCATTCATACGCCCCGATATAAGTTGGCTTGTTCGGATCCTGAAGAAACTGCGCGGGATGAACCGGAATGCCCCATCCCTGCGGATCGTCGGCCTCGTAAACCTGGCTGGTGGAAGCAATGTTCTTGATATGTGATAGACAGGCGGACATCTTCGCCTGTCTCCTCGCCGCCTCAAGCGATGGCATGAGCATCGCAATGAGCAGCGCGATGATGGCGATGACCACAAGAAGCTCTATGAGCGTGAATCCGGCTCGGCATGCGCGGCTCGGCGTCGCCGTTGCAACTCGTCTTGAGAAGGCTGCATGCCTCATTCCTGATCTACGCCCAGCATCGCGCCCACTGCGTCAGGCCGGATTTCTCGGCTCCTAGCCGCGGAAAACCCATCGGAACATCTCGCTGACCTTGGCGCCCTTGCCCTGCATGAGGATGCCGACGCGGAAGATTCGGCCGGCGGCAAAGACGAAGACAATGGTAGTGAACACCATTAACGCCAGCCCCAGCATCGGCTGCCAGAGCGGTACGCCCGGAGGAACGACCAAGCGCAGAGTCATCAACATGGGCGTCGCCGGCGGGAAAAGAGACGCAGCCAGAGCCATAGTCGAGGTCGGTTCTTTGACAACGTTGAGCCAGATGAAGAGCGGTGACATGATCATGAGCATCAAAGGCATCATCAGGCTCTGCGCCTCCTTGATGTCAGTGACGGCAGCCCCGACGGAGATGAACAGCGCACCGAACATCAGGACTGCAAAGGCCTGAAAAACCACAAACCACCAGATGACGTGACGTGGGAATAGATGATCGAGGCCGGCCTGATGAACAGCGACGAACGAAGCCGACAAATAGACCGTTGCTATGGTAAGCGAGACGCCCACCATGCCGATGAGCTTGCCCATCATTAGCTGAAACGGCGGAACCGATCCCAGAAGAACTTCGGCGATGCGGAGGGTTTTTTCCTCGAGTACGCTCTGCATCAGTGGGGTGGCGCCGACGGTTATCACCATCACCATGAGCATCATCAGACCCATGGGGACGAAGATGTTGGCGAGTTCATTGGTTTTCTCGGCCTTGGTGATGTTCCCCTGTGCATCCTTTTCGACCAGGCCGAGGTTCTGGACGGCGACGCGCTTGGTCACTTCGGCGACGATCGCAGGGTCAAGATTGGCGGCCTTTAGACGCAGGTCCCGAATGCGATCGTTGATGGGCTCGCGAAGCCATTTCTGAATGTCATCGTAGGTGGGCATATTGGAATGATAGGTGATGGCGGCGCGCGCGGACTCCGGTGCGTCGGGCTGGAAGACGTCGGGGCCGATCACGACGAAAGCCATGAAGTCGTTCTTGCGCACTCGTTCGGAAAGTTCAAAGGTCGTCGTGGAAAGGTCCGAATTGGTCGGCTCGATCACGGTGACGAGGTATCGCGGGGCGACCTGGGCTCGCGCCGGATCTTCTCCCTCGTAAATGTTTTTTGCGTTTCTCTTTTGCGCGGATTCGACGATGGGGCCGGCGATCTGTCCGGTGTAGTCGAGAACGGCAAATCGTTTGTCTTTAGTGTCAACCTTGTCCTTCAAAAGCATCTGCACGGCGAACAAGCCGCCCCAGAGCAGAGGCAGCGCCACCAGGCTGATGATGAAGGCCTTGGTTTTGACGGCAGCCTGATACTCGCGGACGGCGACGACGATGACCTTACGCACGAGCCGGCTCCTTTCGGACGGAACTCTGCGCGGCGCTTTTCGAGGCGCCCTCGACCTCGGGGCGGGCGATACGCACGAAGATGTCGTGAAGCGAAGGTCTGGTCATTTCAAAATGGGTGACGCGGCCATGGCGCATGAGCGCGCCGAGCACGTCCTGCGTATCCGTTCCGGGCGACACGCGCAGCTCCTGGAGACGGCCGAAGTCGGTCACATGCTCGATGCCGTCGAGACGGCCGGGATCGAAAGAGCCGTTGCCTTCGACGCGGACGCGAATAGTGTCCTGACCGTACCGCGATTGAATTGCGTCAAGTGTGCCGTCGAGAACCTTGTTGCCTTTGTAGATCATGAAGATGAAGTCGCACATTTTCTCGGCGACGGCCATATCGTGGGTGGAGAAAATGACCGTGGAGCCGTTTCGGCGAAGTTCAAGGACGGACTCGCGGAGCACGTCGGCGTTGACCGGATCGAGACCGCTGAACGGTTCGTCAAGAATGACCAGCTCGGGGTCGGAGATGACGGCGGAGATGAACTGAACTTTCTGGGACATGCCCTTGGAGAGGGTCTCGACCTTCTTGTCGGCCCAACTGGCGAGGTCCATACGGTCGAGCCATTTGGCGACGCGCTCTTTGAAGTCGCGGCAGCCCTTGAGTTCCGCGTAGAAGCGGACGATGTCGCGGACCTTCATTTTCTTGTACAGGCCGCGCTCCTCTGGCAAATAGCCTATCCGTTCATTGGCGGCCCCGTGAGCGGTTTCGCCAAGTACGCGAATCACGCCTTGTCCGCGGTCGGGGTGGTAGATGCGCATGATCATGCGCAGGGTGGTGGTCTTTCCGGAGCCGTTGGGGCCGATGAAGCCGTAAATCGAGCCCTGGGGGACGGCGAGCGAGAGGTCGTTCACCGCTACGAACTCGCCGAACGTCTTGGTTACGTTTTCGATCTCGATTACGTTCATGGTTTTGGCTCGACGCGACACGGTCGGCCCGGCTCTGATGATACGGCATTACCGATCTCGCCGGCCATAATATCGCGTTGTCGCTGACGGCTCAAATGTTGGTTCTTGTCTCTGGCGCTGGTTTTGGGGTTCCGGGTTGGCCTCGCAAGTCGATGCCGTCATGGCGAGAGCCGGCACGGCACGCAGCGCCGACGAAAATAACAGTGCCATGAGGTAGCACTCTGGCGCGCGGCGGAATTGGCGGGAAAGGTCTGGCGATGTCTGAAAACGTCGTCAGCCGACTAGCTCTCGACCCTGCCGCGTAAGAGCGGCGGCTAGGAGATGCTGGCCGGCCGCGTTGGTCAGCGAGCCGGACCAAATGTGACCTTCGAGTCGAAGCTGTTCGAGCCAGTCGGCCATGTTGTCGGCGCAGCGTTCGACGGAATAGGCGGAATGCTCGGCGATTTCGCGGGCCAGTTCGAACTCCGTGAGCGGGCTGGCGCGGAGCCGCCGCAAGATGACCAGTTGATGTTGGGCCAAGGTTTCGAGCGTGTTGACCACTGTCGTGCCCCCCTAATGCGCGTCGCCCAAAAGGACCATCGTTACCGATCCCGCAGCGTTGCGATACTCTCTGTCCGGCGCATTCTAGGCACGCCAAAGCGGGCGGTCCACTCTCCGCAAACGGGAATCCGCGTGGCGGATACCACGTTGGGGCCGCGTCCACTAATTGACGTACTTCCTGCCTTCGGTCATGTTAGTATGACAGCGCTACCGACTTCGATTCCAAGCGGGAATCGCCGGGCAGCCGCATGAGGTGCCCGCGTTTTCGATAGTGCCAGTGGCCATCGGAACGCGACCTAGCGCTGTCATATTAGACCCGGGGAGGACTAATCGGGCCGGGCGCGGGGTGGACTCTGGCGCCGACGGGAGCGATGTGCGTCATGGGTAAACTTCCTTTCGCGGCGGGTATTTTTTGGAAGACGCTCGCGGTAGTGATCGTACTGGTAGTCGTGGCATGGTGGTTGATCGTCAGGATAACCGGATACCAAATCACTCCGGCGGATTACGGGGGCACGACTATCAGTGCGGGCCTGTTTGCCTACCTGGTTCATCTTTGGCTGCTTCCTGGTGATCGTCTTCATCAGGAGGATGACCGTCGCGACGAATAAACTTTCGAATCCGTTGCTTGCCCCGGCAATATTGCGACGAACAGAAGCATCGGAATCAACGGCACGCGGAAGCGCGGATCTACCTGCGGAGTCGTTGTCAGAGCAAGGGCGACGATGCAGGCGACAGGAAAGAAGACGATCGGCCATCGGCGTCGGGCGCGGACGACGCCCGCGACTGCAAATACCGTTAGCAGCGAGTAAGCCGTGCCGAGCGCCGCTGAACGCACTCGGTTAGCTTGGACTCCTGCCGGCTGCTCGATCGCCAGACCGAGCGGAAAGATCAGGTTTTCGCCGATTCGCGACGCGCAGCAGAGCGCAGTCGCCCAAGGAGATTGCGAGAAGTATCGCCAGGCGATCTCCGTCAGGGCACGGGAAATCTCGAAGGAGTCTATGGGGGTCTTATTACCCTGCGCGAGATTCGGCCACCTGAGCTGGGCGACGTCGTCCGGGGTATGGCCGCGCAGCCGCTTGCGCAGCTCGGCGTCGATCTCGTCCCAGACTAGGTGCGGGAGGTCGGCGCTCGCGGAGTTGAGCGAGGTCTCGGCGTAACGGTCGCGCATACGCCCCAGACGCCATAGTTCCACTTCGGTGGCCTTGAAATAGGCCAGCACAACCCCGCTCTGGTGCGAGAGAGAGAAATGTCCGGCAACGCATAGATTTCGAGCCATCCAGGAGGCGATCACGATCGCACAACAGATCAGGAAGACCGCGACCGCGGGGAGACGGCGAACGCGAGTATTCGGACGCTCATTTAGAACCCCAAGCGGAAGTGCGTGGTCTTGCTGCGAATCCCGAGAAACGACGGACCGGTCGCTGACGCTCCCGGCTCTGTTGGAACCTATTAGATTCTCAATCCGATCTTCTCCTAGGGGCAAGGGGGAAAAAGGCGAATTAGGCATTAGTGCGGCGCACGACCCAAGAGGCGCCATCAAAATGCCGACGACCACCCCGACTGGAACGAGTATCGCGCCCGGCCAGGTGAGCACGAGCAGGCCGCACAGAAGGCCCGTGGTCACGTACCACCCTAAGCGCCGATTGGCGTTCGCGAGGTCGAATGCCCACCAGGTCGCCAAGAGCAATGTCGTGAACCATGTCGTCGAGAGCAGCCAGAAGGAATAGTACAACCCATAAGGCTCAAATAGCAAAAGAACAGCGGCGATTGCCGCGCGACGCGGGCTCGTATGTCGGCACGCGATTCGGAAGAAAACAGCGACGTTCAGAACGGCCAGTACCTGCTGGAGGAAAATGAGGGTCGTGGGGGACGGTCCGAAAACTAGAACGTACGCGGCAAGGAACAGAGGATAGCCCGGGGTCCGCCATGTGTCGGGAATGAGGGGCTGCGTCTCGCGAGCACTGAAAGTGGCGTTCCCTGCGAGGTTTCTGGCGAGGTTATAATACTCGCCGCAGTCGAGGGAACTGAAGGCGTAGGCGTCGATGGAACCACCCCGCCGGTACACCGCCGCTGCCGCCAACCCATGCACTATCAGACCGGCAACAAACAACCAAACGACCGTTCGCCGATGCGACATATCCGATTAGTGTACATACTCGCGTCTATCCGGCGAGCCGTCGGCACACATCAGGCGAGTTGCAGATCGCGCATTAGTTGCCGATAGGCCGGAACGGGGTCAGGGTACTGGCCGGGAAGGGGAAGGTCCCACTTGGCGAAGAGTTTGGCGTTGTCCTCTTGTCCGCGAGACAGGTCAGCAATCTTGCGGTCGTCATGGTGTTCGTCGTGGTGGATGAGGGCGGAGCGACAGCCGACCACTTTCAGCCCCTCGTCCAGTTGTATCTTCAGCGACAGGTCCGGGTCAAAACCGAAGAAATAGTAGCGGTCGTCGGCGAAGCCGACACGCGCCAGCAGTGTCCGCCGCAGGAGGCCGAAATTGGCGTAAGTGTATCCGCGGACGTGGCAAAGCTCGTAGGACTCGCCGCAGTGGACGACGCGGTCGAGGATGTTGCGCTCGCTGTGCCAGTTGTGGTAGAAGGCGACCATGCCTACGTCCGAAAGGTCCGGGCGTTCAAGTGTTGTGATCGCGGCTTCGACGCTGCCGGGAAGCGGATAGGCGTCGTCGTTGAGCCACATTACGTAATGGCCCGCGGCGGCATGGAAGCCCTTGTTGAAAGCCGCGACGGCGCCTTCGCGGACGGGTTCGAGGATGACGCGGACGTCGGAGCGGCCGGCGAGCCATTCGCGGGCGCCGTCGGTCGATCCGCCATCCACCACGATAATCTCGTTGGGATAGGTCACGTTGCGTCGGATCTTGTCAATGCAGCGCTGCAACCGAGGAAGGCGGTTGTACGTAGGAACGACAATGGAGAGAATACGGCCAGTTTGCATGTAAACACTCTGGGACGAAGTTGGATCGCCAAGATGAATATCGGCAAGAACGTGACGAGAACCGCTGTGGTCGATCTGGACGTGCGGGGGTTTCCCGACCGTCGTTTTCTGAAGCTCGCGGGGTTTGCGCTGGCGGTCGGCGTCTCCCTGTCGGCCGCGCATCCCGTTTTGGGGCAGGAGGTACCAGCGCCGGCGGTCGCGGCTGAGACCAACTCGGAAGCCAAAAAGTCGGAGGAATCACCACAGGGCCTATGGCCGTCTCCCAAGCTGATGCGGTTGATGCTGGCCCGCTGGGCCGAGGCAGCGTCGCAGCAATACGAGCTGGACGATGAGCAACGCACGAAAGTACGTGAGGCTGCGGTTAAGCGATGGGGAAACTTCCTGGACGAAAACCGCGAAGAGCTTCAGCCGCTGGCCAACGAGTTTGTCGAGATGCGGATGGAACTTGAGCCGCCGACGAAGGAACGCGTGCAGGAATGGGCGAAGCGGGCGGGACCGGCATTTGAGAAAGTGCGCACCCAGTTTAATGAAGGCGCCGACGATTTTCGGAAGGTTCTGCGGCCGGTGCAGCGGGTGAAGTTCGAGATCGACGCGGTGCAAATGAAGGTCGGTCTGCAATTCGCGGAGCAGCGGATCAAGCAGTGGCAAGGGGGCGAATTCAAGCCCGACGAGTTTTGGGAGCCGCTGCACTCCGACCACGAGGGGCGACATGCCGCAAGAAGCGCTGAACATCGGGGGCGGCAGGCCAAGGGAGCGGAGAGCGAGGAGTCGCCAGACGAGGATGCGAACAACGGTTCAGCGGATCAGATCGGTATTGAGC
>Ga0209777_10006231_pt1 | contig 13476 bp, 12 predicted proteins | sample FrelakmetHBP12HB_FD_187147 | JGI IMG/M metagenome (GOLD analysis project Ga0209777, IMG submission 187147) | Freshwater lake sediment microbial communities from the University of Notre Dame, USA, for methane emissions studies -HBP12 HB (SPAdes)... | ecosystem: Environmental > Aquatic >...
CTACACGCTATACCTGTCCCTCTTCGACACGAGACTCAGCAATCCGAACCCTGTTTTCATCGGGCTGAAGGGCTTCGTGGGCATCTTTCAGTCCCATGACGCGCTCATGGTCATCCGCAACTCCTTTGTCTGGACGATCGTGGTGGCATTCTTCCAGTTCATCGTGGGACTGGGAACCGCCCTCATCCTGAACCGGCAGTTCCGTCTGCGCTGGCTGGGCCGGAGCGTCATCATCCTCCCCTGGGTGATACCGGGAGTCGTGGCGGGCATGGTGTGGCGCCTCCTGTATGACGCCCAGTTCGGCTTCCTCAACACGCTCCTTGCGCGGCTGGGAATCACCAGCGTGCACATCGACTGGCTGGGGCTTCCGGGGCTCGCGATGTTCTCCGTGGTGGTGGCCGCCATCTGGAAGGGCTTCGGATTCTCCATGCTCATGTACCTGGCCGCGCTGCAGACGGTGCCTCCCTCTCTCTACGAGTCGGCCCAGATCGACGGCGCGGACGGGGCGCAGCAGTTCGCCTACATCACCATCCCTCACATCGCGAGCGTCATCCGCACCACGCTCCTGCTCACCGCCATCTGGACCTTCAACTATTTTGAGATCATCTGGGTGATGACCGGCGGAGGACCCATCCGGTCCACGCACATCGCGCCGACCTACATCTACGAGCTGGCCTTCATGAACTTCAACTTCGGAAATGCCTCACGCTTCGCGGTCCTCAGCTTCCTGCTCGTGAGCGCGCTGAGCATCCAGTACATCCGCATGATCTTTAAAAGGGAGAAGATCTGATGGCACCCCAATTCTCACGCAGGCGGGAGAGCGCCGGCGCCGTCGTCCTCTGGTCCGTGGCGCTTGCCGTCATCCTATTCTTCATCCTGTTCCCCTTCGGCCAGATGCTCTCCACCGCCTTCAAGGGCCCCCGCGAGCAGTTTGCCCTGCCGGTCAGCTTTCTGCCGCACCTGGTCACGCTGACCAACTTCCAGGAGGCCCTGCGATACGCCCCCTTTTTCCGCTATTTCCTGAACAGCCTCAGCCTGTCGGTGGTCACCACGGCGATCGCCGTCGTCATCGCCCTCCTGGGCGCGTATGGCTTCTCCCGGTTGCAGTTCCCCGGCCGGAAATTCTTCCTCACGCTGATCGTCTACAGCCAGATGTTCTGCCTTGCGGCGATCATCATCCCCATCTACCGCATCCTTGCTGGCCTCAATCTCATCGACTCGTACCCCGGCCTCATCATCGCGTTTCTCACTTTCTCCGTCCCCATAGCAATCTGGCTCCTGCGCAGCTTCCTGCACAACATCCCCCCGCAGCTGGAAGAAGCGGCGTACATCGAGGGGGCCTCCAAGTTCCAGGCATTCTGGAGAGTCGTGGTTCCCCTGCTGCAGCCGGCCATCGGCGCCACCGGGGCCTACGTCTTCTTCCTCACCTGGCAGGACTTCCTTTTTCCCCTGGTCATCATGACCGGCAAGGAGCACCGCACCCTGCCCATCGGCATCATGGACTTCGTAGGCCAGTACGAGACGAACTGGGGGAACCTCATGGCGTCCTCCATCCTCATCGTCCTGCCCGTGCTCGTCATCTTTGTCTTCATCCAGCGCCAGCTCATTGCGGGACTCGTCGAAGGGGCAGTAAAAGAGTAGCGAATCCACGGAGTACCGTGGAGAGCTGAATCCACGGAGTACCGTGGAGGGGAGGGCATCCGTTCCATGACCGCGAAGAAGCGTTTCCTTACCGCCATCAAAGGAGGCCGGCCGGACCGTCTTCCCGTCACGACGCACCACCTCATGCCGTATTTCCTGGACAAGTATATGGGCGGGATATCGACTGACGAATGCTTTGCGCGCTTCGGGATGGACCCCATCCGGTGGGTCTACCCGCACCGGCCCGACCCCGCGCGCGGAACATACTTCAACCCGAACCAGTCGAAGACGGGATTCCTCGAAACGCGCCTGATTTCATCGGATGAGTGGCGCATTGAGATGGACAACGTCCCGGTTGAGAAGGGAAGATTGACGCGCTATCGCTTCGTCACACCGTCGAAAACCCTCACCATGGCGCTGCAGTCCAACGAGTACACTTCATGGGTGACGGAAAATCTCGTCAAGGAAAAGGGCGACATCGACGCTATTGCGGCTCATGTCACCACTCCATTATGCGACGTGGAGGCGGTGAACCGAGAGGCGGATGCGTACGGGGAGACGGGCCTCATTCGCGGGCACATCCCCACGTTCGACGTTTTCGGCCAGCCGGGGTGCTGGCAGGACGCCTGCTGCCTTTACGGAACAGAAAAGATGATCATGGAGACCTTTGATGACCCTTCCTGGGTCCACCAGTTCCTGCGCATCCTCCAGGAGAGAAAGCTCGGCTACATATCTTCGATGAAGGGGGCGCGGTTCGACATCAACGAGCTGGGCGGCGGAGATGCCTCTTCGACGGTGATCTCCCCCTCACTTTTCGACGAGTTCGTGGCGCCATATGACACTGCGATCATCGCAGCGGCGCACGGGGCCGGCCAGCGCATTGTGTATCACACCTGCGGCGGCATGATGGCGATTCTCGAAAGAGTGGCGGCGATGCGTCCCGACGCCATGGAGACATTCACGCCGCGGGGAATGGGCGGCGACACCGTGCTGGCGGAAGCGAAGAAGCGGATCGGAGGCATGGTGTGCATGATCGGCGGGTTCAACCAGAACCACTATTTCACCCGCGCCACCGAGGAAGAGGTCCGCGCAGCCGTCCGACGGAGCTTCCAGGACGCCGGGGAGGGCGGAGGGTTCATCCTCGCCCCCTCCGACCACTTTTTCGACTCGGACCCGAAGCTGATCGCCGCGTTTGCCGACGAGGCGAGGAGATGCCGCTACGATTCTGTCGATTGATGAGTGGGGAGAGCGCAATGAGAGACGTCGAAACATATGAGGAGTTCAGGAAGCGCAAGGAGCCGCCGAAATGGTGGACCCCCAAGATAGACCGCACCGTCCTGCAGGGCCTGATGCAGCGCAATGATATCCATGCAATCCTTGCCTACGGGGGGTGGTTTGCGCTGCTCGCTGTCCTCGGATATCTCTCGGCGGCCCTGTACAATGCCGGCAGTGCCTGGTGCATCCTGGCATTTTTCGTGTACGGAACCATTTTCAGCATGAACAATTCCCACCTGCACGAAAGCTTGCACGGCACACCATTCAAGACCAAGGCCCTGAACAAGATGATGTTTTTCATCACTGCGGCCATGGAGTTCCGCGCGACAACGCTCACCCGATGGAGACACATGCACCATCACGCCTGGACGATCATCAAGGAGACTGACCTGGAGATCCAGGCTCCGCGGCCCGTCAAGCTGTGGAAGGTGCTGATCGAGTTTTTCTACCTCGGAAGCACCGTCTCTCTTTTTAAAATTCTCTTCCTCCACTCCATTGGAATTGTCAGCACGGAAGCCAAAAGGGTGGTGCCGAAAAGCGACTACCAGAAGATGTTCTGGTCAAGCAGGGCATGCCTCGCATTGCACATTGTCCCGATTGCGGCCGCACTCGTTCTGCGAAGCTGGCTTCCCATCCTCCTGTTCACCGTGCCCCGACTGTACGGCGGATTCCTCATGTGGATCCTGATCCTTGCGCAGCATTCCGGGCTTGCGGAGGACGTTCTCGACTATCGCCTGAATACGCGGACCATGCGCCTGAACCCGGTGCTCTCATTCCTCTACCTGCACATGGAGTATCACACGGAGCACCACATATTTCCCAACATACCGTTTCATTCCCTGGCGAAGTTCCGCAGCCATGTCGAGGACCAGATGCCGCGCGCGTACAATGGGCTGTGGGAAACGTACAAGGAGGAGATCCCCGTCCTCTGGAGGCAGAGGCGCAACGCGGATTATTTCATACATCGCGAGATGCCCGGGTAACGGCGCGGACAGAGCGGCAGGGCGACGCGCCGTCCTACCTGAAGCTCTGCTTGTCCAGCCCGTATTTCTTCATGCGCTCGTAGAGGGCACGCCGGGAGATGCCCAGCGCCTGGAACGTGGCGTTGATCTCCCCGCGGCACTCCCTGAGCGCCGACTCGATGGCCGCCCTCTCCACTTTTTCCATCTCGTCGCGCAGACGGCCCGCGCCGGTTGGAAGCGACAGGAGCCTTTCTGAATCGAATCGGAGGTCCGGCGTGAAGCTGCCGGCGCTCCCGTCGCGGGAGGTGATGGCAAGACGCTCCACGGCGTTCTTCAGCTCGCGCACGTTTCCCGGCCAATGGTGGCCAAGCATCTCGGTGAGCGTCTCCTCGGGGATCGTGGGCACGGGGACGCCGCTCCTGTCCGCGACCTGGCGCAGGAAATGGGAGACAAGCAGGGGAATGTCGTCCGCGCGCTCGCGCAACGGCGGGACGCGGATGTTGAGAACCATGATGCGGTGGGAAAAGTCCTCGCGGATGGCCCCCCTTCGGACTTCTTCTGAAAGCTCGGCGTTGGAGGCGCAGACCAGCCGGATGTCCACCCTGCGGGTGCGGTCGCTGCCCAGGGGCTGCACCACACCGTCATCCAGGACGCGGAGAAGCTGCACCTGTGCCCGGGCGGAAATCGTCTCGATCTCGTCAAGCAGGAGCGTGCCGCCGGATGCTGATACGAGCTTGCCTTCCCGCTCCCCTACCGCTCCGGTGTAGGCGCCCTTTGCGTGCCCGAAGAGCTCGCTTTCCAGCATCGTTTCTGGCAGCGCACCCGCGTTGACCGGCACGAACGGCCCGGCCGCCCGGTGGCTCTGGCCGTGGATCGCCCGGGCAACGAGCTCCTTGCCCACGCCGGTCTCTCCGGAGACGAGAACCGGCGCATCTGACCGTGCGGCCGCCTCCACCTGCGCATACAGGTCCTGCATGGCCCGGCTGCGGCCGATCATGCCGAACCTGCCGTCTTCCTCCGGCGAGCAGAGGGTGAGCCTTCGTCGAAGATCGCGCGCTTCCCGCACCAGCCGGGACTGTTCCACGGCCTTGCCGACGTAGGCCAGCAGCACCGCATCGTCGAATGGCTTCTCGGCGAACTCGAATGCCCCGGACTTCAGGCAGCGCACTGCCATGGCGATGTCCCCATGGCCGGTGAGCATCACCACCGGCGGCGAGCCGGGACGGGCCCTCAACGTGGCCAGAAACTCCTCTCCGTCCATACCCGGCATTTTTACATCCGTGATGATGCACAACGCCTCGCGGAGACCGGGCCATGCGAGCGCGGCCTCCGCAGAGGAAAAAACCTCCACGGACCACCCGCGGAGACCCAGCATCTGGCCAATGGAATGCCGTGCCGCCTCGTCGTCATCGATGACAACGATGATCCCGCCGGCCTGATCGGCCTCCTCCCTCACGTTCCGCTCCGTGCCGGAGCGGTCTCGGGCCGGGCCGCGGGCAGCCGCATCGTGAAGGTCGCCCCGACCCCGGGGGATCCGGTTGCGTCGATGGATCCCTTGTGATCAACGACGATGGCCCGGGAAATCGAGAGCCCAAGGCCGTGGCCGCCCTTGCGCGTCGTATAGAAGGGCTGGAACAGCCGGCGCCCCTGTTCTTCGGAGAAGCCCTTTCCCGTGTCGGTGACCTCGACGACGACGGGCAGGACGCCAGCGGGATCGCGCCTGCTTGCAATCACGAGCTTCCGGACCGGGACGTCCGTCATGGCCTGGCGCGCGTTCGATAGGAGGTTGAGAAACACCTGCTCCAGCCGGATGCGGTCTCCCCAGATCGGCGGAAGGCTTTCCTCCAGCCGAAGGCTCACCGCGACCTCGGAGAGCTTCATCTGCGGCAGGATGAAATCCAGGCTCTCGCGGATCACGCTGTTCAGCTCCAGGAGGCTGAAGACGGAATCCGACCGCTTCGTGAGCTCGCGCATCTGGTTGATGATCTTCGCGGCCCGGTCCACCTGTTCCGATATGAGGCGCAGGTTGTTCTTCACCTCCGCCTCGGCGTCGGGCTTCTGCTCCAGCATGTAGTAGGCGTTGCGCGCGTAGTTCCGGATCCCGGTCAGGGGCTGGTTCAGCTCGTGGGAAATCGAAGCCGCCATCTCTCCCACCTCGGCAAGCCGCGTGGAATGCTCCAGCTGTTCCTCCTGGCGCCGGACCAGGTCCGCCATCTGGCGCCGGGCCTCTTCCGCCTCCCGCCGCGCGCTCACATCAGTCACGCTCAGAACCTCGACGCTTTCCCCTGCAATTCTGACCCTGGCGCCCTGGGCCTGCACCCAAACGCCGGTGCCGTCACGCCGAAGCAGGGAAAGCTCGTGGGGGAGCTCCGCATCCTTCGCCAGTGCCTTCAGCGTCGGTGCGTCCTCGGGACGCACGAGCGTTTCAATCTGGACCCCATCCAACGACCCCGGCTCCGCGCCCAGCAGGCGGCACATCCCCTGGTTGGCGAACAACACGCGGCTGCCGGCGTGGACGATGATGCCGTGGGACAGGCGTTCCAGGAGGCGGCGGGTGAGCGCGAGAATGACGTACCGGGCAGCTTTGCCGATGCCCGAAGTATACCGTCGGTCGGCCTGCCTTGACAACGAGGCGGCGAATTCAGAGATTGGCGCGATGAGAGGGACGCTGAAGCCCGCAGAAGGCCGCACATTTTGGGGCATCGCCGGAGATATGTTTTTTTTCGGGATCGGCGCCAGCTTCACGAGCCAGACCACCGTCGTCCCCTCGTTCCTCGCCACCCTCACGAGCTCCGCCCCGCTCATCGGCCTGGCTTCAACGATAGCTACCGGCGGCTGGCTCCTGCCCCAGCTCTTTGCCGCGAACAGGCTCGCCGGCCTGACCCGCAGGAAGTCCGCCATCACGATTCCCGCAACAGTCAACCGGTCCGTCGCGCTGCTGGTGGGCCCCGCCATCCTCCTCCTCGCGCCCCGCCTGCCGGGAGCCGCGCTGGCGGTGTTCTTCGTCCTGTACCTCGCCTTCTGGCTGGTGGACGGGATTGCAAGCATCGCCTGGCTGGACTACCTGGGACGGTGCCTCAGCCCGGCCTCGCGTGCGCGGCTCATCTCTCTTGGAACGATCGCCCCCGGTATTATGGGAATCGGGGCAGGGGCGGTCGTCGGGCTGATCTTGTCTTCCCCCGGCATCAAGTGGCCCCTGAACTACGCCCTGCTGTTCATGTGCACGGGTGTGCTGTACACCTTTTCCCTGATCTCGATCTTCTTTGTGAAGGACCCTCCCGCGGCAGCGGTCCAGCCAAGAATGCCCTGGCCCGCCTACTTCCGGAGAATGATCACTGTCGTCAAGGGCGACCCCGCCTTCCGGAAGGCCGTCCTCGCGGCCCTGGCGCTGGGTGGGATCGGCATAGCGGCTCCCTTCTATATCGTGCACGGCCTGGAGTCGCTGGGCTTTCCCCCGGCGAGTGTCGGCTTCTTCACCTCCGTCCAGCTCGTCGGGAGCGTGTTTGCCGCCCTCATCATGGGAGTGCTCGGCGAGAGGCGCGGCACCCGGTCCGTCATGCGCCTCTGGGGCTGGGCTGCGCTGGCCACACCCGCCATCGCCCTGGCGGCACCGGCTCTCATGAAGGTGCTGCCGTGGGCTGTCCTGTACGTCTACGCGCTGGTGTTCGTGATCGTCGGCATGCAGGGCGTGGCGAACATGGCGGGATTCCTCAACTGGGTGCTGGAGTACTCCCCGGCCTCCGACCGTCCCTTGTACATCGGCTTTGCCAACACGCTGAACGGGATCACCCTGGTCATGCCTCTTGTCGGGGGCTGGATCCTCGCGGCAAGCGGCTCATACGTCCTGCTGTTTGTCGTTGCCGCCGCTGGACCAGCCGGAGGGCTCGTGCTGCTTCGCGCACTCCCCGATCCGCGCGCCAAGGCTGCCGCTGCGCACCAGGAGAGCCGGCGCCTCACCTGATTCGCCTTGCGCAAGGCAGGCTGCGGGGCTACCGTGGGCTCATGAGTGCAACCCTGCCGGCGATCGACATCGACGACATCCGCCGCGCGGCCGCCCGCATCAAGCCCCACGTCCATCGGACACCCGTGATCACAAGCGCAACCATGGACTCGATGACGGGGGCAACGCTGTTTTTCAAGTGCGAGAACGTCCAGAGGGTGGGCGCCTTCAAGTTCCGCGGTGCGGCGAATGCCGTCTTTTCCCTGGATGACGCGGCCGCGCGGCGGGGCGTGGCCACGCACTCCTCGGGCAATCACGCGCAGGCGCTGGCACTCGCTGCGCGTCTTCGCGGAATCGACGCGACCATCGTGATGCCCAGGGACGCACCGAAGGTGAAGGTGGAGGCCGTGCGCGGCTACGGTGCGCGCATCGTGTTCTCAGGGAATGCTCCTGAGGACAGGGAACGCACCCTCGAGGAGGTGGTGAAAGAGACCGGCGCGGAGTTCGTTCATCCTTCCGATGACCTTCGGGTGATCGCGGGACAGGGCACCTGCGCCCTGGAGATCATGGAGGATGTACCTGCCCTTGACCTGGTGATCACCCCGGTGGGCGGCGGAGGCCTGCTCAGCGGAACGGCGCTCGCTGTCCAGGGGGTCTCGCCGAAAACGCGCGTGATCGGTGCGGAGCCTGCAGCCGCGGATGACGCGTACCGCTCCTTTTCGTCGGGGACCCTCTTCCCCTCCGGCAATCCGAAAACGATCGCCGACGGCCTGCGCACATCCCTGGGCCCGAACACCTTCCCGCTTGTCCGCGCTCACGTGGCGGCCATCGTCACCACCAGCGAAGAGGCGATCGTGCGCGCCATGCGGTTGATCTGGGAAAGGATGAAGATCGTGATCGAGCCCTCCGCGGCTGTTCCCCTGGCGGCCATCATGGAGGGAAAGCTCGATATCAAGGGAAAACGCGTCGTGATCATCCTTTCGGGAGGAAACGTCGACCTCGACGCGCTTCCGTGGATGTCCCGATAGCCGGTACTCTTCCTGATCGCCTGACAGCGCAATAGTTATTTCTGATCACGCCCGCCCGGCGTCCCTATGCGAACACCTTTCGAAGCCCCGGCGCCTTCCGCACCACCCATGCAAAACCCAGGCTCACGGCAAAGGCAAGTGACGCCGCGAGCACGGCCTTGACCAGTGGATACATCGCGAAGGCCCGCAGCAACATGGATGCGGCGACCAGGATCGGGGCATGGAACACGTAGATGCCGAAGCTGGTGTCGGCAAGAAGCCCGGTTGCCCTGTTCCGAACGTTTGCTTTCTCACGGTACAGCGTGAGAAGCCCGATGCTCACCGACACGGCAAAGAACGCTTCCCAGGCCGCGTAGCCTGCCGCCTGCCAGTGCATCCCCCCAACGAACGCTTGCTCGCTGCCCGAGAGCGCACCACCCAGGCCCAGCAGCAGGAACCAGGAGGGCACACCGATGATGAACGCGAGCTTGAGCCACATCATGCCCGCCTGCCGGGGAAGCGCGCGGAGAAAGCCCCTGCGGCCCGCCCAGAGACCGACAACGAACAGCACCACATACTCCGGGAAGAAGCAGAGCTGCATGTTGTACCAGCTCATGCCCACGGGCTGCACCAGCCGTACGAAAAACGAGCCTGCTGCGATCGTCGCCATGACCACCGTGGCAGTGATATGGACTGCCCTGGGTGTCAGAGGGACATCGGCCCTTCCCTGCAGTGCAGGCTGGCCAATCGCTGCGTCGGGCAAGCCCGCCTTCACGCCTGCCAGGCCGGCGATCAGCCGCACCACGGCGTAGACGGAGGAGAAGGCAAGGAGAGCCACGACAAACCACAGGGGCCCCGATGATCCAAGAAACGACCCGCTGGCGATGTACCCAGGGTAACGGCCCAGTACGGCATGCCAGGAGACGAATTGGCCTGTTCCGAGGTCCCTCGCCAGGTTGGTGACGGGGTCAAGGATCAGCATGAAAACCAGGGCCGGGATTCCCAGGCGGAACGCCCGGTCCCCGAGGAACCTTCCGAAGCCCTTCTTGTCGTACGAGGCCGGGATGAATACCGCGGCCACGAAAAACAAGAGCCCCATGAAGAAGGCCTGCGAGAGAATCGAGTACATCCAGAACACGAGCTTTGCCCCGAGATCCAGCACCGCCGGTTCCTTGTAGTACCAGGAGCCCAGCCCGCTGTAGGTGACGCACGCGTGCACGAGGACCACCATGGCGATGACGGTCCAGCGGATGTTGTCGATGTAGGCCATGCGCGGCTTCGCGGCCGAGGACACCGACGGTGAGCTCATCATGCGCGTTTTCGCTGTCTCCATCATCAGCCTCCTACCATTCCCACCGCACGGAAAAAGTCCGCTCGATCTCGGCGATCTGCCCGTCCCCGGAAGCCGTGAGGGAAGTCCGCCCATCACGCCGCGTCTCAATCCGCACGCGCTGCGCGCCGTTGCTCTTCCTGGTCTCCCGGATGGCCTGCGTTTCAATCGTCGTCGTTTTCATTTCTTTCCTCCTGTGCTCTGCACATCATGAACATCGCACAGGGAGGGTTGCGGACGCATCGGTCGGAAGAGTGATTTGGTCTCGGCCTTTCGTCGGAGGCGGAAAAGCTCAGCTCACCCCGTGCTTCACCGCGTACAGGGCGGCCTGGGTGCGGTCGGCGAGGCCGAGCTTGTCCAGGATGCTGCCAACGTGCGTCTTCACGGTCTTCTCACTGATGAAGAGATCGGCACCGATTTCCTTGTTGGACCTGCCGCGTGCCAGGCAGCGCAAAACGTCCATCTCGCGCTCGGTCAGCAGATTCGCCGGCACCTGCTCGGCGCCGCCCGCGATTCCAGCCACGAGACGCCGGGTCACCTCGGGGTGCAGGCGGATCTCCCCGCGCGCCGCTGCCTTGATGGCCTCGGCGAGCTCGGTCGGACCCACGTCCTTAAGGAGGTAGGCCACTGCGCCGGCACGCAGTGCCGGAAAAAGCTTGTCGTCGTCCGCAAAACTGGTCAGTACAATGACCTTGATGTCGGGAAGGGTCTCGTGCAGGCGGCGGGTGGCCTCGATGCCGTCCATCACGGGCATGACCAGGTCCATGAGGACGACCTGCGGCTGCGTCTTCGCCGCCACTTCAAGGGCCTCAGCACCGCTCGAGGCTTCTCCGACGATCTGGAATCCGCCCAGAGCCCCGAGGTAGTTCTTCAGTCCCTCGCGCACCACGGAGTGGTCGTCAACGAGCATGACCCGCACCTGGTCGGCGGTTTTCTTCGTCATCACGTCACCTCTCGATCTCGCCTTCGGCGTGCGGCGCCTCCCTGACCAGCGGCAGCCGGGCATCGATCTCGGTGCCCGCGCCCGGCGCGGATCGTACGACCAGCGAGCCTCCCAGGGTCTCGATTCTTTCCCTCATCGCCAGGAGCCCGAAGCTCTCGGAACCGCGGGCGTCCGCGGTTTCGAACCCCTTGCCCGAGTCCTGCACGAGCAGGGCGATCTCCTGCGCCCCGAAGGAGAGCTCCAGCCTCGACTCCTTCACCCCTGCGTGCTTGGCAACGTTGTTCAGCGCCTCGCGTGCTGTGCGGAAAATTGTTTCCTTCATCTCCGTGGTGCCTTCCTCGTCGCCCCTGACCGCCAGGGTGACGTGAAGCCCGTCGCGCCGCTTGCGCAGCGCGGCAAGCCGCTCCAGGGACGGCACGAGGCCTTCGTCCACCACCGAGCCAGGCCGCAGCTCGCGCACGAGGGTCCGCATCTCCGCGAGCGCGTCCTGGGCCAGCTCCTGGAGTCGGTCAATGAGGGCAGGCACCCTTTCCGGATCGCTTTTGACGGCGATGCGGGCAGCACCCGCCGTAAGGTTCATGCTGAAGACGGTCTGTGTTGCCGCGTCGTGGAGGTCCCGTGCGAGATTTGCCCGCTCCTTCTCAGCGGCAGCCTCCTCCGCCCTCTCGGCATAGGCAAGAAGGCGCCTGTTGGCGGCCTCGAGCTCGGCCCGCAACTCGTCGCTTCGCAAACGGGCGGCCTCCGCGTTGCGCGACGCGCGGCCGTAGAGGCCGATGATGAGACAGCCTGCGATATACACGGGAAAATAGCTCGGGGCTCCGGCACCGTAGGTGGCTGTCAGTCCCAGGGTGACCGCACCGCAAAACACGGCAAGCCACGCGACGCTCGCGCGGCTGTCCAGGTCCCGCGCGGCAATGATGCTGAGACCGATGAAAAGGATTCCATAGTAGTCGACCGTTGGCCTGGTCAGCAGGAGGGCGATGACGATGAGGGTCTGCAGCGCCAGGATGAAGTGCGTTGAAACCGGCCAGCGCCTGGTCATGGCCGGCTGCGCGACGCTCAGCGCAAGGTAGCCGGCCATCAACCCGTATGCGGGCGGCCGCATCCCGCCGTTGTCCGGGCCGGCCAGTATCATGCGGATCAGGACCGACAGGTAGGCGAGAAAGTACAACACGAAGAGCAGCGGGGACTCCCTTCGTTCCATGCGTGGATTCTGGCAACAAAAGCCGCACGGCGCAAGCGCAGGCCTTCGGCCCCGTTTGCACTCGGATCGACAAACAAATCTTGACATATGCAAGCGATTGGGCAAAACTTCCAAATCGGTATTCGAATCGGCGGAGGAGGATAACATGAATCACAGAGTTGGTTTCCGAGCTCTCGTGGTACTTTTTGCGGTATTCGCGCTTCTGGGCGGCGCCCTTGGGGCGGCGCCGAAGGTCGGAGAAGGTATGCACATCAGGGCGTTTATCGGAGGTCCCGAGGGCGATGCGTTCGCTTCCCTTATCCAGCACGGCATCGAACAGGCTCGTGACGAGTTCGGGGCGAAGGTAGATATCATTTACTCGAATTGGGATTCGGATCTTCTCCTGAAGCAGCTACGGGAAGCTATTGCAATCAAGCCTGATGGCATGGCGGTCAACGGGTTGCCGGGGCATGACGCACTAGTGCCAATCGCCCGAGACATGCAGGCCAAGGGGATACTTTTCAACATCATCGTCGTTGACTCCGGCGACGTTCACAAGGACTTCGGCGGCGGATATTTCGGTGTGGGAGACCCCTACGCCCAGGGCAAAGGAATGGCCGACAAGGCGGTCAAGGCCTTCGGGCTGAAAAACGGGGATCGAGTTCTCGTGATGGGCGCCTGGGATCTCGACCAGCACGTGCGTGAAAGCGGCGTTGCGGAAACCTTCGAGAAGGCGGGATGCACCGTTGACAGGATTACGATCACTCATGGAGCGGGTGGCATCAACAGCGACCCCAACCAGCTGACCCCCATCCTCACCGCCTATCAGCTGGCTCACCCCAACACCAAGCTCTGGTCGTTCCAGGGCGGAGTGACACTCGGGCAGGCCGGTCTGTATGCCAAGGCAGCCGGGCTCAAACCGGGCCAGGTCAAGATGATCGGATTCGACCTCAATGAAGGCGTCATCAGCGCTTTTGACCAGGGATACGTGCAAATGGCATCGGATCAGCAGCCCTACTATACAGGCTACCTGGCTATCATGAGCCTAGTCATGAGCTGGAAGTTTGGATTCAGCCCCATCGAAGTGGATACGGGGGCGGGCTTGATTGACACCGGCAATTATAAGCTGGTGGCAAAGCTTTCCAAGATGGGAATCCGCTGAGAGCCGCGGATTCCACAACGCTGACACTCGAAC
>Ga0209777_10006232_pt1 | contig 13476 bp, 14 predicted proteins | sample FrelakmetHBP12HB_FD_187147 | JGI IMG/M metagenome (GOLD analysis project Ga0209777, IMG submission 187147) | Freshwater lake sediment microbial communities from the University of Notre Dame, USA, for methane emissions studies -HBP12 HB (SPAdes)... | ecosystem: Environmental > Aquatic >...
AACCCGCTCCGCTGGCAGACTTCATCGATGTGTGACGGCTCCGCGCGGAGATGGCTGATAAGCAGGGACTCGGTCTCCGATGCCGGTAACAGTTCTCTCATTTCCATCTGCCGGGTCACCGCGGTAAGGTTCAACTCTTCCAGGATATCAGTATACGTACGGACTAGTTTGGCTTCACCCGACTGTATGAGGTGGTTGGTGCCCGTGCAGGCCGGCGATAGTATGCTACCGGGTACGGCGAAGACTTCACGGTCCTGTTCCAGCGCGTCGCGGGCGGTAATCATAGCCCCACTGTCTTCTCCCGCCTCGGTAACCAGCACGCCCAGGCTCAGCCCGCTGAGAATACGGTTGCGGCGGGGGAAGTTCTCGGCACGCGGCTTGGCTCCCAGGGGATACTCGCTGAGCACGGCGCCGTGCTCCATGATATCCCGTGCCAGCTTTTCATTTTCCGCCGGATAAACGATATCGAGTCCGCTGGCGAAGACTGCCACTGTCCTGCCGCCGGCTTCCAAAGCGCTACGGTGCGCGATGGTATCGATGCCCCTGGCCAGCCCGCTGACGATGGTTATCTTGCTGCGGGCGAGGTCGGTGACTATCTCCTCGGTGACCTGCTTGCCATAAACGGTCGCCCGCCGTGTGCCGACTACCGCCAGGCACCATTCGTCCTCCGGCAGCAGGGCACCCTTTACATAAAGTACTGGTGGATAATCATAGATTTCTTTGAGTCGCTTGGGGTATTCCGCATCATTGCAGATGAGCACTTTAACGCGGGCGCGTTCCAGCTTTTCCATTTCATCATCGGGGGATATCTTATCGCGGAACTGGGTGATGGCTCGCAGGGCAGCGCTGTCCAGACCGGCGCGTTTCATCTCGCCGGGAGAAGCCTTCCAGGCCGGTTCCAGGCTGCCGAAATAGCTTTCCAGCTGCCCTAGCCGCACCCGTCCGATGCCGGGGATATTATTAAATCCCACCCAGTACTTGATGTCCGTATTCAAAGTAACTTTAATTCTAACACTAGATAGCGTCTCATGACAATTAAGTAAATAGGACATTAAGAAGAACGTAAGTATGGGAAATGGCTTAGAAGCCGGGCTTTGGTTTCTTGGACTGGCTTGCAGTCCATAGCTTTAGTGCAGGCTGGCGGAGAGGGTGGCCAACTACGCTCTAACGAGCTTCGTAGGCTAAAGGATTCTTTTATTTAACAACGCTTTCCCCGAACCGGTTTTCAAATATTGTTCAAGTTCTATAGCTTTAGATTTATCTTTTACGGCAAAATAGGCCTCTAAATTAAAAGGTGTTCTATTTTTAGTTGAATCAACTTTTCCAGAGTTGTGTTCTTCTAATCGGCGGTCAATATTATTTGTAGAACCAATATACAGTCTTTTATCTTTCGTACTTCTTAAAACATATACGTACCACATTTCAGGTTATACATTCCTGGCTGGCTTGCCAGCCGTAGCTTTAGCGCAGGCTGGCGGAGAGGGTGGGATTCGAACCCACGGTAACCTTGCGGCTACACACGCTCTCCAGGCGTGCCTGATAGGCCACTCCAGCACCTCTCCGTGGTTCTATTTTAACAGATATAGACTAATGATTTATAGTAGGCAGGCTAAGGGGGTGGCCGACTACGCTCTAACGAGCTTCGTAGGCTAAAGGATTCGTTTATTCCGAGCGAAGATGAGGAAAACCCAATATTAATCGTTCCTTTTTTATTTTCGGCCAACCTTTGATTTGTGATTCTCTTTTTCTCGCCCCGGAAGCATCATTATATTTTTCGGTATACACTAATTTTACAGGTCTACGACTTAGAGTATATTTGGCTCCTGCTCCCCGGTTATGTATTTTTAAGCGATGTTCGATATTATTGGTAATACCAGAATAGAGAGAGTCATCGCTACACCTGACGATGTAGAAAAACCATTCCTGCTCCAAGATTTATCTCATTTCAGGTTCACTAGAAGTCCTTCGACTCATTTGGGGTAAACGGAGAGGGTGGGATTCGAACCCACGCTCCGCTTGCGCGAAGACCGCTTTTCGAGAGCGGCACCATGAACCACTCGGACACCTCTCCATAGCTTCATATTGGTTGAGTTTCTGCATTTGCAGGAACTGAAATCCTACTAATTCCTACTAACACGGTATAGTGTAAGCAATATAAGTGGCATAATGGCAGGAGTGAATTGTGGCATAAATACTTATATAGCGCCATATTATTAATTTGCAGTTGTGCCATAATGTCTAAGGGTATTTGTCCAGAATTCTTAAGCATGAGGCTTTCATATTTAATCAAGATGGCATAATAATTCATAATTCTGGCATTGTAATTAAGAATTTCCGTTAGCCAGTAACAACATTGTTACCCTTAGACATCAGCCGTTTCATTATGCTTTATTTGAACTGCATCGTCAAACCGCTTAGCCGCTGCCTCTTGAAGCCCGGGGGCAACGTGACTGTAAGTATCAAGGGTAATACTGATAGTCGAGTGCCCTAATCGTTCCTGGACTATCTTAGGATGAATCCCTTGTTTCAAAAGTAAGCTGGCGTGAGTGTGGCGCGCATCATGGAACCGGATAACCTTAACGCCGGCTTTAGCGGCCAGTATTCCCCATGCCCGGGATACCGTAGCAGGGCGTAACGGCTTGCCGAGATTGCTAAATATCAAGTCGCTATCGTTTAGCTTTTCGTCAAGTTGTTTATGCTGGTATTCCCTTGCCTTGCGGTAGGCTTCCAGGACTAGGAACGCCGAGGGCGGCAGCGCGATCGTCCGGCGGCTCTTAACTGTCTTAGGCTCAGCGAAAACGATAGACCTGTCTTTTAGCTGGTGCATACTTCGATTGACGTATATCTGCGAGTAGATAAAGTCTACATCCTGCCAGCGCAAGGCGAGTAATTCAGAGCGCCTCATCCCGGTAAACAGTGCGGTATAGAATAGGGCGTAATAAGGCGTAGACCTGGCAGCTTCCAGGAACTTGTTTAGTTCGTATTCGTCCCAGGTCTGCATTTCCTTTTGGTGGGCCCGGGGGATATCGAGGGCGTCAGCCACGTTGTGCGTTACCAACCCCCATTTCATAGCGGTAACGAGTGCTTTATGCAACACAACATGAATATATCTGACTGACCGCGGCTGTAATCCGGCGTCTAGCATGGCTGCATAATGCTTTTGCAAATGCTCGGGGCGTAATTGTGTTAGCTGAAATTTACCGATGGCGGGGATTAAATGGAGCCGGGCAATCGATTCGTACCGCTCATAGCTTCGGGGCGTGAGATTCGGCCTGGCATATTCCCCCAGCCATCTATTGAGAAAATCAGACACGGTAGTCTTAGCCGGCCGCAAGTTGGCACCGGTACTGAGCTGGTGTACTAATTCCGCGAGGCGTTTTTCCGCAACAGCTTTATTCCCCCGGACAGTAAACCACTTAGCTTGGTACTTGCCCGTAATCGGGTCCTTGCCAAGACTGACTTTCCCGACCCAACCTTTACCATTTTCAAGCTCTTTAAGATAGCCTAGTGTTCGCCTCATAATTCACTCTCCCAAAAGTCTTAGACTTTCCTTTTCCCATTCCGCGTGTTTTTCCGGTTCATCAAAATATGGCTCGGTAAAATACAGCGCCAACAAGTCAAAAGCCCGCTGCCAATTCCGCATTATCCGCGCATCCGTGATTGCGGCCAGCAGCCGTTCGCTGGTGCTTTTACCCTCGGCTTTTTCAACGATATCCGCGGCTTGGGAGAGAACGTCAGGAATGGACACGTTAGCTTTATCGTTTTGGGCATTGATACACTCTTTGCCCAAAATATCAGGCGTGTTATGTCCATTTATATCCCCCATGTCTAGCCGATGATCCGGCTGGATATCCAGCTCGGGCGGTATTTCTATCTTGGAGTTTAGCAGGGGTAGGAAAAACTTTTTCGCCAGCTGATCGCCCACGGACGCAACGAATAATTCCCACTGGCGCTTTAGTTCCTCAATCTGCGCTTTGACCTCGGCGGTGCCCTCGATGGCAATACTCGTTAGTAATTCGTGGCGCTCATCCCGTGAGAAAGTTATCTGGTTAGGACCCAGGGGCTGCCGGCTTAAAAGACGCTGTAGTGTTTCCGGCCGCATATAATATTTGTGCATGGTAGCTTCCGCGCCGTTCTGGTCATAATAGTCTTTGATTTCCGTCCAGTGCAGCCGGAGCGCCATTGTCTTTTGCCCGCGTTGTAAATTCTTCCAGTCTATCATTTTACTTACCCCCTTTTTCACCATCATTTAAATAATCCATCGAAATAGTATCACCTTTAATAAACAAAATTATCTTTTCCCCTGTTTCTTTTTCCGTTCCAATAATCGGAGGCGTTTCTCCATTCCAGACAGCTTCATCCAGTTTAGTAGTGTCCGGTTTAATTTTAAAAGGCTCGTAGTATTTTTCGTATTGGGCGTATACTTCCGCCCAAGCCCATACCCAGCCCTCAACATCTAGATTCTTGTTTTTACCCTTGGCTTTGCTTAGACGTAAAATACTGTTTATACCGAATAACCGGGCAACCCATAGAGCTTGTCTAATCGTAAGTGGATCATGTTTCTGGTTGTATCTATCAACGTGTTCCTTTCCCCATTTTTGGACTTGGAGAACAGTAGGTATAATTTGAGGCTCGATATAATAGCATTTCTCCATAGTAGTACCGATATTCCAGGGGCTATCAATGTCAGGTTTTGAGTGTGTTTTCATTACGGATATATTATCCACACCTAAAGGATTCTTTTTCATGTAACGGTATATAGAATCTTTAGACTTAGGGAGAGTAAGTTTAGCGAGTGGATCATCCGGGAGTGTTTTTTTAATCTGGCCAATATTAAACTTAAGTTTTTCTAAGATTCTTTGAGGTGTGAGTCTAGGATTAGCTTTTCTCATTGTATCAATAGCGTCTGTAATCCCTTTTACCATTATAACCTTGCGGCCTTTTTTGCTTTTTTCCACTTTATTCCACACCTTTTTCATTCGTAAATCGTGGAATTAATCCACGTCCCTATTTACATTATAACACTATTTTGCATAAAATCAAGTCATAAGGTGACGAAAGGAAAATATATATGGTAATAGACAACGAAAAACTTACCCTATCAGTTCCCGAGGCGGCCGAGCGGTTAGGAGTATCCGCCGCTACTTTGCGAATCGCTATTAAAAATGGGACTTTTCCAATGCTAAATCTTGGTGACAAAAAATGGCGCGTACCCGTCTCCGCATTGGAAAGATACCTACAGAACGCCGGCGCCGCTAACGCCGCCGTGTAAAAAGGGGGAGTCTACAATGCCTAAAGGCGATCGCTTGCTACTGAAAGCCGACCCCCTGGACGGTACCACACCAGTATCCAATTTACTCTTGGAAGCTACTGCCATGTCAAAACTTTCCGGGTTAGAAAAAGGCGCTATCCTTTACCTCTGGCGCCAGACATACGGCTGGCAAAATGGAGAAGGTCGTCTTAAAGAACGCGAAATTCCACTTGAAGAATGGCAATTAGCACTAAATACAACTAAACCGATGGCCTCCACTATTCTAAAAAAACTATCAGAAAAACGCGTTATTTCAAGAATACCCCTTGGAACCGGTAAGGGGTATCGTTATACCATGAACACCCACATTAATGAATGGAATCATAATTGTTTAAATACAGAACTGTTACGTGAATACATAACAGTTACGCAAAACCATAACGGAACAGTTACGCAAAACCATAACGGAACAGTTACGCAAACACGTAACCCCCACAAAGCTAGTTTACACTCGCCTAAAGAAATATTAAATAAATATAAAGAAAAGGACAGTACTGGTAAAGAAGATAACGTTATAAAAAATATACCGGAACGCGACCAGAAGTTTTTTAAAGGCAAATATGGGCACATGGTACAGACAACATACGAACCAAAAGAGGCGGGAGAAGATGCAGAAGTCCCAGCTGGATAACCGCGGTGTTTATAAACTTCGGCACGCCGGTAAGGTTTACTACCGGCTGGCCCCAGGGTTAAATGCTGCGGTGGAAAATCTGGCACGGGAATTAAAGACGGAGGTTTTACATATCGAAATACTCAATGGAGGCAAAAAACAGTAAGGGGGCAAAGAAAATGACAACAGAACTAACACAGCGATACCAGGGTGATAAACCATTACTTCACCTTAACCGCACAAAGTTGATTATACCCGGCTGGGCCGGTGAGCTGGATGATGTCGAGGCGGCTTATGTTGCCGAGCAATTAAATGCCGACAGAAAACTTTGGTTAGCCTGGCGGCGCGCCGGTCATTTTAAAAGGGTGCGGCGCCATGTTTCCCCGGACATTGTTAAAAATATGGCGCTTGTCCTTGCACCAAAAGGTATTGACAGCGATTTTCAGGCAACTTTAGCACTTGGAGGAATTATGAAACAGCCCGTTTATGGGGAAACGGACGGGTCAGACGCAAAACTGTTAATTATGAAACACCCCGGCAGGCCGCGTGTTACCCGTGACGTTTCCAGGACTACCGCTTGGCGCCGGGAAAAGGAAGGGCAGGGGGCATTGATATGATGGGCGAGTGGATTGAAAAGAATATACCAGAAGAGGGAGGTAAATCACCTTTACCTAACGAAAATGGTAGGTTATCTCAGTTAACTTTAAATGAGGCTGGAATAGATTACCACGACAGTCCGAAATTCAGGATACTGGCGATAAATTACTTAATTGCTATTGTACGCCCTTTGACTAACAGGCGGAACGTGAGAAAAAGATGATAACCGAAGCTAAAAAAGAAACACAAAAACAGGTTAGTGAAAAAGCCATGGTTGATAGTCTCAGCTTATCGGACTTTCAACGAGCAACTGAACAGGCTACTAACTCCCACACTCGAATTCGCCGTGTCCGGGAGCCCCGTATCCGGCCGCACATTTCTAAAGGGCATGAATATTATTACTTTATCGAGGGAGACCGGGAAATTTACCTGGGGGACGCAAGGACGATTTTATCATGGAAACCTAAAATAGGGGGCAAGCCTGGGGCCGGGGCTGGTTAGGTCGAACCGGCGAGCCCGGCTCCGGGCAGTCGATAAATGAGCCATGAATTACATCGTAAACCAGCCTTGAACCGCAAGGTGATACGCTCCAAGCGTTTTTGGCGGTGGTGGGTTAAGCTGGGTAAGCTCTGTATCGAGGCCGGGGTTGAGAGTGAAAGGAAATAATATGGCAGTCAAAAAAGTTACGGTAAACGATCTGCTCCGATGTGACGACTTCCGGGACTTTGTAGACGCGTTAAATATCGAGCCGCGGGAAGTTGAATCGCTTGTCCTGGTATTCAGAAATAAAGACGGTGATGTGCTTATAAGATATAAGTCAACGTCAGCGCCGGAAGTGGTAGGGCTACTGGAAATCGGTAAACAGTTCGTTTTAAATGAATGTAAGGGGAACTCACAATGAAAAAACTAAATTGGAACAAAGTGCTTGGCTATGTGACGTTGTTATTGGCAATAGCCTTGCCAATATGGGCGTTTATCGATTCTGCTACCTTCGGCCTATTACGAATTTTATTTTGGGATATATTTCTAATCCCATGGTCCATCCACTTAATACGAAAAGAAAAGGAAAAGGAGATTAAACTGTAATGAAAACAACACCGGCCGGACTCAAAAAGGCGCTCATACCCCGATACAGCAACAAGCGCGTGCTGACTTACTATGTCGATGGTAACTTTGTGCGCAACAACATCTACGCGGACTTCACCGAGGGTGGGCACGGCTATGTCTACGACTTTATCCCCAAGAGGGAAGTCTGGCTGGATAGGGAAAACATTATCGAAACAAAGCCTATCCTGGTGCATGAGCTCCATGAGCGCCACTGGATGGCTAAAGGGCTGGACTACGACCATGCCCACGATAAAGCTAACGTCGTCGAGCAGTACGTCCGGCAACACCCTCGCCAGATAAAACGCATACTAAAAGCCGAACTGGGGAATAACGGCGCTAGGATTAAGAAAACCAACAACCTTTACCCCAAGCGCTTCGGCGCCTTGAAGCACTTCCCGGGATACCGGGTATTGAAACGGCACGATGACGGCGATTTAACCATCAAGTCGGACGGCAAGAAATTCCTTATCACCACCACCGGCGAGATGTTCGAGCAGCTGGGTAAGGGCCGGCCGACCGGCTATCTCGGAGCACAACATATTCCTCCGGGCTTAGAGGGATTCATCAAGCCGCCGGTCCCGCCAGCCGGCGCGATACCCACGACGACGTTAGGACTATCGACATTTCCCAGTATATTACCACCGCCTCCTCCACCTAAGCCTCCGCCGCCTCCGCCTAAACCTCCTCCGCCCCCTATATCGCCAGGAGAATTAGCAGCCAGACAAGCCGAAAACCTTGCCCGAGCGAAAGCCCTGGCGCCGCCGGCACCAAAGCCTACTCCCCAACAGGCAGCCATATTAAGCAATCTTAATACCGTTTTACCATCCGTCGATGCCAGCGGCAATCCTACCAACTTCGGTGTCATGATATCGAATCAGGAAGCTACAAAGCTGGCTGGTATGACAGCGGCAGAGGCATTAGGTGAATACGTCAAGCTGGGCGTACTCCCCAAAGGTACGACATTGATAACCGATGTCGACGCCTATAACAAGCAATTTGGCACCACGCACACGAAAGACGCCCCCTATGCCCTGCCCGACGAGGAAAAGGCTGCCAATAAAGCGGTCAGGGTTGAAGGCGAACAGCGAATTTTAGCAGCGAGAGATAAGGAAGGTTTTGAGACATCCCTCAAAACCCAGCCGCAATATTTACAGGATGCCTATGCAAAGGGCGGTATCGAGGAGTATAACAAAGCCGTGGTGGTATATAACGCCTTTATCGACCGCTGGAACGCCAGCACTGAGGCCAGCTTTGAAAAGAAACTCCGGGATATGCCCCAAGAGCTCCAGGACGCCTACAAAAAGGGCGGTATTCCGGCTTACAATGCCGCGGTAGAGGTATACTCCCAGAAAGTGGCAGGATATAACCTGGCCGCCTCTTATTACTATGAAGCCGCCGACAAGGAATTCAGGGACAAACTCCGTGAAGAATGGCCGGCACTCTATAAAGTTTATAACGAAAAGGGCGCCGATGCCTATGACGCCATCACCGGCGAACTCCAGAAGGACCATCCCAGCGCCGCGGTACTTTCCAAATATCTCTCCCCCGCGGAATTGAAAGCCTACAATGAGCCTAAAATGAGTGCTGGGGACAAGTATTCTATCCTTGAACAGTCCGGACTATTACCAAAAGACAGCACTAAGTACGCCGGTCAGAAAGACGGCCAGCCGATAATCAGCTGGGGGCAGGACTTCGGCAAGGTATTATTAAAGGCAAAACCCCAGCAGTACCTACTCATTGGGGCGGAAATGGTAGTGCCCGGGCTTTATACCGGATTGAACTGGAATAAACTATCTACCACTGCAAAAATAATTTATATTGCCATTGACGCCCTTACTTTATTCCCCTTTACTAAAGCCGCTACTACCGCTGCCCGCGGCGTCTCGACGGCCGGTAAACTAGAACGCCTTGCGGCTATTGGAACTGCCCTGGGGCGTGAGGCAGTTGCCCAGATACGTGCACCAGTTGATATTATATTACCATGGAAATGGCCGGGCATGGCACGTACTATTGGTAGGGAAATCCGAGGCTTAGCAGAGTTAATAGCCTCCCGAAGCCGACTTTCGACATTAGTAGCCACAACGGCGGATGGCGTAGTGCAAATCCGCATAGGCAAGGATATTGAAACCGAGGCTGGGGCGTTAAGGCTCCGTGACAAGCTGACGGAACTTGCTGCGAATAATGGTGGGCGCCTTAAAGTCAAGTTTGGTAGTAAAGAGGTTGAACTGGCACGTTCACCGTTAATGCGTGAAATTGGCGGCGGGTTAGCCCATACCTCACCGGATATCGAAAAGTTATTGGAGTCCGACCGCGTGAAGTTTAAGCCTGGCTTGCCCGAAAAAGAACAGGGCTTATTTTTTGCTACCGAGGCAGCCCCCGAGTTTACTAGCGGCTCTGCTTTTGACAAAGGTGTGGTGCCCGTAGCAAGTAAGGCAACTGAGGCAGTCCTGGACGTTGCAAAATACCGTATTGACGGCTTGGTGCTAATCGATAAAGCCCCGGTGCGCGCCCTTGACTTCACCAATGCTAGGAACGTTCCGGGCGATCTTGCCCGCTCTATCCAGAACTATGTCCGGGATAATGACGGCATAGTCTATGGCAGTTTGAATGAATACACCAAGCTAAAAAAAGCCAAGCTGCCGAATGACCTTGACCTTGTTTTCTCCAACCAGCAAAAGGCTATCGACGATATTATCGATATAGCCAAGCGCGAGGGCTATCAGGTCCGGCGCGCACCGCACGCGGTAGAGATTTACCGGGATGGCAAATGGGTACAGATAGCCGATATCGCCGACATAGCCGAGCATAAAGCTATGCTGCCGGCAGGACTCTCCCAGAAGGTATTAACCCGCATAGATGGTATCAGAACCGAGACCATGGGCGAGCAATACCTTAGACAGTCATTTGGGGCTGTTTCAAAAACCGAGAAGGCCGAACAGCGCGCCAAGAGAGTCAACGATGCCGCCAAAGAAGTTAAAGCCATGCTGAAAAAGGCCGGGGCAGAGAAAAGAATGCCCGGTGTTTTAATTGTGGGCGGGAAAAAAGCGGCAGAATCAGTTCCGACAGAAAAGCTATTCCATACACCCTTTGAGCAGGGTAAGGTTATGCCGGCAGCCGAATTGGAACGCAAATTTAAAGTAGGCGCAGAGAATCCCAGGCCGATTCAACATTTCTGGGCAAGGTTTGGGCCCCGGGCTGACCGATACGAGATAGAACTTGCAATCGAAAAGCCCCTAACCAACTGGCAGATTGCCAAATTAAAAGCAGAGACGATACTGGAATTTGCCAAAGCCCCCTTCAAACAGCCTATCAAGTTTACCGAGAGGGCGGGTGTCATGGCCGCCGAGGATGCCGCCGATATCGACCGCGGCATGACTAAACTGGAAGATGCTTTAAGGGAAGCCGGAGATGAACGCGAGGCTGACGCTTTAAGGCGTATAGCCAAAGAGATAGAAGCCACCAGGCGGGCACCGGGCGTGGCTGCCAGGGTAACAAGTGAGATACTGGCCGCTAGAATAGGACGTGACGCCATCAAGAGAATACCGCCAGCGCAGCGCCGGATAGTTGAGCGCTATATTGCCGAACGCCAGATATTAAGGCCGTTAAGCGAGAGATTCAGGCCGGCCGCTTTGAAAGAAACAAGAGCACCCGCGCGCTTACCCGGCCAGGTAGAACGCCCGCCGAGAAACATCGCCCGCCCGGGGACGGAAAGAATAACACCCCCCAGAGTAACAACCGAGCGGTCACCGAGAGAAACAACCACTATACCGCCCAGAATGCAAATACCAAGGGTGGGGACGCCGCGCATTGAGCCTCCCCGGCCGCCGAGGGTAACTAATCCTATACCGCCAAGAGTGGAGCGGCCACCAGTGCCGCCAAGGATAGGCACTCCCAAGCCCCCGGAGCCGCCGCGGGTGCCTCGCCCAGTCCCACCCCGGCCCCCAGAATCACCTCGACCGCCCAAGCCACCGAGAGAGTCTCAACGGCCGTTTATTCCGGGTGGTAAATCACAAATAGAATGGACGCCCGAGGAAGCGAGTTCTGCCGTAGCCTTTGAAATGGGCAAATTAAAGGTAAGAGGCGGGAAGCTAGAACCTATGATAATCGCCCGTAAAGCGCCTTATAGGGATTCAGATGTGAAATTCTTTATCGGTAACCCACCCCTCGGTATGAAAGTCCATCCCAACCAAGCTAGCGCCTACAAGACAATACAACAGCTTTACGGTAAGAGCCCCTCAGAGTTTACCGGTCGTCAGGGGTTTGCCCGATATCAGGTAAGTAACCCCAGCGCTAAGCCGGGCAAGGCCGGGGCAATTAAATTTGGAGCAACCCCGAGGATACCCGATCAGACCAAGAGGGTTGCCGATCAGTTAAGCAGGTCTAACGGCTTACGAGGCCTTAGTCAACGAAAAGGCCCGGTATTCAGGACTTCTGTCAAAAGAGGCTCCCTGCTTTCCCGAAATCCAATTAGGGGGCTGTAGGATTTTAATTTTTCAAAGCTAGAGCAAAATATGACTTTTGAGACTAGGCAAAACGTAGTATAAATTCGGCTAAAAATGACTTGTTGTTGTGGTGTTGCTGCTGTTTTGAGCGTAAATGATAGTTAAAAAGGGGCGTTAGCAAAACGTAGTATTATTACAGTTTATCCCCTGTCAGGTTGTTGTCATATGGTTGTAGTCAGCGAACTATATAAAGGCAGAAACAACGTACAAAAGGCTAAGGTACTCATGTTCCTTTATGGGATCGCTATCTCCCTTAAGTCTGAGCGTTGGGTATCTTCTGAGACTATCTCTAAGTATTGCCATGGCGTCAGTATTAGATACCTCTATTCCCGGATGCCGCTGTTTTCCAGGTGGCATTATATTCAGCGTAAGCATGTTCATAACGGCCTATGGCTATATCGTTTAAATGATAAAGGGTTAAGATTCTGCGAGAACTTTATACCATCAGACCGGTGGGAAACACTCTCAAATGAGATTATACCTGGGTTAGAGTCCTGGGATAAACACCGGGTATCTTAGAATAAATACCTAAAAGAAGGTAATTGTGGGTAAACCAAAAGGGTCGAAAAATTCTTACTTCACAAATGTCAGTATTCAACCACGTCCCAAACTCAACGGTGATAACCGGCATTGTCCTCGATGTGGTCATTTACTATTCAGAGACATGAATGACCTGGCTTGCAGTATTCGCTGTGGCTGGCGGGAGAGCTGCTACTTTCGAGATGACGACAGCATGGACCAGGTATTATTGAAACGCCTCATGTTTAATAGTGTGGATGCGATACCAAAATAATCCTACTGAAATACTACTAACTTTTTATAGCCGTGAAAAATTTAGCTTCAAAAACACTATAACCACTAATGACGGTTTACCACCGTTTTGAGTGTAATTTAACGACTTTCCATAGCTAACCGCAAATTTCGAGAGCGGCACCATGAACCACTCGGACACCTCTCCCAGCTACGAATTATGGACGTTACTATTATGCTTTATTTACGTGGTATCGTCAAACCTTTTTTTACTCCTAAAAAGGAAAGACGCCCCTGATTACGGAGCGTCTTTCAAAGAACGTTCTTAATCCTTTGACCGGACTACTTCTTTTTGGTTACTTCGACGATGCCTTTTTCTGCATCCACTTTCACCCAGTCGCCGGTTTCAATGACTTCACACGGATTTTTGTCCAGCCTGTCTACGAGCGGAAAACCGAGCTCTATGCACAGGGCAGTCCAAACAGGGTGAGCGCGGACGTTGATAATAGCTTTGGGTGTAGTGCCGGCAACCTTCATGTCCATCAAGATATTGGAGCTGAAGATGCCGCCTTTGCCGGTGGGGAAAACCAGCACCTTGT
>Ga0209777_10006233_pt1 | contig 13470 bp, 14 predicted proteins | sample FrelakmetHBP12HB_FD_187147 | JGI IMG/M metagenome (GOLD analysis project Ga0209777, IMG submission 187147) | Freshwater lake sediment microbial communities from the University of Notre Dame, USA, for methane emissions studies -HBP12 HB (SPAdes)... | ecosystem: Environmental > Aquatic >...
GCCACTAAACTGATACTCTGCCACCATCCCTCCGGCCACCACTCGGTCCTGGCCAACAAGCCCGATCCAAAAACCCAACCCATCATCCTCTTCTCCAATTTCCCCAAATGACCTTGTCTCCTTTTGAAAACTCCGCGACACCCGAAGAAGGACTTCTTGACTATCGTCAGTCGCTGTCGCCATGCCGATTGCCGTGCATGAAATCGGCCTTCTATCTGTACATACGACAAAAAGCCGTAAACGTTACGAAAACTGTTGAAGAAAAGTGCGACTGCTTCGGGAAGCTGAAGTTGACCGCCAGCAAACTGCCGGCAGAAGATTCTGGAACTCAGTCGGGCGAAAGTCCCAGACCCTTCACCCTGCCCACGCCGCCCTGAAAGCTGGTAACCCATACCGCTTTTCTGACTATTCTCTGCGCCCGGGTCGTTGGCTGAATGAGGCGACTCAGCGGCTCGCGGAGGCGCTTTATCCTGTTGGTATTATCTATCGTTCCGGTCTGCCTCACAAGCAAGGGGAATTTGGCCAATTGTGAACTGCGCCCAATGCCCGATTACAGGGCACTGCCCCGTTCACAGGATGCCCCAGCACGCATTTTGATTGCCGGAAGGGGCAACATCGCGGGCGCGAATACCGGAGTTTTTGGACACCATCCCGGGGACCGAACCAGCCACGAGACCGACCTGACCATCCGTTGACGCGCTGTTTTCTCCTTCCAGTTTGGGGCGTGGGCTTTAAGATTCCGACCGGGAACGGGTTGAAATGTCTATCAAAAGGCGATGGTCCCTCGCCGAATGGGACTGGTCCCGAAGGCGAAAATTACGCACCCTCATGGCCGCGCTGATTGTCGGGTTAATTTTTGCTGCCCTGGTGGGGCTTCTGCTCTTCCTGATTAACTCAGCGAACTGACGTTGAGGAAACAACACCTCCTCGCGGACCGCGCCAGCGTTCACCCGGCCCTCTAGCTCCGTTTCCTTCGAGCCGCTGCTTTTGCTTTGGCTTCGAATTGATACCCCCGGGCGTTGCAGTTGCGGCGTTCGCACCCGAGCTTCTTTCTTGCCGTTTCCCTCCGTCCGACCAAGTGCTTCAAACAAACTAACTGATAGGAATTTGCTTTTTGCGCGCCCGCTTGTACTTGGCGCTACGCGGGTGAGGGAGAATTGGTTCTCGCTGTCATTCATTGGGCCAGGTCTTCGAGGTCAGCTTTGGCTTCAGGCGGGACGATCTGGCCGGCGTGGACGTTGAAGCCGCTGTGCTTCCAGGAGTAGAGAACCTGGACTCGTTCCGCCGGGAGGAGTTTTTGCTCGACCAAGAGGTTGATGACCTTGGCGCGGAAGAGTTCTTCCAGGGGCTTGAGCGGGCTGTCTGACAGGTTTTGGAAGTTGAGGGTTGCGGGTTGAGACTTGACGCTTTGAGCCTCCTCGCTCCGGCTGCTGCCGTCGTCGTTCGTCGGTCTCACAAACAAGCCGTCGGCCACCAGAGCGTGGATGTGGGGGTGGAAATCAAGGTATTCCCCAAACGTGTGCAGCGTCAGGACGATCCCCGGAACGCCCTGGGGGCAGTCCAGGGCGGTGCGGAGGCATTCCCTCAGGCTCTCGTGGGCCAGGGTGCAGAGCCGCTTGAGCAGGCGGCGGTGGCGTTGGAAGTAGGGGCGCAACATTCTCGGGATAGCCAGGACATAATGCCTGTGAGGCACCGCGGCCACCACCTGGTCCAGGATAAACCGGGCCGTGGTCTGGACGTTCTTCTGGTGGCAGGAAGGGCAGAACCACCGGCTCTTGCAGGAAAAGGCCAGCAGATACTCATGCTCGCAATGGTCGCAGCGAATCCGGGCGAAACCGCGCTCCAGGTTGCCGCACTCCAGGAATTTGTGCACCACCTCGGGAATGATGGGGCGCAGCATGCCGTAGCGCGGTTGGTACGCCTCGGGATAAGCCGCCTCGAACTCGTCGTAGTGGCGGCGGGCACACTGCCACAGCGGCGACTTTTTCGGATTTCTGGCGCGATAGACTTGCATTGGTCCACCCGCCAGCATAAAGCGGACGTGTGCCATCTAACGGCACAGGTCCAAAAACATGAAGACCGCCACCCGCCCCCAGTACCACCGGCTGCAACGCATCCTGGAGCTGATTCGTGAAGGCACCTGCGCCGGCTCACTTCCCAACTGCCGCCACTTCATCGGCGAGCTGGAGGTGTCCCGCCGCACCCTCATGCGCGACCTGGACTTCCTGCGCGACGACCACCACGCTCCCATTGCCTACGACGACTCACGGAAAGGCTTCAGCCTCACCGACCCCACGTTCAAACTCGCCCCCCTCGAGCTGACCCGCCGCGAGGTGTTCAGCTTCTCCATTGCGCGAAAGCGCTTGGAGCGCTTCGAGGGCACCCCGCTGGAATTGGATATGCGCTCGGTGCTGGCCAAGATTGCCGATAGCCTGCGGGGAACCGTCTCGCTCGACGTCGAATCACTCACCGACCAGTTCACGGTGCTGGCCGAAGACCATGCCCGGGTCGAAGCCGGCGTGTGGCAAAGGGCCGGGCGCGCCATCAACCAGAGAGAGCGACTGCGCCTGCGCTACCAGCGGTTCGACGGCGCCACCCGAGACTAGCTGCTGGAGCCCTATCACCTGGTGGCCTATCACGGCAACTGGTACCTGCTGGCGCTGAACTCAGCCGCCGGGCGCCTTGAGACGTTCGCCCTGTCCCGCTGCCGCTCCCTCGCCGGCACCGGCCAACACTTCGCCCGCCCGGTCGGCTTCCACGCCCCGGCCTTCTTCAAAGACGCCTTCGGCATCAGCCAAGCCGACAAACCCTGGAAGGTGCGCCTGCTCTTCGCCCGCGACGTGGCCACCTACATCCGCGAACGAGTGTGGCACACGAGCCAGGAGCTGCGGCAGCGCCGGGACGGCACCCTGGAGCTCCGCCTGCAAACCTCCAGCCGCAAGGAACTGACGCGCTGGATTCTCTCCTGGATGCCACATGTCAGAGTGTTGGCGCCGCTCAAACTCCGGGAGCGGGTGCGGGAACGAATGCGCCAGGGATTGGTTCGCTACGGATGACCCGTGCTGGCCAGCCTCGGCCGTGGCGTTCACGGGAAAAGGTGAAGGTGTCGGGCGATTCGGCCGGGCCGGTGTAGCCGAGCAGGCCGCAGAAGATGTCGGTGAGGAAATCCGGCAGCAGAGCGGTTTCCTTGAAGTCGTCGGCGCGGCCGGAAGCGATGAGGCCGGCCCAGTGTTGGAGTTTGGGCTGCCAGGCGCTCGTTTGCTCGGGCAGGTTGAACAACCGCACTTGTTGGCGGAGGACTTCGGGGTGGAAGAGCGGTTTGGATTCGATTGCCTTTTGCCGCGGGACAGGTTATGCGCCGCCGGGGAAAAACCAAGCCCGAACATCCAACATCCAACATCCAACATCCAACATCCAACATCCAGCATCCCACATCCAAAGGCGAAAAGGGCTTCCTTGCGGAGAAGCCGCAGGAAAGCGATTTGGATAAGCCTGCCTGATTAAAAAGTGGGCTTCGGGGATGTTCTACGGGTATAGGGTGGGTCCAGGTTGGTACCAGGGTGCCACCAGAGCACCCCGAGGGGGGCGGGAAAGGGGGGATGTATTCAGAATGCTTATGGCTGCGAGACGGACCCGAGTTTGTCATCCTAACCGGACAGGAGCGCTTTGACAGCGCAAAGTACCATTAGATCAAACCACAGCCTCAACCATGGTTCCCATCGTACCCGGGCGTGCAGGGCGCCGTTTCGCTTGCAAACGGCAGCGATTGCCCTTAGTGTCCAGCCAACATGAAACTCTCCAGCAAGTTAGAAAAGGTCCTCAACGACCAGATCAACCTCGAATTCTGCTCCGCTTACGCCTACCTGGGCATGGCGGCGTATTTCGAGCGCACGCCATTTACCGGCTTCGGCAAGTGGATGGAACTCCAGAGCAAGGAAGAGCTTGGCCACGCCAACCGGTTCTTCAAATACATCGTGGAACGGGGGGGCAAGGTGACGCTCCGGGCCATCACCGAACCCAAATGCGACTACAAATCCCCGCTCGACGCCTTCAAGGCCAGCCTCGGCCACGAACAGAGGGTCTCGGCTTCGATCTGTGCCATTTACGAACTGGCCGCCGCGGAGAAGGACTACGCCACCCTGTCGTTCCTCAAGTGGTTCCTCGACGAGCAGGTCGAAGAAGAGAGGAACGTCGGCGACATCCTGGCCAAGCTCGAACTAGTGGGCGACAACCACAGCGGTCTCTATCAGATCGACCAGCAGGCCGCGCGGCGGGCCGAAGAGGCCAAGTAGGACTGAGTTTGATCTTGCGGCCGCGCTGTCCTGTGCCCCGTGGCTGGACAACCGCGGTCTTTGGCTTATGCCCTACCGGACCTTCGGTGTTGACGAGGTTGCGCGTTACCTGCATCTGAGTCGCGCCGACCTTGACCGGCTGGTTAAGGACCGGGACATCCCTTTCGAGCGGCACGGGGAACGCCTGGTCTTCCGCAAGGTGGAAATCGACGCGTGGGCCTCCCAACGCATCCTGGGCCTGGAAGGCCGGCGGCTGGCGGAGTATCACCAAATGTCCTCCCGGGACGCGCGAGAGATTGTCCCGCACGAAGCTATCATGCCCGAGATGATCCGGCCGGAGTTCATCGCGCCGGCATTGACCGCCAAGACCAAGGCCTCCGTCCTGCGCCAGATGGCGGCCCTGGCCGAAAAGACGGGAGGGGTCTGCGATCCGCCCGCCTTGCTGGAAGGTCTGGAGGCGCGGGAAGAGCTGTGCTCGACCGGCATTCCGGGCGGGATGGCCTTGCTGCACTCACGCAATCCGGAATCGTATCTGTTCGAGACGGCGTTCCTCGCCCTGGGCCGGACGATACAGCAAATCCCTTTTGGCTCGCCGGATGGCCAGCCGACCAACCTCTTCTTCCTGATCGGCTGCCCCGACGACCGCATGCACCTTCATACCTTGGCCCGCTTGTGCATGATGGCGCAGAAAAGCGACCTGCTGGTTGAACTGCGACAGGCCGCTGATGCCGACGCCATGTGCGACTGCATCATTGCGGCTGAGCAAGAAGTCCTGGCAAGCCGCCGACATTCCGCGGACTCGACTGACTGAGACGTAGCTATGCAGGTGAGAACCACAGATGCACACAGATAGACACAGATAAGCTGAGCGCGGCTCTCCCCAACAGCAGCTCGGCCCTACGGGATGGAGCCCCGGGACACTCGGGTAGCGTGCGGCAGTTCGGTGCGGCTGCGGCTGGGGACAGCCGTGGTCCGGGGGTGGCTGGGGTTCTTAATGTTCCCTTAAGGTAGCCTCTGGCAAGGTGAATAGCGTTGATTAGAGCACGAACTGAACGCATAAAGAAGATAAGGCGGCAATAATGAGAGTGCTGGCAGTCGAAGATGAACCCGACCTCCTGGGCAGCCTGATGAAGGCCCTGCGCGAGGATGGTTATGCCGTGGACGGTGCTCCGGACGGCGAGGAGGGCCTGTACAAGGCCGAGAGCTACGACTACGACGCCATTGTCCTCGACATCATGCTCCCGGGCATCGATGGCTGGGAATTGCTGCGGCGGTTGCGCAAGACCAAGAAGACCCCCGTCCTGATGCTCACCGCGCGCGATGCCGTTCGCGACCGTGTGCGGGGCCTGGATACGGGGGCGGACGATTACCTGGTCAAGCCGTTCGAGCTGGCGGAACTGCTGGCGCGGTTGCGCGCGCTGATTCGCCGCTCGGCCACCCAGGCCCAATCCCGGCTGGAGATTGGCGAAGTGGTCATTGATACCGCCGCGCGCACCGTGTCGCGCAAGGGCGAGCCGGTTACGCTCACGGCCCGCGAGTACTCACTGGTGGAGTTTCTCGCGCTGCACCGCGGCAAGGTGGTGACCCGCACCATGCTTTACGAGCATCTCTTTGACGAAAACGACAACACCCTGTCCAACCTGCTCGACGTGCATGTCTCGAACATTCGCAAGAAGCTCGGCCACGACTTCATCACCACGCGGCGCGGCCACGGCTACTGCCTCGAGTCCTCTCCATGATCTTTAACTCCATCCGCTGGCGGCTCCAGGCCTGGCACGGGCTGATCCTGGTCGTCGTGCTCACCGGCTTCGGCTTCACCGCCTACCAAGTCGCGCGAGACAATCAGTTGCGGCGGATCGACCAGGACCTGGACCAGCGGTTGATGGCCTTGTTGCGCCCCCAGCCGCCGGACCGGCCCCCCGACCGTCCGCGGGATTGGCAGCCCGACCGGCCAGACCAGCGTCCTGAGCCTCCGCTGAATGAGCCTCGCAACGAGCGCCGCTTCGGTTCTTCGGACTTCCTCCGCCGAGTCCGCGAAGCGGTCCAACAAGGGGGCCTCCTAGATTCCAGCCAGACCAACATTTTCTACTACGTCCTGTGGCAGCAGGATGGCTCGATCCTGGCGCGTTCGCCCGGCGCGCCAGCCGATGTGCCTGCTCCCGAACATGCCATGCCCCCTCGGCCTCAGGCGTTCCCGGCACGCGATGCGCTTGGAAGACCCGGCCCCTCTGAGCCTGGGCCACCCATGCTTCCCGTCGCGCGGACCCGCGGCCAAATTAGGGAGGTGTTTCGTGTCATGCCGCAGGGCGAGAGCATCCTCGCCGGCCGTTCCATGGCCCCTGACCTGGCTGCCATGCGGCGGCTGGCCTTGTGGCTCATGGCGGCCGGCACCGCCGTGCTGCTGCTCGGTCTGGCGGGCGGCTGGTGGGTCGCCACCCGGGCCATCCGCCCCATTGAAGATATCAGCGCCACCGCAGTGAAGATCGCCGGCGGCGACCTTTCCCAGCGCATCAACGCTGCCGATACCGACAGCGAACTGGGCCGCTTGGCCGGCGTCCTTAACTCGACCTTTGCCCGCCTGGAAGCCGCCTTCGCCCAGCAGGCCCGGTTCACTTCGGACGCCTCGCACGAACTCCGCACGCCCGTCTCGGTCATCCTCACCCAGACCCAGACCGCTCTCTCCCGCGAGCGCACCAGCCCCGAGTACCGGGAAACCCTGGAAGCCTGCCAGCGCGCCGCCCGGCGCATGAGGACGCTCACCGAATCCCTCCTCGAATTGGCGCGCCTGGACGCCGGCCAGGAACCGATGAAACGAGAGTGCTTCGACCTTCCCCGGGTTGCGCGCGAGTGCGTCGAGATGGTCCGCCCGCTGGCCGCAGAGCGCGGCATCCAAATCCACTGCGAGGTCCCGCCGCTTGAATGCCTGGGCGACGCGGGGCGCATCGGCCAGGTCGTGACGAACCTGCTCACCAACGCCATCCACTTCAACCGCGACCAGGGGGAAGTTCGCCTTTCCGCTCGTGCCGAGGACGGCGCGGTCCTTCTCGCCGTGGCTGACACCGGCCAGGGCATCCCCGCGGAAGATGTCCCGCATCTGTTTGAACGGTTCTATCGGGCGGACAAGTCTCGCTCGCGCATCCAGGGCCGCAACGGCCTTGGGCTGGCAATCTGCAAAGCCATCGTGGATGCCCACAGCGGCAGCATCGAGGTGTCGAGCCGACCCGGCGTCGGCAGCACCTTCACGGTTAGATTGCCCCTGAAGTAAGGCTCGCCCCTTCTGGAAATCTTGTCGTTCTGGCGAGGTCTGGCATTGTTAGCGCATGGCTTTTCGCATTCATGACAGTGTGGTGCGCGGCGAGATTGACAACCGCGTGAAAGGAATTGTGCGTGGCCGGATCTGGGTCGAGGGCTGTGCCGAGCCGGTAGTCCTCGAACTCAAGGGCAACGCGTGGCCGGATCTGGCTGGTTGCCGGCTCACGTTTACCAACCCGCAGAAGCGCATCGCCCACGCGCACCTCGATTCACTCCATCCCGTTCAGCGCGGCAGCATCGGCGACCTTACTGCGTCGCGAAAGGTCCGCGTGTTTGACGTGCCGTTGTCAGACGCGCTCGATATGATTCGCCGAAAGGAGAAGCCGCCCGAGCACATGGCCAACTGCCTGTATCTCGAGTGGTTTAGCGAAGCGAATGGGCGCGTGGTGATCGAGAGCGCGGATTATGAGCTGACGATCTCCGCGCCCGAATGGCGGTCGACGCCGGAGGAAGACGAAGAGCGCGCCAAACAAGCCGCCGCCGGCATGGCTGATTTCATGGGGAAGCTAACCGAAGCCATCGAGCAACATCAGCACGGACAGAAAGACCCCGAGGAGGCATGGGACGAGCACGATTACGAGAAATTCCTGAAGGAATCCGATGCTCGCACAGACAAGTACATGGAGCTGCTGGATAAGTACGGCGACTCGGACGAAGCCGAGGCGAAGATCGCCCGGGAAATGGGCTGGGAGCGCAAATTGACGCCGGAAGAAGCCGAGGAGGAACAGCGTCGTATCGATGAGATGAATGCGGCATGTGAGTCGGCTTTGAACGAGCCCGAACCTGAACCCGACCCGCATCGCGAAGGCATTGACTGGATTCGCACCGAGGACGGCGACCTGCGCCACCCGCTGCAACATCGCTGCTTTGAAAGCGCGATGAAGTTCTGGCATCAAACGGATGAACTGGGGCTCGAGCAATCGGGCGACAAGGATTTGGAACAGTTCATCTTCGAATTCCAAACCACCGGCGCCAAGCTTGCCGGAGCGCTGGATGGCATCGCCCGTGGAGAGAGTTTTACCGATGCGTCGCTCACGGTCGCTTGTCTGAAGCGCGCGCTGGATCACCTGCACAAGTCCCAGGCCGGGTTGGAAACCGTCGCCGCGAAAAAGGGTCTGCCGGAGACATTGATTGCGGAGGCGCGGAAGGAGTTGTTTGAAATCCGCGAAGGCATTCTTCGGTTGATGGACGAATTTCGTGGACGCACCTGAGCCAAGAGCCTGTCAGACTCCCTTCAGCGCTTCAGCAGCTCGTCAATCTTCCTGCGTATGCCTTCATCCATCCGGATCAGCGGCGGCCAGCCCCGTTTGTGGCCTTCCCCGGGTAGTTTGTGCGTGGCGTCGATTCCCATCTTTGTGCCGATGGCCAGTTCAGTGGTCGCGTGGTCGAGCACGTCGGCGGGGCCTTTGGTGAAGATCGCGTCGCGCTGCGGCTCGGTGTTCGCGCAGAGGCGGAAAAGCACTTCGCTCGTGTTGTGCACGTCCACGTCGTCGTCCACCACCACGATATACTTGGTGAACATCATCTGCCCCATGCCCCAGAGTCCGTGCATGATCTTAAATGCCTGCATGGGGTAGCTCTTCTTGATGCTTACGAAGACGAGGTTGTGGAACACGCCCTCAGCCGGGAGCGCCACGTCCACCAGCTCCGGGAAGGTCATCTTGAGGATGGGGAGGAACAGTTTCACGGAGGCGCTGCCGATGTAGAAGTCCTCCATCGGCGGCATTCCAACGATGGTGGCCGGATAGACCGCGTCTTTCCGATGCGTAATGGCGGTGATGTGAAAGACCGGGTACAAGTCGGGCAGCGAATAGTAACCGGTGTGGTCGCCGAAGGGGCCTTCCTCGCGCAGCGGTTCTTTGGGATCGATATACCCCTCGATGACAATGTCGGCGTTGGCCGGCACTTCCAGGTCGCTGGTCTCGCATCGGACCAGCTCGACGGACTTCTTGCGCAAGTAACCTGCGAGCAGAAACTCGTCCAGGCCGTCGGGCAAAGGCGCCGTGGCGCAAAACGTGAAGACGGGATCGCCACCGAGGAACACGGTGACCGGCATGCGCGTTCCAGTCTCGTAGTAGCGCCGCCCGTGCCGCGCGCCGACCTTCTGCAATTGCCAATGCATCCCGGTGGTGCGGTCGTCGTAAACCTGCATCCGGTACATGCCGACATTGCGCCCGCCGGTATCAGGATCTTTCGTCACCACGCACGGCAGCGTGATGAAACGCCCGCCGTCCAACGGCCAGCACTGCTGGATGGGCAGGTTTAACAAGGTAGGCCGGGGGTCTCGCCCGGCCCCTGTTTCGGTCGCAGGTTGGGTCAAGCGAAACGCCGGGCCCACTTTGAGGATATCGGGCGCCTTGGGCCAGGGATCGAGACGAGTGGGCGGGGCGTCGAATTTGTGGATGATCTCCTTGCATGGGCCGTCCTTGACCTGCTTGGGTTTTGCATGCCGTAGATCGAGAGCGGTGCCGAGCAGGCTGACGACTTCCTTGAAACTGGTGGGCGGCTTCGCTTTCACGAGGGAACTCAGACCGGCAGCCGCTTCGTCGATGGAGCCGGCGCCCAGGCTGATCGCCATGCGCCGATGCGAACCCAGCGTGTTGATGGCGAGCGGAAATGGTGAGGGCTGGCCATTCACCGTGGGCTTCTCCACCAGCAGGCCCTGGCCGCCACAGGGTTTCTTCATTTCGCGGTCGGCCAGTTCTGTGATCTCCAGTTCGCTGGCGAGCGGTCGCGTGATGCGGCGCAATTCGCCCGCCGTCTCGAGCTGCTTCAGAAAGTCTCGGAATGAATCAAACGCCATGAACCAAACCTACCAGAGGCGCCAGGCTAAGGGAATCGTGATTGCGAAAGCGAGCGGGGCCAGAGGAGGTTCTTCAATGCGCACAGCTCGAGTGCGAAAGGCACATAGCCGCCGTAGCCCAGGAGCGGCATCTCAAAGAGGTGCAGGAACTCTGCGCCCGGGGTGTGATAGATCCATTTCGGATAGGAGTAGTAGTTCCACATCTCCCAGAAGAAACCGCAGATGACCGCCCCCAGCGCGAGAGAAGCCACTAGCCGCCAGTCGCCCTGCTGCAGATCCTGCAGAAAGTGTCGGCGGCCAAGCCAGCAGTTCAGCGGTTCCAGGATGAACACCAGCGAGGTCCAGACAAACGGATAACAGATCTTCGGCCAGACCAGCGCCAATGCCAGCATGGCAGCACCGCCGAGGAACATGCTGAGGTTGACGCCCGGCGTCGGTCGAAGCCGCGGGCCGGCGGCCAAACGTCCCATCCAGCGCAAACTGCGCGCCAGTTCCGCCGTCTCGAACACCGCGGGCATGACGGTGGAAAAGGAAACCGTGCAGAGCAGATAGTATTGCAGGTCGGTGAAGGCGTTGCTGCCCAGGTATTCCCAGTTGCCGGTCCGCCGGTTGATCACTTCAAAGAGCCACCAGGCCGGCGCCGAAGCCACGAAGAGTAGAATGAACCCCCGTCGCGAACGGGTCCAAAGCGACGTGCCCGTCCGGGTCAGAACCAGGGCATCGACCACGAGGATGTAGCCGAGCCAGAGGGGGAAAAACAAATAGGCCGTGCGCATCCCCGGCAGGGCCCAGTTCAGCGGCCAGCAGACCGCCAGGAGGAGCAACCCTAACCATCCCTGAGGTGCCCAGAGCACCGGGCGCCGGGTCGAGTCTGTCGCGTTCATCCGGCCCCACATTGAACTCGCCGCGGATTATTTCAATCCGGATTTCGGGCCTTGGCCTCTCGGTCCTGTTCCAAAATGAACAGAACCAGGCTTTTAGGCGTCTAATAGGCGTGAAAATAAAATCGAATAGGAAGAAGTCATTGCCAGCCTTGGCCAATGGGCAGTTGTGGAAGACCGAGAATGCGTACATTCAGATTGTGGAGCTGGGCAAACGGCTGATCGATTACCGGATGATGAGGCAGCTGGGGCAATCGCGGCGAACCCAGACCAGCAGTATTGAGACCATGGAGAATTACCTGAAGACCAACGAGGCCCGACTGATCAAAGGCAACTCCAGGAATTGATTTCATTGGACGCCCGCCCCACAACCTGACCAGTTACTAAGCGAACTCCAAGTCACCGCGCGCTGACGCGCAAGCCGAACTTCTCCGGCGCGCCGGTGAACGAAAGAACCCCTTTCTCCGCCGTGACGCCGACGTAAGGGTCGTTGGTGATCAGGATGTTGCCATCCAGGTCCAGGTAATCGCACAACTCGGCGAGGTGCGCGGCGGCACTGATGAGAATGCTGCTTTCGATCATGCAACCCAGCATGGTTTTCAAGCCTGCTTTGCGTGCCGCCTGGAGGGCTTCAAAGCCGGCGCTGACGCCGCCGGTCTTGACCAGTTTCACGTTCACGCCGTGGAAACATTCCGCCGCCTGGGCCACATCTTCCGCCAGGTGATAGGATTCGTCGCCGAAGATCGGCAAAGGCGAGCGCTGCTTGAGCCAGACCCAATCTTTGGGGGGCGTGGCCGCAGGCATGGGCTGCTCCACAAACTCGATGTGCCCGTCTTTGGCGAGCCACTCAATCATCTCCAGCGCCTGCTCCTTGTTCTTCCAGCCTTCGTTGGCGTCCACCCGCACCGTCTTGGTCGGCGCCACTCCACGCAGCGCCTGTAAGCTCACCTTGTCGTCGGCTGCCCCGACTTTCACCTTCAGCACCGGATACTGCTCCGCTTCCACGACCTTCTTGCGGATCATGTCCGGCTTATCAATGCCGATCGTGAAGGAGGTGAGGTGGTGGTCTTCATGGAAGCCCAGTTCGAGAAAGTCGTAGATCGGCTTCTTCGCGCGCTTGGCCGCGCCGTCGAGCAGGGCGATGTTGAGCGCGCATTTGGCGGACATATCGTGCGGCGAAAGGGTGTCGAGATAGGTCATGCTGCCTTCGACGTCGTTGAACGAGAGTCCGCGCGCGTCCACTTTCTCGAAGAAGGCCTGTACTGTAACCACCGATTCCTTGTAGCGCGCGGTGGGCGCGGCCTCTCCCCAGCCGACCGTGCCGTCGGCACCCGTCAATTCAACAACGACGGCTTTGCAGAGGTTAGTGCCGGCGCGCCGGGCAATGGTCCAATGGTGGGCAAGTTGAAGGTCCAGACGCCTAAAGTTTAGTTTCACGACCCAAACGACACCCTAAAGCGGCTCAGGAAGCAATACCGTTATTTCGGCGCGAGGGCGCATAATTTCCCATTGCATTTGCAGCCGTTCAGGGCACCTTGATGTAAGAATGACTCCCGAGCAGGAACCTGAACCAGCAAGCGTAACACCTGAGCGACCTGAAACGCCTCCAGCCGCCCGACGCGGCCGACGCTCGGGCCGCGGGCGCCGAGGGCGCGGGCGGCGTCCGCCCCAAGCGACGGCCCCGCAACTGCCCTCAACCGCGGAGGCGGCGGCGGAGCCAACTCAGCCGATTGAGGACCTGACTCAACCAGTTGTGGAGCCTGTCTCGGTTGAAAGGGAAACGCCACCGCGGCCAATCCGGGAGCGGCAACCTGCGTCACCGGTGACCGTTCATCCACCGCCACCCCGCGAGCGGCAACCCGCATCACCCGCCGCCGTTCAGCAGGCGATCGAAGAGGTCAACCACATCATTGAGACGCTCCGGGGAACACTCGAGGACATGGAAGAAGTGTTGGAAACGCTGGAAATGGCCGAGCGGCAGAAGACCGCCGACGAGCAGGAGATCGAAACGCTTCGCCGCGGCTTGCGCCAACTGCACAGGCCGAGGGAAGGCGGACAGTATCCGCCGCGCCAGTGAGCCATCTCTGAAAAGCAGTCCCATTAGCGAGGCGCTCATCGCGTCAGCCCGGCGGCTCCGCGCGGAGACAAGCCGGCTGAACTTCCGGCCGCCGGTCGCACATGT
>Ga0209777_10006235_pt1 | contig 13467 bp, 12 predicted proteins | sample FrelakmetHBP12HB_FD_187147 | JGI IMG/M metagenome (GOLD analysis project Ga0209777, IMG submission 187147) | Freshwater lake sediment microbial communities from the University of Notre Dame, USA, for methane emissions studies -HBP12 HB (SPAdes)... | ecosystem: Environmental > Aquatic >...
GCCGCTGATGTTGCCAGCAGGCCCAGCACGACGGCAAAGTATCCAAACAGTCTCTTCATTTCCACACCTCACCAAACAATCCCGCCTGCTCGTTAGACTCGGAATAGCGGGCGAGGGTTCCCGAAACATAAGCCACCATGTGTGACGGCCTCGAATATCCCGGACCATCAACGAATCGCCACCCCAAAGCCAATCTCGGATCCCCGAACCCCGTCCGGTAGTCTTCACCTCGCCCTCTTCGCCGCCGGGTCGTGAGGCTGTTTGCCGACCGTGAGAGCCAGCGCGCGCCTGGTGTCGGGGGTGGCGATTTCCTTGATCGTGAAGGTATAATCGCCCGCGTGGGAGCCTTCGCCGTAGGTCGTGAACTTGGCGGTGTATGTCTCACCGCTTCCCGCGTGGAAATAGTAAATAGCGTTGCCCTTGGTACCGCTGTCATCGTCGTAACCGACCTCGGTGTCCTCAGTCACCCCGCTATAGACAATCACATAGGAGTCCAACGTGTCGCTGGACATGCTCACCTGCACCCAGCCGTCGCGAGTCGTGGTGAAGCTCTGGGAATCATAGAGCGAACCGTCCTGGTTGATGCCGCTGGATGCGGTCGCGCCGGACCATCGACGGACCATCGAGGAGGGTTTCCCACAACACCACAATATGTTCCTTCTACTCTATTTGTGATTGATTAGGGGTAGTGATGAACTGCCCAGTTGGCCATAATAGTGGTACTTGGTAGGAGAGGCGTTATGTTCGTTCATACATGCCGTCGAACGCCCCATGACTTGGTCGGTTTCCGAAGCCTTGTCGCGTTGGTGGTCACGTGCGCCGTTCTCTCTGGAGTTGCCATGTCCTCGTGCGTGGCTGACGACACGGATCGGGCGCCCGCGGCCCCCGTCGATCTGACCGGCATGACGCTGGAGGACCTGATGAACATCGAGGTAACCTCTGCCGGCAAGACCCCTCAAAAGATCTCCGAAACTCCGGCCGCGGTCTTCGTGATCAAGCACGAGGATATCGAACGATTCGGTTATCGTACGCTTTCCCAGGCGCTGGGGCGCGTGATCGGCATGTATGTCTCCTCCGACCGTAACTACGACTACTTGGGGGTTCGCGGATACGGCCCCCCCGGTGACCTAAACACGCGGATTCTCCTGCTTGTGGACGGACACCGGATCAACGATCCGCTCTTCGACATGGCATACATTGATGAGACCTTGCCGGTCGACATGAGGAGCGTCCAACGTATTGAGGTGGTCAAGGGTCCGGGATCCGCCTTGTGGGGCACCAACGCCCTTCTGGCCGTGATAAATGTGATCACCAAGACCGGATGCGACATCGACGGAAGCCGGGCACTCGTCGACACAGCGAATGGCACCGCGGAAGAGGCATACTTCGAATACGGCAAGCGATATGACAATGGACCCGATATTGCCTGCAGTGTCTCAGGGATAAGATCGGACGGGCAAGAACATATCTACTTCCCCGATTTGAATGACCCGTCTACCAACAATGGAGTAGCGGTCAACATGGACGGCGAGCATGCGAAGCGAATGTATGCGAGCGCCTCGTATGGCGAATGGAAGCTGCTGCTCGATGGCGGGAGCCGCACGAAGACCTTCCCGACTGCCCCGTATGGCTCGCTCTTCAATGATCCGAGGACAACTACAATTGACAATCGGCAATTCAGCGAGCTGAGTTATGAATCCCCAGTCTCACGCGGCAATGACGGCAGACTGTCTGCTCGAGTATACTCGGACGACTGCAGTTTCAATGCTACGTACCCGTACTCTGGTGAGGTCGCCAACGAAGTCACTTTCGACATGTACAGAGGGGAGTCCAGTTGGTGGGGAACTGAGATCAGGTACTCTGTGGATGCCTCCCCTCGGCTGTCCACGGTGTTCGGTCTGGAGCACCAGAAGATGACCAAAGTTCGCTACAGAAACTACGAGATGCCCAACTATACCCCATACTCCGACACGACTTCTTCGTACAGCCTGACCTCGGGATACGTCCAGGCTGATTATTGCCTGCATCCGTCTCTGAGGCTGGTAGCAGGAACCAGGCTGGACGACTATTCCACCATCGGCGGGGCGTGGAGCCCACGCTGTGCGCTCGTGTACAACCCGAACTCCGACTCCACATTGAAAGCGCTGTATGGCACAGCCTTCCGGGCGCCCAACGCTTATGAGCAAGCAGAAGTGCAAGGCTATGTGCCCGACTTGTCGCCGGAGCATATCACCACGTCAGAGCTTATCTGGGAACAGAGAGTCGGTAAGAACAGCAGGCTGGTTGCCAGCGCGTTCCGCTTTGACATTAGAGACATCATCACGGAGCAGGAAATATCCCTTGACCATTCCGCGTATATGAACACGGGCACCGTTCGGAGCCAGGGGGTTGAGTTGGAACTCGAGACGAGTCTGGCCGGCGGAGTGACGGGATATGCGGGACTGGCGCTGCAGCGCGCATGGGACGCGGAGACCGGCGCTATATTGGCCAATTCTCCTCGATTCCTGGCAACCGGCGGCATCTCAGTGCCACTGCTGTCCAACAAACTGTTCATATCTCCCGAGGTACAGCTTATAGGCAGCCGCAAGACGCTCCTCGGTAACAACACCAGGGCGGCGCCCATAGTGAACCTGAGTGTTGTATCACGTGGTGTCATCCGCGGGCACGATCTCAGCCTCAGTGTCTCCAATCTGTTCAACACGCTCGTCACGGCTCCGGGTTTGGAAGGGTATCCCGAGGATCAGATTCCCCAGCAAGGCAGGGTACTCCAGCTTCAGTTATCCCAAAGGCTGTGATCAAACGGATCGTCCCGATACGGTGCGGGTTCAATAATGCTGAACCGGCTGCGCGCCGATGTATCCCGTTCCGTGACCTCTACCTCGCCCTCTTCGCCGCCGGATCGTGTGGCTGTTTGCCGACCGTCAGAGCCAGCGTGCGCATGACGTCGGGAGCGGTGATTTCCTTGATGGTGAATACGTAGTCGCCCGTGTGAGAGCCTTCGCCGTAGGTCGTGAACTTTGCGGTATACGTCTCGCCGCGACCCGCGTGGAAGTAATAGATGGCGTTGCCGTGAGTACCGCTGTCGTCGTCGTATCCGACCTCGACATCCTCGGTCACCCCGCTATAGACAATCACATAGGAGTCCAGCGTGTCGCTGGACATACTCACCTGCACCCATCCGTCGCGAGTGGTGGTGAAGGTCTGAGAGTCATAGAGCGAGCCGTCCTGGTTGACGCCGCTGGATGCGTTCAGCGCGGCGGAACCGGTCATAGTGAGGGGCTCGCGGCCCCCGCCGCCGCCGCAGCCGGCAATAACAATCAGGCAGACCAGAATAGCGTGTGCGTATCTCATGATTGCACCTCCACGAATAGCTTACAGTAATTGCAGACGATTGCTCCACGTTCAGCTTGCCGGTAAGAATACCCGATTATGCGGGCCGCGGGCTTCGGTATCAGGATACCGAAGCAACCAGGCTTTACACGGTCCGTGATATGGCCCCAACCACCTGGAATAGAGATGATCTCCATCCGTCTTGCGCAACGTTTTTGGAAAAATTCTGGTTTTTCTGCAAATGTATGGAACACCCTGGCTCTATAAATCGTCTGAATAGTAGCAAACCTTCCCACCCTCTTTTCTCCTCCTTGGCCCTCCCAGGGCCGGGGGCATTTTCGAGAGGACGAGACTCCAATCTCGTCCTCGTCTTTTTGTACAGTGCGGGGAGTTGTTGATGGACGGAGGCAGGGAACCCGCTGGGCTGCTACTCGCTGGTTGGGTCGAACCGACGGAACAGGATGCCGGCGACCGCGATGGCGGCGGAGCCTATGGCCAGGTTCACCGCCGAGGCCGCGAGAGCAGCCGCCGGCAGTGACATGCCCGCAATCCGCGCCATTGCCCAACCGGTCAAAACGCAAGGCACGAACGCAGCCGATATCAGCATGAACGCCACCAGCCCGCCCAGGAAGCTCTGAGCGGGGTCGCGCAGGTCGGGATATAGAATAGCCGTGACGATGGCAAGCGACACATTCATGAATCCCAGCGAAGGCGCTATCAGAATGCACGCCCCAAGGAGATCCCGGTCGACCTCCGGCGCGAGCACGCGGATCGAGAGCGCGAACAGGCAGGCGCCAAGGGTGAGATAAACAGTTGAGTTGACCGCCTGAACCAGCATCACTTTCCAGGCGGCGATGGGCATGGACTTGATAATATTGGCCTGTTTGAGCTCGGAACGCATCTCGGAGGCCGCGATCAGAGAAAGTATCCAGACGACATAGACCAGCAAGAACGGGAGATAGTGCAGGGGCTCGTCTGTCGGAATGACTGATTTGATCACGTAAACCAAAAATGCGGGCAGCGCCAGCATCATCAGCAACTGCGTTACCGATATCCTATATCGCAGCAGCAGACTTTTCCATAAGAGCGCCATTGCTCCCTGGCCGAAGGGAGGTATTGCCAGCCATCCGGCCCGCGTTGTGCCCTTCTCTCTGAGCACATCCGTCCGGACCCCCACGTAGTCGCCCGCGCGCATCGCGCTCCGCCTTGCGGCAAACTTCACGCTGACCCCCAGCGAGGGTTCGTAGATGTTCTCTTTCCTCGAAAGCAATACTAGGAAACTCATAATCGCCAGGCCTATCAGCAGAAACAATCGGGCAACGTCATCGCTGGTCACCCCATGAGAATTCAGAGGTATGAGGAACAGTGTCGCGCACCAGTCCGCCGGGGCGAACACCCACTTGATGATCGGAGAGTTGGCCGCGCTCAGAACGCTCGCGTACGAATCGCCCGTGCGTGCAAACTGGTAGGCGCCTATCGCGAACGCGGATGCCGGGACCGCGATAAGCGCCGCCTTGATTGCGAGACCGGCCTGTTTCAGGCGCTCGAACCCGAAGGTAAACATGATATTGATCGTGTGGGATACGTTCACTACCAGGACAAGAAGCGCCGTCACGGCGGCGATGCTGCACAGCCCCGCCGGCATAAATGACACCCGCAGGATTCCGAAAACCGGGAAACCTATGAACAGGTAGAAGAACGCCACGTACGCGCCATACTTCAGATAGTCCTTGGCAAGCTTGACCAGCAGCACGGTGCGGCGGCTGATGGGAGTGGGAAACAGAAAATCTATCTGTGAAACCGAGAAGATCATCATTCCGCTGCTGAATGCCCCATATATCACAAGCACGCTGCTGACGCTCATGAAAAGAAACACGCCCTGCCGGATCATCTTCCAGTCGACATCACCCAGGAAACTCATGTTGGGGACCCGGGGACCCTCGCCCAGGCAAAGCATAAAGCCCCGGACGAACCACGATACTACCCACGCCCCCACTATCAGCGCCGGTATGAGTCGCTTCGGGGTGCGGGCGGTATTCTTTATGGAGTTGATGAGCTGTCGCAGCTCAAGGTAAAGAAGCGGCTTCAACCAGCTCACTCTCCTCCGTAAGGGTCAGGAAGACATCCTCCAGCGACGCATCGGTGCCCATCTGGGCCCTAACGTGAAGCTCCTCCAGGCTGCCTTCGGCGATGATCGTGCCTCTTCTGAGTATGATAATGCAGTCGCAGAGCTTTTCGGCCGTGTCCAACATGTGTGTGCTGATGAGTATGGCCTTGCCGTCTGTTTTCGCCTCCGCGATCATCTTCTTGAGCTCGTAGGCGCCTTTGGGATCGATGCCGATGAGGGGTTCGTCGAGTAGCACCACGCTCGCATCGTGGATGAACGCGCACGCCACGGCCAGTTTCTGTTTCATGCCCTTCGACAGGCTTAGCACGAGGTCGTCGCGCTTCTCATAAAGATCGAAACGCCGCAGCAGGGCGTCCGCGCGCTCGTCGAAGCGGTCCATGGTCTGGTATGCCATCGCCACGAAGCGAATATGCTCCCACACGGTCAGCATTTCGTATGGTGTCGGAACTTCAGGCACGAATGCGATTCGCCGCTTGACGTCTTCTTCGTGCTCGGCGAGACTCAGGCCGTCGATCTCGATGCTGCCTTCGGTCGGCTGCACAATGCCGGTCACGCAGCGCAGTATAGTGGTCTTGCCGGCGCCGTTGGGGCCCAGCAATCCGACTATCTCGCCTTTGTCGACCTCGAACGAGAGGCCATCGACGGCAAGGAACTTCTTATAATACTTGACCAGGTGGGTTACCTTCAGCAAAGTCGGTCTCCATGGAAGTTTTAAGTTGAAAGTTGAAAGTTGGTCTGCCGCTCGATCGGCGGGATATCTGCTCCTGCTGGTTCCGCTCCCTGCGCAGCTGCGGGACCATCAGGGGTTCAGCATGACGTCATCTATTGAGTTTCGGATACTGACTTGGCGTTGGGCGCAAGTCATTCCGAACGAATGTGAGGAATCTGCTTTTTCGCTTGCAGCCCTCACTTATCACCGAAAAGCAGATCCCTCGGCTTCGCTCGGGATGACAGTGTCCCTCAGGCTGTTCGCCAACTCAGGGACTGCAACTCGTTAATGACGCGCCTATTCTATTGAGTCTATTTGAGCCCGCTATGTTCCACCAACTTCGGGCACAGGTGATTATTCCCTCTTGCGGCCCACTAATCCTGCCGGCAGGCGTACATGGCGGCGCGCCCCGCCGCATTCGAATTGGATGGGTGGGGCGCGCCGAGAGGAAGAATGAGTCCTCTGTTAGAAGTTGAGCGTGGTCCGATAGGAAACTCCTACCCAGGAGTTCTTGCCGTACGTGCCGCCCTTGAACGTCAGCCCGGTGTTCTTGGGCATGAGTGTGAGTGCGGTGATGGTGTCCCGGCCGTCATTTTCGACCACCAGGCCCACTTCGGGATGCAGCAGGAACTGCAGACCGCCGAAGATGCCCTCGTGCCTCTTTTCGCCAAGCAGGGTCCAGTCCTCGGTGCCGACGCTCAGATGAGCTCTCACCAGCGGCGGCCCCGGCTTTTTGGGGTTAAAGAACAACGTCTTTGCCGCCGACAAGAAGTAGGACTGCTTCTCGCTCTTGGCTCTCTCGTCAATGGCGGGAGTCCCCGGGTTGTCAAGGGACGTCGCGGTGCCCGCAAGGTTGCGGCAGCCGACTACAAGGTCCGGCTGCTGGGGACCCTCCGAGAGCAGCTTGAAGCTCGCCACAAGGATGGTGGCTGTCTCGTTGTTGTCCACAGCGGAGCGATGGGCATCGATCTCCAGCTTGTCCGTGACACCCACATAGAGTGTCTGATACTGCACGAACTGCGGGTTGGGTGGCGCCCCGACGTGTAAAGTCAGGTAATACCCCGCGGCATCCACCTGACCGGCCTTGAGCTGGTTCGCGGTCGGCATCGTGACGATGTCATCGGCAAACGCGAAACTCACTGCCATCATGAGCATAATCACAACAAACAGATATCGCAATCTTTCACCTCCGAGCCTGGGGTGCTTTGTATCCCCAGCACAATGAAGAGTTAGTTGCCGGCTGTGCGTATTCCTTCAGGATTTTCGCGGGCGTTCCATTTTTGTAAGAAATGATCTTGATACTGTGCGTCCGTCGCGGCTTTAGGGGTTGCTTATACTTGCCTTGCCGTCAACTTCCGCCAGCGTTCACCCGCCGCATCGATCCACAGATCCAGAGCCTCGTAGGAGATCCAAAGAAACGCCCCGAACGCCAGTATGAACCAGCCCAGGCGCGAGTGCTCCATAGCTGCCACGCTCGCGGACCACAGAGGTCCGAACTTAGTGAGGGGTTCCCAACTGTTGAAACGCTGAACGAGGCCGAGGTAAACACCCAGCGAGACCATCGCGAAGAACGGCACGGCCCAGGACCAGATCGGCAGCCCGGCGCGGGCCGCTATTCTTTCGACCGGCCTGATGGCAAGCGCGAACGTCATCATCCCGAAGCCGCTGTAGCAGGCGTAAAAGAGAGTAGCCCTGAACAGTGGCAGGTATAGGCTGGAGTCAACCTGGCTGCGAATATACAGGTCATGATTATCGAGCGTAAACAGAAAGTGCCGCCACTCGGTCAACAAGTAGCACGTGTTCGGCAGGAATGCGAGCCAGACCGGCGCTATGGCAACCACGAGCAGGCAGCGAAGAAGCTTTGAAGCGTTCATGTTCGCGGCAAGACTCATAAGATAAGCGAGCGCGACAGGCATCGCCGCCAGGGTCGAATTCCATAGTATCCAGTTGATTGTCGGGTTCATAGCCCTAATACGCCCGCCCGGCTGGCGTGGTTCCCGAGAAATAGCAATTGACGGGGTACAAAGTTCAGGCTAAACTGAATGGGGTGGACGAGGAAATTCTACATAACCCGGCGGTTATTACCGAAGCTAATGATGTGGCGCCGGGTCTTAAGGAGAACAACCGATGCGAATACCGAAGATGATGAGATTCATAACAGGAGCCGTGCTGTTAGCTACAGGCTTATTGGCGGCGCCTGTATTTGCCCAGGAGATTGCCCAGCCGGATAAGGGCCAGCCCCTGCTGGCCGCCCCGGCAGCGCCCGCGGATGAGAACGCGCCGCGCAAACCGCGCAAACCGAGGCTCACGCTCAAACCGACCGTGGGGCTTTTCTGGCCGACCAACGGGAAGACCAAGAGCGTTTTTGGGAGCAGTTGGACAATGCTCGGGCTGACCGTCGACTATCGGGATGAGGATCGCAGCAGGAGCCGGTTCCAATTCGAGATAGACGGTATTGCGCGCAAGTCTTATGCCGACCGCGCGGCGATATTCGCAGTAGGCGCGAAGTACACCGAGCGCTTCAATACATCGAGGCGTTTCTCACCCTACGTCGGAGTCACGGCGGGCTGGTGTTTCGGAGGCGTAAAGTCCGTGGCGGACGGCGTGAACACCGGCTTTCGATCCGCGGGCATTGGCGGCAGCGCATTTGTCGGAACGAATGTTGGCATGAACGTAAAGCTCGAGGGCGCCTACCACGTCTTTCCGAGCCTTGGCGGGTTTAACCTTTCCGGGCTGAGCGTTGGAGTGCAACTGCAGTTCTAGCCTGCCTGCCAACCGGCGAAGTCCCTGGCCGAGTAGGTGATTATCAGATCGGCCCCGGCGCGCCTCATGGAAGTCAGGATTTCGGTTACGATCCCGCGTTCATCCACGTAGCCTTTCTCCGCGGCGGCTTTAACCATGGAGTACTCGCCGGAGACGTTGTAGGCGGCTATCGGCACGTCGAACGACCCCCGCGCGTCGCTGATGATGTCCATATACGATAGCGCCGGCTTGACCATTATGATGTCCGCGCCCTCTTCGACGTCCAGGGCCATCTCCTTGAGGGCCTCGCGGCGGTTGGGACAATCCATCTGGTAGCCCGACCGGTCGCCGAACTGGGGAGCGCAGCCGGCCGCGTCCCTGAACGGCCCGTAAAACGCCGACGCGAACTTGGCGGCGTAAGACATGATCGGCGTGTTCTCGAAACCTCTCTCGTCAAGAGCCTCCCGGATTGCCAGAACTCTGCCGTCCATCATATCCGACGGGGCGACCATGTCCGCCCCGGCTTCGGCGTGGGAAAGAGCCGTCCGGGCTATCAGCTCCAGCGTCTCATCGTTGATCACCTCCCCGCCTCTGACTATGCCGCAGTGGCCGTGAGAAGTGTACTCGCACAGGCAGACATCGGTGATGACAACCAGGTCCGGCACCGCGCGCTTGAGAGCTCGCACCGCCCTCTGGATTATCCCGTCGTTGGCATAGGCCTCCGATCCGAGATCGTCTTTTTCATCCGGGATGCCGAAGAGCAGCACCGCGGGAATGCCCAGCGCCGCGACCTCTTCGGCTTCTTTGCACAAGGCATCGACCGAAAAGTGAAATACTCCCGGCATCGACGGTATCTGCAGCTTCACATCCAGTCCATGCGCGACGAAAAGGGGATATATGAGATCGTCCACCGAGACGTTTATCTCGCGGACCATTCTTCGCAGCGTCTCCGACCTGCGCAATCTTCGCATTCTGTTAGCGGGAAATGGCATCGTCAATTCTCCAAACGGTTTATCGTGAGGCGGCGGCGCCGCCCCAAAGCTGTGAACATTATACTACATCACTCATCACGGAAGCACTGAAAAGGGGAAGCAGGGAAGAGAATCTAACTAGGAAATCCAGAAAGGAACGAAAGATCGAAAGGGGAAGAGAAAAAGCAGATTCCTCGGCTTCGCTCGGAATGACACATGCGCGGGGGTCGGAATGACACATGCGGGGGGGTCGGAACGACACATGCCGGGGACTGTGCTTTCCCCTGTGTGCCTTGCCCTTTTCGTGTCTTCTAGCTTTCGTGCTTTCGTGATTGTATTTCTCTTCCCTGTTCCCAACTTCCGTGCTTGGGCGGTTGAGAGTTCCTTCGCGGGATTCGCGTTTCAAGAGTCTGCCGTGCTGTCCGACCACAGCCGGATAGACTGCGTGAAGCAGATTGACAAAAAATCCCGCCGATATTTGCGCATACTGGAAAATGCGGATATACTGTAACGCATGGAAGCTCGGCACGCAAAGCAGACATACCGCACGCCGTGTCGAGAAATGACGCATTGGGCTGGCCCCAGAAAGAAGGTATGGAAGTGGCTACGAAATCACTCTATGTAGGCAACCTGCCCTACAGCATCACAGAAGACGAGTTGCGCTCGTTCTTCGAACCCCACGGCTCCGTCGAACAGATAAGAGTGATTGCAAACAAGGGGTTCGGGTTTGTTGATGTCGCCGAAGAGGATATGGAGGCTGTTATCGAGGCAACCAATGGGCAGGAGATCGGCGGACGAACGATTACCGTGAACGAAGCTCGCCCTCGCGAGGAACGCCCGGCTAGAGGCGGCGGAGGTCGCGGCCGGGGAGGATTCGGCGGCGGCAAACGCGACGACTGGTAAACGCCGAACAACTGATTTGATATGCAATTGCGCCCGGAGGAGTCGCCTCCGGGCGCTTTTCTTGTGTACGCCGACCCAGCTTGGCCGGGCAATAGCACCGTAGGGAGATGATAGCAACCGGGCATACTATTACGCGCGTGTGTATCTGTGTGTCTGCCTGTTGACACATACTCCAGCTTGTATTACACTACTGTCATATCACCGATTCGCACTGCATCGACCCCTGTGGAAAGGACTCAGAAATGGACTTCAGAAGACTAGGAATTCCCTCACTGCAAATGCTCAGCCTGTTGGCGGCGCTAGCGCTCGCGGCCGCGGCTCCAGCCTTCGCCCAGGACCCCGGCCAACCCCAGATCGCTCCCCAGAACCAGGAGTTTCTGGACTACGTCGATGGGCCGCGGTTCACGGCTCAGGATGTTACCGACTTTGTGCCCGGGTTAGTCCCGGAACCTTTTGTGATTCCGCAAACGACAGCGCCCGAGCCTTTCACAGTGGCCGCGCTGCCGGCGGCATTCGACCTGCGCACCCAAGACAAGCTGACTCCGATAAGAGACCAGGGATCGGCAGGAGCCTGCTGGGCTTTCGCGAGTATCGGCTCGATGGAATCGTTCCTGATGCCGGGCGAGTCGTGGAACTTCTCCGAAAACAACCTCAAGAACACGCACGGTTTCGACATCGCTCCTGATGCCGGCGGAAACCGCGCAATGTCCACAGCCTATTTCGCGAGGTGGTCGGGCCCGGTAAACGAGGCCGATGATCCCTACAACCCCACCAGCGGCGTCTCGCCGACCGGCCTGACCCCGGTCAAGCACGTTGAGGACGTGATCTTTATCCCCACTCGCACCGGCGCTCTGGACAACGACTCGATCAAACAGGCCGTGATGACTTACGGCGCGGTCTACACGACCTACTATCACTCCAACTCCTACTACAACCCGACGACGGCCGGCTATTACTTCAACGGCGCCGCCAGCCCCAACCACGCCGTGTGCATCGTCGGATGGGATGACAATTACTCCGCCTCCAAGTTCCTCACGCCTCCCCCCGGCGGCGGGGCGTTCCTGATCCGCAACAGTTGGGGGACCTATTGGGGCCTCGCCGGCTACTTCTGGATGAGCTACCATGACTCACGCCTGGGCATGACCGAAAACGCCGTGTTTACCGCCGAGCCCGTGAACAATTACAAGACTGTTTACCAGTATGATCCACTGGGATGGGTGTCAAGCATGGGCTACGGCGGCACAACGGCCTGGTTCGCGAACGTATTCACCGCGACTTCCGGCGACCCGATCACCGCCGCGAGCTGGTATTGCCCGACGCCGAACTCGACTTATGAGGTCTACGTCTATACCAACCCTACCTCCGGGCCGATAAGCTCGTCAGGCCCCGTTTCCTATTCGTTGGGCACGATAGCCACAGCGGGGTATCACACCGTCAAGCTCGACGCGCCCGCGCCTGTTGCCTCGGGACAGAAGTTCTCAATCGTTGTCAAACTCACCACGCCGGGCTACGGCTACCCGATCGCGATCGAGAGGCCATACTCGGGTTACTCCAGCAAGGCCGCCGCAAGCCCCGGACAGAGCTATGTGAGCAGCAGCGGGGCCTCGTGGTCGGACATAACCGCCGGCTATGCGAATGCGAACGTCTGTCTCAAGGCGTTTGCCTATGGATCGACCACGCCCACCCCCGGCTCGTTGTCCGTGACGCCTGCGGCAGGGCTCGTTTCGACAGGTGCCCAGGGCGGGCCGTTCAGTCCGGCGGGCCAGGTCTACACTCTCACCAACACCGGCCAGACTGAGATCAACTGGACCGCCTCCACGACCCAGCCGTGGCTGACCCTGTCCGCAGCCGGCGGCAACCTCGCGGGCGGAGCGAGCGTAATAATCACCGCATCGATCAACTCGACCGCGACCGGCCTCCCGGCAGGCAGCTACGCCGGGGCCGTCACCTTCACCAACGCAACCAACGGCGCCGGGAACACGTCCCGCTCGGTGAGCCTGACGGTCACCCCAGGCGGCGTCCAGCCGGGGACATACCACATAGTATCGGATACATTCGGCTGGATCGATCCGACATACCATGCCAAGCTGTCGCTTGGCGACAACACCACCAGCGCGGCCATCAGCCTGCCGTTCTCGTTCAACTTCTACGGCAAGAGCTACAACAAGCTCTATGTCGGCTCAAACGGCCTGATGGGCTTCGCGCCCTATGGGCTGTCCTACTACACCAACACGAACATCCCCATCGTCTACGTGCCCAACGCGGCCATCTATCCTTATTGGGACGATCTGAACCCAGCGAGGGGCGGCGGAGTCTACGTGGGTGTCGAGGGGACCGCTCCGAACCGAAAGATAGTCGTGAGCTGGGTAGACGTCCCGTGGGGAACCAGCGTTCCGTTGACCGTGAGGTTCTCGTTCCAGGCCATATTGATGGAGGGCTCGAACGATATGATCTTCCAATACCTGAACGTCTCGCCGACCAACACTACCTACGGCGCGGGGCGCAGCGCGACGATAGGCATCGAAAACGAGACCGGCACGCTGGCGTGCAAATACTCCTACATGAAGTATGGGGCGGTTTCCAACAATATGGCAATCCTGATAACGGACAAGTAGGGGCCCGGATTGCAAATCCGGCCCAACAGGTGGGATCGCATCGAGGAGAAGGAGAAGCGCGGCCCGGGG
>Ga0209777_10006236_pt1 | contig 13465 bp, 29 predicted proteins | sample FrelakmetHBP12HB_FD_187147 | JGI IMG/M metagenome (GOLD analysis project Ga0209777, IMG submission 187147) | Freshwater lake sediment microbial communities from the University of Notre Dame, USA, for methane emissions studies -HBP12 HB (SPAdes)... | ecosystem: Environmental > Aquatic >...
GTAAACTTCTTTTCGATTTTCTCTTTCACGATTTTTGCTCCAATCGATACAGACTAATGCTATTGCCAGAAACGCAAGCACAGCCCACCATCCCCAATATTCAATCTCTGACTTTTCTTTGCTTTCAAGTTTCATACACTGTTACAATTATTTATTATTTCTCTGGGAGAATATTTTTGCCCCAGAAAAATAAAAGAAAATTATAGCAAGGATTAAACAAAATGAAAAGATTGGTCGGTCTTATGAGGACTCTCCAATCTCTGCCCAAACAAGAGATATCGCGAATCTCTCCGAGGTTAAGGCAATTGATGCTCTTTTCGCAAAGGGAATGACCACTTCAGGCTACTTCCAGCATCTTTTCAATTACTTACAATTATTTTTACTCTTTCTGGGGCAATCCCAACTCTTCCCTTGCTTCATCGTCCCACTCTTCGATGGGGTTTGCGTCAATTTCAAAAACATAGTCGCATCCCGCTTGGTCAGAGTAAATAACTCGAATATTTATGTATGAACCGAAATCATGTGGGCAAGTAATAATTTTGAAACGACACCCTTCAGGGGGCTGTCCATAAACACGAAGCATTTGAGCAATAAATGCTCTGGCTTCTGCTTTCGCTTTTGTCCGATTATAGTTCGGTCCAACTTGCTCGCAGCTTTCAGCAGCAGGAGTAGTCTCAAAATCGAGATAGTCAGGGTAAATGTCGCTCATTTTATTTGCTCCATTCGTGTTTCGGTGACACAACTTTACAATTTGGTGCTACTTTACTGGGAAAGGTTCGTATCTTCCTCAACTTCCTCTAAACGATAATCAGTTTCACAAACACGAACTTTATTTCCAGCAAAAAGGAGATTCGTATCTTCTAATGACAAACCCTGTCCAATCACAGGAAACAATTTGTCAGTAGTGGGCTTCTTTGTCCACCATGCAACAAGATTATTGTTGGGTTGATAATACTGATTCTCAATCGAAAAAAGACACCAAATTTTCATAATAAGCTCCTTCTCTCACTTACAATTCAGCGTTACTTTACTGGGAAACTATTAGGTCTGGACCATTAGGTCCACTCTGCATATTCCCCATGCCAATGAGGAATATTTTTGTGGCAATGTTCAAAATATCCCAAAGTAGTCTTTTTGTGGAAAGTGAATATTCCTACACATTCATAATTCGCTTTAGCGGTTGCACAGATATGCAAATTACGCTTATTCGCTTTAAGGTCGATACCGTCAATGATAGCCCTAATTGTGTCGCCAGTATCAATTAAATCATCCACAATGATGTATGTAACCGCAGTTCCCATGATACCGAATTCGATATCGTATTTAGAATGGGTGGTTCTCTCTTTCCAATTGTCCGATTTCTCTTTGCGAACAATAATGAGAGGTTTCCCCATCATAATCGACAGAGGAACAGCGACAAGCATACCACTTACACCACGGCAAGCAATGGCATCAAAAGCCACGCCAGAAGCTTTGATTACCTTTGCAGCATCTTCCACCATAGACTTTAGCAAGATCGGTTGAGCAATATAATCTTGCAAATAGCCAATAGCAGGGGCTTGAGGGAAAATCCTATTTTTATGGATTTCTCTTCTCTCTTCCATCTCTTTCATTTCGTTAACAACATCAAAAGGCATGATTTTGCTCCATTTAGTCTTTCGGTGATAGGTTACAATTGTTGGCTATTTTTCTGGGCAAAAAAGAAGAGTGTCGGCTTTATCTGGATTCGGCGTAGTCATTAACTACTCTCGCCCTTATCTGCATTCGGCACTCTTCAATGTCTATTTGCAATTTCCAGTATTAGTTCTGTGGGAAACTGGTCTTATATTGCTTGGGCTGAATGGCATTCCAGAATACACGAGCATAACGCCAAACAAGAATAGTTGGAATCATTGCAGCCAAAGTGATGAGAACGCCGTTGTTGACAGTCAAATTGAGACACCCATCAGTAGCCTGATAATTCACAAACTGAGTAGCCTGAGCGAGCAACATTGTAAACCTCTCTCTGCCCTCTATGGGGCTGTTAGTGATTAAGACAACGAATTACAATTTGTTCTTCAATTACTGGGGAAGCTCGTATTTTTGAGTTTTCGGATTAAACAGAGCATCGATAATGTCTTTTGCTTCCTTTAAACCTAAACCAGTTTCTTGACGAACAACATTAATTGCTTGGATTTTACGCTCCAAATTAAGTTCTGTCTGAATTTCCTGACACGCTTTTTCGCTCACAAGGAATCCACCAAGCTTATAGCAACGGGGGGATTTTGTGGCTTGCTCTACAGCTTTATATCGAGCTTCTTCAAGCAAAAGATTAAGAGCTTTTTCGCGAATCTGAGAGATGTGAGAATAACTGTCATAGTTAAGAACTAAGTCGCGAAGGAAATTTTCAAATTTATCAGCAGCCATTTTCTTGTTCCTTTAGTTTCGTTTTCTCTTGAAAACAGTGACACAGCTTTACAATTAGTGGTGGAATTACTGGGAGATTTCCACGGTGATGTTAGGATTGTCCTCAACAAAGTTACTTACTTCCTTCTCTGTCCAGTTGCTACCGATACGAGCAGCAGGAACAACATTATTAGCACCCCGACGACCTTCAATCACGACAAGCCCAACAAGCTTTGTGACAGTATATACATCAGTCACAGGACGACGAGAGAAGCACACCTTTTGTTTATAGTTAAGACGGGCCATTTTTATTCCTTTCAGAAGAGTACATGGGATTACAATTTATGGATTATTTTCTGAGCAAAAATTAAAAAGCTCCACCGTTTCCCTTATCAATATTCATACCATTCGACGATGAAGATGGAGAATTTTTCTTCCCACTAAAAGAGACATAGTTCTCTTTTTTACCCATTTGTGTAGGATCATTCTTAATTTCTGGAGTAGATTGTTTGATTTCGGTGACAGGACTTGGCCGAATATACCCATCGTCTATTGCTTTAAAGAAGATAAGTATACCCATATAGATTGTAGCAGGGAGCCAAATCCACCAAGGGCAACAAAGATAGAGAATCCCGAAGAAAATGATGTAAAAGAATACTGCCAAGCCAGCAGCGAAAGCAGCACCAAGAGCACCAATAAGTCCAAACATGAAACACCTTATTTAATTGTAACAAAATATTACAACTTTTGCAACAATTACTGGGATTTGTTAAACGAACATCATCGTAAAGATGATATTCGCTATACGAACATCATCGCTTTAGCGTAAGTCTCAACTCCACCGTCGTTTCCCAACATACGGCAAAGCTCACTACGCACTTCCCTTTCGGTGCTGGTCTTTCCCTTTTTATCTCGACTATCGAAGTGGTTACGCTTTTTGGTGATCTTAAATCGCACTTGTGGGCCGTTCTTATGGGTCAGGAGGATAAAGGCAGCACGGTGAATCATCAATCCCTTATCTTTATCCTTCGTCTCAAAAATGATCTTCTTAAGCTCGCCAGTAACTTCCACTTTGTAATCGCCATATTCCATTTTATTTCCTTTAGTTAGACAGGCAATTACAATTGTTTAAGGAATTACTGGGGAAACATTTTCCAAAGGTTTTGAAGCTTGTAGCGAAGTTGGAAAAGCCGATTTGATTCATCATCCATATCAGAGATTCCTTTGCTGCGATTTTCTTGAATTTTCGCAAAAATAGAATCTTGAAGATCAAAATACTCTTTACGAGTGATATCGATTTTAATTGTGTCATTTTCTTTAGACATTTGATTTTCTCACTTATTTGTTGACTATTCAAAATCGGCCTTTTACTACGATAGAGACTGCTCTATCGTAGTAACTTTTTTCTTTGTTTGCAACTATTGCTAAATAAAAATAAAAATCAAATTACTTAATCGCCTTAATCGCTTGCTCAACTCCAATCACAGCATTACCTAAAGCGATACGCTCCAAGCTCGTGTTGGTGTCCGACATATTGGCAGCATCATTAAACTTGTCTTGGGCAGCATGGGTAAGAATCTTCGCAAGCTCAAGAAGAGTTTGGAGAGAGTTGAACTTAATCATAGTGTCGATAATTTGGCTATTCATGTTTGTTCTCTTTCGTATTAAAAGTTAAATTCGGTGACAGGGAATTACAATTTAGGTGAGATTTTCTGGGGCGAAAAATTTATGCTCCGTATTTCATTCTCTGAACCCATGCTTCAAATTCAGAGATGTTTATCCATATATGAGGGTTAAGGTGAAGTTCACAAATACACTCTGATTCTTGTCCCTCATATTGAACAAAAGTTCTTCCAGTGACTTTAAGTTCAAAATGTTTACATTTATGGAAAGGACGAACAGCCCTTACAGAATCTCCCACAGAAGGGGGAAAATCCAATTCAGGCCATTGACAAATTTGAGCTTCATCAAGATTAGTGCGAAAAATAACTTTCATCATTGTCTCCTATGGACAATTACAATTATTAGATCATTTTCTGGGGCAAAAAAAATAATTCGCAAAAGAAAAGTTAGAGCGGTTGTCAGTCGCTCTAACTTTTCTTTACTTGGGGGAGGGTCGATTAAAGACCCAGAGCCGCCTTTTGCTCATCGGTGAGCGTGGCGAGAGCCGCTTGCCGCTTCGCGGTGGCTTCCAGAGCCGCCTTCGCAGCATTCGACCAGTCCTCATAGGACAGGATGACAGTTTCCGTTACATCACGAAAGATGACCTCAGAACCAGCGGGTAGAGTAGGCAGCAAATCCGCCTTCACTTTCTCGGCGTCACTCTTCGTCTTAACCACGACGATTTCCTTGCCCGGCCCTTTCTTGCCGTTACGAACGGCAACGATCTGGGGAATGTTGTCAGCGACAACAACAGCGGGAGTCTCAGCAACGATGGTGGGGGTGGTTTCGGTAGACATAAGAACCTCTTTCTTTAAAATTTGTGGAGCGGAATTGCTCACACAGTAGGTTACAATTCTTCGGAACATATCTGGGATAAGATGAAAAGGACGAATGGGACGAATCGCAGGAACATAGTGAGAGGATTCAGCGATGACTGACATATTCTTAATCGTGTTAGTGGTCATTTTGATATCCTCTCTTTCTCATTAAAAGGCGTTGTTTCTGTCACACTCATTTACAATTTAATTTGAATTTTCTGGGATTAGTTGGAAGCTCTTTCCAGTATTCCATTCCCAACAAAGCTTTTCATCATAGTCGAAAACAGATTCATACCAGTGAACAAAATAGGGATATGATTCCTGAAAGTCGATAGCGATAATCTCGCCCTTTTCAGAGCCATTATGCAGAGACACTTTATCGCCAAGTTTGAATTTCGGATTTTTCAGCATTTTAGTTCTCCAATGCTACTCTACAATTTAGGCTACTAATTCTGGGAGGCATACTATTTTTTTCGCCCCAGAAAAGAATAAGAAAATTGAACAAAGAGTTAAGGAAAACGAGAATGCTACTCATAAGCTCTTTCGGGGGAGTTAAGGCTAACCCTACTAAAAACTTACTTTCACATTCTCTAATCGCGATTTCACCACAAATCTTCTGAAAACAACTCTTTTACAGGATGCTTCGTCCAATCCCAACTTTCAAGTCTTTTACTGGGATTGATAGGGTCATAAGGAGGAAGAATCTGCCCACATTTCAAAGCTTCTGCCCATGCTTGTCTTCGCTCTTTAAAGACACCTTTGTCGTTTAGGAATCCTTGCACATGATTCCCAAGCAACTTTAAAGCCTCTTCTCGTGGCTTTTCCAAGTGTAGCAAATGAACAATATTATGATGCCTATTCGGTTTTGGTAAAGACCAGACTTTTCCGTCTTTGTCTTTTATGGCAACATGAGTTATCATCGTGATAGCACCCAAAAGGCAAAAAACATTGCCGCTGCTACATAGAAAAGGATGAAAGCAGGACGAGTATAGCAATAATGTAAAAGTTCATCAAGCATGGCAATTTACAATTTGGTGCTTTATTTCTGGGGCGAAATCAAAAGCTATTTCCACGTTCTTCTATTGCTCTTTCAGCAGAAGCAAGATCGTCTCTTAAGCTATCGACTTCCATTCTCAAATCTGCAATCTCATCATTTTTGCAATCAATAGTTGACTGTAAATCTCTGATAGTCTCGTTAAGACCATCAATCATGCTTTGAAAATCTGCAATTCTGTCTTCACTGTAATCATAATCGGGAGGATCGCCAATCATATTTATCTCCTATAGATTTTTACAATTTGGTGCTTTATTTCTGGGGGGCAACCTTTAAGACAGGTCCAACTATCGTAGCTTATTTAATGCTGGCAACCACAGCCAGCAAAAGTGCATTTCTTTTTATCGACATACAGTTCCAATTCATTGCTGTAAAAGGAATCTGCATAATCATCAGAAAATTTCACATCCCAATCATATCGGGAACCAACCCTTTTTTTTGAGATAGTTCCAATTTGATCCATTCGACTGGCAACGACAGGACTATTCTTCGGATTAGCGACAACCCTAACCCTGTCGCCAACTGCGAACGAAGTCTTCGCTTCCTTAACAATCTCAGCAATCTTATTTTGATTGATGGTAACTTTCTTATGATTGCCAATCTTCAAAAAGTACCGACGAGCCCGATCCTTCATTTCAGTGTAATCGGCTTGCAGAGATTGAGGAACAGAAGCCAGAATATTCGATGGATCATAAGCAGCAGACATAAGAGCAAACTGAATACCAGTGACATAATCGAAACTGTCAACATTAGTGTTACACTTGCTCCAACCGAGCCGAACAGTTCCATCAATCTTGGCGGCAACCACAGTGCCAATCTTGCGACCATTCTTATTCTTTGAATGCTTAACAAGAACGTGGGGCGGCATAACGAAAGTGGAGGTAGTCATTTTTGTTTCCTTATTAGAGGTTTCAGTGTTACTCTGCTTTACAACTTCGGGAGAAATTTCTGGGAAGCTTTGCAAAAATGAGGAAACGAATTCGAGTTCATCTTCACAAAAGAAATATTCATGAGGAATATCCAAATAGTAATATTTTAGTTCCTCACCAAACCAACTTTTAATTTTGCCAGTCATCCCAACATATTTTCCCATGACACAGGATTTTTTAGCTTCTGTGCCAACCCGAACAGTGTCACCAATTTCAAACTTCATAATATTTTCCTTTCAATCACAGATATTCTTGAACGAGTTTCCAGTATTTTTCAACATTTTTTTTGGATTGTTCGGTGTTTTGTCCGAACGAAGTTCCACCATTCCATAGAAAACTAAGCATCTTCCAGTCCTTAGCAGCAATATACTTTTTTCCATAGCAATTCATATATGCTTTAAAAACTTTCAGAGAATAGTCATAATCATCACAATCAGAGAAAGAACCACCAATTGAAGGATCATAGTTCAGTGCATCAATCCAGCACTTTTTATGAATAGCAAAAGGACCGCGAGCAATAGACCCCTTATCCATATATGGAGAAACGGTCTTTTTCCCACTATTTTCAACCATATGAATAGCATGGGTAAAATCACTGAAATCGTCAGTAGGATCAATGGCTTTGATAGTAGTAGTGTAGCCAAGAATTGAGATTAAAGCCACAGCAATCAAAAGAAACTTTCGCATCTCTCTATCCCTTCTAAAAAGTTAATTAGACAGTGCTTTACAACTACTTTCAAATTTTCTGGGAGAATCCTACGGGCTGGCTTTTCACCAACAAGTGAGGGCATTATTGGCTCTGCTCTTTCGCTTTCGATATCGTCTGCAATACCCTTGAGCCGTTAGCTTTTCCTCTAAGGCCAACTATCCTTACGCCTATCTTATTTCGGCTTCCGTAAGTGATTTTTAATAACGACATTTAAAGAAGTGATTTTTGGAATTGATATCAGGACCAAGCCAACCTCATACATCCTATTTGTCTTCCATTAGCCACACTAACAACTTGATCAAGAATTGCGGATTGTAAAGACTTTGGGCCTCAGAACCATACAGTCTCGACTTTCCTTTATCGCTAATGTCACGAATTTGCATCCATTATGGTTACGTCTCTTGCGAAACGCCCAATACGAAGAAGCCGTTGGAGTTTTTGGATGTGAAGGAATTTCACAAAACCTTAAATCACTTCTTTAAGTGTCGTTATTCGGTTGTCAATGTTTCAATCTACAAGCATCTTTGCTTGATTTACTACAATTATAGCTCAAAGTTCTGGGGATTGCAACTTTTCTTTTTGCGAAAAAATTAAACTGTAGTCCAAAATTCTTCACCAGTGCCGGGAATTCTTACTTTTAATGATGTTGTAGGATTTCCCCATACGTCTTTATCTTTGCGAATTTCTAAAATTTCACAATCTCTATCATCAGAATGTGGACCGTATCCACAGTCAAGATTAATGAAATCTCCAACTTTGTATTTCATGCTCCATACCCCAACTTACGTTCCCTCATAAGGTTGATATTGTGGGAGCTTCCAACTTTCGTATTACGGAAAGTTCCACGAGCCCCACTAATGCGAGCACCCATAACACTTGGCAAAGCATCTCTCATAGCAGAAGTTGAACGTCCTTCAGACTCGGCTTGGAGGTCGCAAGCATCAAGTGTGGGAAGTTGACGACGATTATTAGCAAGTTGACGAGCGAGTTTTTCGTTGAATGACATTTTATGCTCCGTAAAAGATGTTACAACGAATTACAATTCAGTGCTACTTTTCTGGGAGACTTTATTTTTTCGCAAAAATAAAATTAGTGCTACCCTTTTACAGATAGCACTAATTTCCCCTCATTCCCTCAAACCATCTTACTTGATGTTGGGATCAACTACCGTTCCCTTGCCAATCTTCGGCAATTTCTTCGCACCTTTGGGAGTGGTATCCTCAACCGTTTCGGCTTTCTTAGCCCAAACCTTACGAACGATACCCTTAGCCCCATCGGGATCACTGTTATATATTTCGACCAGTTTGCCCACAGCAAATTCAAAATAGGCAGTCATCGCCGCAGCTTTTTCAGCTCGCAACTTTTTCAAAGTTTCATCATTAGTGCCACCAATCTTAAACATGGTGCGAGCAATCGCCAGCTTATTGTCATACACAACGCTGACCCTAGAAACGAGAGCATTAATCTCATTCTGAACCGTCTTAAGATTCTCAATAGCAGTACAGAGAGTGGCCGAATCGGTGAAGGAATTAGTGCCATACTTCGTCTTTGCGAAAGCAATGTAATCAGCAGTCACTTTCGCGGTTTCATCAGCACGTTGCTTAGCAATCTCATTTTCAAAACCCATAGACGCCTTATAAACCATATCAGCATCAGAGCCGAAAGAGAAAGCAAGCTTCTTCGCCTTGTAAGCGTCAGAATTACTATTGTAAGACGAGAAATAGTCTTCAAACTTATAGAAAGCATTGTTATACAAGACGCCACTAACAAATGCCATATCAAACTTATCCTGATCAAGAATATACTTGGCAAGGGCAGCGAAATCAGGCACCTTGCCCAGCAATTCAGAATGGATAAAGTCTTTCATTTCTTGGGTATACGCAGCTTCGCAACCCTCAACGTTAAACTTTCCCGGTCCAGACACCAAATCAGCTTCAAACTTAACGAGCTTATCGCCCGCATTCGTAGCCGAATTAGGCCAGAGCTTCTTAATGAGATCGGTGTGAGAACCAACACCCCAATGAACAGCCATCGTTTGCGGTTCCACGATTCCAATTACGCCTTGACACATAGTAAGTTCCTTTATAAAAAGTTTGTTTTCGGTGACAGAGAATTACAACTTTAGCGAGAAAATCTGGGAGGAAGACTTCAGAGAAATTACACTTTGTTTTTATAGGTGCTATACAATTTATTTGCTTTTTTGAGATTTTCTTTAATGTGCTTAATAGCATCCTTTTCGGTGAAACATGGATATTTAACAAGATCGCTATGAATATCATCCATTGCTCGTGAGATAGAATCAAAATTATTCTTAAGGAAAAGAGCCAAGCTTTTCAGTGTTTCTTTATTCATGATCTATCTCTAAAAAAAATGGGCTAAGAAGGACATGCACCTTCCTCACAAAATTAAAAGTTTTGTGCTTCGCTGTCTAAGCTTTTAGCCCTAAATTGACTCTCTTTTACAACTTACTTCTGCTTTTCTGGGAGATTCTCGGCAACTCCACCAAGCTCCAAACATTTAATGCGAGCATTAAGATGCTTATTGATTTCACATTGAGCTTTAAGAATATCAACCATTGCAATATGCTGATGCTTATTCTCTTCGTAGCTCCAAATGCCACAAATATTTGAAAGCAAACAGGCGAGAGAAATAACAGCCATCCAGCCATAAAATTTTGTTTCGCTTACCATTTTTACTCCATTGTTAGTTTGACAAACTCGACTTCACTGATACGTTTCCACTGAGGATTAAAAAATTCATTATCAATTTTTGCCATTTCAACAAGATCAAAAGAATTTTCGTGAATTATCTTTCTGTCGTTGTAAGGATCAACTTGCTCTGGATAATGCTCAATCCAAACAACTTCACGATTCTGCAATCCATAAGCTTCTGTTGCTTGCTCTGCAATAAGCTCTATTGCATTCGTTACAGAAGTTCCATGGTTGTCTGGAAGCTCTGTAAGAACCACTACCACCTTATCATCGTTTTGGTGATAGAGGTCAACTCCACAAACACTTGGGGTGTTCCAATAGCCTTTGAAGTTAAAGTTTTTCATAATGAGTTACAACTTTTGAAGAAATTACTGGGAGAATTAGCTCTTATACTCCAGTTGAGACACGCTGCCAATGCCAGTGTTATTGATAGCCTTCATCAGCATATACATATACATGCTGGCATAACTGGATTCGGGAGTGATATCGGCTTTCGGTTCAATAGTCAAAAGAATCTGGACAGGCTTACCCTTTTGAACAACGGGCATTTGATTGACCTTTCCCAAGCTGACAACAGTATACTTGGGAGCTTTAAGAGTTTTCTTTTTAGCCATGATTGTTTTCCTTAAAAGAAATGTAAAGAGGATTTGAGTACTGCAACCGCTGTAACTAAGCCCCTTATTAACCAGCATTAAGCTATTGGCAGGTAGGGATACGATGGGTTAGAAGTAGGGACGGATCAACAGTGACGGGTCCACTAGATTGTTCCTTCTGTGAGGCAACGTATACTTTAATACAACAACGAATCGCTTTTCGGTGCTTGTCGCACTCAGCCTAGCAAGGGCTAGAGACGATTGCAGTACTTAAATCCTCTTCACTTGTCAACAATACTTTACAACTTATTGAGCGTTTTCTGGGAAGAACCGAACACTCTCAACGGGAATATCCCAAATCCTACCTTTATCAAAAGCAAGAAGCTCAACAATCAAAACAGTGGAATAAGTTCTTCCATTCAATTTTCGTTCACTGCCCTGAAAGGAATCAAGAACAATTCCTTCAACACACAAATTCCCATCAGGAATAAGACTTGGGGAGAAGTTCACTTTTCGACCAATAAGCATTTTTAACTCCAAGTAGGTTGATAGCGTTTTACAACTTGTTTCGACTTTACTGGGAAGCGACTCCAACTTTTCTTATACACGACAAAGACATCTTGTGTCGGTTTGTTTAGAAAGAACAGTGGATTAAATTCAAAATCGTGTTCAAAATTATGCCACAACTGTCCAGCATGACAAACTACAGCACTATTTTCTTTATGATTCACCATACAATTCATAAGAATAACATGGTTATTATTAAGAGGACACCTTAACCACGAGTTACCATCACCTACGTTCGTTACACTATTTTTCGTAACAGTGATAACAGTATATCCGTGTTGAATAAGCCAACGTTTAATACTAATCGTATGCCAAGAGCTTTTATCTCCTGTTTTCCAAGCATCAATTCTTTTAGGAGATATGCCAGAAATCATACTTAAAGCACATGAGGCACAACAATGATGCCTATCATATTTGTGGTCAAGACTTATTTGAAAATTTGGTGATTCGTATTGATTCCAGTCAACACGTTTCACTGTTCCGTCAATCATTTTGTTCTCCAGTTATGGAGGATTGCAATTTAAGATTATTTTTCTGGGCAAAAAAATTATCCGCGAAGATATACCATGCCATAGATGCCAAAACCATGAAGTCCAAAATCAGAATCATAAATATTGGACCTTGCCCATTTTGCGGGTTGACGGAAACTTGCCGCTTTTAGAATGTCCCCCTTCTTAACCTTGCCAAGAGCTTTGCTCTCATAATCCATCTTTGCAACAAAGCCATAGCAGGAGCCACCACTGTATCCATCCTTAATAAGAATTTTGATATTCTTATTCCCATCTTCAAGCTCAATTTGCCTTTGAGGAAGAGTGGAAAAGTTTTCATCATGATGCTTAATGAGCATTTGCATAAAATCGCCCATTAGAGTCTTAAGACGAGAATCAAAATCAGCATCAACAAAGTCATAGGTATCGGTGATAGCGTTCATTTTAAAGCTCCAATAAGTGACATCAATTTGCAATTTATTGCGGAATTACTGGGAGACTTTCTTTTTGCCATGCAGATAAGGATTTTTACTTGTCCACTGAATTTTCATAAAGACAGCAGAATTTTGGTTATCATAGTCAAAGCCGACATTCCCACTACATGCTACAAAATCTTTAATGTAGCACTTAACACGGAAAATAGTCCTGTTTCCGAACATAGATGCTTTGACTTTTGCAGTATCCAGCTTCAAAAATACATGGATACCACGGCAAATTACCTGTTGAGTAGAAGAATCATGAAAATCCTGAAATGGAGTCTGATTTTCTCGATTAGACACGTAGAAAGAACCATTTTTAGGATCAACTCGTCCAGTGCTAAAATTAGGAGAGGCAACTCCACCAGACAATCCATTCCAACAATCAGGTTTTTCCATAACCTTATAGGCATAGATGAATTTCTTACCTTTGTTGTTTTTCTTAAATGTTTCAGTCTTGGACTTGTTGAAAAGCAAGCACATATTAGATTCCTTTTTTCTGTGAGTATTGTAATCCAACTCGTAAAGTATTTTCAGCTTCAAAAAGCTCTGATACTGAATTTTGCAAACGAGCTTCAGCCGCTTTCATAAAAGGGTCAGTATGCTCGTCTTCTGCATTGCCATGACGGACACGTAAAAGCTCAATCTCTTCCATCATAGCACGGCGAAGGATAACCAGTTCTTCAATGCTTTGTGTTACATTTTTCATATTAGGCTTCAACTTCTTCAAGTTTTTCTGGGCGGCGAATACCATTCACGTTTAAGACGTAAGTTAGTTTACCTTTTACATACTGTCTGCCATCAACATATATGCTATAGCAATGTTTGCAAAAATGATTATTGCTCTTTTTTCCCAATCGGTGCTGGAAGAATACTTTTCCACAATCAGGACAGTGAGCAACATAGCGAGCAACGGGAGCAGTTACTTCATTCCCATCATAGCATCGCTCTGGATTAGCTCCAATTTCACGACATTTGGCTTTCCAGACATAGTTATGATGATGACCCCTGCCAACTAAAGCGTGTGCCATCTCATGCAATATTGTATCTCTTATATTGGCTTCGTCATTCAG
>Ga0209777_10006237_pt1 | contig 13464 bp, 9 predicted proteins | sample FrelakmetHBP12HB_FD_187147 | JGI IMG/M metagenome (GOLD analysis project Ga0209777, IMG submission 187147) | Freshwater lake sediment microbial communities from the University of Notre Dame, USA, for methane emissions studies -HBP12 HB (SPAdes)... | ecosystem: Environmental > Aquatic >...
CTGACCGACATAAAACATGACATGGAAACCCCCCGCCCGATGGACCGCTTACTGTGTGGTGACGTCGGTTATGGAAAGACAGAAGTAGCTTTGCGGGCGGCATTCAAAGCCGTAATGGACGGACGTCAGGTGGCAGTGCTGGTCCCGACCACTGTACTGGCGCAGCAACATTATGATACTTTCAGGCAGCGGCTCTCGGCTTTCCCCGTAACGGTTGAGATGCTTTCACGGTTTCGCACTCCACGTGAGCAGAACCAGATTTTATATGCACTTTCGGAGGGTGCAGTGGATATCGTCATTGGCACGCACCGGCTTATCTCAGCCGACGTTCAGTTTAAGAATCTCGGGCTGGCTATCATTGACGAGGAGCAGCGGTTCGGCGTGACACACAAGGAACATTTAAAAAAATTGCGCACAGAAGTGGATGTTCTTACGCTAACGGCGACACCCATCCCGCGCACACTCTACATGGCTCTGGCCGGTGTTCGCGACATTTCCAACCTGAACACGCCTCCTGAGGAGCGTCTACCCATTACCACCCATGTAGGACCTTACTCGCCGAAACTTGTCCGTCAAGCCATCCTGCGCGAGCTGGAACGCGGCGGGCAGATTTTCTTCGTCCACAACCGTGTCCAAACGATAGACGCCATGCGCATGCACCTGGAGAAACTCGTCCCGGAGGCGCGTATCGCTATCGGACATGGCCAGATGCCTGAGACGGAGCTTGCCAGTGTGATGCACCGTTTCACTGCAGGCAAGATCGACATCCTGCTTTCGACCTCCATTATCGAATCCGGTCTAGATATCCCCAATGCGAACACGCTGATTGTGGACCGGGCGGATGCCTTCGGGTTGGCACAGCTTTACCAATTGCGTGGACGTGTGGGGCGCGGCGCGGCGCGTGCCTATGCCTATTTTTTTCGGCACCGAAAATTCTCGCCTACGCCCGATGGTCAGGAACGTTTGGAGGTTATTGCCGAAAATACACAACTGGGTGCGGGTTACTCGATTGCGATGCGGGACTTGGAAATGCGTGGCGCAGGTGAAATGCTGGGGACGCGCCAATCCGGGTTTATTGCTGCAGTAGGATTTCATCTATATATTCGTTTGCTGGCTGCTGCAGTCAAACAGGCGCGTACACTTGGCAGGTTTGACGGTCCAAAATTAGATCTGAAAACTGCAAACCTGGAGGCTTTCCAACCCATCGGTTTACCAGTTAATGTGGACCTGCCGCTTGCCATCGGAATCCCCGAAACATATGTCCCGGATACCAACCTGCGCTTACGTCTCTACCGGCGCCTGGCCGATTTGACTGATGAGGCTGCCTTGGAGGCACTCACGGCCGAGTTTGCCGACCGATTCGGCGTCTTACCGGAAATGGTGACCAATCTATTTTATCAGATGCGGGTCAAGCTGCTTGCAGAACGGGTCGGTCTGGTTTCGGTCGGCATGGAAACCGGGCAGATCGTCCTGCGATACCCGCCTACGCCTGATGGAATGGAATCGAAACGAGTGCCTGATCTCGGTCCTGACGTGCGCGGTGGGAAGAATGCTTATTGGTGCACTTTTGGAAAAGATGCAGACTGGCAGGAAAGGCTACTGGAAATCTTGGAGCGATTGGAACGAGTGCCGACCTTGACATAAAAAAAAGGCCAGAGGCGATTAGCAGATTGGAGCAATTTAAGTTTACTGTAGTTATTATTGGACATGGCGACCGGCTCGATATAGGTCTTATTCAACATACATTGGATTTACTTGCCGTGGATCAGCCATGATTCATTCGAGGATAGTTGCCCTGAGCAGGCAATTTCTTTCAAATAACTGTGTCGGCCTTTGGAAGTTTAATATATAATTGGATTAATAATATACAAGAGTAATATGAAGTTGTTTTCCGGAAGTGCTTAGTGAGAGTGGTAGCATGAAAGGACTAACCGACACGACCTGGAAAAGATAGAAACCATCTGAATTCCACTAAGCATAGCGCAGGAATCCTCAAGGGTTGCCTTGTTCGCTTTTAGATAGACTATTCAGTTATGGCGCAAGAAAGCCAGAAGCCATTCTGAGAGGAATACGAATAATAACGGCATCATCTATTTGCGCAAAGGAGGTTCTACTCTAGGCAAACAGATGATAATTAAGCGTAATATTATCGAATGAATATCCCCGCTATTCTAGCCAGCCTGGGATGGGTTGTTATTATCTTATTGGCTGGCAGCCTGCTGCCAGCCAAGTGGCTGAGCCATTTGAACCTGGCTCAACTTCAACATTCCGAGTGACAAAAAAGGAGAACGAAATGAGAAAAAGAACTTTATTCTTACTTTCCATCCTAGTTGTGCTGGCGATGGCCTGCAGTCTGATAAGTAACACGGGTGGAACGCCACAGGAACCAGGCAGCACTCCGCAGGGAGGCGGAAACCAACTAGGTCTAGTCCCTCAAAAGATCGGAACACCTCCTTCAAATCCGGTCAGCATCAATGAGGGCCTGGCCAGCTTGAACAGCTACCAAATGACCGTTCTAATCAAATCCATCGGTCCGGATCCGGCGGAGTCGAGTACGACCACGGTGAATGCTCAGCACTCCACAGACCCAGAGGCTACACTTACCCGTCTGAATATGTCCGTCGTCAAGAAAGGAGAGACTGAGCCAAGTAATACTGATAGCGACATCTACCAGATAGGCAACGATCAATGTACCGTCTCGACAGATAGTTCGGAATGGAGCAGTAGTACCCCAGCTGAGACAGAAATGTCGGATCTGATCAAGAGTATGCTTGGCTTTACCCCCCTGATCGATAACCCCACGTTTGTGGCTCAGGAGACAGTCAATAATATCCCATCCAACCATTTCACTTTCAAGGTATCGGGATTGGGTGTTAAATCTGGGGCCGAGGTGAAAGCCAACCAGGGTGATTATTGGTTGGCGGTTGACGGTCAGTATATTGTCAAGTACACCCTGATCCTGGAAACAAGCATGAGCACTGATTCCGAAGTGTTCCATGAGGAAGTTTCCATCGAGGTAAATCAGGTCAACCAACCAATAAGCATTGCCTTCCCGCAAAGCTGCCTGGATGCGTCAAAGGTGACTCCAACGCCATGAGCTAAATACCGCAGTACAAATATTAGAAATTCTGAACCAACAACGACACAATTGCTGGTCTTGTGAAATTTGGCTTTGTTTTTGACAATTATAATTCTTGGCTTGCTGGGTGCCCCGGGTCCCCGTTTCCAAGGGAAGAGGCCATTCCCTTGTGAATGACCGCAGCATCCCCGGGAGTGGTTCATACATTTGCTTGACAAGCTGACTTCCCCTTCATTCGACTTGAGGAAAGGCGATTAGCGCGACGACGTGCTGCGCACTCATATAATTTAGAAATAAAGCATGGGGCTGTCTGGAGAGGAACTCCAAACAGCCCCAGCCTTTTTCAGGCATGGATCATCGTCAAAAGCATCTTGAACTTACCTACAGCTTTGACTGAATGCGGCTCGTTGGCAGGCATGATGATGCCATCACCTGCTTTGAGAAGATGAGGTTTACCGGAGATGATAATCGCCGCTTCCCCATCCAGCACTTGGACGAGGGCGTCAAATGGGGCTGTGTGCTCGCTGAGCTCTTGGCCCTCATCAAAGGCAAACAGCGTGACGTTGCCTCCTTCGGCTTTGGTGACTTGGCAGGAGACTACTGCACCAGTCTGGTATTCAGCCAAAGCGGCTATTTTCAGGATTTCGGACTTTGGAGCGGTGGACATTGGTACCTCCATTTTGCGAGTTGTGCAGACGCCGTACGCTTCTATATTATATTAAATATAGGACTTACGCAGAAGTTATCTGAATTGTTGGAGATTTAAGTTGTTGCCGTAAGTCGTCAGATAACATTCCAGGTTTTAGCTGATAGACCGTTTGTTAGGTTCATAAACAACCTGCTTCAGAATTACCCTAACCAAAATAGCACATGCGATTTAATTTCGGACAATTATGTGTGCCGGTTGCCTTTGTCTATTCGGTTTTCTGGTATATCTGCAGATCATAAACCGCAAAACCTTTATTTTCGTAAACAATAGGAAATGGCTGTAAATGGGGTTTTTCAATGACCAGGTAGCGGATCTTGTACTTATGTGCAATACGAAGATAATCTTCCGGCATAAGCGAATAGAAGGCATTTTTAGTAAAAGTAAACGTATCAAGGTAATTCCCATTAAATTGATTGATTGCACCGGGCGCAAGGGCTTCAAATCTTTCCTGCCAATAGGGGAAATAATCAGGGTGGGGAAACTCGAAAATCTCAACTAAAGTCGCCAGCGTACCACGTTCAGAGAAAGTGCGCCAATCAGGGATATAGTGTGAAAGGATCTCAGGCGGGGTGATGAACATGGCATCGCGTGGTGTGTTATTTCGGGCCCAATCTTGCGTCTGTGTCCAGAATGTTTTTGGCTCGAATAAGTAAAAACCAGGCGACCAAATACCGGAAACGATGCAACCAAATATCGAAGCATAAAGGATGAGGCTGAACACGATGGCGCCGGCCCACTGCCTCCATCGATATTTATCCAACCAGTGCTTAATTGCCAGGAAAAGGAAGGGAAGCAAGGGTGAAGGATAAACGACGAAACTGATCATCACCAATCCACCAGAGATGCCACTCAGACTGCCCTGCTGGAGACGTCTGGCAAGGTAGCCCGCAAAATAGATATAACCGATGAGCAACAGGAAAACACCGATCCGTAAGATTTGCAATTGCAGGATAAAGGTTATCGGAAACCAATACGTGGTAATGAGTTGAACAAACAATACGACCCCGATCGCTAAAACAAAATTGGTCATTGCACGGTCATGTGGAGAAAGCTTCAACTGTCTTCCGAACAAGAAAAATGCCAGGGTTGCGATGCCGTGCAAGGTACTGATTATAATCTGTGGAGCGGGTAGGAAGATATAATAAACACCTGCCAACAAGGCAGAAGAAGCGAGTTTAAGCACATCCGGGCGGACCTGCAGGTTGATGGGCGTACTCCCCGAACGCCACACCAAAATGGGCAAAGCACCGCCGATAAAGAGAGCAACTCCTCTCAAGAGGTTTTTCCACCCAACTTCAGGAAGTCGCACGAGCAGGTCCAAAAGAATCATCACCCCGGCAAAGCCCGCGTAGATGACGTGGAGGTTGAACATGAAGCCCAACAACAGGAACGCCGGAACATAAGAACGGCGAAGGTAGAGTATGATCGCGCCCATGATAAAGGGCAGGACAAAGGTACGGTTCAGTAAACTGAATTCGACGATCTGAAACCCGGGCATTCCAAAGTGAGGAAAAACGAGCAATAAGAGGCTTATCAGGTTCGCCAGATTATTATGGAACAATGTCTCGGTTAATTCCCAGAACATCCAAACCAGGCCATAGGTCGTCAACACATGAACTGCAAACATGGCAGGCTCAAGGATGCCCGCTCGATAGGCGGGTACAAACATCATCCAAAAAAAGGAATAATGTTCATCGCGCAGATTGAGGAAGGGATCTGTCGGATAAAGGCTTGGGTCAGCGAGCTTCTTTAGGAAAGGGATATGGATAACCTGGTCAAAGGTGCCAAAATGATAACCGCTGACCCAGATGGCTAACAGCGCTACTCCCATGAAGAGAACATAGCGTAACGGTGTCTTTTTTTCGAGGAGGTCTGCAAGTGAGTTGAAATAAGAAATCATTCACTCTCTGCCCAATAATTCCGGGGTTGTCATTGAATTGATTTTTATTGCAGGGATGGCGACGCCGATACCTGCGATCAGGAAAGTGACTAACGCGATCAAACTTATGGTAGACAGGTCCCACACAGGTGTGATGGCAATTCCAAAAGCAGAAAAATCCTGGATTCGCGAAATCAAAAGAATTACCGCAAAAAAACCACCCACGCTGCCACCGGGCAGCAAAATCAAACCGGCCTGGGTAAGCAGATAGATCACGACCGAACTCCTGCCGAAACCCAGGGTGCGTGCGATGCCAAAATCGCGGCGATGAAGCCAGGCCAAACGCCAAAGAAGATTGGTAAGGGTGATGCTGGTTGCAACCCCGGCAAAGCCCCCGAGCAAACCGAGGTAGCGAAAGAAACTCATAATTTCCTTCCCGAAGGTATTGCCAGCCTCCCCTCTTCGGCCGATCGCAATCCCTTTTGCCAGAGTAGAGCCTTCGCGAAGGGCACCGCCATCAGGGATGTAATAGATCGAAACATCAGAACCATAGCCCAACAATTTTTGGGCGTCGGTCAGTGAAATCCAGGCCTGGCTGTCTTCGTAAGAACCTGTCTTGAAGATCCCGATCACGCGAAACTCCCGGCCGCGTAATATGAGCGTGTCACCCACTTTGATCTTTAGGCGGTTCGCAAGACCGGTACCGACCATCGCTAGTCGCGGGGAATCACCGGGAACGAGGTTTCGGCCTGCCAGCAATTTGAAAGGACTGACTTTTAGTAGATCTTCCGGGTGGACACCGCGCATCATGATGCCATTTGATATCGAAGTCCCCACCAACTGATGAATTTCTGGAATGGGTTGATAGCCATAGCTCTTCAGGAGTTGCCCTATCTCACTATTAAGACGGCTGCCGTGAATTTCACCACTACCAAAACCTACCTGGACCACCAGCCAATTGGTTTCAAGCGAGAAATAGGTCATGGATAGAGATTTCTGGTAAGTGATCAGGGCGAGGTAAATTGCAAATGTGATGCTAAACAGCAACGCCATCACCAGCGTAAGCATCCAACGCCGTTTTAGATCTCTTAATACGACCCATATTATCGCGAGCATGTTCACCTGTTGATAAAGCTGGCGACGCTTCTGTTGCGTAAGTGGCGCGTGGGAATCCAAATGCCTGCCCAACCAAAGAGTATGGAAAGGATAAATCCGATCAATAAGGCTTTTCCTGAGATCGTGACCGGCAAGGGGATCGAATGCAGGGTTAATGGATTGAGGCGGTTAAACCAATTCAACAGTAGGGAGGTGATCCCCCAACTTAAAAAATAACCAACACAGACTTGCAGTAATGTCCTCAGGGTGATCAGCGCTCGAATGGTGCCAGATTGAACCCCAACGGCGCGTAAGATGGTAATGTCCCGGCTGCGCTCGGAGAGGATGAGAAAAATGTTGCAATAGGTCCCCAGCATGACCGCAGATAAAGCCAGGATCACAAGCATACCGCTCACGCCCCGCATATCTGAGACTGCTTTTGTGTACTCCTGATAGAGGTTATCAGCTAAATAGACATCAAAGCGGTCAATCAACCGGGGGTCATTTTGCAGCTTGAAACGAACTGCTTCGGCATCCACACCGGATTGCAGTTGAATCCAAGCAAATTGATAGATACCTTTGAGATCAAACAGGTTGGTTGCCGTATCCAATTTCATCCAAATCGAGCTGAAGTTCGTACCAGGGGCCCGGATCAACCCGGAAATTATGAAATCACTACCATATATATGGATCGTATCACCTATCTTCCAGTTGGTTACGGCAGCGGTACCTTCTCCGATGACAACCTGGTTGGCTCCTTCTGGCCAATCTCCACTGATAATTTGCAAGGAATGCACGGTCTGCATATCTTGCAACCTGGCCGCTCTGAGCTGGATAAGATTGCCATTGGCGTTGATAATTTTGAAAACAAGCGGTGAAACACTTTTTACATATTTCGGAATTAACTCTTCGGCAGGGAGAAAATCCCGATCCGTTACGGTGCTTTCGGATGGGTCGAAGACGTTACGCGAAATGATCAGGAGCGCCGATTTATCAGTTGGCTGATTGCCGAAATTGTACCCAGCTTCTGCAAGCGACACCAGGGCAAAATAACTGCACGTAAAAACCAATATATTAACAATGGTGACGGCGGTGCGCCAGCCGTCACTGACTAGATCCTTGACCAAAAAGCGAAAAACGTCACCCAGTTTTGTCATCATGGCTGGGTTGAAATTTTCCATCTCGGAGCTCAAAGACCCTGTCTACATTTTCTGCAAGTCGCAGGTTATGGGTGGCGACCACAAAGGTAAGACCTATTTGTTTATTCAATTCATGCATTAAAGTGGCGATTTCTTGAGCGGTTAGTGAATCAAGATCACCGGTGGGTTCATCAGCTAGGATCAACTCAGGCTCGGCTATGATCGAACGGGCAATGGCAACACGCTGCTGTTCTCCACCAGAAAGTTCCGGGGGGAGGTGGTTTAATCGGTTTTCAAGTCCCATCCGGGTCAGGATCTGAACGGCTTTTACTTTGGCTTGCTTGAAGGCAACACCTTTTGCCATTAATGGCAGGGAGACATTTTCAACAGCATTCAACGCGGAGAGCAGGTTGTAAAACTGGAAAACAAAACCGATGTGGTCGCGGCGGAAGCGGGTGAGGTTTTCTTCGCTGGCTTTTTCCAGCGCAAAACCATTGATGGTTACCGTTCCTGATGTGGGATGATCAATCCCACCGATTAAATTGAGCAGCGTCGACTTGCCTCCTCCGCTTGGACCAAGGATGACCACAAATTCCCCTTTTTTGATCTCGAGGTCAATCCCACTTACAGCTTCAACAGCTTCAGTGCCGCGGTGATAGGTTTTATACAGCTGATGAACTGAGATCATTTTGTCTTTTTCTCCGAAGATTTATACCTGTTTCGTGCAAAGAACAGGCGCAAATAAATTTGGGGTTTCTTGTGGAAGATGATGACAATAGTGGATTATTCATGCAACAGTTGTTCGTTGTCTGAGCCTACCTGCACCATCTTGGCAAGCCCCCGGTCTATATATAGGGTTTTTAGCAGGATGTAGGCAAAAAAGGTTGTCTGTAGGGAGAGTAAGGATACAACCCCCGCGGTGTCTCCACCGGCGGATTTTAAGGACATTTTATTCCTCAAATCTACTGCTACCCCAAATATGCTCTTTTTTAGGTTTTTTCGACTTTGCGCCCTATATACAGGTTGCATTCGGCGATAAAAAAAATGATGGTTCGTAGATAGTCATCTGGGCGTCAATTTCTCATTAACACTTATAGGACTTCTTAAGTATACAACAGAATTAAAGATCATAATGAGTGTATTGTTAAGCAGGAGAAGGCGTCGAACCACCGATCTCCATGTTATGAGACCCAATTTCGCTGCGCATATTCGCTCGAATGGAAGGAGGCTCAAAAAAACAGGGTGAGCTAATCTGACTACTCGCAGCCACAACTCAAATTGCCAGCAATTCTGATGACTTCTGATAAAGACCTAAGATAGAGTATTGATATGGGGCGACAACACGTGTAAAGCGCGTGGTTCCGGTGACAACCAGGACAACATCCTCTACCCCATTCTGGCCGATGGTCAAAGAAATGTCGGCAGACTGGTCAGCACTGGTAGGAATAATCTGAACTGTCGTCCCACTGGTGGCGTGGGTGATGAGTGACAGGCGGAATGTCTGCGGGACATTGTTTTCTACACGGGCAAAACACGGCCGCTTGCCAGCTGCCATCATTGGTCTCAAAATCGTTTGAAAAGTGGATGGCCGGGATTGTAATATCATCCAGGAGAAAGCCCTCACCATTCACGCCCGGGTCAGTGATGTATTCGAAGCGTATCGATACTTTCTGCCCCTGATAACGTGAAAGATCAACTGTTTCCTGTATCCAGCCATTGCTTTGCCCGGTATAGCCCCATCCATAAGAAGCGCCGTTGGGGTTGCTGGCAGTGCCGGAGGGGTTGGCGAGTATTTCCCAGTCCTGGCCGTCGGTGGAAGTTTCCACGAAGACATAATCGAAATCCTTCTCGATATCGTACCAGGCCCAATATTCCATGCTGATTGGGCCGGAAACGCCAGTCAGGTCGAAGGTATGGGTCAAGGTCATATCCGACTCGTCGCCTTTGTTCGACCAGAAAGCATGGGTACCGGAATGAGGATCGGCGGGCACAAGACGGGAGGATGTGGCACCTTCGAAGTGCAGCATGTACTTTCCACGACAATTGATGCGGACGTAGTCCACGCCATACTGGTTGACGGTTCGGGTAGCCGAATCCACCGGGCAGTTGGTGATATTTTCAGTAGGGCTTGCCTTGGGAGCATTGGGATAGTTGTGGTAAAAGTAACGACCGTCGCTCACCGAACCATCCTGAACGAAGTTGGTGATGGCCCAATCCAGGAAGAAGTCATCTGCCGTGATGACCTTGCCGGTGGATGGGTCCTGAATATTACGTTGTGCCAGCGTACCGTCGAGGCTATCCAGGCCGTTTTGCTGGTTGTTAACCAGGGCCTTGGTGGTTTCTTCGCCGAAGCGATCGAGAAAATAGGTTACGAACAGGAAACTGGCGCCGTAATGAGCGATATTATCGCCGGCAGTACCTGTTATCCAGTCAATCATGTTAATGTCCGGGTTGTTCATGTAAGCCAGATCATCGCCACCCGAGGGATACCCATTAATAAATTCCGCCAGTTTTGAAAACCCCTCGTTAAGGAAGGTAGTTTCATTTCGGTCTTGAAACCACTGGATCATGTGCTGAAATTCATGCGCCAGTGCGCCATAAGTGTAATTAGCGTTGAGCGGTTGTGAAGAGGCTACATAGAACATCTCATGGGCATTGGAATACTGGCGTACTAACAGATTGTATTCATCTGGCGAGTAGAAATATCCACCTACAGTGGTACCAAGGCCACTAGTGTAAAGGATATAGATATGTGAATCATCATCCACACCGGGAGTCCATTCCGAGCCAAAGAACTGACGAGTGGTAGGGTAGATCTTGTTTTCAAAGGCATCAATCAGTTTTTTAATATCCTGATTATTGAAACGAACATCATTCTCTATCCAGAAATAAGCATGGGGCGTAACATAACGCAGCGTGGCATGGGCTTGGAAATAGGAGTGCGTGTCCTCATCGTTGACCCAAAAAGTCTGTTGGGCACCAATGGCGAAAGCCTCTGCGGGTGGTGCCAGCGTTGGGGCAACATTACAGACTCCCTTAAGACTACAGGCCAAAACAGCTGGATTATTATCAGGAATGATAATCGATTTAGACAGTTTCAGAGTCTCAGTCGGGATCTGATAGGCTGGTTGGCGAGTGATCTCAAAGGGACTGGGAGTTGGACCATAAGTGGATGCGGGTAGATTGGCTGCGAGAGTTGGGAGCGCTTTTTCGATTTTAATGAAGGAATAATAGGCGCCACTCAGAATTATGATCAAACAGCAACACAATCCCAAAAAAACAGCCAGAATGATTGGTAGAACGCGTGCGGTTTTTATCACTGATTACTCCTAATGCATGGATGGATCCCGAATTAGCCCCTAACGGTCAAATGTGTTGCGAAACCGATTGAAAATAATCAAGCCGATTGCACTGACCAGACCAATTGTCAACCCCCCAATCCAGATGGCATGCGGCGAAATGTTGTCATTCAGAAAGCCGCCAATCAACGGCGCAGTGGCACGTGCGATCCCCCAGGCAAACCAGTAGAAGCTCATATAACGTCCACGCATATCTATGGGAGCCAGGTCTGCGATGTATTTGCTAACGGTGGGGATGAGAATTAATTCCCCGAAAGACATCAATACCATACTTGCCCAGAAACCCCAGAAGTCCTTCATTAGGGCCACACTTCCCACTCCTAGAGCGTAGGTTAACATCCCGATGGCTGCGACGGGAAGTGGCCGGAAACGGCGCGAGACACGTGTCACAAATAGCTGCACAAACACACACATCAAAGCATTTGTGGTCGGAAGCCAGCCATATAAACTCTCGGGTAAATTGAAATTTTGTTTGCTGTAGACTGCCAGTAGAGACCATAACATGGAAGGGGCGATCAGACCAACTCCGACCAAGAGAGCAAAGATTACATAAGGGTGATCGTGGAAGATTATTTCGTAACCACCTAGGCCTGCGAGAGCTGGGGCTTTTTCCGGTAGGTGAACCCTGGTCAGAGTCTCACGAGCGCGCAGGAAGAGCAAGAAGCTATAAATTAGCATCCCTGCGGCTGCGCCAATAAAAGCATATGTGTAAGATCTGGACGCCAAAAATCCACCTGCGGCCGGACCGATGGCAATTCCAGCGTTGTTAACCATGCGAATGATCGCGTAGGCGTTCGTGCGCTTTTCCGGGCCGATCATATCCGCCAGCATGGCATCTGCGCCGACCTGATAGAGTGGATTTGAGGCGCCCATCACGAGCATAAGGATGGCAAACCCTAGGTAGCTGTGAACCTGACTCATGAACAAGTAGCCAAGGCCGTTAACTGCCAGGCTAAGCACCATAACCGGTTTTCGCCCCAACCGGTCAGCCACCGCCCCGGCAATGAAGGATGTCAGCAGCCCCGTTCCCGCATTAATTGTAATTAATGTTGAAACGGTGCTGAGCGAAAGATTGAGCTTTTCGCTGACATAGATCATCAGGAAAGGCCAGATCATCGACGATCCGGCCGAACTGATCAGCAGCCCGGAGGCCATCAGCCAGAATTGGGGAGGATATTCTGAATAAGTTTTGCGTAGACGATTGATCATGTTTTAATCAGGAGATTGCTAAAATAACAGTATTTTCGCATGGTGCAGGCAGCACGCTGTACAGCCGGTAAAGAGTACGCTCCTCGCGATGACACAAAATTTATAAAAAAAGAAGGGGCGATGATTGGTCGCCCCTTTCGGGTTAATTTAGCGCCTGGGACCGCGGCGGTCATCACCATGACCACCAGGGCGCCGGTCACCGCCTGGGCGGCCCCCCCCTGAATGACCACCTCCAGGACGTCCGCCCCCGCTCTTCTTGGCATCACGTTCCTGGGCTTCTTCGATTGTCCAACCTTCGAGCACAGCCTGGCGGGAGAGGCGGATCTTGCCCATCGGGTCGATCCCGGTTACCATGACGGTCAGCTCATCGCCGAGCTTGCAGACATCTTCGACTTTCTCGACACGTTCACTATCGAGTTGCGAGATGTGGACCATACCATCGGTGCCAGGCAGGATTTCCACGAATGCGCCGAAGTCGGCGACACGGACAACTTTTCCGGTGTAGATGCGCCCCAGTTGCGGAGTTTCGGTGATGGCTTCGATGCGTTCGCGTGCCATCTGAGCACCTTCCTTGTTGGTAGAAGCAATGTAAATTGTGCCGTCTTCTTCGATGTCAATCTTGGTGCCGGTCTCTTCCTGCAGGGCGCGGATGTTCTTGCCACCAGGGCCAATGATCGCACCAATTTTATCGGATGGGATCTTGACGGTCGTAATGCGGGGAGTATGCGGTTTGAGTTCCGGCCGAGGCGCGGGTATGACTTCTAGGATCTTGCCCAAAATAAAGAGGCGTGCCTGACGGGCCTGCTCCAGTGCCTGCTTCATGATTTCGGTGCTTATACCGGAGATCTTGATATCCATTTGTAGCGCGGTAATACCTTGTTCTGTCCCAGCGACTTTAAAATCCATATCGCCCAGGTGGTCTTCGGTGCCCTGGATGTCGGTGAGGATCTGATAGCGGCCGCCTTCCATCACCAGCCCCATGGCAACTCCAGCCA
>Ga0209777_10006238_pt1 | contig 13461 bp, 15 predicted proteins | sample FrelakmetHBP12HB_FD_187147 | JGI IMG/M metagenome (GOLD analysis project Ga0209777, IMG submission 187147) | Freshwater lake sediment microbial communities from the University of Notre Dame, USA, for methane emissions studies -HBP12 HB (SPAdes)... | ecosystem: Environmental > Aquatic >...
CTCGATGGTTTCACCTTTTTCCATTTCCAAAGATTGAGACAGAGCAACAGGACAAATCAAGTAGAATTGCTGCTGCCCCTTGGCCCGTCCAATCACTTGCACCTTCGACAGATATCCCATGGAAAGCACCTCCCTCGTCAAAGAATGTTGAAGGGAGTATATCATATAGTTATATGACTAATCAACCATTTTCTTAATTTTTTCACACCTTCCCTCCCGCCAGGGGAGGAGAAGTATTCTCTAAGCAATCAACCCATTCGACTCCCCGGTCTGAAGCTCGGGGTATGCTCAGGGTTGATACTGAGCGGTGCTTTCAACCCCGATTTTAAAATCGGGGTCTGGCGCCGTCGAACGTATCAAGAGAGCGTAAAGTAGTTTTCAGAGCTTTTGGAGAGCGATCTTGACATGCCAGTGTGGTGTGTATAAGCTATATTTATCTTTTACTTAAAAATGAAAAGGAGAGATCCAAAGATAGAGGTATCTCAATGAAAAAAACAGTAAGAAAAACAATAAAATCTGAAATCGTCTTGGCAGGGGATGTGGGGGGCACAAAGACTCGTCTTGGCCTTTTTGAAGTGAATAGGGGTCGCCTTCACCTCTTATTCGAAAAAACTTTTTTAAGTAAAAATTATAAGGGACTGGAGAATATCCTCGTAGATTTCCTGAGAGGGCAACGAGGGATCGCTTCCGCCTGTTTTGGCGTTGCCGGCCCCGTCACGGAAGAAGTCGTCATCGCCACGAATCTTCCATGGTGGATAAACATTCAATCGCTTCAAAAGGTACTCCCTCTTAAAAAGGTGGAGGTGATCAATGACCTCGTTGCCAATGCTTATGGGATTTCTGTTTTGAAGAGGAATGACTTTGAAATTTTAAATGTGGGGAAGATCAAAAAGGGAAGTCAAGCTCTTATCTCTGCTGGAACAGGCCTTGGAGAGGCGATTCTTTTCTGGGATGGGCAACAACACGTGCCTTCTCCTTCTGAGGGAGGGCATGCTGAATTCGGGCCCAGAAACCATTTAGAAATGGAGTTGTTCCATTACCTTTCTGACTACTTCGATCATGTCAGTTATGAACGAGTCCTCTCAGGAGAAGGCCTTTTCCATATTTATCAATTCCTGAAGGATTCAAAAAAGTTTGGCAATGAGCCATCGTGGCTCTCTGAAAAGATGAAAGGGGAAGACCCGGCTGAGGTGATTTCTGAGATGGCTCGTCTCAAGAAGAATAAGTTGTGTAGCAAGGCCTTGGATCTCTTCACCTCCATCTACGGTGCGACCGCTGGAAATCTCGCCCTCCAAGTCATGGCAATTGGGGGAGTCTATATCGGAGGCGGAATCGCTCCCAAGATCATCTGGAAACTAAAAGATGGAACTTTCATGAAGACCTTCAAGGACAAGGGGAGACTCTCCCATATTGTGGCTCATATTCCTGTGAGGGTCATTATGAATGAAAGAACAGCTCTTTTGGGTGCGGCCTCTCGAGCCATGGCTCTCTTAAAGGATTAGGGACACCTCTCTAATGTACTGTCTCAGAAATGACTTTAAACATCTTGTCATTCCGGACTTGATTCGGAATCCAGTCTTTTCAATCTGGATTCCCGCTCCCCACTTTCGTGGGGACAAGTTTACCCCTGCGAAAGCAGGGGCGGGAATGACAGCTCTTAGATCATTGTAAAGCCGCTATTGAGATAGTACACTGACATCACGGGATTATAGGAGTGAGTGATGATGAGTATCGAAGAATGGGAACGATATAAAGAGTATCTGAATTTCAATCCTGAGATCGGGCTGTTGGTGGATATCAGCCGTATGATGTTTCCAGATGACTATTTCAATCGGATGGAACCTCCAATGCAAAAGGCCTACCAGGACATGGATGCCATTGAATCCGGGGCGATTGCAAACCCTGATGAAAAAAGGAGGGTTGGCCATTACTGGCTCCGTGCTCCAGAATTGGCTCCGAAGCGAGAGATGACTCGTGACATTCAGAAGACCCTCCAGGCCATCAAAGATTTTTCAAAAAAGGTTCATGCTGGGAAGATAAAATCTCAAAAGGGCAAACCCTTTTCCCGCATGCTGATCATCGGCATCGGCGGATCAGCCCTGGGGCCTCAGTTTGTATCTGATGCGCTCAAAACATCCAAAGACCCGATCAGACCCTATTTTTTTGATAATACTGATCCGGATGGATTCGACCGGGTTTTAAAAGAAATAAAAGGTGCCTTATCAGAGACCATGACCATTGTCATTTCAAAAAGTGGTGGCACGATAGAAACTCGAAATGGAATGCTTGAGGCAAAGGCTGCCTATCAGTCAAAGGGACTTCGTTTCGAAAAACACGCCGTGGCGATTACCGAGGTAAATAGCGATGTTGACCGATTGGCAAAAAAGGAAGGATGGATCGCAAGGTTTCCGATGTGGGACTGGGTGGGTGGAAGGACCTCAGAGACTTCTGCAGTAGGGCTTCTCCCGGCTGCACTCCAGGGTATTGATATTGACGCACTCTTAGAAGGTGCCCGTCTCTGCGATGAGTTAACACGAAAAAAAGATTCACGAACCAACCCTGCGGCCCTTTTGGCTCTCATGTGGTATCATGCCACCGGAGGTTGTGGGAAAAAGGATATGGTCATCCTCCCCTACAAGGATAGACTCCAGCTCTTTCCGAAATATCTCCAGCAGCTCGTCATGGAATCCCTTGGCAAAGAAAGAGATCTCAATGGCCAGAGGGTCAATCAGGGGATTTCGGTTTATGGCAATAAGGGTTCTACTGACCAACACGCTTATGTCCAGCAACTTCGCGAAGGAGTCAACAACTTCTTTGTCACCTTTATTGAAGTGCTCAAGGACCATGAAGGTCGTTCTTTAATGTTGGACGGGAAGGTCACCAGCGGTGATTATCTCAATGCTTTTCTCCAGGGAACCCGAAGGGCGCTTGACGAAAAGGGCCGGGAATCCATTACCCTTACGATTGAAAAGATAGATGCCCGTTCCATTGGTACCTTGATTGCACTTTATGAGCGAGCCGTTGGCTTCTATGCGTCGTTGATCAATGTCAATGCCTATCATCAGCCCGGTGTGGAGGCTGGCAAAAAAGCTGCAGGATTGGTGATTCTACTCCAAGCCAAAGCCCTTGCCTTTCTAAAGAAGGAAAAAGGAAAGCCTTTTACATCAGAGGAGATTGCCTCGGCCATTGGTGCGCCGGAAGAAGTGGAGATGATATTCAAATTGCTGGAGCATGCAGCTGCCAATGTGGATCATCCTGTCAAGAAGATCCCAGCTGACCCTCCATTCCGTTCACGATATCAATATCACGAATGAGAGTAGAAGGGGTTAGGCCTATTTTATTAGCATGCTTTTTCTAACTCAAAAAGATATGGGCTGTCGAAAAAGGCCAACATTACTCAAAAAGCTTGATGATTAAAGAGAATGAGCGTAAACTTAAATGAGTAGAAGGAGGTAATATGGCTACGACAAACAAATTTCTGAAACAGGCGTTGACCCTGAAACCTACAGAGAAAGCAGAGCTGATCGACAAACTGCTTTCCAGTCTGGATAAGCCGGATGCAGAGCTTGACGATCTCTGGGCGAAGGAGGCGGAGAATCGAATCGACGCGTACGAACGCGGGGCGATTAAGGCCGTTACATTGGAAAGGGTTCTTGAAAAGTACAAGTAGGATCACGGATGAGGATTCGGTTCTTAGAGATCGCACAGATGGAACTGGATGATGCCATTGAGTATTACAATTATGAGGTCCCCGGACTCGGCGAGGCCTTTCTTACCGAAGTATTGAATACTCTTGATAGAATTGGAAAATATCCCGAGGCTTGGCAGCCCTCCTCAAAACGAACAAGAAGGTGTCAGACCCGACGCTTCCCCTACGGAATTATGTACCAAATCCGAAAAGACGAAATCTTAGTAGTCGCAATCGCGAATCTTCATAGAAAACCCGACTATTGGAAAGATCGGATATAGAACCAGCCTAATTGAGGAAGTTGACTGAAAAATGGAAGCACCACAAAAGATTGTGCTTCCCGGTGAGGTAATGTCTTTTTCCATTGTGCGCTTGGCAGCGCCCGTTGCCGGCCAGTCAGGAACCTCGGAGGCCTTGACTTAAAGATTTACTATAATTGAGAAGCTATCCATAGAGGAGATTTCCTCGGCCATCGGTGCATCGGAAGAAGTGGAGATGGTATTCAAATTAATGGAGCATGCAGCCGCCAATATGGATCATCCGATTAAAAAGATTCCCACTAAACTACCATTCCTTTCTCGATATCAATACGTTCTGGAAGATGAAATATGAATCAAACCAAAATTTAGTCAAATAAAAAATATGTTCCCTTATACGATACCCTAAAATGCGTTATTGCAAGATCTGCCCCTCCGTCCCTATCCAGCAACGCTTTTTGCCACCTTACCAACTTTCTACGTATATCGCTTCCCTTTGTAATAGAAGTCAATATACCAACTCTTTCCTCTAAGATAGACTCCCATACAACTCACCTCCTTTTTTATTAATAAATAATAATGTAATATTTTCGGAATAGGAATAAGAATTCCCAATAGTCATTCATTTTTGTCAAAAATGTATTTACTTTTTTTAAATATTCTATCTGCAACTTAACTTTATTAAAAAATAGGTTCAGACCCTTTGAAGGGTCAGAATTAAATTGTTTTGGTAACTCATCAAGGTTAGAAATAAAAATTAAACAGCTCCTTATCTCATCCTCTTTAAGATTTAAAAAATCTTTTGTAGTGGAATATTTTACGGACTTTAAATGATTTTCTACTTGTTGTAATTGCCTTTCCAATTCTTCTTTATAAGATTTGCCTTTTATATTCCACTCTATTTCAAATTGCTTTGCGCCGCTTTTGATATCTTTTAGAGGTATTGATATATATCCCTTTCTTTTCTCTTTACCTCTTGAAATAGATTCTTTTACAATATCACTGAACCGGTTAAACTCCTCAAACTTGATAGGAGGAGACGTATAAATCTTAAATAATGTTTTATCTATTTCTGAAGCTATGGGGTCGTAATTAATAGCTAATTGTTTAATTTTTTCAAAGCTAATAGGGAAATAGGATAATGCATAGGCCGAGACAAAAATCATCAAAAGTGAGGCGGAAAGTGATACAACGACAGTTAAAACCCTTCTTTTCAGTCCTCTTGAAAATAGGAATGGAAAAAATAAAAAGAAAACTATTAAAAAAACAAAATACAATACCCCCTTTAAAACGGCACATACATAATTTTCAGTTAAAATAAAAAAGGCATAAAAGATTATTGGAATTAACAAATAAACAAACTTAAAAGTTAAACTATAAACAATAGATATCCTCAACCCTATTTTGGGTTTACAAAACTGCCCCGTTAAAAAAAGCGGTGGGGTAAGTACTAACGCAAATAACATTTCTAAAATTGCAACTCCAAATAACTCAATAAGGAATTTAAACAGTTCCAGTGAACCCGGATGGTCTTTAACAGGATAGAATAAACAAAATATAAGGAGATCAAACCCCACTGCGTATAGAATTAACCGCTTTAGGGTATTTATTGGTTTCTCTTGCAAAACAATTTTGAAGTATTCTCTTGGCTGAAAAATAAACCTACCAATATCAACAAAATATTTTGAGACGTTTTTGAAAATCAAAACGATTTGTTCGAAATTAATGTTGATTCCCATTTGTCATCCCGTTAGGTTTAATTAGGTTCACCCTCTTTTCTTTTAGTCGTTTGAAAACAATTCCGTGTTGGTTTCACCCGTAAGCAAAAACCCCACTAACTCATTTCTACATATCGTTTCAAAATAATTAATCGCCCGTTCTATTTTTACGTGAAGCCAAAGCCTTTCAGTGGTTGGTTCCCATTCGGTAAAGTTTAAATTTTCATCACAGAAGATTGGGGTAATTTGAGAGTACCAACTTTCATCGTCTTCAACCGGATATTCGTTTGTCATTCCTTACCCCCTTATTAGCCATTGGCCGGTTAAGGTTAATCGGGTTCGCATCCTTTCTTTGGAAAAGTTTGTTCAAGATTCTTTCGGATCATCTCTCTTATCTCTTCTCGATTATCTACAAGCCATTTATTAAACTTGTATCCTTCGGTGACTGGTAGAGTTCCCCCACACCTATCACAGACATATTCGTTTTTCTTTAAATCTTTTACCCTGACAGGCGTGCCGGGTCCTTCTGGTTTCTCTTCTTCCCAGCAGTATTCACACAAAACTTTCTCCCCAATCACATAACCTACGATCTTTTGATTTTTGGGGTAGATTGGCATGCTTTCACCTCCTTAAAGTTGTTACTCTTCGAAAAAAGAGCGGTCAAAGGTTCAGGGTTCACCTGCCCTCGGAAGAACAATACCTTTGTCTATTTCGTTGAACTCATTTTCTACCACTTTTACAACTCTTCATAGTTTTCATTTCTTTAGAAAGCAGTCTGGTATCTCTCTTTATTTGTTTTAGTTGCCTTTTCAGGGGTCCTCTAATCTTCTTAAGTTGTTGCTTGGAAAGAAGAGCGCTCTTTCCAAGCTCATTGACCACGGTTGCCTCTTCGGAAATCTCTTCGGCCAATTCTTCAGGAGTCTTTTTCTTTTCGTCGTTCATTTTTGTTCACCTCCTTCCTTGGCTCACTATACCATTTTCTTGATTTCAGGGTTTGCCACCTTCACCGTTTTTTAAGAACTTCTCCCCAGTAGATATTCCCTGATCTACGAATAAACTTATAAGGGCTTTCTTTCGCGCCACTTCATTTCACAATTTCGCGCAATCTTGCTTGCAGATCTTCGATGATTTTGTCCTCCTGTTTTCCAAAGAGCAACATAGCACACTTTAGACCCACAAGAATTCCTTCAACATTAGTCACGAGTAGCTCCTGTATCCCACTGTCGTCTGGACCCCATGCAAATTCTTTGACTTCCTCTTTTTCGTCTAAAACAAGATATCGCTCCATCTCTCTAACTTTTGGGTGAACCGAATCGCTTAATACTGCATATGCCGATAGATACCAATCATGTAACCCGGCTTCCTTAGTCCATTCCTCTGTGGACCTCACCCGAATGTTTTGTTTCTCTTCCTTCAGTTCCTTTTCCAGCATCTCGATTTTCTGTGGGTCATAATCTTTTGGGAGTTCACCATGCAACTTTCGGTATTTGTCAATGAACTTTAATCTTCTTATTTGGTCCTCCCTGACAAAGTCAATTGCCAGTCTTTGATTTTTAGCGATAGCGCATAGTGAAAAAAGGGCTTCGAGCATTGCCCTTAACAAGGTTTCTGCTTCTACCCTCATCCCTCGCTCACAGAGCAATATTACACCCTGATAGTTACTAAGAAGTCTAATGTATAGCGTTGCAACCAACATTTCCTGAACATGTCTATTGTGTGCGTCGAGTTCAAACATTGACCTTTGACACAAACGATTAACCTCATCTGCTAACGTAAACAGTGATGAATGGTTTTTACGGATTTTCTTTATCCAACCTTCGATCTCGATAGAAAGAAATCCATTCTCATCTATTGGCATAGCCAAAGCCTCCAAAGTAAAGAATGGCTTGATTCATGTCACGATTTAGCCTTCTTCTCAAACCTTCCCAAATATACATCAATAGCCCTTCTCACAAGTTCGGCAACCGGAGCCCCAGTTTCCCTTGATAATTCCCTAAGTTTCTTTAGTTCAGTTTCGGTTAAAAAGATATTTGTTCTGATCTTGGTTATCATCATTCACCCCCTATGATTTATATACACCATAATACACCTTTTTTATCTTTTGTCAAGTTTTTTCTTTGGACTCGTTTGGATATAAAAGGAGTTTCCCACTTTTTCAGTTGAAATTAAGTTCTAAAATCCACGGTTGACAGTTCCCACGGATAAGTGTAAATTTATTTTAATATTCCTTAGGAGAAAATTAATAAGATGGACATTTTATCTCTACTTTTAGGTTGGTTGCTTGGGCTATTAGGTAGCCCAATTTCTGAGAGGATAAAAAGATATTATCAAAAAAATGATGTCAGGTGTGGAATTATATCAGAGCTTAATGAAATTAAAGTCAGGCTGGCGATGATGGTTTATCAACTAACAATGAAAGTTGGCACTTTTGACAAGCAATTATTAGAGTGGGAAAAAAAACAATTAGAAGGATATAAAGGTGACGACCAGACTATCAAAAATGTTTTGTTAGGGCTGGAAAAGTTTTCTGGTCAAACCGATGACAAGCAATTAGCGACAGTCCAATTACTGACTCTCAATAAGGAAAGGCCATATTCTCTCAAGAAATTCTACCTTCCTTTTTTGGAATCAAGAATAGATTCATTAGCAATATTTGGTGAAAAGTTTCGAAGACTGATTTTTGAAACTCGATCTAAAATTCAACTCCTGAACGATGAAGTTGATAACGCACAGTTTTATTATAGAAAAACATTTGATTCCTCAATGAGCAGAGAAAATCATGAGATAGTACGACAAAATCTTGAATCATGTCATAAAAACATAAATAATCAGGCCAAACTCATAGTCGAAAAAATCAATGATTTAATTTCATGTGAAAATTAATTTAATATCACTAAAATCGAATGTCTGCTAAAATCCCAAATACTTTCAAATTCGGATTCACATTTCTCCAACAAATAAAATCAATATTCAATTGTCAAAGAGCAAAGGTAGGGTCAAATAGCTCTGCCTTTTTGCTTCTGAGGACTACTTCCTGTACTTTTCATTTCCCAAAACCCTAAAAAAGGTGTATATTACGATCTGTATTTCGCAATCAAAAAACCTGGAGCAGTATAATAATTGTTGTGCCTGAATAAATATGGACAGAAAATTATATAAAATGCCATTTCGCAAGGAATATCTCCCACGATGGGTATGCCCCACATGCGGGAAAGGTATCTTGAAGATTAAGCAGGATACATTCAATTCAGTCGAAACTCCGGGGTCAAAAAAAGCTCGGAGACATGAAGACTGGGACCCTGATTGGATTGAATACGTGTATTCCTGCTTATTGGTATGCTCCAATGAGGCATGCAAAGATGTAGTGGCTAATTCTGGCGAGGGTTTTGTTGACGTCGATGTTGACTACGATGATAATGGACAGAAAGTGCAGAAGTGGTTTGATTTCTTTCGCCCAAAATACTTTTATCCTCATCTGAAATTGTTTTCTCTTCCAGCGGGCGCCCCCAAAGATGCAGTCGAAGAGATTAATCAATCATTTGAGTTATTTTTTTGCAATCCGCCGTCTGCGTCTAATCATATCAGAATAGCATTAGAAAAGCTCCTTACATATTTGAAAGTCAAGAGATACGAAACTAAAAATGGGAAAAAATTTTTCTTGAATTTGCACAGGCGGATCGATCTAATTCCGCGAAAATATCAAAATCTGAAAGATTTTTGTCTTGCAATAAAGTGGCTTGGTAATGCTGGAAGTCATAGTGACAAGAAAATTACTTTAGATGATGTTATGGATGCCTATGAAATTATGGACGAAGTGCTGAGAGAGCTTTTTGAAAAAAAACAAGAACAGATCAAGAAGTTAGTTAAGACAATTAACAAGAAAAAAGGCCCGAAAGGGAAAAAATAGGCTATAATAACACCTTCAACCAGATGCGGAATAAACCTGGCACGTTTTAATTCCGGCGTGGTTGCCCGCGCTGGTTAAGGAAAGCGTTACTCTCTCTTTCAATCACAAATCATCAACTATTACTGTAACCTTGCCCCCACTCTTTGTAGGTGTACTTCTCAAAAACTACCTGGCCATTCTGACTTCGATTCATCAGATTACGGTGTCAGGTCTTGGAATGTGAAATAAGCTCATTAACAGGCTTCGGTAATTTCTTATCAGAGATCATCCGCTCTTCCAAACTTCCAGACGCCTAGGCAACCACCGGAGTTGTCCCTAATTTAAAAAATCAGTCTATCATGAACAACCTGCCGAATTACTTGGACCAGTTATTTTTGAAAATCTCTCTACATTAAAACCCATTTTCTCTGCCAGGGTGATGAGATTGGGAGAAAATGGTTTGGCCGTCCCGTTCTCCCACCAACATTTCTCAAGACCTCCCACACATTCGTCCAGTATCTGGCCCATTAAATTCTGAGACTCCTCCAGGGAAATTTCGAAATCCCACTTCTTCGCCAAGTCGAGGAATGTCATCACTTCTTCAATTTGCTCTGCTTGACGAGGAAGATCAGAACCCTTGCTTTCTTGAAGAGCATTCATCTTCTCCATTAATATCTCATTCAACACTGAAAGAGACTTTTCCCTCCTCAGATGATAACCGTGTTCCTTCGCCTCCTCAATAATCCGGTCAATCTCCCCTCTCTCTTTTGTAGTTTTAAAATTCCTTTTCAACTCGTTGATCTCCTGAAACAAACGATCACTAAGCGTCACTTCAGCAGCCACACGAATCTCGTAAGGTATTTCCAATCCTTCTCTGGATAAAGCCTCCACGATCTGTTTCGTTCTGTCAAACAGGTCAGCATAAATCTGACAGTGTTCGGCAAATTCTCTTTGGATGAGTTTTTGAAAGATCGCCTGTCTTTCCTCCTTAAAGGTATCTTGAATCGTGTAGATGCGATTTCCGAGTAAAGAAGTAAGAACCTTAGCCATTTCCTCCTCACCTCTTCCCAGAACTTCAAGCCCCTTTTCTCTTAAGATATCGAAAGAAAGCGTATCCTTGAATTCTAAAACCCAGGTCCGAAAAACCTCTTTCTTGGAGGGTATCAATCCAAAGAGAAATTCCTTTGGCTCAGGAATGATATCAGAGGTAACCTTCACCTGCCCTATGACCAACAGGTCCTCTCCTTTCCCCATCTTTTCATAATGAATCTTCTCCACCCGATAGGAGAAGATTTTCTTCTCTCCATCCCCACCATCAAATAAAGAAGAGATGGCAAAGTGGTTCACCACCTTTTCGGGTGTCACCCATTTCGGTTTTACCAAACGCTGGTAAACTTGATCACCATTCCCTATTTCAGGAAGATTACTTTTTCCTTCAGATAAATGGTGAAGAAATTTCGTCTCGTTCTCCTCTCCTGTTAACTCTTCTGCTAACTGAATAGCCCTTGCTGCATGTTGAAGGACGAGAATAGTCTCCAGCCCTGCCAGGTCAGCAAAGAACCAGCCACAACTTGTATACATCTGTAAGGCGTGCCTCTCCATCTCCAAGAGTTTAACGCCTTTAATCCTTCCTTTTTCATCCAGGCCTTTCATCCCATATTGCTCAAAGAAGCTTTTGATTCTTTCTGGAGAACGATTAAGGATGACTTCAATATACCCATTCCTGGCTTCCCAAACATCTTTAAATATCTTTTCCCCTTCTTTCTCAAAGACCTGACTGAGTTCATCCCGTAAGAGATCGAGAGCCTCTCGCAAAGGTTTTCTCCATTTCTGATTCCATCCAGGTTTTCCTCCTGTGCTGCACCCACAATCCTCTTTCCATCTCCCCACCCCGTGAGCACAACTCCAGGAAGTTCCCTCTCCCTTTGGCCCCTCATCAATCTCGACTTCATAAACAGGCGGAAAACGCTTCAGAAAAGCACCGTGGTTAATCACCTCAAATCCCCTTGTTGGAAACCCTTTTTCTAAGGCATAGGCCAAAGCCATGTCTCCGAATTTCTTGTGATGGCCATAGGTCTCACCATCCGTGGCAATGTGAATCAACTGAGGTCTTTCCTTCGACTCCTGGTAGAACTGTACAAATCGATTGCAGAAGGTATTGCCATCTTTTAAGAGATCCCCAAAGGCAACTTCCTTCGAGATGATCCCATTGTAAAAAAAGACGTCGATGAACTGGTCTAAGAGTTTTTTCCCGGACGCATCTTGAATAAAACATCGGTAAGGTTGGGTCGTATCAATCCGACCTTGTGAGACATCCGTCCACCTTTTGCCCCCAAAGGGTCTTACCCTCAATGCCTGAAAGGGGCTCAGGATGAGATAGCGCATTCCATATTTGATTAATACCTGAAGGGTGGAGGTGTTGACAGCGGTCTCAGGAAGCCATAGGGCTTCAGGTTTACGATGGAACCGTTTTTCAAAATCAGCAATCCCCCAGAGAACCTCTGTCTCTTTATCCCTGCCGTTGGCCAAAGGCATGATGATGTGGTTATAAATCTGCGCGATGGCATTTCCATGGCCAAATCTTCTCAGGCCTTCTCGGTCTGCTTCGAGAATCTTATGATAGACAGAAGAAAAATTCTTTTCCAGCCAGGGGAGGAGCGTGGGACCGAAATTGAAACTGATGGAGGAGTAATTATTGAGGATCTCTAAAATCTTTCCTTTTTCATCAAGGATCCGGGCATAAGCATTGGGCCGATAGCACTCCAGGGCGATCCTTTCATTCCAGTCATGAAAGGGATGAGCGCTTTCCTCGGTCTCAACTGCTTCAAACCAAGGGTTCTCACGGGGAGGCTGATAGAAATGACCGTGAATGGCGATAAATGCGTCTTTTATCTTTGAAGTATTAGGCATGATTGAAACCTCGACTCATTATCTTACATAAGTCCTTTAATTTCAAAAGAATTTTTAAGTAGAAAATTTTTCGTGAATATTTTTTGTGCGTTGGCAAAGTAGAAATGTCCCCCTTTGCTTTAAGAAGATCTTGATGCCTATCAATTTTTGAAACAAGGCTACTCACGAATTTAAATTGACCGAATTCTCCATTTTTGGTAAAAATATTGTATAAATCAAATGTGATCCTATTGGGTAGGGTGAGAAAAGGCACACGAATTTAGGAGGTTCTAAGATGAAGGCAATAAAGAAACTCGTAGAGGTAGAAAAAGATAAAAGTGTAACACTTAAATCACTCCCTTTTAAACCGGGGAGCAAAGTTGAGGTGATCGTTCTCCCATCCGGAAGGGAAGAAGATATTTTTACCTTTATGGATACTGTGGTGAAAAAGAAAAAAATTGCTCCTATGAGCCTAAAAGAAATCGAAAACATAGTGCATGAAGTCAGAAGGATCAGGTGAAACAAACTCTTGTTTTTGACACGAATATCCTCATATCAGGATATTTATGGACCGGTAAACCTCGGCAAGCTATCAGGGTTGTTAAATCAGGAGGCTTCAGACTTTTATATTGTAGAGAATCAATAGATGAGCTTATCAGAGTTCTATCGATAAAATTTAGGCTTGATTCAGGAGAAATATTTAGGATTGTCTCAGATATTCATACCATAGGCAAAAAAACTACAATTGTTACAAAAGACCAGCCGATAAGTGAGGATATTACCGACAATCTATTCATTAATCTTGCAATCGATGGAGATGCACGACTCATTGTAAGTGGAGACTCTCATCTTTTAAAACTCAAAGAATACAAGCAGATTGGAATTATTACTGTTTTCGAATTTCTAAAGCGGTATTTGTGATTCCATGATGATCAATCTTCTGGGCCATCGGCCAGCGCCGAATCCCACTCCTTCTGCTCGGCAAGTTCAGCCTTCCATGCCTTAGGGTTTTCTCGAAGAGCA
>Ga0209777_10006239_pt1 | contig 13459 bp, 13 predicted proteins | sample FrelakmetHBP12HB_FD_187147 | JGI IMG/M metagenome (GOLD analysis project Ga0209777, IMG submission 187147) | Freshwater lake sediment microbial communities from the University of Notre Dame, USA, for methane emissions studies -HBP12 HB (SPAdes)... | ecosystem: Environmental > Aquatic >...
GAGGGGCTGGTTTTTGAAATAATTCGAGCCGGGTGCCCCTGTTTTTTAAAAATATATCCCCCGGCTTTAAAAATTCTGCAATTTGAAAATTGGGCGGTGGATTTTGGGCCCATCTGCCCGTTGACACGAGTTGCTTTCTGCATTAGCATGACTGCTTCTGTTTAATAATATATTAATATAGCAACCTTGCAGCCGGATAACAAGCATGGAAAAGTCCCCTCGCACCAAACAGGCGCTTGCGCGCCTTCAAAGCCTTGACACGACCTGCCTCTGGCATCCCTTCACCCAGATGCGTGACTACAGCAACAGCAAGCCCCTCATCATCGAGCGCGGCGCAGGCTCTTGGCTCTATGATATTGAGGGCAACAAATATCTTGACGGAGTTTCATCACTGTGGGTCACGGTTCACGGCCACCGGAAAAAACAGATCAATGACGCCATCATAGCCCAGGTCGGAAAAATCTGCCACAGTACGCTGCTCGGGCTTTCCAATGCGCCGGCCATAGAGCTTGCAGAAAAACTCGTAGGCATTGCCCCGGAAGGGCTCACAAAAGTTTTTTATTCCGACAGCGGCTCCACGGCCGTCGAAATCGCTCTCAAGATCGCCTATCAGTACTGGCAGCAGACATCGCGGGCAACGAAAAAAAAGGAAAAGTTTATATCGCTCACCAATGCCTATCACGGCGACACTATCGGCGCGGTAAGCGTGGGGGGCATCAATCTGTTCCATGAAATGTACCGGCCCCTGCTTTTTAAGACTTTCAACGCGCCCTCGCCCTACTGCTACCGCTGCCCGTACGATAAAAGGCCATCGTCATGCGGGCTGCACTGCCTGAATTCACTTGAGGACATCCTGCGCAACCGTCACGGTGAAACAGCAGCTTTTATCATGGAGCCCCTGGTACAGGGTGCCGCGGGCATGATCGTGTTCCCGAAAGGCTACTGCTCGGGGGCCCGCGAGCTTTGCTCGCGCTACAATGTGCTGTGTATCGTCGATGAGGTGGCAACGGGATTCGGCAGAACCGGGTGCATGTTCGCCTGCGAACATGAAAATATCCGGCCCGACATCATGGCCATTGCAAAGGGTATTACCGGCGGCACGCTGCCCCTTGCCGCGACCCTTGCAACCGATGAAGTCTACAGCGCATTTCTTGGAGACGTGCAAGAATGCAAAACATTTTACCACGGCCACACCTATACGGGCAACCCGGTTGCCTGCGCAGCGGCATGCGCCAATATCGATATTTTCCGGAAAGAGAAAGTCATGTCGCGCCTGCAACCCAAGATCAGGCAGCTCTGGTGCCGGCTTGAGGAATTGAAAACTTTTAAGCATGTGGGGCAGGTGCGGCAATGCGGATTCATGGTGGGCATTGAGCTTGTGGCCGACGGGAAAACAAAAAAGCCCTACACCCCGAAGGAGCGCATCGGGCACCGGGTGATACTGGAGGCGCGCAGGCATGGTGTGATCATACGACCCCTTGGCGATGTCATCGTCCTTATGCCGCCGCTGGCGATCAGAGAAAAAGAAATCGACACACTCTGCAGCGTTGTTTTTGATGCAATCCGGACGGTCACAGAACAGTGATTGCCGCTTCCGATACATCCAGCCAAAGATATGTGAGGTTTTTGCAGGAGCCTTCAGCGGTCGCCGATCTGCTGGTGGCTGAAGCCGCTTCTGCAGAAACAACAGTGGCAGCGTGAGTACAGCCAAATCATAAATTGACAATGCCAGCTTCTCATGTTACAAGATTCCTCGTGTAATTCCTTGTGAAATTCCTTCAAAGAAAGCCGCACCTGCCATGAGCAAGAACTCCGGTAAAGTGATCTACCCCGGGTCGTTTGACCCTATTACCAACGGCCACCTTGACATGATTGAGCGTAGCCTGCATATATTTGACTGCGTTATCGTGGCCGTGGCGAACAATCCCGATAAGAACGCGCTGTTCAGCGTGGATGAGCGCAAGGAGATGATCCGCGCCGCGGTCAACTACAACGACCGCGTGATTGTGGACCAGATCGACGGCCTGCTTGTTGACTACTGCCGCAAGATGGGCGTTCACGTGGTGCTGCGGGGCATGCGGGCGGTTGCTGATTTCGAGTACGAGTTTCAGATGACGTTCATGAACCGCAAGCTTGACCGCGAGATTGAGACCATCTTCATGATGACGGGCCTTCGATGGCTGTTCGTCAATTCAAAAATCATCAAGTCGGCGGTGAAAGCCGGGGCCTGCGTTGAGGGGCTCGTGCCCGATATTGTCTGTGAAAAACTGCAAGAGAAGCTGAATGCAAAACATCTATAGGAGCAAGCACTGATGAAACTTGCAAAGCGGATGGCAATGATCAAACCCTCACCCACCCTTGCCGTGGATGCCAAGGCAAAGTCCATGAAGGCCCAAGGCATCGACGTTATCGGCTTCGGCGTCGGGGAGCCCGATTTCGATACGCCGGAAAATATCAAGAATGCTGCAATAAAGGCTTTAAAAGCAGGGTTTACGAAGTACACGCCCGCCGGCGGCACAGACGAGCTCAAGGCTGCCGTCTGTGACAAGTTCAAGAACGAAAACGGCATCGAGTACACGCTGGCTGATGTCCTTATTTCCTGCGGCGCAAAACACAGCCTGTACAACATTTTTCAGGCACTGCTGGACGATGGAGACGAAGTTATCATACCCGCGCCCTACTGGGTCTCCTACCCCGATATGACATACCTTGCAGGGGCTGTACCTGTGTCCATCCCCACCACGGAACAAAGCGGATTTAAGATAACGCCCGGGCAGTTGAAGAAGGCCATCACGCCGAAAACAAAGATGTTTATTCTCAACTCACCCTCAAACCCCACGGGCGCATCCTATTCCCATGATGATCTGGCCGGTTTGGCGCAGGTGCTGCTAGGAACCGATATTATTGTGGTGAGCGATGAGATTTATGAAAAACTTGTCTACGACGGGTTCACCTCCACAAGCATCGTCACGGTCGAGCCCAGGCTCAAGGCTCAGACCATCATCGTCAACGGCGTTTCAAAAACCTACTCCATGACCGGCTGGCGCATCGGCTATGCCGCAGGGCCTGCCGATGCCATAAAGGCCATGGCCAATATTCAGAGCCAGAGTACCTCGAATCCAACCTCATTTGCCCAGAAAGGCGCAGTTGAGGCCATGCAGGGGCCGCAGGGCTTCATCGCCGAGATGGTTGAGGAGTTTGACCGCAGGCGCACCTATATGGTCAAGCGTTTGAACGGTATTGCGGAATTTTCATGCCTCACGCCCAATGGCGCGTTCTACGCATTCCCCAATGTATCGGGCGTATACGGTAAAAGCGTCGAGGGCATAGCCATCAACAATTCAAACGACTTTGCCACCTATCTGCTTGAGAAGGCCAATGTGGCAGTGGTTGCGGGCGGAGCATTCGGCGCCGACAACAATATACGCCTGTCCTATGCCACGTCGATGGGAAATATTGAGAAGGGCATTGACCGCATTGAGAAAGCGGTTAAAGCGCTGAAGTGATGCTCCCCCTGCAAGGTGGGGCATCCCGGTAACAGTATAAACAATAACAGGGTGGGGCATGTCCATCGACATGCGCAGTATAAATCACTGCTGACCCGCTAAAAGAAGGTGTGCCGACATGCTTGATTCATTATTTCAGTCTATCATCCCGATGCAGATTACCACCTCCACTGCGGCCCCGGGCCTGCAGGGCGAAGTCTGGGAGCTGGTGCTCAATGCCGGGCCCGTGGCAAAGGTGGTGCTGCTGCTGCTCGTGCTGCTGTCGGTGGCCTGCTGGGGCATAGCGCTTTTCAAATACCTTTCGGTTCGGGCCGCCATCAATGAGTCGGTTGAATTCCTGAATATTTTCTGGGATACGCCGCAGTTTTCAAAAACCTATCAGGCGGCGCAGGAATTCCAGCAGAGCCCCCTTGCCGAAATTTTCCGCTGCGGCTACATGGAGCTTGAGCGCTTCAAAAAAATGCGCCGACGGCAACCCGCTGATGAGGCCGGCTCCGATGCCGAACCTCCGCGCGCACAGTTTTTTGGCACGGGCAATCTTAAGCGCACCCTTGACCAGGCTTTTACCGCCGAGCTTTCTCGCCTTGAAAAAAACCTGGGGCTGCTTGCCACCACGGGCAGCACGGCCCCCTTTATCGGCCTTTTCGGCACAGTCTGGGGCATCATGGATTCGTTTCGCATGATCGGGCTCAAGGGTTCGGCAAACCTTGCCACAGTGGCCCCTGGCATCTCCGAGGCGCTTATCGCAACGGCCTTCGGCCTGGTTGCGGCCATACCGGCAGTGGTTGCCTACAACTACTTCATGGGCAAAATAAAAATGATTTCCTCCGAGATGGAAAACTTTTCGGCGGAGTTCCTCAATATTATTGAGCGTCAGTTTGAAAGCGACAGACAACATGGCAATGACCAACGGCAATAAAAAATCGGGCCTGGTCTCCGAGATCAATGTCACCCCGCTGGTCGACGTCATGCTCGTGCTGCTCATCATCTTCATGGTGACGGCGCCGCTTGTGCAGCAGGGCGTTGATGTTGATCTGCCCAAAGCTAAAACCGACAAGCATATCGAGGCCAAGGAAGACCACCTTTCTATAACACTCACGAAAGACAAAAAGATATTCATCAACAATATGCCCGTGGAGCTTTCCGAGCTGCGGGAGCGCATATCCCGCATCTTCAAGCAGCGCAGCGACAATCAGCTGTTTTTCAAGGCCGACGAGACGCTGCCCTACGGTTTTGTCACACAGGTCATGGCTGAGATAAAAAATGCCGGCATCGACCGGCTGGGACTGGTGACCATTCCGCCTGAGGGAAAATGATACCCCATCACTCCATACTGCAATCCCAGCTGCCCGACAAAAGGCTCCGCCGGATGCTTGCAGTGTCGCTTGTCATTCACGTGATTGTTTTTGGTATCTGTTTTTTCAAAGCTCCCGGTGACCGGGTCTATTTTAATCCCTATGCCAACAGTATCAGCGTTGATCTGCTGGCGGCGCCAGGTCCGCCCGGCCCCAAGACCGACAGCACGCAGCCTGTGCAGCAGCAGTCGGTGAAGCTGTGGAAAGGCCCTGCCAAGGTCGAAGCCGACACGAAAACTTCGGTCGAACGCTCTCACAATGTCATCACCGTGCAGAAACAGGAAGAGGATGTCTACGCGCCCAATGCCGTCAAGCGGGCAAGCGAGAAGGAAGGGCCGCAGAAACCGGCAGCAGCCCAATCCCAAGCCCAGCCTCCAGCGGGCGTCGCTGAAGATTCTTTTGTCGAGCCCGGCCAGCTGCCTCCTTCAGGAGGGGGCGGCGGGGGCGGGGGCGGGGGCGGATCAAGCGATTTGCGCCTTGCGGCGTATTATATTTCCATTAATAACAAGATTCAGCAGGTATGGGTACTGCCGCCCTATGACAAGCGAAATGGTAAACTTGAGGCGATCGTGGTGCTGAAAATAGCCCGTGATGGACGCATTCTGGGGTTTGACTTTGAAAAAAGATCAGGGGATGACAAGCTTGACGAGTCCGTGGCGCGTGCCATCCGAAAGTCAGACCCGCTGCCGCCGCTGCCGGATTTTTTCAGAGAAAGCGTGCTTGAGGTGGGCATCAGGTTTATTCCCGATGAGAAGCCGTTTTAATTTATATGACCCTGCCTGAAGGACCGGCTTTAGCCGCAATTTTTTCCATAATTGCGGCCAGCAGATACGTGGAGAGTGCACTCCATATCTGCACTTTGACAGCATTTTCACTGATTCCGCAAAAAGATTTTATACGCAAATGCTGTTTTATCCATTTAAAGAAAAGTTCATTGCGCCACCGTGCTTTATAGAGATGTGCGATCATTTCTGGTGGCAATTGAAAATTGTTTAGAAACACAAACCGTTTTTGCCGCTCGGCATAAGGGGTCAGCAGCGCTATTTATGGCCTGATGGTTTGTAGTGTGCGCACCCCTACCATTACTTCCCCTGCCAGTTTTTGATCATGGCGATGATGTTTGACGAGGCGTGGTTTTTGGGGTCGCCGACGATGGCGATCTCGCCGCCGTAGGAAAGCACGGTTGCCCGTTCCGGCACATTTTCTTTTGTGTAGTCCGTGCCCTTGGCATGCACCTGGGGTTTGAGCTTTAACAACAGGCTGTCAACGGTGGGATCTGAAAAGATGGTCAATAGATCGACGCATTCAAGAGCAGCCATGAGTTCAAGTCGCTCATCTTCGGGGATGAGGGGGTAATCGGTGCCTTTATTTTTTTTAATTGAGCTGTCGCTGTTGAGCGCCACCACCAGCACATCGCCGCGGCTGCGGGCATCAATAAGGCTTCGCACATGCCCCACATGCAGCAGATTGAATCCGCCATTGGTGAACACGACGCGCTTGCCGTTTTTTTTGAGCGCGTCGACTGTTCGCGCAAGCACGTCATGGTCTTTGATTATTTTATGGTTCATGGATAATCCTATTGCAATAATTGCCTCTACTTTTTCCCGTTTACTGCAATGGCAGTCTTCAGTTCCTCTGCGGCAAGCGTTGCCGTGCCGGGTTTCATGACGACAACCGAAGCACCGTAGTTGGCAAGGCGCGCGGCCTGAGGGAAAGCGGCGCCGGCTACCAGCGACAGGGTCACCAGCGACACTACGGTATCGCCTGCGCCCGTGACATCGGAAATCTTGTCGCTGCCGACCACGGGAATATGCAGGGGGGCTTTATCCGGCTCGAAAAGCGTCATGCCCTTGTTGCCCTGCGTGATAAGCGCCGCACGGCATTTGATGAGCCGCAGCAGCTTTCGCCCGGCCCGGTGCAGGCTGGCCTTGTCCTGTATGGCAATGCCGGTGATCTGTTCGGCCTCGGACTGGTTGGGCGTGACGATGGTAACGCCTTTGAAAGAGGCCATGTGATAACGCGAATCAACAGCCACTATTTTATCGCGGCTGCATTGTCTGATGAAGGCGCATATTTTTTTAGTAAAGATGCCGTAGCCGTAATCAGATACGATCAGCGCATCGATTCCCGGCAGGATGCTTTTTAAGTATTCCAGCATGCGCTGCTCTTTTTCCGGCGAAAGCTGTATTTCCATATCGCGGTCGATGCGGATTATCTGCTGCTTGGTGGTGTTGTCGTCACCTGCCAGTATCCGGGTTTTCATGATGGTGCTGTATGACGGGTCAAGCACCATGCCGTCCATGTTCGGGCATTTATCGGCAATGAGGGAAAAAAGGCGTTCGCCGAAATAGTCGCGCCCGAGCAGCCCCACCGGGTAAACCTGTGCCCCGAGGTCCAGCAGGTTGTTCACCGTATTGGCAGCACCTCCCGGCACCAGCTCTTCGGAATCGTAGCGCACCACGATGACCGGGGCCTCGCGGGAGAGGCGGTGGGGTTTGCCGTAGATGAACACATCGGCCGTCATATCGCCGATGACGCAGATGCGCACTTTTGAGAATTGCCTGATTATGCTTGTGTATGTGGCCATGGCGTCCGTATCTTGAATTTCTATCTATGCACTATGCAGGTTCATAGCACTAAAACATCTCAGGGAATTTCACAAGCAAAAAATAGACCGGCCCCCCTGCCACCGTCCGGGAGATGCTGCCAACCTGCAATTGACAAACCCTGAGGCCTGTGATAGCTCTACGGAGCATCTGTCGGGGGACAACCATGGAAACCATTAGAACCTTTATTGCTCTTGAGCTGCCAGCCGGGCTCAAGGCGGGCCTTGCCCGCATGCAAAAAACATTCATGCAGAGCACCGCAGGCGTAAAATGGGTGCGGCCCGAGTCTATCCACCTGACGCTGAAATTTTTAGGCGCCACAAGCATGGAGAAAGTGGATGAGGTCTGCGGGGTTCTTGATCTGCTGGCCCGAGATGCGGCGCCGTTCTTTTTTGACGTTACCGGCATGGGCGCTTTTCCCAACAGCCGCAATCCCAAGGTTATCTGGGCAGGTTTGCAGGTTGAAGACCGTCTGAAAGCATTTCACAAGGAGCTTGAAACAGCCCTTGCCGGTATGGGGTTTGCCACGGAAGACCGCCCGTTTGCCCCGCACCTGACTTTGGGCAGGCTCAAAGACGGCCTGGCGCGCAAGGATATCGCAGGGCTTATTGAGCGGTTCAGCTCAGAGCATTTCGGCCGTTTTGAGGCTGACCACATTATTTTTTTTAAAAGCGAATTGAAGCCATCGGGGCCGGTCTATAAGGCAATTAAAGATATAACGCTAATGAAAAATGCTTAAAAGCGGAGGACACAGATGAGCAAAGAAACCGCACGGGACAAAGACGCAGCACGGGACAAGGAAGCCAACAAGGAAAAGGCCATAGAAATGGCTGTGAGCCAGATCGAAAAACAGTTCGGCAAGGGGGCTATCATGCGCCTCGGGGTGGAAGGAGCGCTGGTTCATGACATAGCGGTCATCCCCACCGGTTCGCTCAGCCTTGACATAGCCTTGGGCCTTGGCGGCATTCCGCGGGGCAGGGTAATAGAGATATTCGGACCCGAATCTTCGGGCAAAACCACGCTGGCGCTGCACGTTATAGCCGAAGCACAAAAAACGGGCGGCTCTGCCGGATTCATAGATGCCGAGCATGCCCTGGATGTAACCTATGCCCGCAAGCTGGGCGTGAAGACCGATGAGCTGCTTATTTCCCAGCCCGACAGCGGCGAGCAGGCGCTTGAGATCTGTGAAGTTCTGGTGCGCAGCGGCGCGCTGGACGTGCTGGTTGTCGACTCGGTTGCAGCTCTTGTGCCCAAGGCCGAGATCGAGGGCGATATGGGTGATTCGCATATGGGCCTGCAGGCCCGCCTCATGTCGCAGGCCCTCCGGAAGCTCACCGCGGCTATCAGCCGCTCCAAGACAACGGTTATTTTCATCAACCAGATTCGCATGAAAATCGGGGTCATGTTCGGCAACCCCGAGACCACGACCGGCGGCAATGCTTTGAAATTTTACGCAAGCGTGCGCATTGACATACGCAAGATCGGCATGATCAAGGACGGCGAAAACGTTATCGGCAACCGTACCAGGGTGAAGATCGTGAAGAACAAGATTGCCCCGCCGTTTCGAGAGGTTGAGTTCGACCTGATGTTCGGCGAGGGGATTTCCCGAGAGGGTGATATCCTTGATCTTGGCGCTGCCCAGAATATTATCGATAAAAGCGGCGCATGGTTTTCCTACAAAAGCGACCGCCTCGGCCAGGGCCGGGAGAATGTAAAAAGCTATCTGAAAGAGCATCCGGAAATTATGGCGGAAATCGAGCTGGCGATTCTTGAGAAGGCAGGGCTTTCAAAGCCTGCCATCGAGGCGGCAGATTGATTCATTGCTAATAAAAGCATAAAATTGTTTATAGCAAAAAATTGGGTTCGCACAGGGCAGGTGTTTACCCTCTGCCCCGGGCGGGCATAAAGCCCGCCCCCAAGGCGAGTATTTTTACTTGCCTGCAATCCGTTCAGTGCTTCACCTTCCTTTCAGCCAATGGAAAATACTTTTACCCTTCAAAAAGCTCTTGATACAGCCTATCGGCTTCTGGCCGGTCGTCCGCATACGCGGGCGGAAATCAAACGCAAGCTTTCCCGCAAAGGAGCCGGAGCTGAAATCATCGTGCAGGTGATCGATGAGCTGACGCGCAAGGGCTATATTGATGAAGATGATATGGCGCTGCGGTGGGCTCAGGCTCTGGTGCGCGACAGGTTATGGGGACCGCTGAAAATTTCCGTCTATCTCATGCAGAAAGGCCTCGGCCGCGAGCTGATCGATCAGGTGCAGCGCCGTGTCTGGCAGGAATTTGACGAACCTGAGATTGCCGGGCGGGCTTTGCACAAGCGTTTTGGCGGCACAAACGATGAAGCGCCTTCAGCTAAAAAGGCCGCATTTCTTCGCTCACGGGGTTTTTCATCCGGGGTGATTTACAGCCTTGCAAAAGACTCTATTCGTGATGATTGTTATGAATGATGCACGGCTGTACACGGAGCAGTATTTATTGCGGGGTTTTTTGAGGCCAAGGCGGTGTGTTTAAATAAAAGACTTAAAAATATACATTTTTTGCTTGTGCAGGCCCATGCATCGACCAAAAATTGCCCAAACCCCCTGTTGTGTGGTCTGTAAAAACACAAGAGGGACCCCCAATATAAAATTGACATTTATAGTGCAATAAAATATGTATATATATTATGGGACGAATTGTGGTAAGCTTGACGTGATTTTTCAGGCACTCAAGAGTGCTGCGATTTCAGGAATTCCTGCTTCGCTTCAACCAGCGAGCATAATCTGCTTGTGGGTAACAGGTGATCTGGATGCTTCAGAATAGGATGTTGCCTGCAATGTAATGATTTTATTGGCATTGTGCGTTATGCCGCAACCTGCGGACTTCAGTTAAGTATATAGTTTATAAAAGCGTCCCACGTGGGAACATTCCTGAAAGTCGATTGTAAGATGGCTGCTGTCTTGCCTGTGCTTCTGGCTGAATGGAATCCCCATACAACCAATATCTATTTTAATTAAAGGAGAGTAGAAGGTGGAGAAAAAACTTTACGTAGGCAATCTTTCGTATAGCACAACAGAGGATGACCTCAGGCAGCTGTTTTCACAGTATGGGGATATTGAATCTGTTAAACTGATAACCGACAAGGAAACAGGACGTCCGAAGGGGTTCGGTTTTGTGGCTATGGGTTCTGAAGAAGCCGCTCAGAAGGCCGTAGCTGAACTCAATGGCACGTCCTTTATGGAAAGAACGATAACCGTCGCAGAAGCTCAGCCTGAAAAGCCCAGGGAAAGCCGCGGGTTTGGCGGTAACCGGGGTGGTTTCGGTGGAGACCGGGGAGACCGGGGCGGTTTTGACAGAGGCCGCGGAGGACGTGGGCCTGGGAGAGGGGGGAGTAAAGGATATTGAAAGTAGACGTTATCGGGAATGATGTTGAGAAAGCCCTGAAAATCCTGAAACGAAATCTTAGCAGAGATGGTCTTTTTAGAGAAATGCGCAACAGAAAGTTCTATGAAAAACCGTCTGTAAAAAAGAAACGGAAACAGGCTGCTGCCCGCAAAAATAAAAGAAAAATGGGTTTCTAGTACCGAATCCATATAGCTTATGCCAATGCGACAGCAGATAAGCGATACAGATTATTTTTTCCGTATCGCTTAGAGTCATCAGCGCTTTTTCGCACAAGAAGCAAAAGCGGTTAAAGAATCAATTCTTTAGCCGCTTTTTTTTGGGTGCTGTTTTCAGAGAACAGTTCGGCCCTTTTTATGGATTTTCTCGGGCAAAAAAGCCAGGAAGAATTTTCATATAGAGCGGCTTGTGCAGCAGCAGTACTTGAGGTGAATAAAGTTTTAAAAAAATCCAGTGGGTGCTTATCCTGCCATCTGGCTGTCAACAGTAAACTGGGCAGAATGCTATGAGAGAGGTGCCCTTCCGGCAAGCGAGCGCCAAAGCAGATTTTTCTAAAATACTTGGTGTGAAAAATTGATTTGATTATGGTAGGGGCACGGCATGCCGTGTCCCTACGGAAATACAATCGCATAGCTGGCAGCCAGTCCCATTCCGTTTGCCATTTTCACTCTTTCCCGGCTTTTTCAAGGGCTGAAGCTTTTTCAAGCCACGAACGGCCTTCATCGGGCTTGCCCTTATCAGCGTAGGCGCGGCCGATGAAGCGGTACAGCGCAATATCCTCGGGCGCAATGGTCAGCGCATCCTTCCATATCTGTATGGCCTGATCAAACTGCCGACTCGTGGCCAGCAGCGCCCCCAGGTTGCGGCGCGGCTCAACAAAGCGCGGGTCGGCTGCTATGGCCTTGCGGTACAGGGCTTCGGCGCGGTCGGGCTCATTGCGGAAGTTGCGGCACAGATACCCCAGGGCCGAAAGGGCCTGAGAGCTGTTCGGGTTCAGCTCAAGGGCCTTCATGTAATCGGCATACGCCAGATCGTATTTTTTCAGCCGCACATAAGACCAGCCGCGCTCGCCATAGGTTTCAAAACTGTACGGGTACAGTCTCAGGCTGTTTGAAAAACGCTCAACTGCCTGCTCGACAAGTCCGGCGTCAAGCATGAGCCCCTTTTTTTTGTCATATCCCCTGGTCAGCAGCTTCTTGGCGTAATTGAAATTCAGGTGCGCGCTGTCGGGCGATGTTCGGATATCGGCTGCAAACAGCGTGAAATCATCCTTCCAGTCAGGATTGCGGATCACGGTTTTTACTCCGTACAGCACGACCAGCACAGCGCAGGCCGCCCACAGCGGGGCAAGGCTACCTGTTTTTTCGGGGCGTACAATCCGCTGCAGGCACCAGGCCAGCGCAAAGGCAAACCCCAGCGACGGCATATAGAGCAGCCGCTCGCCATAGGACGTTCCGATAAGGTAAAAAATATTGCTGCACATCGAGAAGGTCGTCAGAAAAAAAAGAATGGCATAGGCCAAGAAATGCTTCGTGCGGAGCTTGCTCAGGGCAAAAACGGCCATGCCGACGCATGCCAGCAGACCCACCAGCGCCCGCCAGTCGGCAAAGGTCACCGGCCTCAGCTGCGGATACCCCAGGTCGCAGACCAGCGGATGCGGAAAAACAAGCACCCACAGATAGCGCGAGCTCATCATGAAGGCGGAAGCGAAACGGCCTGCGGCATCAGGGGCAAAGCCGATAAAATTCGTAAGGATGCTCTGGCCGGACTCGGACCCCTGCGCCGACAGCACCGTGGCGCGCACAAGCAGAAAAAGCGCCACCGGAACCAGGAACAGGGCCGACAGCTTCAGATTTTCGGCAAGCTTCCGGTCGGTGAAAAACCAGATCGTCAGGGGGAAAACCGCCAGCAGCGTGATGGCGCTTTCTTTTGAAAACAGGGCGAGTCCATAGCAGACAGCAGCTCCCGCAAGCCAGCCCCGGCGCCGGCCTTCAAAAAAACACCACAGGCCATAGAGTGCTGCGGTAAAAAAAAGCAGGGCCAGTATCTCATCGAGGCATTTTATATTTGCCACAACCTCGGTATGCACCGGATGCGCCATGAACAGGAGCACTGCCGATGCAACAAACACGGAGGGGCAGCCTGCGAGAATGCGCCGCCAGGTGATCCACAAAAGCCAACCCGTCAGGCTGTACAGCAGTACATTGACAAGGTGGTACAGCCAGGGCCTGTCGGGCACAAACTGCCAGACAAGCGCAAACACGGCAAGCGACAGGGGCCGGTACAGATCACCGGAATTGTGGCGGGACTCATAGCCGTAGCGGTATTCCGTGGTGAAAATAGCGGCGATGTTTTTCAGGCCGCCCCGCACCAGACTGTTTTCCGTGATGGCGCTGCTGTCGTCATAGCAGTAGTCATGCCCGAGCGTGTTGGCATACAGCAGAAATCCCAGCGCCGCGGCCAGCAGGCCGACATACCAGAAACTGCGGCCGGGTGCTGCAGCCGTTTGCGCTTGTGCCGGCAGGGTGTAGCTGCCTGTTCCCCCGGTCTGTCTTCCGTGTTTTTTTTTGCCTGACATTATACTACTTTCTCTATCGGCTTTACAC
>Ga0209777_10006240_pt1 | contig 13458 bp, 11 predicted proteins | sample FrelakmetHBP12HB_FD_187147 | JGI IMG/M metagenome (GOLD analysis project Ga0209777, IMG submission 187147) | Freshwater lake sediment microbial communities from the University of Notre Dame, USA, for methane emissions studies -HBP12 HB (SPAdes)... | ecosystem: Environmental > Aquatic >...
CCTGCCAGCTTCCCCCAGAAAAGAGCCCCAAAGAAGGCCATGAATTGGATCATCAGGATGACTATGGTCAGCGTGGACTGATCCAGGCCAATCCCCCCACGAATGATCGGGGCTGCCGCAAAGGTGGCCGAGACTGAAATTACCGTCTGGACTCCATCGTTATAGAAGAAATAGGCGAACAGGAACTTGATGGTTTCAGGGAAATTCTTCATTTCCTTCAGGGTGTGCCAAAGTTGTTTAAAACCAGCCTTGACGTACGTCTCACCTTTGGGTAACTGCTTGATGGCGTGGCGCGGGCGCAGGCGCAACCAGGTAAAGAACGAGAAGGTTAGCCACCAGACCCCCGCAGATGCCAGGTTGATCCGCACCGCCAGGTCAGTCGGGACACCGAGCTTGTCGCGTAGCATATAAAAAGCCAGGTTGAGGATGAGCAGCAAGCCGTCTCCAAGATAACCCATCGCCCAACCGTACGAGGAAACCCGGTCACGCTGGTCTTCACTGGCAATATCAGGAAGATATGAGTTATAGAACACCATGGATGCGCCGAAGGCAAGGTTGGCAACGATGAACAGGAGCCCACCCAGCCACCACAGCGGTGCCGTAGTCAGGAACAACAGGATGGTTGCGACCGCGCCGATGGTGGCAAATAATTGCATCATCTGCTTGCGTCGATGGGAGTAGTCCGCAATTGCGCTTAAGATGGGCAGGAACAGAACCTGCATTCCGACCGACAGGGAGATGCAATATGGGAAGAAGGAATCTGCCGCGATCGGGATCCCCAAAAGACGTGCTATCCCATCCTGGCTGAGCCCAGCCGCTCTGGATGCCAAGTTTGCAAGGTATGGGCCCAGGAACACAGTTGCCACCGTAGTGCTGAAGGCCGAGTTGGCCCAATCATACATGGCCCAGCCGAAAATCTCACGTTTGTTGTTGATCATGGGTTGTGCCGTCTCTGATGCTGCCATAATATCTCCTCTTCGGGTAGTAACCCTCCCGGCAAAGATAAGTTTCCAGAATTATACAGGCAACCGGCAATGAGGGTGTAAACGGTTGGTTATTAAATTCAAGAGCCTGGGATTGACAAAATGCAGGGCCATAGTATGATAAAGACGAAAATTGTTGTCCAATACAGAAAAACCTTTAGAGGTGAATATGTGTCTAGCCATTCCCGGTAAAGTGATCGAAATCTACGAAACCAACGGCATGAAAATGGCCCGGGTTGATTTCGGCGGTGTGGTCAAGGAAGCCTGCATGGAATATCTCCCCGAAGTCAAACTCGGCGATTACACCATTATCCATGTCGGCTTTGGTCTCAGCATCCTCGACGAAAAAGAAGCCTTCGAGACAATGGACCTTCTCAAGCAAATTGACGCCATGGGGGAAGAAGGAACCGCTGCGTGAAGTATCTTGATGAATACCGTGATGCAGACCTGACCCGGAAACTGCTCGACGATCTTCAGAAAACCGTCTCCCGCCCGTGGACACTGATGGAAGTTTGCGGCGGGCAAACGCATTCCATCATCAAGTCCGGTCTCGACCAGATGCTCCCGCCAGAGATCACCCTGGTACATGGCCCGGGTTGTCCGGTGTGCGTGACCCCCCTCGAACTGGTGGACAAGGCTATTGCCCTGGCCTCCCGGCCGGACGTAATCTTTGCCTCCTACGGTGACATGCTACGTGTCCCCGGCTCAACGCGTGACCTGTTCGCGGTCAAAGCAGCGGGGGGTGATGTCCGCATTGTATACTCCCCGCTGGACGCACTGCAGATCGCCAAAGATAATCCCGAAAAGACTGTCGTTTTCTTTGCAATTGGCTTCGAGACAACCGCCCCCGCCAATGCCATGGCAGTCGTGCAAGCCCGGGCACAAAACATCCCAAATTTTGTTGTGCTGGTCTCGCATGTCACTGTCCCGGCCGCCATCTCCGCCCTGATGCAATCCCCGGATGTTAAAGTGGATGGCTTCCTGGCCGCCGGTCACGTTTGCACCGTGATGGGTTTCCGGGAATATGAACCGCTGGCTGAAAAGTACAAGATCCCCATCGTAGTGACCGGCTTCGAGCCAGTGGACATCCTCCACGGAATCCTGGACTGTGTAGGCGAACTGGAAGCGGGAAAGCACATGGTCTTGAACGCCTACGCCCGATCCGTCAGCCGCGAGGGTAATAAACCGGCCCAAGCTGTGATCTCCAAAGTCTTCGAGATGTGCGACCGGGCCTGGCGTGGCATTGGTGTCATCCCCATATCCGGTTACCGGTTAAAAGAGGAATACAGATCATTCGATGCCGAATCACGTTTTCCGGAAGTGCAGACCATCGATACAATAGAATCACCCCTATGCATAAGCGGACTGATACTGCAAGGCATTAAAAAACCGGTGGAATGCCCGGCCTTTGGGAAGGAGTGCACACCCCAGACCCCGCTCGGTGCGACCATGGTCTCGTCAGAGGGAGCCTGTGCGGCTTATTACCGCTACGGTCGCCTGGAGGCAGCCACCCTTAAGCAAGGCAGAACAATCCACAAGGGGTCAGAGATAAAGCATGATGGATAAACCAAATTTCCTCGGATGGACCTGTCCACGACCCCTGCAAAACTATCCCACCATCGTAATGGGTCACGGCGCGGGCGGCAAGATGATGGCTGACCTGATCGAGCACCTGTTTGCGCCCGCGTTCGATAATGAGTGGCTGGGGCAGATGGGCGACGCAACCGCCATAGGGCAGTTGGCGGTCAATGGTCAGAGTCTGGCATTCACCACGGATTCATTCGTGGTCAGCCCGTTATTCTTTCCGGGCGGGAATATCGGCGAGCTGGCCATTTACGGTACGGTGAACGACCTGGCGATGCGCGGGGCAAAGCCGATATTCTTATCCGCCGGTTTCATCCTTGAAGAGGGCCTGCCGATGGACATGCTTGGGAATGTGGTCATGGCCATGGCGGCTGCCTGTAAAAAAGCCGGGGTAAAGATCGCCACCGGCGATACAAAGGTTGTGCAGAAAGGCCACGGGGACGGGATCTATATCAACACCTCCGGCCTGGGAGTTATCCCCAAGGGTATGGACATCGGTCCGGCCAACGCCAGGCCCGGCGACACTGTACTGGTCAGTGGGACGATGGGCGACCACGGGATCGCGGTCATGTCGGTGCGCGAAGGCTTGACCTTTCAGACCGAGATCCAGTCCGATAGCGCCCCCTTGAATGGGCTGGTGGAGATCATGACCGCAGCGGGAAAAATCCACTGCCTGCGGGATGCCACGCGCGGCGGGCTGGCAGCCGTGCTTAACGAATTGGCCACGTCCTCGCAGGTTGGCATCGAATTCGACGAGCGGAAAGTACCCCTGCGACCGGAAGTGAATGCAGCCTGCGAGATGCTTGGATTTGACCCTTTTTATGTGGCGAACGAGGGGAAACTGGTGGCGATCCTGCCGGAAGATGCAGCGGAAAAAGTCCTGGCAGTCATGCGCGACCATGAATATGGGAAGGAGGCGGCCATCATCGGGAAGGTGGTGGAGGCTCATCCCGGCATGGTAACGGCAAAAACGTACATCGGCGGGAGGAGGGTGGTGGACCTGCCGGCAGGGGAATTACTGCCAAGGATCTGTTGACTCGAAATGTAGTTTTTGCGACCAATAGATTATCGCTTTCTCTTACAACATCGCCTTCGCCAGTGCAGCCAGCCCATCCAGGTCATCCAAGTCCAGCCATTGCAGCATTACATGCTGGACGCCAGCGTTCTCCAATGCGATCATCTGTTCCTTCACTTCTTCCCCAACGCCAATCACAAATCCCCGCTTGCGCAGCTCATCCCCGGTCTGGTGACGCGCGGCAAGTTTTTCAGTCAATTCCACCTTCGTCCGCCCAAAGCGCAGGCCAGTCATCAGCGAGCGTTTAACCGATCCTGAGACCCGGCCGTGAGTCTTGAGCAGTTCGTTCAGGAGACTATTCAAGCGGGAATATTCAGCAGGCAGTGTAAAGACCGCGTTCCACTCATCGGCATAGCGGGCTACAAGGGAGAGAGTCCGTTTTTCACCATTGCCACCGATCAAGATGTGCGGCCCGCGGGGGCGTACGGGGCGTGGCAGGAGGATCGCGCCGCGCAATTGGAAATATTTACCTTCAAGAGTCACCGGCCCGCTCGATTTCAATAATAGGGTGATGACTTCCAGCCCCTCCTCGAAGCGGTCGAAGCGTTCTTTCAGCGGCAACAGGTCAAAACCGAAAAGGGTGTGTTCACGCTCCTGCCAGCCAGCACCCAGACCCAGTGTCAACCGTCCACCCGAAAGATCATCCACGGCGGCGGCCATGCGTGCCGTCAGCGCCGGAGACCGAAACGATACCGGCGAGACCAGCGGGCCAAATTCGATCCGTTTGGTGTGGCTGGCCAGCCAGGTCAGGGATGTCCACAGTTCAAGAGAGTCTTTATCCGGCGCATCGGCATTGGTGAAATGGTCCGAACGGTAGAGACCGGCAAAACCAAGGTCCTCGACCGCGGCAGCCATCTTCTGCCAACGTGGCCAGGTGAGGCCGCTCTGACCTTCGAGCATGATGGCGATATCCATAATTTTCTCCAATCTTCAAAGGGCACAAGGTATAGACCTCCACCTATACCAATTCCGGTAATGCCAGCCAGCCACCTGGTTCCTTCGGATGCCCGACCTCGACAAGTTTTCCGACCTGCAGTAATTTATCCACACTGCGCTTGACCAGCTCGGGCGGCCAGCCGAAAAGTTTGACCAGGTCGCGCTTGTGCGTCGCGCCGACCGAGTGGAGATAGAGTTCCACCAGTTTCCGACGGGCGTCCGATTCACCGATGGGACGTGCCTGCTCCAGCAGTTCGGGAAAGTGACGGGCAGTCAGTTCGTACCGGTAAGCGTAATGCCACGCCCCGGCCTCGGCAATCCCAACCGGCAGGATCTTGAAATCCTTCTGCAGATCTTCCAGGGCGCGGTTGAACTCGGACTCTTTGGCGTTCTGCAAACGGGCTTCCTTGCGCAGGTCGAGCGTGTTCAACGAACCCTTTTCCAGTAAGGCATCGTAGACCTGCTTCGCTGCCATTGTGAGATGGCCTTCCTCGTATGCAATGATGTGGTCTTCCTCGGGTGAGCCGTAATTCTCAGAGAGAGCATAAAAATAAGGCGCTATTTCCAGCGAAAGAAAGGTCGCTTTACGGCGCAGTATCTTGGCGTAATACCAGATCTTCTTATCGAGTGATTCATCCTTCCAGCCCCAGGTGATGTGACCGGGGTCATCATGATCGTCCGCAACGGGGCGGTTGCCGGCGACCGCCGTCCATAGCGAGGGCAGATCCATGCCGGAAATGGGCCAGAAGTAAACAAAGCCGCGCTCGTTCACAAAATCCAGCGCTTGGGCGGGACTTGAAATAGCCCTGGCAGGCGATAGGTGGAAGGACCGGTTACGGTAGGCCCGGAGGCGGGCAAGGTCAAGGGTGGACATGCCTCCATTCTACCAAACCTTGTCCTGTGATTCCTGTGCTAAACTTGCAAACAGGAGATAATATGGATGCTGACATCAAAGCCCTGAGCGATACCCTGATCGGCGAGATCTTTTTTGCCCTGGGGTTCTCGAAGAAAGGGTTCGCTGCCCGGGCATTTGGCTGGCCATTCCGCAAGGCCACCGACCGGCTATCCGCCATCGGCGTGACCGCTGACCGCATGATCGCCAGCGACGGATTCCCAACTGCAGCCGGGTGGATGATGAGCAACTGGGTGCGCCATGTAACTGTTCGTGGTGCAGAGACAATCCCAGCCGAGGGCCCACTGCTGGTCATTGCGAACCACTGCGGGGCGTACGATTTCCTGGTCATCCCTTCGCAACTGTGCCGGACGGATATCAAGATCATCTCAAGCGACATCCCCTTTCTAAAGAACTTACCAAACGCCAGCGACCATCTTTTCTTCCTGACTGATAAAGCCCAGGACCGGATGATGGCTGCGCGCGGGGCGTTACGTTACCTCCGCTCAGGCGGATCGCTGCTCCTGTTCGGCACGGGACTGATCGACCCAGACCCGGCGGTATATACAGGGGCGGATAAGTCCATCGAGGACTGGTCACCGTCCATCGAGCTTTTCCTTCAGCAGGCGCCCGGAACGCAGGTGGTCATCGCCATCTGCAGCGGGATCCTGTCCAACCGCTGGGCGCACCATCCATTAACCTACCTACGCCGCATTGACTGGCAGAAGCGCCGTCTGGCCGAGTTCGGGCAGGTGCTTCAGCAACTATTTGTCCCTGACAAATTATACGTGTCGCCCCACATCTCCTTCGCCCCGCCTGTCAGTGTGGACGAGCTGCGCTATGAAAGCGGAACAGACTTGGTACTGCCAACTGTAATTGCACGCGCCAAGGTCCTGCTGGCCGACCACATACAATGGTCAGCCGGTGCTCCAAAATCCTTGTAATAAATAGAGAAAGTACTGCAGGTACCCCCACTGGCTGCGCTTATAGCCAGCCCCGCTGCGCTGCCACTGCAATGGCTGCAGCCCGACTATCCACCCCCAGTTTGTTATAAATGCTAGCCAGGTGCGCTTTCACCGTCCGTTCGCTGATGCCCAGGCGAACAGCGATCTCTTTGCTGCGCTCGCCCTGCGCCACCCACCGCAGCACTTCGATTTCGCGCCCGGTCAGCCCGATCTCAGCCGGCGCGCTTGACTCTTCGACACCTGAAAGGACCCGGGCCATGATCTCCGGTTTGAGCAGGGTCTCGTTGCGACTGGCTGCCCGGATTGTATTAAACAACGTCTCCCGGTCGGTATCTTTGAGCAGGTAACCCTTCGCCCCGGCGCGCAGGCCGCGCATCATCAGGTCATCTTCGTTGAACGTTGTCAGGATAACAACGGCTACCTTCTGTTGTTCCCGGTGCAGGTGTTCGATGGCAGTCAGGCCGTCCATGCCGGGCATGCGCAGGTCCATCAACACCACATCAGGGTGAAGTTCTGCAGAAAGACGGACGGCTTCGGCTCCATCAGCAGCCTCCCCCACCAACTCAAAACCATCCTCGGTCTCAAAAATAAGACGTAGTCCCTGGCGGATAATCAGATGGTCGTCAGCGACCAGGATGCGGATTGACTCATTCATTTATAATGTTCTCCAACGGGAATCGTATCACAATACAAGCCCCCTCGCCTGGTCTGCTCTGGACCTCAAATGTGCCTCCCGCCAGCCGGATGCGTTCCCGCATCCCCAGCAGACCATAATGTCCCGCCTGCACTGCATCAGGATCGAAACCAATTCCATCGTCGAATATTTCAATCTCGAGTCGACCATCGAGCGTAGCTACACGCAACCTGGCATGACTCGCTTGGGCATGCCGGGCTGTATTGGTCAGCCCTTCAGAAATGGCACGAATGGCTGTTTCAGAGATGAGTTCAGGTACATCCATGGTAATATCGATCTTGCGCTCACACGGGATCCCGGTCGCGTCAGTGAAATGCTCGGTCTCCTGCCGGATGGATTCAACCAGATCGCGCATACCAGGCTGGCGCAGATTGTCGATCGCCAGACGCGCTTCAGCAAGTGTCCCTCTGGCCTTTTCCATTGCCTGCCGTACGATGGTCTGCGCCCGCTCCGGGCGGTTGCCTGCCAGGTGGGCATCCACAGCTTCGAGCTGCAGGATCAACCCGGCCAGACCCTGGGAAAGGGTATCATGCAACTCACGAGCCATGCGCTGGCGTTCGGCGGTGATGGTCAGGTCCTCCACCCGAGTGGCGTACTCGCTCAACTGGCGGTTGGCTGCCTCAAGATCCTTCAAGAGAACCTGAGCCTCCGCGCGAGCCTGTGCCTGCCGGGTGTACAGGATCACATAAATGGCGACAAATATGAGCATAGGGATGGTACCGATGCCAAACCAGCCCGCCTGCTTGAAACCGACCAGCAAAACAAAGTCCGTAAACGCCAGAATCAGCAGATAAGCCGATACCAAGATACCCCAAACCGTGATGCGATAAATGGACAACAATTCGCCGATCAATGCCATGAACAGGCAAAACACCATCCCGATATTCGCCGAAAGAAGGCTAATCCCGAAAGACAGAATCCCCTGAAGGAGGGTATACCCGGCCAACCACCGGCGATGTTTTTCCACCCAGGAAACCTGCCAGTGTAGAAAAATATGGATGGCGAAGAGACTTATAAAAATGGCGAGGGGAAGCGGATGGAGAAGTTCGGGCTTCAGGAATAACGACCAGAAGAACATTGCCAGCATCAGGATCATCGCAAACCAGAAAAGCAGGCGTGGGTCGTTTTCAACATTGCGGAGTTTGGAGGGTGTTTTAGTTTGCATGGCAGCCTACGTTTATTGTATCCCATTCTGTTTTTTGGTCTATTGTCCTCACGGACAGTGTCTGAACGGACAATATAATACCTACCTAACGGACAGTACCGGGAAGCCAATCCTGCGTATATACTGACGAAGATCAAAAAACATATGGAGGTCTTTATGGAAGAAGCAATCGTTGTCCGGAATCTGCACAAAGCCTTTGGTGAACTTAAAGCCGTGCAAGGAGTCAGTTTTAATGTTCAACAGGGTGAAATCTTCAGTCTGCTCGGCCCGAACGGTGCCGGGAAGACCACCACCATTTCCATGCTTTCCTGCCTGTTGCGCCCGGACGAGGGTGATGCCCTGGTGATGGGACATTCAATCAAGAACGACCAGAAGGGTGTCAAATCCACGCTGGGCGTCGTCCCGCAGGATATTGCCCTGTATGAAGATATGTCAGCCCGAGAAAACCTGACCTTCTGGGGCAAGATGTACGGATTGCGCGGAGCAGCTCTTAAAACCCGGGTGGATGAAGTGCTGGAAGTCATTGGCCTGACTGACCGGGCAAAAGATCAGGTCGGCAAGTACTCAGGTGGGATGAAACGGCGTGTCAACATCGGTGTGGCCTTACTGCACAAGCCGCAGGTGATCTTCATGGATGAGCCAACCGTTGGCATCGACCCGCAAAGCCGCCGGAATATCCTTGACTCGGTGGTGACACTGAAAGACCAGGGAATGACTGTTCTATATACCACTCATTACATGGAAGAAGCCCAGGAACTTTCCAACCACATAGCCATCATGGATCACGGCAGCATCATCGCCTCTGGTACAAACGAGGAGCTGGTCCGGATTGTCGGCGAGTTGGACCGCATAACCGTGAGCATCAACACCGAGTCGGCGCGGGTTGTTGAAGCCTGGAAAGCGGTCAAAGGCGTAAAACAGGTCACTCCCGAGGATGGCACATTGATCATTTTAGCGGACGACAGCAACCGGGTCCTGCCGCGGCTCTTTGAAACTGCCGCATCGAGCAATGTGCGCATTACTTCCGTGGCCATCCAGGAACCCAACCTGGAAACTGTATTCCTGCACCTGACCGGCCGCGCTTTACGTGATTAGGAGTCAGATATGAAAGCATTCGATATTGCGATTAAAGACATGACCCGCTCCTTCCGAAGTGCATTTGCCCTGGTCTTCATGTTCGGCGTACCGTTGCTGATGACAGGCATGTTCTATTTCATGTTCGGAGGGACGGCTAAAAGCAGCCAGGGATTCAGCGTTCCGGTCACGAAGGTGGTTGTCGCCAATTTAGATAAGGGCGGATCGGCTTTCAAGGCAACCATGGCTCAACTCCCCAGCGGTATGCAATCAGCCAACTCGATGGGCGATATTGTTGTCTCAGTTTTACAGGATAAAAGTTTCGCCAATCTACTGGAGGTCAGCTTAACAGACAACGCCGAGGCAGCCCGATCCGCAGTGGATAACCAGCAATCCGGTGTAGCCATCATCATCCCAGCCGACTTCTCGGATAGTTTCTCTGCCCTCAACGGTCAGGCGGTGATCGAGCTGTACAAGGACCCCACCCTGACGCTTGGCCCAAGTATTGTCCAATCCATCCTGGCACAGTTCATGGACGGGATATCCGCCGCCAAAGTAGCGGTGGACGTTGTGACCAGGCAGACAGGTAGAAATGATCCGGTCCTGATCGGGCAGGTCGTCTCGCAGTATATGGCTGGGGCTCAAATTGGCGACCAGAGTGCAGCCCTGCTGGATACCCACTCCCCGATTTCCATGAAGACCCCGGCAAATCCAATCAGCCTTATCGTTTCCTACATCATGGGTGGGATGACCATCTTCTACGCCTTTTTCACCGGAACATCCACCGCCCAGACCATCCTTCGGGAGCAGGAAACCGGCACGCTGGCACGCCTCTTCACAACACCCACATCCCAAGCCACCATCCTTGGTGGAAAATTCCTGGCCGTTGGATTAACGGTGGGAGTGCAGATGTCCGTCCTGCTCATCCTGGGCCGATTGATCTTCGGCATTCAATGGGGCAGCCTGGTTCTGCTTGCCACTGTGACAGCCGGTACTGTCCTGGCAGCCTCCACCTTTGGCATATTCATCATGTCCATGCTTAAGAACACCCGGCAAACCGGCGCTGTACTAGGTGGTGTGCTGACTGTCACCGGCATGCTTGGGATGATAAAGATATTCACGATGGGCTCCAGCAGCAGCCCTGTCTGGGTGAATGTGGCTCCGATGTTCGTACCGCAGGGTTGGGCTGTGCGCGGCCTGACCCAGGTAATGAGCGGCGCTCCCATGAACGATATCCTTTTGACCTTCCTTGTACTCATTGCCATGAGCGCCATCTTTTTTGGGTTTGGTGTGCTGCGCTTCCAGAAACGGTTCGCATGAGGCTATTAACATGAAACGCATATTTGACATTACCCTGAAAGACTTAATGCAGATCCTGCGCGACAGAAAGACATTCCTGTTTCTGCTCATCATGCCGATCGCATTCACCCTTTTGTTCGGCCTGGTTTTCGGCGGTTCGGGTAAAACGACCGACTCGCGCCTGCCGGTTGGTTACCTGGACCTGGACGGTGGAGCGCTAAGCGCAGAGTTCAAGGGACTGCTGGAAAACTCAACCGTTATCCGCCTGGATGAGGATAACCACCGCGGCGCCACGGACCTGGATAAGCTGGTTGCGGACGGGAAGCTGGCCGCGGCGGTGATCATCCCGACCAGTTATGGTCAGTCAGTTCGCGACGGGGCTCCGGTGAAGTTAATCTTCATCGCTGACCCGTCCCAAACATCCACTGCCAGTGTTCAGGGCGAGCTGCTGGTGGCTTCCAACCGGTTGATCAGCGCGGTCCGCACAGCGGGTATCGTTGCACAGACGACCAATAACCCCTCGGCGTTCGAACCATCCCTCACGGAAGCGCTGGCTGCCTGGCAGAATCCTCCCATCCAGATATCGGTCAAATCGGGCGTCTCATCCAAGCCGCAAAGCCAGAAAATTATGTCTTTGGCCAACTCATCACCAGGGATGATGCTGCAGTTCGCCATTGCAGGCCTGCTCACCGCGGCCACCGTCCTGGTCAACGAGCGTAAAAACCGCTCCCTGCAGCGGCTACTGACCACCGCCACCTCGCGACTCCAGATCCTGCTCGGTCACTATCTGGCTATGTTCACTGTGATCTTTATTCAGTTCATGCTCCTGATCGCCTTCGGCCAGATCCTTCACGTGGACTACCTGCGGGTTCCTCTGGCATCCCTGCTGGTTGCAATTGCTTCTGCATTATGCATCGCAGCCCTGGGATTGTTGATCGGTGTGATGGCCAAGTCTGAAGAACAGGCAATCATCTTCGCGCTCATCCCCATGTTTTTGCTCTCCGGGCTGGGTGGAGCCTGGATGCCATTGGAATACACAGGTTCCACCTTTCAAGCAATTGGACATGTTTCACCAGTCGCCTGGGCCATGGACGGGTTCAAGGATATCATTGCCCGTGGGCTGGGATTTTCCTCGGTACTGCTGCCGGTGGCAGCCCTGATCGGTTATGCTGTTCTTTTCTTCATCCTGGCTGCCTGGAGGTTCCAGCGGGTAAGTGAATAGGAAAGTCGATCGAATCCATCAACGACGGGCGAGTATTACACTCGCCCGTCGTTTTCAAACATGCAGAATGCCTATCCACTGTCTGGTAATGTGAGCAATTCATCCTATGGCGTACAGGTGAGGGTAAAGTTCGCCCTGACGGGGTCGCTTTCCACAGGCTCAATAATCTTCAACTCCCAATAACCTTCGATCGTACCCGACAGGACCCAATCGCCCGTAACTGTTTGGGGCCCCGCCTTATCCAATACAAAGAGAACGGGACTCGATATGGACGAATCGCTTTGCCCCCACTGATACAGCACCACCCCGGGAGCATTGCTGGTAAACCCACCGGTGAATTGAATCTTTTTACCACTGCCACAGGAACCGCTGAAATTGGCCGGGTTTGCAACGGCAGTCAAGCCAGAAACGGAAAAGGGCGGAAGGCTGGAATCAACCGTCACGGTCGCCTGCAAAGAGGCCTTCAGGCTGCCACAGGTAGCCTGAAGGGTATAAGTGGTCGTCTGATCCGGCTGGACAAGCAGTCGGTTGCCATTGGGATCAATGCTGCCCAGGCCAGAGATCTCGACCCTGTCCGCGTTGGTGACCTGACCCCAAGTGAGCAAGGCGAGAGCACCCGGCCCGATCGTCGCGGGCTCAGCTTTGAAGAAAGAGAGTTCGGGTGGGAAAGAGCAACCCGGGCGGGTGTAGACGACCAGGTTAAAGATCGGCCCAAAGTCCAGGCCGGAAGAATTACGCAGGCGCCATTCCCCGTCATGAACACCCATATCAGCCGGAGCCGTCATCGGGACAGTGACATCCAATTCCCCTCCCGCAGGAGTTGCGGGTATATTCACGCCAGTCGAGGTGGTCATTGCCTCACCACGAACATAGACAAGCTGAACGCCATCCCAATTGCACGTGCCGGTATTCTTAATCCGCCAAGTCTTGTTGAAGGGGGCGTTTGCGTCCAGGGTGGTACCCAGCGGGATAGTTCCGTCGTTGATCAAATGAGCCTGGTAGGTGCAAGAATCACCAGCGTAAGGCAGGGTATAAGGAGCATTCCCTTCATAATTAAGGATTTTCTGGTATCCAGCATCATTGAAGGCCTGGGTGACGTCACTACCCAGGATGTTCTCCAGGATTGCCCAATACTGGTTGTATCCGACCCTCCCGTCCTGTTGATCCCCAACCCCGGCATCGTAAAGCCGGTTGATGTCGAGCAGGCTTTGGATCATCTCATCGAACGTGAAACCATTATTCTTGCAAAGCTGGTAACTCAATGGAGCGCCACCCTGATAAAGGGATTCGCACAGATTCCCATAATACGCGGATTTGTCCGGATTAGCAGTCACATATTCGATCGGGTAAACAAAATCGTGCGAGGAGGCAAAACGACCGAAGAGCATGGCATGGAGATATTCATGGATGAAAACCCCCAACCCACCAGCACGGATGGCACCTTCCGGTGAAAAGGAGGTTGTGATCGTCTCCTTCGGAGGTCCCGAGAAGGCAGTCAGGGAATTTGAGGAGTACTGCCGCACTGCGAGGCCGATGAATGCCGCGGTCCTGCGCGTCAGGGAGGAGAAG
>Ga0209777_10006242_pt1 | contig 13455 bp, 12 predicted proteins | sample FrelakmetHBP12HB_FD_187147 | JGI IMG/M metagenome (GOLD analysis project Ga0209777, IMG submission 187147) | Freshwater lake sediment microbial communities from the University of Notre Dame, USA, for methane emissions studies -HBP12 HB (SPAdes)... | ecosystem: Environmental > Aquatic >...
CCATCTTCTTATTGTGATATTGAGAATACCTCATATGGGCTGTATTAAATGTTCTGGCTATAGAATCTTTATCTGATGGAATGACGATAAAATGTACATGGTTGGACATGAGACAATATGCGATAATTAAGAGATTATACTTTCGGCTATACTCATCCATCCAAATTAAGTATCGTCTTCTATCATTATCGTCGTCGAATACATCTTGCCGATAATTGCCACGCTGGGTGATGTGGTGAGGTAATCCTGGTGCTATGATACGAGCAAGTCTTGGCATGTATATACATTACTATGGCGAGAAGATGATGTCAATTAAAAATAGGGCGCTGTCCCCCTTTTTCTAGTATTTAACTATTTCTGTCAGCCCGGTCATATTATATATTTTTAACCCTTGCCTGGAATTGCCTTTCCTTAGCGTCACCGTATCTTTGGTACTATTCAATAAATTCAATCCATCACTGGTAGCGCTGCCTTGCGGAGTAAACACTAGCGTATCTCCTGCTTTAAGCTCGCTGGCAGAATCGATCACCACGCCTTTAGCGAAAAAAGCGTTGTCGAGAAATTCCGGGTTATCCGCAATCTGAGAACTCTTAATCACCTCAAAAGAAGTGGTATTGTTAATTGGAAGAATGGGCGGGTCCCCTACGCCGCTGGCATTATAAAAATGCAGTAGCTTATAGCCGTATTGTTTGCCGTCACTGCCGGTATTATTATAGAATCGTAAACCATAATACGAATAACCGTTTCTTAGGGTCCGGGCGAATTTCCAAGTCAGCCCCAAGTCATAGTAGAGTTTCTGGATCGAAACCTCTACGTCCCGATACCAGCCAAAGGTATCCCAGGAAGCAAAAATCCCCCTCGCAAAGATGCCCATAATCACCAAAACTATAAGCAATTCAAGTAACGTCAAACCCAAAAAATAATTTTTTTTCTTCTGCATCGCGGTTTAATTATTTTTCTTCCTGGGATATGTCTTCTAAGATTATCTTCTTTACTTCCTCCCTATCTTTATCTCTGATCCTTAGCAGAAATTCTTTCTTACTGATGAGTTTACGCTCGTAAAGACTGATCAGGCTCTGGCTCATACTCTGCATCCCGGCTTTAGAGCCGGTTTCAATCACGTTGTTAATCTGATGAATATTTCCGTCGCGCAGTAACGTCGCCACTCTTTCCGTGACAAGCAAAACCTCCCAGGCAGGGACCAGGCCCTGTTTTCCAAAAAGCGGGACTAATTGCTGCGAAAATATCCCCCTTAAAACCAAAGAGAGCTGGCGCTGAATCTGCGCTTCCTCTCCGGGGAAAAAATTCAATAAACGGTTGATCGTCTCGCTGGCAGTGGGAGTATGGAAGGTACACATGGTCAAAATACCGCTTTCGGCGATTCTTAAGGTTGCTCTTAAAGACTCAGGATCGCGGATTTCTCCGACAATCAAAACATCCGGATTCTGCCGCAGCGCCTCATCTAAAGCTACAGAAAACGACGGGGCATCATAAGGAATCTCTCTCTGTTCAATAATGCTTTTATTGTGTTTAAAAAGATACTCGATAGGTTCCTCGACGCTGATGATATGGTAGGGGTACTCATCATTGAGTATCCTGACCATCGCCGCTAATGTGGTACTCTTGCCTCCGCCCGTAGGCCCGGTGACCAAAACCAGGCCATCTTTTAAACCGCAGAAGTACTTTAAAACATTTGCCGGCAGACTTAATTCTTCTACCGAAGGTAGCTGCGAAGGGACTCTGCGGATGGCCACGGCAGTGCTACCCCTCTGTTTAAAGAAAGTAATGCGGAATCTGCCCCAGCCGGAAAGTGAATAAATAAAACTAGACTCCGACAACTTATTAAAAGCTTCTTTCTTTTCCCGGTCAAGAATAGGCTCCATTAATTTATCGATACCCTCCGGAGAAAGCGAATCGAGTTTTGTAAAAACCAATTCCCTGTCTATCCTTAGCACCGGAGGGCTGCCCGCGGTCAAGATTAAATCTGACGCGCCCCTCTCTACCTGCATCTGTAATAATTCATCTATATTCATCTTTAACCCTCTGCGAGCACGGTCCTGTTTTTGCCTGCGGATTTAGCTTTATATAGGGCCTTGTCTGCCCGCTCTATCAACTGGTTTCTTTCCACGTGTTTACCTGCTTTTAATTCCGTATCGCTTAAGCCAATACTGATTGTAACATGCACTTTCTGCCCGGCAAAATCAAATTCCTCCTGGCTGAAATCTTTACGGAAACCATCCACTGCTTGAAAAACATCATCCAGGTCTTGACCTAAAAACCCCAGGATAAACTCCTCACCTCCGTAACGGGCGCAGATATAATCAGAGATACCTAAATTCGAAAGATGCCCGGAGAGCCTCCTTAATACTTCATCTCCTGCTAGATGCCCATAGGTATCGTTGACTTTTTTAAAATTATCCAAATCCGCCATCGCAAGGGTGAGATTTTTTTCTTCGCGCATAGGCTGGCTTAAGAGATCCCCCAGCCACTTTTGAAAATAAGAGTGGTTATATAAACCGGTCAGGCCGTCACGGATAGATTGTTGGCGCAGTTTTTGTGTGAGTATGGCATCGCGCAGCGCCACGGAACTCATATTATTCAGGATAGAAAATAACCGGTTCGCTAACAAAGGGGATAACCCCTCTTCAATAGGCCCTAAACAGACAAGCGCCATTACCTTGCCATCTACTTTTATCGGCAGAAAATAATTACAGTAAAATTTATCTTTATTTAAAAGATGACGCAGGGTAGGGTCTTTTTCCGCATCATAAATAGAAATGAATCTCCCCGTGGCTACGGACAAACCGGCTAAGCCGCTATTTTTATCCGCGGATAAAATCAGCCCTTTTAAATCCTTTTCCGTGCAGCCAAAGGAAAACATAGAAACGAGGGAATTGTCTTTCGGATTAACTTTAAGCAAGATACCCTTTTTTACTTTTAACAGGCTCTTGGCTTTTTCAAATATTACCGAAAGTACTTCCTCTTCTAATGTCTCCGTTTCTTTGGCCAATGCCGTACCTATCTCCTGGGCTATCTCCATGATGATGATGGTAATAGATTGCAGGCGGTTGAGTGATTCCTGGCCTTTGTTCTTTTCAAAATTTAAGGTGTTGCCTTGAATCTCTACTTCTTTTTCCAGGCTTTTGATTTTTTGCTTGAGGGATTTACTTTTTTGCGAAAAGCGTGCCCAAGCTGCGATATAAACGAGGATTACACTGATTATGAAAAGCGGCAACGGCATGCGGATTATTCCTTGTTAAGATTTGTCTTAATATATCATATTTCAAAGCGTTACGCAACTTACTTTGTAAAAAGTTCCTGCTTCACTTTTTCGTAAGCAGGGGTGTCTATTCCGCGATAAATCCCTTCTGCCAGTTGAAAATAGTCTCTGGCTTTATTTTTTTGGCCCTGCTGTTTGTAAAGTAATCCTAGATTATAATAAGCAGAGGCTAACTCCAGCGGTGCCTCTATAGTTTTACCGATTAAGATAGATCGATGAAAAAACTTCTCTGCCTCCTTTAAATTATCCATCTGTACATAGAGTTCGCCGAGCATATTATAACCGCTTGAGATGTTGCGTTTATTACCCTGCTCTTGGTCTATTTTTAGACCTTTCATATAATTATCCAATGCTTCCTGATATTTCTTCTCAAATAAACATATTTCTCCGAGATTAAAATAGCAATCGCTTAATTCATGTTTTAAGTTCAACTGTTCAAAGAGCAGGCGGCTTTTAGCGTAAAAATCTTTGGCGGCCACATAATCGTCTTTATTTGTAAATACAAGGCCAATATCAAAATAATCACAAGCTAAACCGTATCTATGCTCGCGGCTATACTGCCTCTGGCGGTTGATCTCCGAGCTTTTCATCAATAACTCCAGCGCCTTATCATTGTTTTCTTTATCGATATACCATACCGCCAGCCTCTCCAGGGCCCTTGCCTCCCCTAATTTATCTTTATTCTCTAGGCTTAAAGTTATGGCCTTATTATAAAAATCAAAGGACTTAGGGTACTCGCCTTGCAACAAATAAATCCAACCGATCCCCAGATAAGCGGAAGATAAATTCTTTTTATCGTTGCGCTTCTCACAGGCACGGGCATAGGCAAAGTAATATTTTAAAGCTGCCTCTGGATCCCCCAATTTATAATAAGTATCAGCAAGTAAAGGATAGGCAGCCAAAAATGCGGGCTCTTTTTGAATAATCCGGCTGGAAAGCGCGATAACTTCCTGATTCCTGCCCTCTAAGAATAACTTCCTGGCCTTAATAAATAAAGCATAGGTATTCGGATTAAGTGTGGGCAACCATATATATAGGTATATACAGACAGATATAATGGAAACGGCTAAAGCAATCTTAGCAAAATGCTTTTTGGATAAAGAAACGCCGCGCTTGAACTTCGATATTGCCGGCTTTGGCTTCGGCCTGAACAATACGAAATTAGGATCCCCGTAAAGCAGATAACTTGCCCAAAGCACAGCAGCGATCCCGTATTCTTTAATCAGTTCCAAACGCGCCAGTCGCATGCTCTGGCCTACTGACTTTCCATTAATTAGCTGCGTATAGAATTCCCTGGAGAAACCTAAGCCCGCCCGGTCTTCAATCTTGCGTATCGCGCCAATATAAAGCCTTACGCCTGAAAACAAGAATGCCGAAGCCAGGCTATAGGTTTTGGTTTGATAATCTGAATCTACTAAACCCGCTTTAACTTTTGCCGAATAACAGGCGTTTGAAAATATCAAAGAAGGCAAAGACAGGCTTTCGCCCAATGACAGAATATCCTGAATGGTAAACCTGCCATCGCTTAGGGCCCAGCCGCTATTTTTTGGCTCGTCTTTATCATATTCACAGTGCCCGGCAAAATGCACAATATCATAATCGCAGAGGTTCTTTTTTACATACAAGGTGTCAATTTGCGTGGATTTAAAATCAATACTCATCTCTTTTCTCTTTTTATCAAATTGATTCTTAATATACAAGCCTTCTTGATATGCGGCTTTTAAGTCGTTGGTAGGATTAGCCAGGATAAGCATCTTATGTTTAGCGGGGAGGCTACGATATTGCGGCGAAGTAATATGCTCTCTCGTCCTGACCAGCCTTCCGAGGTTAAAGTCAAGGCATAAAAAATTGCTGCCATTGTATAAAAGTTCCCAGGGAATATGTATCAGCGGCTCATCTAAAGATAAGATTAAGTCTGATATTTTTGCTGACTTTAATTTATCTTTTACCGGCTTAGTAAGCAAATGATCCCAGAGAAGTTGGCCGCACTTTTTCAAGCTATGGATTAAATCTATTTCTAAGGCCCCTTCATTATCGGCCTTATTCAATATGGAAATTATTTCCTGGCATAACTTATCGATTTCTGTGAAAGATACGCGGATTTGACTGTAATGCCTGATGGTTGAGGCAAGTTCCTCTTTCTCAAAGATGCTCATTGCCAGCTGATTCTCTTGCCTTAAGATCTCTAAAACCAAAGTATTATTATCAAGGCTTTGCATTCTATGCCTTTATCTCCAATAACACTGAGGCAAGTTTAGACTCAAGAGTAGATATCTCTACCGTATATTTGCCTAACAAAACGTTTTCAAAAATAACTTTTCCGGGATCATTAAGGTAGGATTCCAGCTCTAAATCATCCCTTAAAAGCGTAACCCTTAAATCCTTGATTACCTTCTGTGACTCTTTTTCTTTTACTAACACGGTTAAATCAAAAGCCTGCCTGCCTTTATTTTCTATCTTCACCTCTACCCTTATGTCTTTAAAATCTTTCAAAATAGTCACTTCGTCTTTAAAGTCTTTAGCTTTTCGGCTGCGTAAAACTGGCGCCGGTACTAATTCCTGGCCTACCAAGATATCGCCGGTAGTATTCAGTATCTCTAAGACCTTCTCTTTAAACTTCAAACATATTTCTAAAATAGAGAGCTTATCCTGCTCTTCGATCAATCTTTTTGCCTCTTGCACTAATTGTTCTGGTGCCAATTGGTTTTCTACTACTTCCAGCTTTGAGCTGACAGCAAAAACCTCGGCACAACGTTGGCAGCCGATTAAATGCGCCCTGATGCGTTCAGTTTCTTTTGGCGGCAATCTCCCTGCCAAAAAACAGGCAAAAGTTTCTTCGTCCGGATGCAGCTCTTCTACCTTGGGTTGATCCAATTTCCAGTTTTTATAAACTATCTTGATCAATTTTTCGAGATTTCCCTGCATGGATTAGGCCTCCTCCTAAGACAATAGACGTGATACCCCTAAAAATCTAACTGAAAACCTTTACTGATAAAACATTCCCGCAGCGCTCTGATGATCCTGTATTTACGCATATCTATCGCCGGACGTGAAGTTTTAAATGACTTTCTTAGCTCTTCAAGGCTAAAGTCGCGATGAAAATGCAATTCCAGAAAATATTTGTCTTCTGTATCTAATCTGGCAATACAAGCCTTTAAAGACCTTAGCTTCTCTTTTTGGCTAAGTTTTTCCGTAGCCGAGTCAGAACCATCAACAAGGATATCTTTAAGGCTAAAATCATCCTCGCTCTCTTCGTCTATAGAAACAAGGGGCTTGAGTTTACGCAAAAAATCTATGGTATAATTAATCGTAATCTGACGTAACCAGCTGGCCAGACTGCATCCGTTTCTGGCCTTAAAACTCTTGAGTTTCCTGCAGTTGTCATTGATTAGCGAAAGGAATATTCCCTGGAAAAGGTCGTTAATATTTTCTTGGGGTAAAGTAAGGCCTTTGGTCTTTAAGACACTATATATGTAGTTATAGATGAGGTGAGAATATTTGCCTACGAATTCATCCCAGGCAAGATTCTCTCTCTTGACGCACCTTTTGATGAATTCCAAGTCACGCATAATGAGATAAGTATACCATTAAAAAGGAAAAGTATTACTGATTATTTCAAAAAGATGGGTATTAAAAGTGTGTGGTTATTTGACTTTGGGCAGGTCTTTGAGGGCTTTCTTTATTTCTGATGTAGGCAGAGCATAATTTTTAAGCTCTTTGCTATAGTATTTGTCGTAAGAGCCCAGGTCCAATAAACCATGGCCGCTAAAATTAAAAACAATACATTTTGCTTTACGTTCGGTTTTGGCAATATCTATCGCGGCTTTAATGGCGTGGCTGGTCTCCGGCGCAGGAACAATACCTTCGGTCTTGGCAAAAAGCACAGCGGCATCAAATACCTCTAACTGTTGATAGGAGCGGGCCTCAATAATCTTATTTTTGCATAAGGCGCTGACTATCGGAGAACAACCATGATAGCGCAAGCCTCCGGCGTGAATTCCCGGCGGAATAAAATTATGGCCGAGGGTAAACATTTTCAATAGCGGCGTCAGCATAGCAGTATCCCCAAAGTCATATTCGTAAAGGCCTTTGGTCAGGCTGGGGCAGGCTGAAGGCTCTACCGCGACTATCCTTAAATTTTTATTCTTTAGTTTGTCTTTAATAAAAGGCAGGCTGAAACCGCCGAAGTTGCTCCCTCCGCCTACGCAGGCGATTAAATAATCCGGTTTTTCTCCCGCGATTTGGAGTTGTTTTTTTACCTCCTGGCCGATAACCGTCTGATGCAGAAGGACATGATTTAAGACGCTCCCTAAAGAATAGTTGGCTTCTTTATTCTTAGCTGCTTCCTCCACTGCCTCGGAAATGGCAATACCTAAACTTCCCTGACAATGGGGGTCATCTTTTAAAATTTTCTTGCCGCTTTCGGTTAATTCTGAAGGAGAAGGAATAACTTCTGCTCCCCAAATATGCATCAAGGATTTTCTAAACGGCTTCTGGTGAAAACTCACCTTGACCATATAAACGCGGCAGCCCAGAGAAAAAATATTACAGGCAAAACTTAAGGCTGCACCCCATTGCCCTGCTCCGGTTTCGGTAGTCAGGCGCTTTATGCCTTCTTTTTTATTGTAGTAGGCCTGGGCTACGGCAGTGTTGGTCTTATGGCTTCCGGTGGGAGAAGAGCTTTCGTCTTTATAATAAATTCTACACTTAGTTTTTAAAGCCTTCTCTAAATTCCTCGCCCTTCTTAAAGGAGTAGGGCGCCAAAGCCGGTAAATATCTCTTATCTGATCCGGTATACCTATCCATCTTTCCTGACTCACTTCCTGTTCAATTAAAGCCAAAGGAAATATCGCTCTTAATGCCTCTTTAGGTAAGGGTTTATTGTCAGCGGGATTTAATGGTGGAGGCAGCGGAAAAGGCAAATCTGCCGCGACATTATACCAGCTATGGGGAATATCTTTTTCTGAGAGAAGAATCTTGTAGTCTTCCATATGAACTTATATTATACTGAAAATTAACGTTTATGCAACTATTTATTTAAAGAACGAGTGTGAAATGACAAAAGAAGCAAAAACTATGGCAACCATGGACATCAGCTTAATGAGAATATTTAAGCTCGGACCGGATGTATCTTTAAAGGGATCCCCCACTGTATCACCGACCACTACGGCCTTATGCGCAAAAGAACCTTTTCCGCCGTGGCAGCCTCCTTCAATATATTTCTTGGCATTATCCCAAGCGCCTCCTGAATTAGCCATCATTATGGCTAAGACAAAACCGGTTACGGTTGCGCCGGTTAAAAGCCCTACTTCTGCTTCCACGCCGATCAGTATTCCTACTAAGATAGGCGCAATAATGGCTAAAAGGGAAGGGAAAATCATTTCCTTCTGGGCAGCTACTGTGGCAATATTGACGCATCGTGCATAATCCGGCTTGGCTGTACCCTCCATTAGGCCTACAATTTCCTTAAATTGCCGACGTACCTCAATCACAATTTTACCTGCTGCCCTACCGACTGCGCGCATGGTCAGGGAACAAAAGAAAAACGGCAACATACCGCCGAGAAATAATCCTACCAAGACATTAGGGTTCATCAGGCTTAAATTCATCTCTTTACCAAACAAAGCCACCTGGTCTCGATAAGCCGCAATCAAGGCAAGAGCAGTCAAAGCGGCTGAGCCAATGGCAAACCCTTTACCGGTTGCGGCAGTGGTATTACCTAATGCATCTAAGGCATCGGTTCTCGTTCTTACTTCTGGTGGTAAATGGGACATCTCAGCATTACCACCGGCATTATCCGCTACCGGGCCATAAGCATCAGTTGCTAAAGTTATACCTAATGTGGAGAGCATACCGACAGCAGAAATCCCTACGCCATAAAGGCCGGCATTAAAATTAGTGGCGCCGCCAGATAAGAAATAACTGATTAATATGGCAATCCCCACCACAATCACCGGTATCGCCGTGGACATCATTCCCGCAGAAATACCTGAAATAATTACAGTAGCCGGGCCGGTTAGAGAAGCATCGGCTATGTCACGGGTAGGCTTAAAATTACTGGAAGTATAATATTCCGTAGAAAAACCAATCAGCACTCCGGCAACTAAACCAGAAAGCACTGCCCAATAAACTCCTAAATGCTGCCAGCCTAAAGTAATTACCACCAGCGGCAAAGAAAATACCGCTACTAATACCGAGCTGGTAATCACGCTTTTCTTAAGGCCTGCTAATAAAACTCCCTGGCTCGCCTCTTCTTTACTTCTGACAAAGAATGTTCCGATTACTGATGCCACTACCCCTACTGCTGCCATCACCATCGGAACCGTCACTCCAGGTACACCCAGACCCGCAGCCACCCCTAAAGCCGAGGTAGCGACAATTGAACCAACATAAGATTCGTAAAGGTCAGCGCCCATCCCTGCTACATCGCCGACATTATCGCCGACATTATCGGCAATCACTGCCGGATTGCGCGGATCATCCTCTGGTATACCTGCTTCCACCTTACCCACTAAATCCGCACCCACATCCGCGGCTTTGGTAAAAATTCCGCCCCCGACTCTTGCAAACAATGCCTGAGAGCTGGCACCCATGCCAAAACAAAGCATGGTGGAAGTAATCGCGGTAATCTTATCTGCTCCCAAAGGTAAAGGATGAGCAGAATAATACCAATTAAGGAAATAATACCAAACACTTAAATCCAATAACCCCAGGCCCACCACCACTAAACCCATGACTGCACCGCTTGAGAATGCGATGCGCAAGGCAGAATTTAAACTTTTTATTGCCGCATTTGCCGTGCGGCTTGAGGATTGAGTGGCAATACTCATTCCGATAAATCCCGACAAGCCGGAAAAGAAACCTCCGGTCAAAAAGGCAAAAGGCACAAAGATGACTAAATATTTGTTAAGAGCTAATGCTAACAGGATAAAAAATACTACGATAAAAAATAAGGAAACCCCCAAATACTGCCTCCTCAGATACGCCCTTGCCCCAACCCTGACTGCCTCGGCAATCTCGCGCATCTTTTCATTACCTTCATCCTTCTTTAATATGGAAAGTGCTAGATACGCGGCAAAGGAAAGCGCGAAAATCGAACCTACCGGTGCTAAAAGTAATAAATCGAAACCTGCCATTTAAACTACCTCCTTCTATAAGTTATAAAATTAGTAGTTATGGTAACACAAAGATTAAAAAAGTCAATACATTCGTGTAGTATGGAAGATTCTTGGCTTTTAGCGCAGGCGCAGGCTTAAATCCAGCAATGTCCTGATTAAAAAAGATTTTAGAAAGATAATTACCAGGAAGGCAATTATCGGCGAGATATCTATCCCGAATCTAAATCCTAAAGGCAATAACTTTCTGATCGGATAAAGGATGGGCTCAGTGACATTATTCAAAAACTGAACAATAGGATTAAAAGGGTCAGGATTAACCCAGCTGATTAATGCCCGGATTAAAATCAACCAGTAAAGTATGGTCAGCAGAATATCTAATACGTTGGCTACTGCTACTAAAAGGTTAGATAAGGCAAACATTTTTTATAGATGGAATGCTCTGATTCTAATTAAATCTAATACGCCCTTATCGGAAGTAACATTATTTACATCCGAAAGATAACTTCTTATCACCGGTTTTATCCCTAAGTTTTCTTTCGCTAAATTGAAAAACCGGTTTTCCTTAATTGTAACGAATGAAAAAAGCAAAAAGATAATCAGAAAATAAAATATGTGCGAAGCTAAAAATACTCCCAAGGCGCCGAAAAAATTCAAACTAAATGTCCTGGCTAAAAGCCAAATGTAGATTAAACAAGCAATAATAATAATAAAGAAGGAGAAATTATCTATAAGGATTGGGGCTAAATCTGCTTGTAATCTAACGAGTAAAAGGCCGAAACTCATCCAGGCTAATCGAAAAAGCAGCAACATAAAGAGCCAGGTAAAATTAAAAATAAACAAAAACCAGGGTAAAGTTTTCTCAAATTTCACCCTTACCGCAACCAATAACAAAACTGCCGCCCAAAGGCAAAATAGAGATAGACTTAAGTCTATGACAAAAAAGATTATGAATTCTTTAACCGTGAAATTAAATGATGTTTCTGCTCCTCTTTCTTTGCGTAGATAATCGATTGCCTGTGTATATATATTTTGTATACTGGAAGATTCCTCCGGAATATTCTTATCTTTCGCAACCAAAGTTGAAAATGAAACTGCGCTCAAAATTAATATTAATATGCCGATAAAAAGTTTCTTCTTTCTCATCTTAATTCAACTTTAAGATTGCGCTGGCGTTATGATAAAATATTTTCTCTTCTAAATCTTTTCCAAGTTTTAAGCCTTTGAGGAAATCGATATCCTTTTTTTGGTCAATCAGAGGAAAATCCGTCCCAAATAGCAACCTATCTTTTCTGTGATGGGAAAGTAAACTTACTATTTCTTCTTTGGGCAGATAATCAAAAAAGAAAGAGGTATCTAAATAAATATCTTTACCCAAAAGGTATTTTTTAACCTCATCCCAGAACTTAAACCCGCCGAAATGCGCGGCAATAATCTTTAAATCAGGAAACGCCTCCTTTATTTTCAAGATTCTCGGCGGAGAGGAACGCACCTGCATTGTTCCGGAAAGCTCTTCGCCGCAATGAAAGAGTATTGGTAGATTGAGATTGGATATCTCTTCATAAATCGGATAAAGCCTTTCATCATCGACATAAAAATTCTGGAATTCCGGCTGAAACTTAATCCCATCGGCATTTTCTTTGATCCTTTTAAGCTCTTCTTTCCATAAAGGATACTCGGGATGAAGAGCAGAGAAAACTTTTATCATTTTGCTCCTGACACTAAAAAGCCAGTCATTAATGGCGGGGACTAACTCCGCTCTTACGGCTACGCCGCAAACTACACTGATATCAATACGGTTTTTCTGCATAAACTTAAGCAGCGTTTCTACGGTTGGCTCGCCGACTAACTTTACCTTAAAAATAGTCTCTAGATTCTCGCGTGCTTTCTGTGAGACTTTCTGCGGCCAGGCGTGGGTATGGATATCAATAATCATTAAAATTCGTAAAGCTCTTCTTCTAAAACTTTAAAACCTTCTTTCGCCAATATTTTTTTCATTGCGGGAATGTCTTTGACTTCCACGCAGAAAACCGCCTCTTTGTTAGATTCAATGACAAAGCCGTAGGCATCCAGGATATTGATCTTATTCTTTAAAAATATATCGGCCAGTTTCAGGAAACTTCCCGGTTTATCGTCGATACAAATTGCCAAGATATCCTTGAGCGCAGAAGCAAAACCTTTATCTACTAATACCAGATTTGCCTGTTCCGGCTTATCGACAATCAGTTTCATTAAACCGAATTCGCCGCGGTCCTGTAAGGTCATAGTCCTGACGTTAATATTATTCTGCGCAAGGACTTCTGCTACTGAACGCAGCCTTCCCGGCCGGTTATCCACAAATACGTTGACTTCCTGTGCCATAATTATTCCTCCTGATTTTATATTTTAATACGCTGATCCACTACGCGTTTAGCCTTGCCCTCAAATACCGGCAAGCTTCCCGGTTCATGCAATTCAACTATCGGCGTAAGCACTATCGAGGCGCGCAGATTATCGATGATCTTAGTTTTTAAGCGGTCTAATTCCGTGATTTCTCCTTTAAACATCTTGGAATAAATCTCAACTTTGACGATTAACTTATCCAGGGCCCCTTCCTTTTCCAGATATACCTGATAATTCGTCCCGACTTCAGGCACGCGCATAATCACTTCCTCTATCTGAGACGGGAAAACATTGACGCCGTTAACAATCAGCATATCGTCGCTTCTTCCGGTAATGCGCGAAATGCGCCTGTGGGTGCGCTTGCATTTACATAGCCCTTTGTAAATAAAGGCTAAGTCGCGGCTGCGGTATCTTAATATGGGGGTGGCAATTCTGCGTAAAGTCGTAAAAACCAGCTCCCCTTCTTTTCCCTCACCTAAGTTCTTTCCGGTCTTAGGATCGATAATCTCCATAATATAGGCGTCTTCCCAGGTATGCATCCCGCATTTATGCACGCATTCAAAACTGACTCCCGGGCCGTTCATCTCGCTTAAACCGTAAGAATTATAAACATCGATCGCAAATAGATGCTCTAATTTTTTACGGGTATTTTCTGAATACGGCTCGGCTCCGCAATAG
>Ga0209777_10006243_pt1 | contig 13455 bp, 13 predicted proteins | sample FrelakmetHBP12HB_FD_187147 | JGI IMG/M metagenome (GOLD analysis project Ga0209777, IMG submission 187147) | Freshwater lake sediment microbial communities from the University of Notre Dame, USA, for methane emissions studies -HBP12 HB (SPAdes)... | ecosystem: Environmental > Aquatic >...
GTCCAAAGTTGTCAAATATGCCAATTCCGGAGATGTGACCGGGGACAAGTCTGGTGTGGTGGGTTATATGTCTGCAGTTTTCTACAACACAAAGAAAAGCCCGGATGATCCGCCAGAGGGAAAGACAAAAAAAGAAAAAGTGGAAAGTAAAGATACGGAATCAGGACTCTCAAATAAGGATAAAGCTTTCTTGATCAAGCTGGCTAAAGAAACAATCGAGTGCAAAGTGAAAGGGATAAAATGCCCGGATTATAAGATAACCTCAGAGGTGCTTAAAGAGAACAGAGGCGCTTTTGTGACCATAAAAAAACATGGGGGCTTGAGGGGGTGTATCGGTTACATTCAAGCAATAAAGCCTCTTTATCAAACTGTTCAGGAAATGGCTGAAGCCGCAGCTTTAAATGACCCAAGGTTTGAGCCGGTTAAAAAAGAAGAGTTGAAGGACCTGGAGATTGAAATCTCAGTTCTCACCCCCTTGAAAAGAATTACCGATGTCAGCCAGATTCAGGTTGGCACGCACGGAATTCTGATCCGAAAAGGTTATAATTCAGGACTCCTTTTACCCCAGGTTGCCACTGAGAATAACTGGGACCGGAAAACTTTTTTGGAGCAGACCTGCTTTAAAGCTGGTATATACGATAAAGACTGCTGGAAGGATAAGGATACGGAAATCTACATTTTCTCGGCAGATGTGTTTTAATCCGGAAAAGGATTTTCAAGTAAAGGAGGGATATGAAAAAGGTCGCTAAGATAGCCAGAAGCCTGGTCTTCAGCATCGTGCTGTTTTATCTTCTCAGCCTTTTTTTCACCCGGCCGCTACTTCCTCCAACTGTCCAGAAAACGATTCCCAGCCTCTTATTGGACGAGAATAATGTTTTCTCCTCAGATTTTGAGTTAGGGTGCATCTTCTCCGGCACTATCGAGAAAAATCAGCCTTTGGCGCTCTCTCTTTTTAAAAAAGGACTTCCCACAGAGCTGATCTCGGAGATTACCCAGTCTTTGTCCAAAGTTCTGGATTTGAAGAAATGCAGGCCCGGAGATTTTTTCACCCTTTTAGCCTCTTCTGACCATCTGCTCCTCTCTTTTGAATATCAGAAAGGTCTTTTAGAGAGGTATAAAGTAGTTAATAAAGAAGGAGATTTAGTAGCCTATCCTGTGTCTGTAAAACTCACCCGGATTGTGAAAGGTCTGGAAGGCGAGATAAAAAACTCCCTGTGGGAGGATATGAGAACCAAGTGCGAAAATCCGGAACTGATAATGAAGTTCTCTGATATCTTTGCCTGGCAGATAGACTTTTTAAATGAGCCCCAGAAAGGCGATAGATACAAGCTGATTTATGAGGAATATGAAAAAGATGGGAAGTTCGTAAGTTACGGCGATATCTTGGCAGCGGAATACGAAGCCTCAGGGACAAAATATGATGCCATACTATACCAGGACACTGAGGGACAGTCTGACTATTTTGATCTAACAGGAAAATCCTTGAGGAAAGCTTTTTTAAGATCGCCTCTCAACTACAGGAGAATCACCTCGACCTTCTCGGCTTCCAGGCTTCATCCGGTATTTAAAACCTTCAGGCCCCATTATGGGGTAGATTATGCTGCCCCTTACGGCACGCCGGTGGTCTCCTCGGCAGACGGTATGGTTACCTTTGCCGGCTGGAAAAACGGTCTGGGAAGAACAATCGAGATCCGGCATGCCAATGGTTTCGTGACCTCTTATGGACATCTCTCCTCCTTTGCCCTGAAAATCAGTAATGGTGCCAGAGTTACACAGGGCGAGATAATCGGCAGGGTTGGAACAAGCGGAATTACCACGGGCCCGCACCTGGATTACAGATGCATGGTTAGTGGAAGGTATGTTAACCCTTTAAAGATGAACCTGCCCTCAGCCAGACCCGTTAAGGGGAACTATTTGGCTGATTTCAATTCTAAAAAAGAAAACCTCCTTTACGCTCTGAACCTTTTGACTGACGAGCTTACTATTGCTTCTGCTGAATAAAATGTTTTCTGTAACGTCCTCACTCCCGTGAGGACGTTTTTTTAACGGCTACCAAGGGGAGATGGCAGATCGTGATTATCTCATAGAGGGTCTTGGTGACAATTTCCGGATAAATTGGGAAGTTTCAAAATATTACCCTGGGGGCAGAATCCACCGCAGGCAGATTCTGTCCCTGCTTAAAACCCTTCTCAAAAATGCGTTCTTCAAAAAGATCGTTTTTCCTTTTTCTCTTGTTCAATTTTATTTCTCCCTTCATCTGGAAGTCAGAAGCCCCACTCCTGCAGGAAAATCCCTTCTTAGTAAGAGAACATGATCTGATTCTGGTTGGTGATATAATGCTCTCGCGGGGCGTGGATATCACTATGAGGAGCAAAGGTTATCTTTACCCTTTCAAGAACATCGTCGAAATAACAAATTCAGCCGAGGTCACTTTCGGAAATTTAGAATCCCCACTTTCTACACGGGGGATGAAGGGAGATCAGATTTATTCTTTTCGAGGAGACCCTGAGGCAGTAAAAGGGTTAGTCTATGCCGGGTTTAAGGTGCTCAATCTGGCAAATAACCATTCATACGATTATGGCAAAAAGGCTTTTGAGCAAACGCTTGAGCTTTTGAATGAGAACAACATCAAAGTAATTGGTGCAGGTAAAAATGTAACAGAAGCCAGAATGCCCGCCATTTTCGAGTTGGGTGATCTGAAAATAGCTTTCTTGGGATACGACCTTTCTCCAGGTGCATTCCCTGCAGGACAAGACCATCCAGGTGTAACCAAGGCGAGGCATGCCTGGATAATTAAAGATCTCGAGAAGGCTAAGCAAGAAGCAGATTTTGTGGTGGTCTCTTTTCATTGGGGAATAGAATACCGGGATTTTCCAACTGAGTATCAGAAAAGTTTAGCCCATATGGCTGTGGATTGCGGCGCAGATATGGTGGTTGGGCATCATCCTCATACTTTTCAGGGGATAGAGCTGTATAAAGGGAAACTCATTGCTTATAGCTTAGGGAATTTCATTTTTGATCAGAAAGATTTGAAGAATAACCAGAGCATCATCCTGAAAGTGACCTTCGACCGGGAAAAACTCCACCGGATTAAGCTAATCCCGATAGAGCTTGTAACCTTCCCCCATTCCCCTAAGGTGGCAGAAGGAAAGATGGCTCAGGAGATACTGGATAGGTTGCGCATTGATTCATCTATTTTCGGAACAGGGTTTGATTTAGTCGATGGATGGGGTTATCTGAAAATAAATGACAGATGACAAATACAGATAAAAAATTGTAGGGGCGAGGTTTCCCCGCCCTGATCGATTTAATAGAGTGGCATCGGGGTGGAGACTGTTGAGTTTTACGAAATCCCCTACGGGGGTCTCCACCGTTCTTCTTGGGTGGAGTTAAACTCCGCCCCTACACGAATTCTTGAAAATAATCCCTGATAAACCTGAAGGTTTATACTCCAAATATTTCTTTCCTGTATTTAGAAATAGTATATATTAGTAAAGAAGGATGCAGCGGAGGTCTTTAGACCTCCAGGAGCGGTGGAGTCAATTCCTTGGAAGGCTAAAGCCTTCCGATACAATCCTCCGCTATACTTAAGAAAGGTACGCACATTGGACTATCGAAAATATGTCATAGCTTTAAGAGAAGTGGCTAAGGTTGGTCCCAAGGGGTTTCAACAACTTCTTCTTGCCTTCGGGTCTCCGGAAAACGTGTACAAGGCTACCTCAGAACAAATCTCCAGACTTCCCAGACTGAGCCCGGAAAAGGCAGAGGAGATAATCAAGTCTCAGGAGAAGTTCGAGGAAATAGAGAATCACATAGCTTTTTTGGAAGAACAGGGGATCGGGATCAAAACTATTTTAGAAGATGATTTTCCTCCAAGCTTGAAAGAGATCGATGACCCCCCACCTTTGCTCTATTTCAAAGGAGAATTTCCTTCATCTGAGGCGTTGCTTGTGGCGGTAGTTGGTACTCATCATGCAACGTATGAGGGGATAAAAGATGCAACTAATATAGGAAAAGAACTGGCTAAAAGAGGTGTGGTGGTGGTGAGCGGTTTAGCCAGAGGAATCGATACTGGCGCGCACTTAGGGGCACTGGCAAAAGAAGGTAAAACCTATGCGGTTTTAGGTTCGAGTCTGAGCAAAATCTATCCAGAGGAGAATCTTAATTTAGCAGTTGAAATAAGCAAAAATGGTGCTCTTTTAACCGAATATCCTCTGAACGCTCCAATAAATGTAGGTCAATTGATGGCAAGAAACCGGATAGTCGTAGGAATTTCTCAAACGGTCATAGTGGTAGAGACTGAGAATGGAACTTCAGGCACTATGGATGCGGCTCAAAAGGCTATTGATCAGGGAAAACCGCTTTTTGTGGTTATAAGAGAAGACAACAAAAGTTCTGAAGAGCTGGTAAAGATAGGAGCCATTCCGATCAAGGGGGCTGAAGATTTAGACCTGGTTTTGAAATATCTATGAAAGAGTATCTTGACTCCGAAGAAAAGCTGAAGAGGCTCAAAAAGCTTGTTGATCAAGCCTGTGAGAAGATAAAAAAAGGAGATCTGACCTTGGGTGAAGCAAAAAAGGAAGCAGCTCTAGTCAGATTAAAAGCAGAATCTTTAATTCCCGACCAGATGGAGAAATTCGATTTAATCTATGGCAGTCGGCTGAAAAGGTTAATCCAGCAGTTCGTGGAGAAAAAGCTTGAAGGAAACAAAAAATCAAGCTGATTATCTCAGCATAAAAGAATCTAAAAGAGATAAACTTTTGGTCAAAGGTTCGAAGTTTATTGCCACGGCTATCCCGGTTGGCTCAGAAGAAGAAGCTGAGCTCTGGATCAAAAAGATAAAAAAAGAGTTTCACGACGCCACCCATAATCCGTATGCCTATGTCATCAAAGGAGAAGAGCTCCAAAAGTCAACTGACGACCGGGAACCCTCTGGAACCGCTGGCAGGCAGATATTGTATGCAATTTTGTCCCAGAATCTAAAAGATATCTTAGTCGTGGTCACTCGTTACTTTGGTGGGGTAAAATTAGGCACTGGCGGCCTTTCAAAAGCTTATCATGAAAGCGCTTTAAAAGTGCTGCAAAGTTGTGTTTTCATCAGAAAGGAGTTAAAAAGGGAACTCGTTCTGCTCTTTCCAAAAGGATATTTTGATAGGGTTCAGATGATTCTAAATAAAGAAAAAGTCAAAGTCAAAAAACTGGCTTTTGGAGACAGAGCGAGAATGGAAATCGAGGTAAGAGAAGAAATTATCTCGAAGCTCCAAGATGAATTAATGAATAAGACCAGAGGGAAGATAGAATTTGAAGGAATATGATTTCGATTGTCTCGGATTCGGAATCTGCGCGCTGGATTACCTTTCCATCCTGGACCCTTATCCGGGGCTGGATGAGAAAGTGAATGTCGTATCCTCTTCCGTTCAGGGAGGTGGTCCTGTTCCAACTGCTATGGCGACCATGGCGAAATTAGGAGCCGAGGTTGCCTTTACGGGGAAGATAGGCGATGATTATGAGGGAATGGTAATCCGGTCTGAGTTGGAAAAATTCGGAGTCAATGTCGACTACCTGCTCATAGATGAAAAGGTAAAAAGTTTAAAGGCTTTTATCTGGGTGGATAAAAACAGCGGAAAGAGAACTGTGGCTCTGGACAAAACCAGGATGAAACCAGTCAAGCCAAAAGAAATCTCATTTTGGAAGGACATCTCTTTCAGATACCTACACTTAGATGGCAGGTATATAGATGTGAGTATCTTCTTAGCTAAAAAGGCAAAAAAGGATGGCTCTGAAGTCATCTTAGATTTGGGGAGTTTAAGAGAAAATATTGAAGAACTTTTCCCTTTAGTTGATTATCTGGTGGTCTCCAGAGAATTTGCCTGTGATTACACTCAGCTTGAGGATTTGAGTCAGGCTTGCTCTGAATTGAAAAAGATAGGGTTCAAATGCGTGGTAGTCACCTTGTCAGAAAAAGGGTGCGTGTGGACCGACTCCCTGAAAGTAAACTATTTCCCGGGATTTAAATTAGAAGTGGTAGATACCACTGGAGCAGGGGACGTGTTTCATGGGGCATTCATCTTCGGACTTTTGAAAAAATGGAAGATGGGAAAAATCATTGAGTTTGCCTCTGCCTGCGCAGCTTTGAAGTGCAGAAAGTTAGGCGGTAGAGAGGGGATCCCGAGTTTGAAAGAGGTACAAGGCTTTTTAAAAAAGAGAGATACTTCACTTCGCTCAGTATGACAGGAATATCGGTAGAGGAGTTTTTCGTAGCGCGACCCTTTCAGGGTTGCCTGGGCAGGGTCGGTAGTTTAACGCCCGATCCAGCAGGATGGCTCTGTTGGTCTGGAGACCAACAGAGAGCGAGTTGGTGGATTGCTACGTCGGTCAATTACCTCCTCGGTACGCACCGCTATGGTGCATACCTCGCAATGAAAGGTTTGCTAATATGTTTGCTCAAGCCATTGATTTTTTAGTCAAGCTGGATAAAGAGCTTTTCCTTTTTCTTAATCTGAAACTGCAGAACCGGTTTTTTGACTTTCTGATGCCTTTTATTACGGAGTTCAAAAACTGGAGAATCCTTTTTTTCCTGATAATGCTGGCTATGCTTATCTTCGGCAGGAAAAAAGAGAGGATGGCCGCAGTTCTGGTCTTGATTGTTCTGGGAGTGGCAGATTCATCCGTTAATCTTCTGCTAAAGTCCTGGATCGGAAGGGTCAGGCCCTGCAACGTTTTTTCACAGGTGCATCTCTTGGCTGGCTGCTCTCATTCCGGTTCTTTCCCCTCATCTCATGCTGCTAATATTTTTGCCGCAGGGACAATTTTGACCTTTTTTTATCGAAGGGTATGGCTCATCTGGTTAGCAATCGTTGTGACTGTCTCATTTTCACGCATTTATGTCGGGGTGCATTATCCTCTGGATGTCGTGGGGGGTGCTTTTTATGGGATTCTTTTAGGAACGTTGGTTTTGATCGTATCGGAATCCATTTTTCGAATCCAGAGCCTTTCAGAGTTAAAGTTGCGCTCAGGTCAGGATGAAGTCTGATTCTGCTCTCTTGAAAAAAAATGTCAGATTCACCTTATGAGGTAAATTATTTGAAAAGGAATTTGCAAAAATGCCGAAAACAAGCTTCTTGATCGGTCTCCTGATGCTTGGGTCATATTCTGCCCTGGCTCAAGACCTCCCTCAAAAAGGACCTTACCTCTCGACGGTTACCCAGAACTCAATGGTGATAAGCTGGCGAACGTCGACCCCTGACAGCTCAGTGGTTCAATATGGGCTTACTGCCGGATATGAAAGAGAAGAAAAGGATTTGGCTCTCAAGACCTCTCACAGTCTGACCTTAACCGGCCTTCTGCCTGAGACAATCTATCATTACCGGGTTCTTTTTCAAGGAAAACAGACTCCTGATTACACCTTCAGGACTGCTGTCTTTCCCGATAGCACCTTCAAGTTCTGTGTTTATGGAGATACCAGAACCCAGGCTGATTCTCATTTAGCTGTGGTGAATCGATTTATCGCATCTGATCCATATTTTGTTCTTCACACTGGTGATCTGGTGGCAAACGGGTCAGATGAAAGCCAGTGGACGGTCTATTTTGCGACTATATGTTCCAGTGCCACCTCTGCCCAGAGATTTCCATTCTATTATGCCAGAGGAAACCATGAAGGGGAAAGCCCTCTCTACTATAACTATTTCTATCTTCCTCACAATAATCCTGATAGCACTGAATCTTATTATTCTTTTGATTATGGGAATTCTCATTTCATCAGCCTGGATACCCAGAAACCTTATGGGCCTTCAAGTGCTCAGTATCAATGGCTCAGAAAAGACCTGGTCAATGCTTATAACAAGACTTTTGTCTTCGTTTTCATGCACGATCATCCTTATTGCGCGGGAGGACATAATAGCAACCTGGGTTTAAGGGATACCCTCTGCCCCCTTTTCCAGACTTTCAAAGTCGATATGGTCTTTAGCGGGCATAGCCACTTCTATCAAAGAAATGGTCCCTTAAATGGAGTCACCTACCTGATCGCAGCAGGAGGTGGGGCACCACTTTATACTCCGGCTGAGAGCAGTTGGACTAAATATACAGAAAAAGCTCATCACTTTGTCGATTTCACGGTATGGGCTGATTCACTACAATTCAAGATGGTGCGAACAGATGGGAGTATCGGGGATAGTCTTATCTACCAGGCTCAGAATAAATCGCCATTGCTCCTGGGTGATCCCAACTCAGATGGGGCGATCAACGTTGCCGACATCTTATATCTGGTCAATTACCTGTTCAGAGGAGGTCCGGTACCGCTACCCATCTTGGAAAGCGGAGATGCAAACTGCGATGGAAAAGTAAATGTGGCTGACATAGTTTATCTGGTTGCCTATCTTTTTAAGGACGGACCTAAACCGGCATGTTAAAAATGATGACGGATGACAGATAGAAGATGAAAGATAAGAGGTGAAAAACCCGTAGCGCCCGACCTTTGTGTCTGGCGTTCGTTCAGTAGTGGCAGAACGATGTTCTGTCCTCATTATTTAGAGCGGTTTTTTGTTGACTGAGAAGATTCAGAAGGTTAAATTTACCAAAGTGGAATTTGATAGTGATTTGTTTTTCTTAGGGCGAGGCCTTGAGCCTCGCCTAAGCCACCCTAAAAGGGTCGCGCTACAAAGAAAATGGATTGCTTCGTCGGTCAAGTGACCTCCTCGCAATGACTCTATGAAAAAAGGTATCTTAAGGATTGGTAGATGAATTTGCCTAATAAACTCACCTTAGCACGAATATTACTTTCCCCGGTTTTTATGGTCTTTTTTCTGGTGAATAACGTCTATTCTCGCTATTTTGCTACACTTATATTTTTAGTGGCGGCTCTGACTGATCTTTATGATGGGTATATAGCCAGAAAATACGGAGTGGTAACCGGGTTCGGGAAGTTTATGGACCCCTTAGCTGATAAGATCTTGGTTTCCACTGCCTTTATTTCCTTTGTGGCTTTAGGCTATGTTAAAGCCTGGATGATTTTAGTGATAATCGTGAGGGAGTTTTTCATCACTGGCTTAAGGAGTTTAGGGGCTTATAAAGGGATGGTGATTATGCCCACGGTTTTGGCTCAGGTGAAGACTTTTTCCCAGATGTTAGTCATCAGTATAATCTTAATCTTCACCAACCTGAAGACCACTCTTCTTCCCTTAGGTTACGACTGGAGCATTTTCACCAGCCCTCAGGTTTTCAGGCTTTTTGATCTCTTAGTTTTTATCAGCATGCTTTTGACCCTGGGAACCGGTATAGACTATCTGGTGAAGAACATACCTCTGCTCAAGGGGGTGTTAAAATAGAGTCAGAAAAGGTCAACTTAAGACTGATCCAGCGGCTTCAGATTCTTCTGGCTACCCTTTTTTTTACTGGTTATTCACCGGTTGTGCCCGGTACTTGCGGTAGCCTTTTAACCTTTTTTCTGGTCTGGCTCTTAGTCCCCCAGAACTTTTATCTCTTAGGCGGAATTACTCTTTTGGTTTTCTTGGTAAGCTTATGGTCTGCAACCGGAGCAGAAAAAGTTTTTGGCAAGGATAACAGGAAGATAGTAATCGATGAAGGATGCGGGATGCTGGTCTCTTTTTTATTTTTGCCAAAGAGGTTTTTTTTATATATATTAGCTTTTGTCATTTTCAGGGGTTTAGACATCATCAAACCACCGCCAGCTAAGGACTGCGAAAAACTTGATGGCGGGCTGGGAATAACTTTAGATGATGTGGTGGCTGGGATTTACACCAATCTTATTATGCAGGTTCTAATCATCTTAAAAGTCTTATAAATATGAAAGCCGAGATAATCACAATCGGAGATGAGATAATCCACGGGGAAATTCTGGATTCCAACTCAGCCTATATCGGGGATAAACTCTCCAGTCTGGGAATTGAGATCGCTTTCAAAACCTCGGTAGGAGATGATTTAAAAAGGATTATCGAGGCAATCAAACTGGCCGTGGAAAGGGCGGATCTGGTTATTGCCACTGGCGGGTTAGGTCCTACCAATGATGATCTTACCAAAAAAGGAATAGTCAAAGCTTTCAAGAGGAATCTGGTTTTTCATGAAGATATTTTAAAAAAGGTGGAAGAAGGGTTCAGGAGAAGGGGAATCGAGATGCCCAAGATCAACCAGAACCAGGCTTTGCTACCACAGGGAGCTAAGGCTTTGCCAAATCAATACGGCTCTGCCCCGGGCATCTTCATTCAGGAAGGTAAGAGGTTTTTCTTCGCCCTTCCTGGTGTTCCCTTAGAAATGAAGACTATTCTGGAAAATGAGATCCTGCCTTTCCTGAAAACCGGGTCCTCCGGGAAGATCGTTCTTCAAAAGGTCTTGAGAACCACGGGAATAGTTGAGTCAGCCATATACGAGAAATTGGATCCGGTCCTGAGGGCTAAAAGTCCGGTAAAGATAGGCTTTCTCCCCAGCTTTTCCGGAGTGGATATTAAACTCCGGGTCACGTCTGAAAGCGAAGATTTAGCCCGGAAAGATATTTCAGAGATAGAACAAAAGATAATGAAAATCCTGAATGAGAATATATATGGAATGGACAAAGAGAGCCTGGAAGAGGTTTTGGGCAGGTTGCTCTCTGATAAAAAGAAAACCATCTCAGTGGCTGAGTCCTGCACCGGAGGCTTGATAGGCGCAAAACTCATCAACGTATCCGGAAGCTCCAATTACTTTATGGACGGGGTGATAAGTTACAGCAACCAGTCCAAGATGGAATTTTTGAAGATCCCCAGAGAGATCCTTGAAAAATATGGAGCAGTCTCCAATGAAGTGGCAATTCTTATGGCTGAAGGGATCAGGAAAGTCTCCAATACGGATTATGGTGTCTCCGCAACCGGGATTGCCGGACCAACAGGCGGAACAGAGGAGAAGCCGGTGGGCTTGGTCTATATCGGATTTGCACATGAGAACGATTCTTTTGCCCGGAAATTTATTTTCGGAGGAGACAGACAGGCGATAAGGGAGAGAACCGCCCAGGCGGCTTTGAATCTGGTAAGGCTGTTTTTAGAATATGGAGTGATGCATTAAGGTAGCGTTGCCACTCCAGTGGCAACAAACAATCGTCCTCACAGGAGTGAGGACGCTACAGGCTTTATCAAAGGAAAACCTGAAGGTTTACACTCCAAGATTGATTAAAATGCGCACCTTTATTGCAGTTGAGCTGAAAGAAGAATTGAAGAAGAAAATCGAAGAGCTTCAATCACCTCTGAAGAAATTAGGGGCAGATGTTTCCTGGGTCAAGCCGGGGAATGTGCACGCCACTTTGAAATTCTTGGGAGAAGTGCCGGAAGATAAAATCGAAAGGGTTTACGAAGGGACCAAGAAGGCCTTAGAAGGAATAAAAGGCTTTAAACTGAGTCTGAAGGATTTAGGTTGTTTCCCCAATATAAGAAAACCGAGGGTGGTCTGGATAGGAGTTGAAAAAGGGAAAGAGGAATTAGCCCTTATGGCTAAAAAAATTGAGCAGGAACTGGAAAATATTGGGTATCCGAAAGAAAATAGAGAGTTTTCTCCGCACCTGACCATCGGCAGGGTCAAGTCTCCTAAAAATATCGAAAGATTAGCTGAACAGATAAAAACAACGAATTTTCAAACAGAGGAAATCGAGATAAAAGAGGTGGTGGTAATGAGGTCCCAGCTTAACCCGGCCGGGGCTATCTACACCCCGCTCAAAAAAATAGCTCTTTTAACTTAAGTCAAAGAAAGTGAGGAAAACATGACTGCTCATCAATCAGAGGAAAAAAAGAAAGCCTTAGATCAAGCTGTTTCCCAGATAGAGAGGCAGTTTGGAAAAGGCTCCATAATGCGGTTGGGAAGTGAGAGTTTAGGGATAAAAGTCCCGGTGATTCCCACTGGCTCAGTTGCTCTGGATTATGCCTTAGGAGTGGGAGGGGTTCCCAGGGGAAGGGTGGTGGAGATTTTTGGTCCTGAAGCCTCAGGTAAAACCACCTTAGCCTTACATATCTTGGCTGAGGCTCAAAAAACCGGTGGAGTTGCGGCTTTTGTGGATGCAGAACACGCACTTGCTCCAAATTATGCTAAAGCTTTGGGCGTGGACATAGATAATCTCCTGATCTCTCAGCCCGATACGGGTGAGCAGTCCCTGGAGATAACCGAGACTCTGGTTCGCAGCGGAGCAGTAGATATCATAGTTATCGACTCAGTTGCTGCTTTAGTACCAAAAGCGGAGATCGAGGGTGAGATGGGGGATGCTCATATGGGATTACAAGCAAGGCTTATGTCCCAGGCTTTAAGGAAGCTCACCGGCACAATCAGCAAATCCAAAACCTGCGTCATCTTCATAAACCAGATCAGGATGAAAATCGGTGTGATGTTCGGGAATCCGGAAACCACCACTGGCGGAATCGCGCTGAAGTTCTATTCCTCAATCAGGCTGGATATCCGCAGGATTGCCTCAATCAAGGAAGGTGAGAATGTAACCGGCTCCAGAACCAGAGTGCGGGTGGTGAAAAACAAAGTCGCCCCTCCTTTTAAGGAGGCGGAGTTCGATATAATCTATGGAAAAGGTATTTCCAGAGAAGGTGAGCTGATCGACTTGGGAGTGGAGCAGAATATTCTAGAGAAAAGCGGAACCTGGGTCTCCTACAAAGGTGAAAGATTAGGCCAAGGAAGGGATAATGCAAAGCAGTTTTTGCTGGACAACCCGGATATCGCCAGAAAGATAGAGCAGGAGATAAAGGAGAAATTAGGGCTCAAATCAAAACCAGCAGAGGAAAAAGAACCGGAGATGGTGGGTAAAGGAAAAGGGAAGTAGTTGCTGAAACTTTCTTATGATTTCCTCAGAAATGCCCCGGATAACCAAAATCGAGCTGCAGAAGAAAAATCCGAAAAGGAGGTCCATCTTTTTAGATGAAAGGTTCGCTTTTGGCCTGGACGAGGAGGTGGTCTACAAATATGGTTTGAAAGTCGGACAGGAGCTTGAGCAGAAAAAAATAGACCAGATAGTCGAGGCTGAAACCAAAAAAGAGGCAAAGGATGCTGCCCTGAAATTTTTATCCTACCGGATGAGGAGCGAAAAAGAGGTCAGGGATAAATTAAAGAAAAAGGAGTTTGTAGAAGATTTAATAACTGAGGTAATAAAGGATTTAAAAAGGGTAAATCTCGTAGATGATTATGAATTTGCCTCTGCTTTTATCCGGGACGGGATTTCAAATAATCCTCGCGGGAAAATCCTTTTAAGACAGGAGCTGTGGAAAAAAGGCATAAAAAAAGAGATCATCGAGAAAGTTCTCAGAGAATACTTCAAAGACGAAGATGAAGAGCTTATCTTAGCTAAGGAGCTTTTGCAGAAGAGAAAAAAAAGGTATGAGAGCCTGGATGAAAATGTGGCTAAGAGAAGATTGATGAGCTTTCTTTTGAGAAGAGGGTTTTCGTATGATATTGTCAAGCAGGTTTTGAAAATAGAGGATGTTT